>Ga0213827_1000095_pt1 | contig 116160 bp, 100 predicted proteins | sample MC6MC0898MG_FD_180669 | JGI IMG/M metagenome (GOLD analysis project Ga0213827, IMG submission 180669) | Enriched soil aggregate microbial communities from Iowa State University, Ames, United States - MC6-MC0898-MG | ecosystem: Environmental > Terrestrial > Soil > Unclassified | place: USA...
CCTGGAAGAAACCGGTCTTGAACAGCGAACGGGTCGAATCTACCAGGCGACGGTCATCGGCCTGATCACCGACGTTCAGTGGCAAGGCGCCGAACACGCTGCCGGCGGATACCCGCTGCAGGCCGTTTACGCGGATGTCGGCGATCCTGAACGGCGCCGCCTGGGCCACGGAGGCTTGCAGCAGCAGGAGGGAGAGCAACAGTCGCGGGTAGTTCATCGGGGGTTCCAGGCAGGCATAGAGGAGCAGCGCGGCGGCTGCCAGGCAGCGGGCGATGAGGATAAGGGCGGCCAGTGTTTGGCGCGGTTAACCGAGGGTAAAGATGTGTAAAGTTGGGCCCGCCTGCGGTGACAGGCTGTGGCTGCGGGGCGATCATGGGCGCTTTGCAACCCTGCCAAAGCGTGCCCTCCATGATTCCCGTGCTGCTGGTCGATGACGACCGCGAACTCACCGAAATGCTTGCCCTTTACCTGGCCCGCGAAGGCTTCCAGGCGACCGCCGTGGCCACGGGCGAGGAGGGCGAGGCGCAGGCGTTGAGCGGGGCCTACCGCATGGTGGTGCTGGATGTGATGATGCCGGGTATCTCGGGGATCGAAGTGCTGCGGCGCATTCGTGCGCGCAGCCAGGTGCCGGTGCTGCTGCTGACGGCCCGCGGCGACAACATCGACCGCATTGCCGGGCTGGAACTGGGGGCCGATGACTATGTGCCCAAGCCCAGCTCACCCGGCGAGCTGGTGGCACGCCTGCGCGCCATCTTGCGCCGGGTGCAGCCGCAGCTGGTCGCCGAAAGCACGGCGCCCGACGCTGTCTGCAGCGGCGGCCTGACCCTCTGGCCAGGCCGCCGTCAGGCGCGCTGGGGCGAGGCCGGGCTGGACCTGACCGGCACCGAGTTCAGCCTGCTCGAAGCCTTGGCGCGTCAGCCCGGGCAATTGGTCAGCAAACAGGCGTTGTCGCTCAATGCGCTGGGCCGGCCCCTGACGCGCTACGACCGGCGCATCGATGTGCATGTCAGCAGCATCCGGCAAAAACTCGGCCCGCGCGCAGACGGCAGCAGCTGGATTCAAAGCGTGCGGGGCATGGGCTACATGCTGATTGTCGAATGATGCGTCGGCGCCTGTTCTGGAAACTGTTCCTGGCATTCTGGCTGGCTAACTGCCTGACCTTCCTGGTGGGGGCGGGGGCGTTCATGCTCGACGAGCTGCGTGGCGACACCCCGGCGCTGCGCTCGTTGCTGGCCACCGAGCTGAGCATGCTGCATCGCTACGGCGAACAGGCCGGCCGCCAGCTGCTGCAGGTTTCGCCGCAGCCTGAAGATGTGCAGGTGGGGCTGTATGACGGCACCGGCCACCTGCTGGCCGGCAGGGCTGTGCCAACGCCGCGCTTCGAGCGGGCGCTGCTCGACCAGGGCGGCCAGGCCCTGGTGCTGCGGGCCTCGGTAGCGACCACCCTCGACGAGGCGCCACGCCCGCGCGGCATGGGCCCGCTGGTCACCGGTACGCTGATGAGCGCACTGTTCGCCTTGCTTTGCAGTTTGTACCTGACCCGGCCGCTGGCCTGGCTACGCGAAGCCATGGGCCAGGTCGCCCAGGGCCGTTTCGAGGTGCGCGTCAAGCCGCGCCTGGGCAAGCGCCGCGACGAGATCGTCGACCTGGCCGAAGACTGCGACCGCATGGCCGGCCAGCTCAAGGCGCTGGTCGAAGCCCAGCAGCAGCTGCTGCATGATATTTCGCATGAGTTGCGCTCGCCGCTGACCCGCTTGCACGCGGCCATCGGCCTGATACGTCAGCAGCCGGAGCGGGGCGAGATGTTGGAGCGCATCGAGCGCGAGTCGCGGCGCATGGATGACCTGATCGAACAACTGTTGACGCTTGCGCGGGCCCAGTCACAGCCCGGGGATGGCGACAGCGAAGCGCTGGACGTGGTCGAACTGCTGGCGCAGATCGTCGAGGACGCCCGCTTCGAGGCCGGCATGAAGCAGTGCCAGGTTACGCTGAGCGCGGACGCGGCGTTCGTCACCCGTGGCCATGAGGAGCTGCTGTATCGCGCGTTCGAGAACGTGGTGCGCAATGCCGTGCGCTATACCGATGTCGGTACGGCGGTGCGTGTCGAAGCGCTGACAGTGGACGGCGGTGAACAGCTGCACGTGAACATCATCGACCAAGGACCGGGCGTCGACCCTGCGCGCCTGCAGAGCATCTTCGAGCCGTTCGACCGCGGCGTCGACAGTGGCAGCGATGGCTTCGGCCTGGGCCTGGCCATCGCCCGCCGGGCCATTGGTTTGCATCAGGGCAGTATCAGTGCCCTGGCGGGTGACAATGGCGGCCTGAGGGTCAGCATAGCGCTGCCACGGAACACATGATCCGTCACAGCGCCAGGGCTATTGGAGCGCCTCAGCGCCCGAGCATCACGGTTTTCAGCCGTGTTTGTGCCTGCTGCACAGTCTTGGCCTGGGTGTTCAGGTCCGCCAGCAAGGCATTCAACTCTGCCTGAACTTTCGGGTCTGAGACCTTCACGATCGCCCCGTTGATTTCGATCTTGGCCTTGTTCGCGTCCACGTAGTCGGCGATTTTCAGGCTGCTGTCGAGGGTGCCGTTGATCTGCGGCAGTACTTCCAGGAAGGTGTCGGCCGGGACGCTGACGGTACGCTCAAAGGCCTTGTCGTAGACCACCTTGAGGTCTTCCGGCTGCTTGAGCTGGGCGTGGGCGCTGTCGGCCTTGGCCTTTTGCTCCTGCAGTTGGGTGCCCATGTCGTTAAGGCCGGTCTGCACTGCCTTGATGTCGTCACGGCGCGCGGTGACATCATTCAACGAGCGCACTGCGCCTTTTTGCAACAGGTTGCCCAGCGGTTTCACAGCGGCATCCATGGCGCCGTTGAAGTTCGTGATGACGGCGTAGTGATCGCTGTAGGGGCCAAACGCCTGGGTTTCGTCAGGGGTCAGCTTGGGCACGTGAACGCCTGGCTTGTCGACGATACGGGTTTGCAGGAATTCGCTGAAAGCAGTGCGTTGCTTGGGTTCGTTGTCACCGCAGGCGGCGAGGGCGAGGGGCAGGGCGAGGGCAAGCAGCCAGCGGGGGCGGAACGAGACATTCATGTCGGTGAATCTCCTGAAAGTAAAATGACCCGCCACCCCGGCATCGCGCGCGGCGTGGCGGGACAAGCATAGTGGTTTCGGCGAACTGGACCAATACTAGGCTGCAGGCAGCTCGAAACCCTCGATGCCGCGCCCAAGTTTGAGTGCTTGCGCATGCAACACCCGCATCAGGTGCAGCGCCGCCTGCGACGGTGGCTCGAAGCGCGAATAAACGAAGCTGATGTCGAAGTGAATTTCCTCGGCCAACGGCACCACCGCCAGGCCGCTGTCCTGGGCGACGAATTCGTCGATCAGGGTGATGCCCATGCCCTGCTTGACCAACGCCACGGCTTCGTTGGCGTTGGTGAATGACAGCAACGAATCCAGTTGCAGCCCGCGCCGCGCTATTTGCTCTGCCAGCAGCTTGCCGAACGGCATGTCCGGGCGGAACAGCAACAGTGCATGCCCCTCCAGTTGCTGCAACGTCAGTGATGCTTGTTGCGCAAGGGCATGGTCGGCTGGCATCACGGCCACCATGCGCCCACGCATGAACGCCTGCGAATGCAGGTGGTCATGGACCACCGGCAGGGCGGCGATCGACAGGTCGACCTTTTTCGAGAGGATCTGGTTGGGCATCTCGCCCATCAGCGAGGTCTGCCACTCGATGTGCAGCGCAGGCGCCTCGCGTTTGAGCTGCGCCAGGGCAATCGGGATGACCACGGTCGACAACGAGGCGCTGCAGGAAATGCGCAGCTTGCGATGGGCGCCAGATGCCAGTGACAGCGCGGTCTCATTGACCTGCAGCGCCGCCTGATACACCCGCTCGACCTCGCGGAACAGGATCTGCGCCTCGGCGGTGGGCACCAGGCGATTGTTGATGCGCTCGAACAGGCGGTACGCCAACCGCCCCTCGATGTACGCGATCAGCTTGCTCACCGCCGGTTGCGAGACGTACAGCAGCTTTGCTGCGGCGCTGATCGAGCCGGTCAGCATGACGGCGCGGAACACTTCCATGTGCCGCAATTTGAACACCATGTTGCTGGCGTCGGCGCCTGCTTGGCCCGGGAGCATGAGTATTACCTTCGGTTATGGTCTTGGCCATCTGTGTATGAGCGCCATGGCGGCGCCCGCAGTATCGTGAGCCCAGGCAAATCGCCCTGGTGGCGAACAATAACAAGATCTGCAGGCAAGCGCAGTGGCGCTTCAAGGAACCGACTTTGAACATCTTTGACGAACCGAAGATCGATTGCCATAACCATTTGTTTGACCCCGCACGCTTTGCGTATCACCCCGATGCCCCTTATGCGCCTTCCGGGCAGGAGGTGGCGCCGCTGGAGCAATTCAACCAGGTGATGGACGCCTATGGCGTGCGCCATGCCTTGCTGGTGGGGCCCAACAGCGGCTACCACACCGACAACCGCTGCCTGCTGCATGCACTGGCCAGCAGCCAGGGGCGCTTCAGGGGCGTGGCGGTGGTCGAACGGCAGATCAGCCTGGAGCAACTGGCCGCGTTGCGTGAGCAGGGCGTGGTCGGTGTGGCGCTTAACCCTGCGCTGTATGGCGTGGCCAGCCTGCATGACGTCGAGCCGCTGTTCGGCAAGCTGGCCGAGCTTGGCCTGTTTGCCCAGATCCAGGTCTGCGAAGACCAGTTGCTCGAACTGCTGGGCCTGATCGAACGCACCGCTGTGCGCGTACTGATCGACCATTGCGGGCGGCCGGACGCGGCGGCGGGCATCCAGCAGGCCGGTTTCCAGGCCCTGCTGAGGCTGGCCCGGCATGGGCGGGTGTGCGTGAAGCTGTCGGGCATGCAGAAATTCGCCGCCGCCGATGCGCTGTACGACCAGAGCCGCGCCTACGTGCATGAACTGATCAACGCCTTCGGCCCGCAGGCCTGCGTATGGGGGTCCGACTGGCCGTTCATTCGCCAGCGCACGCGGGTGGATTACGGCCCCTTGCTGAAACTGGCCGAGCGCCTGATGCCCGACCCGCACCTGCGCCGCACCATCATGTGGGACACCCCCCGGCAGCTGTTCGGCTTTGCCTGACGCCTGCGCATTTGCCATTCCAATAACAAGAGAGCAATTGTCATGAACGCTGATCAGCATATCGGCGCCGGGGTGTTCGACACGCCCGCGCGCCTGCAACAACGCACCCGTACCCGCTTCATGATCCTGGCGCTGATCTCTGGCGGCACCATGATCAACTACCTCGACCGCAGCGTGATGGGCATTGCCGCGCCGAGCATCAGCGCCGACCTGGGCCTGAATGCGGCGATGATGGGCCTGATTTTCTCGGCGTTCTCGTGGACCTACGCCGCCGCGCAGATCCCGGGCGGCATCCTGATCGACCGGCTCGGCACCAAGCTCACCTACTGGCTGGCGCTGACTTTGTGGTCGCTGTTCACCGGCCTGCAGGGCTTGGCCCAGGGCTTTTTGTCGTTGCTGGGCATGCGCTTTCTGGTCGGTGTGACCGAAGCCCCGTGCTTCCCCACCAACAGCCGCGTGGTGGCGACCTGGTTCCCGCAAAGCGAACGCGCCAGGGCAACCGGCATCTACACCTTTGCCGAGTACACCGGCCTTGCGTTCCTTACGCCTTTGCTGTTCTGGGTATTGCACGCCTACGGCTGGCGCTTTCTGCTGATGGCGGTCGGCCTGATGGGCGTGCTGTACGGCCTTGTGTGGTGGCGCAAGTACCATGAGCCGCACCAGTCCAAGACGGCCAACCAGGCCGAGCTGGACTATATCGCCGCCGGCGGTGGAGTGGTCGATGGCGGCCAGAAAGCCACGGTGTTCCGCTGGTCGCAGATCCCGGCATTGCTCAAGCACCGCAACATGCTGGGCATCTGCCTGGGGCAGTTTGCCTGCAACTCGACCAACGTGTTCTTCCTGACATGGTTCCCGACTTACCTGGTCACCGAGCGGCACATGCCATGGCTGAAGGTCGGCTGGGTCGCGGTACTGCCGTTCATTGCCGCCTCGCTGGGCACGCTGGTCGGTGGTTGGTTGTCCGATGCGCTGCTGCGCCGTGGTTACTCGCTGAATGTGGCGCGCAAGCTGCCGGTGATTGCCGGCTTGCTGACCGCCTCGGTCATCGTGCTGGCCAACTATGTCGAGTCCGACGTGCTGGTGATCGCCATCCTCTGCGTCGCGTATTTCGCCCAAGGCATGTCGGCACTGGCCTGGATGATTGTGTCCGACATCGCGCCAAAGGGCCTGCTGGGCCTCAGTGGCGGGCTGTTCAACCTATTCGCCAACGCCGCTGGCATCGTCACCCCGCTGACCATCGGCCTGATCGTCACCGCCACCGGGTCGTTTGTCTGGGCCCTGGTCTTCGTGTCTTCGATCACTGCGCTCGGTGCGCTGTGCTACCTGTTCATGGTGCGCGACCTGCGTCGCCTGCCGGATATTCCCTGTGTCGAAAAAGGAGCTGAACAATGAGCCAATCCCTGCAAGGGCAAACTGCAATCGTTACCGGCGGCATGCGTGGCATCGGCCTGGCCATCGCCCAACGCTTGCATGCTGCAGGTGCCCAGGTGGTGATCTGGGACCTCGCGGTCGATGGTTGGGACAGCGTGGGGAGTGGTTTTGAGCCGGTGCTGCGCCAGGCCGTGGATGTCGCCTCGCTGGCCTCGGTCGAAGCGGCCTTCGCTGACGTGCTGGCCCGCGTGGGGCCGGTGGAGATCCTGGTCAACAACGCCGGTATCAACGGCCCGGTTGTGCCGTCGTGGGAATACCCGCCAGAGGCCTGGGACAAGGTGATTGCCATTGACCTGAACGGCGTCTTCTATTGCTGCCGCACGGCCATCCCGCACATGCGCGAGCGCGGCTACGGGCGTATCGTCAACATCGCCTCGATGGCAGGCAAGGACGGTGTGCAATTCATCTCGGGGTACTCCGCCGCCAAGGCTGGGGTCATTGCCTTCACCAAGGCCGCGGCCAAAGAGCTGGCGCAGGATGGCGTGCTGCTCAACTGCATCGCGCCGGCCATGGTCGAAACGCCGTTGATGGCCGAGATGACCGCCGAGCATATCGCCGCGAGCAAGGCGAAGATCCCCATGGGCCGCTTCCTCAAGGCCGAGGAGATCGCCAACATGGTGGCCTGGATCGCCGGGCCGGAATGCAGCTTCACCACAGGCTTTGTGTTCGACCTCAGCGGCGGCAGGGCGACCTATTGAGGCCGCTAGGTGTTGCCCACCTGACCGCACTGGACCTCGCGCCGCAGGCGCTGGTGCGCCAGGCCGGCCGGGCCGGCTTCACCTCGGTGGGGCTGCGCCTGCACCCGGTGATGCCGGGCGCGCAGGCGTATCCGCTGGCGGTGGGTAGCGAGGCGCTCAGTGAGCTGAAAACCGTGATGGCGGGTGAAGGCGTAAGCGTTGCCGACATCGAATTCGTCGCGCTGACGCCGCAGTTGCAGGTTGCCGAGTGCGAAGCGTTACTGGCTGCCGGTGCCGAACTGGGGGCGGTGAGCCTCACTGTTTCTGGCGATGACGAGGACGGCGTGCGGCTTGCGCACAACTTCGCGGCGCTGTGTGAACTGGCCAGGGTCTACGGCCTGCGCGTGGACCTGGAGTTCATGCGCTGGCGGCCGGTGGCGACGCTGCAGCAGGCCATGGCCGTGCTGACGGCGGCCGGGCAGGGCAACAGCGCGGTGCTGGTGGATGCACTGCACCTGTTTCGTTCGGGTGGGGATGTGGCAGCGATTGCCCAGGTGGACCCGCGTTACCTGCGGGCCGTTCAACTGTGCGATGCGCCGCTGCAGGCGCCTGTTGAAGCGCTGATCGTCCAGGAGGCGCGTGAAGGGCGTTTGCTTCCGGGGCAAGGGCAGCTGCCGTTGGTGGCGTTGCTGGAGGCGTTGCCAGCGGATGTGCAGGTGAGTGTGGAGACGCCTTCGGTATTGCTTCAGGGTGAGCGGCGATTGACGGCAGCGTACAACGTAACTCGCGCCTGGCTTGGCGCCCATTGATCCCGGTGTACTGTGCAGTGCTTCGCGGGCTCGCCCGCGAAGCACTGCATCGGCCTTCAAGGGTTGACCTGATACCCACGCCCCTGCAGGCAACCGCTGTAGGCACTGGCTTGCGCTGAACCTTGCGCCTGGCTCTGGTTGCGTCGCTCCTCGCGGCGCTCCTGGCGTTGCCGCGAGCCGCCGACCACCGCACCGGCCGCGGCAACTTCCCCCGCGCGGTTCTGCCGATACTGCTGTTTGGTGTCGTCGCTGACCCGGTCGGACAGCGCTTCATGCTGGTTGCTGCGCACTTGCGCGCCCGCCGCACCGGCTGCGGCGCCTACGGCCGCGCCTTTCACCCTGCCACCCACATTCGGGCTGGACGTGCTCGCGGCGCTGTTCGCGGCGTTGGTCGCGACGGTGTTGCAATCGTTGATATCCAACTGCATCTGCTGGCTGCTCTGGCCCTTGAGGGGGGTTACCGACTGGGCGTGAAGGCTTGGAGCTGCGCATACCAGCACCAAGAGCAAACTCCCTGTGAACGGACGCATGGCACACCTCCACTGAATGGGAACTGCACCCTTCAGAATAGCGGGTGGCAGTAACAAGCGCCCGAGGCCTCCATCCGTCGAGTATTAACCTCAGGTAAACAATGAGGTGAATTCAACTGTATTACCGTACTGCAGAAAACACCTTACCTTAAGCCCACGTGACCAACCACACGTAATCTGGGCTAAAGCGCGTCCTGCCTGCACGCACCTGCTAGCCCAGCCGCCACATTCATCCGACCACAACAATAATTCGGAGACGGCAATGGCCAAGCGATTGATAGGCAAGCTGTACGTACAAGTGCTGATAGGTGTGACGCTGGGCATCCTGGTCGGCGTCTTCTGGCCGCAGGTCGGCACCGACATGAAACCGCTGGGTGACGCGTTCATCAAGCTGATCAAGATGGTCTTCGCGCCGATCATCTTTGCCACGGTGGTGCTGGGCATCGCCAAGATGGAGAACATGAAAGAGCTCGGCCGGGTCGGCGTGCGGGCGTTGATCTACTTCGAAGTGCTGTCGACCTTTGCGCTAGTGCTGGGCCTGGTGGTGGTCAACCTGGTGCAGCCGGGGCAGGGCATGAACGTCGACCCTGCCACCCTCGACGCCCAGGCCATTTCCACCTATACCGCCGCGGCTGCCAGTGGCTCGGGTGGGTTCACCGATTTTCTGCTGCATGTCATTCCCGGCAGTGTGGTGGATGCCTTCGCCAAGAATGAAATCCTGCCGATCCTGTTGTTCTCGACCCTGTTGGGCATTGCCCTGGCCAACCTGGGTGAGCGCGGCAAGCCGGTGGTCGATGTGCTCGAGGCGTTCTCCCACGGCATGTTCTACATCGTCGGCATGGTCATGCGCGTCGCGCCGTTGGCGGCCTGTGGTGCCATGGCGTTTACCGTCGGCAAGTATGGCCTGGGGTCGATCGTGTCGCTGGGCAAGCTGATGGCGACCATGTACCTGACCTGCTTCCTGTTCGTGGTGATCATCCTCGGCGCCATCGCGCGCCTGTCGGGCTTCAGCCTCTGGAAATTCCTCAAGTACCTGCGTGAAGAGCTGTTCACCGTACTGGGCACCAGTTCGTCCGAATCGGTGGTACCGCAGTTGATGAACAAACTGGAGAAGGTCGGCGTGTCCAAGCCGGTGGTGGGCCTGGTGATTCCTTCGGGCCTGACCTTCAACCCCGATGGCCAGTGCATCTACTACACCATGGCGGCCATTTTCATCGCCCAGGCCACCAACACGCCGCTGACCTTGATGGACCAGCTGATTGTCCTGGGCGTGCTGCTGCTCACCTCCAAGGGCTCAGCGGGTGTGACGGGCTCCGGCTTCATCACCCTGGCCGCGACACTGGCGACCATGGACAACATTCCGGTGGCGGGCATGGTCCTGCTGCTGGGCGTCGACCGCTTCATGTCCGAGGCCCGCGCCATCACCAACACCATCGGCAACGCGGTCGGCACCATGGCCATCGCCAAGTGGGTCGGCGCGCTGGACAGCACCCGCGTGGCCCAGGTGCTGGACGGCCAGGTCGAGCCAGAGGCCGATAAAAGCCAATCGCCCACCCCTGTAGTACAGGCTGCGACAACCCCCACCAGCGCCTGAAACCACTGACAAGAAAAACCGCCTTGTGATGCCCTGAGGAGATAAACCGTGGATAAAGAAACAGCCGTGTCATCGCTGACCGACGTGATGGCCAAGTTCACTGCCTACATCGGCAAGCGCCTGCCCAAGGACGTCAAGGAAAAGACCGCCAAGCTGCGTGCCGCCGAAACCAACCCGTTGGCCATCGCCGTGTATGACTCGATGGCCGACAACCAGGAATACGCCGACAAGCTGGACCGCCCCAGCTGCCAGGACACCGGCGTCATCCAGTACTTCATCTCGGCCGGGGCGCGGTTCCCGTTGTTGGGCGAGCTTGAAGGCATCCTGGAAAACGCCACCCGCGAGGCCACCATCAAGGGCCCGCTGCGCCATAACGCGGTAGAGACCTTCATCGAGAAGAACACCGGCACCAACACCGGCTCAAAGATCCCGTGGCTGGACTGGGAGATCATCCCCGACGCCGACCACGCCATTGTCGACGTGTACATGGCCGGTGGTGGCTGCACCTTGCCGGGTTCGGCGAAGGTACTGATGCCAGGGCAGGGCTACGAAGGGGTGACCGAATTCGTGTTCGATGTGATCACCTCGCGCGGGGTGAATGCCTGCCCGCCGCTGCTGGTCGGGGTCGGGGTGTCGACTTCGGTGGAGACCGCGGCGCGCCTGTCCAAACGGGCCATCCTGCGCCCGGTGGACTCCAGCCACCCCAACGAAAGTGCGGCGATGATGGAAAGGCTGCTGGAAGACGGCCTCAACGAGATCGGCATCGGCCCGCAGGGGCTGACGGGCAACAGCAGCGTCATGGGCGTGAACATCGAGTCCTCGGCACGCCACCCGTCGACCATCGGCGTGGCCGTGTCGACCGGCTGCTGGGCCCACCGCCGCGGCAAGATCCGCATCAACGCCGACCTGTCCTATGACATCCTCTCGCACGAAGGTGTAGTCCTGTGAACCCGAACACTGTGAATAAAGGCGCTGTGAAAAAGATCCTCAGCACGCCGATCAAAGACGAAGACCTGGCCGACCTCAACGTCGGTGATGTGGTGTACCTGACCGGCCAACTGGTCACCTGCCGCGATGTTGCCCATCGCCGCCTGATCGAGCTCAAGCGCGAGCTGCCGGTGGACCTGCGTGGCGGGGCGATCTTCCATGCCGGGCCGATCGTGCGCAAGAAGGACGACGGCAGCTTCGAGATGGTTTCCATTGGCCCCACCACCAGCATGCGCATGGAAAAGTTCGAGAAGCAGTTCATCGAGGAAACCGGGGTGAAGCTGATTGTCGGCAAAGGCGGCATGGGCCCGGAAACCACCACCGGCTGCCTGGAAAACAAGGCGGTGCATGCGGTGTTCCCGGGGGGCTGCGCGGTGCTCGCGGCCACTCAGGTCGAAGAGATCGAGCGTGCCGAATGGCAGGACCTGGGCATGCCGGAGACGCTGTGGGTCAACCGCGTGCGTGAGTTCGGGCCGTTGATCATCTCCATCGATACCAAGGGCAATAACCTGTTCGAGCAGAACAAGGCGCGGTTCAATGAGCGCAAGGGTGCAGTGATCGAGAAGATCAACAGCCAGGTGCGGTTCATCAAGTGACGTTGCAGGCGCCATCGCCAGCAAGCCAGCCCCACAGGTTCACTACAGGCCTTTGTGGGGGCCGGCTTGCCGGCGATGGGGCCATTAGCGACGGCATCACCCCTCAGCCGTACGCAACGGCACCTCCCGCAACAACCACGACAACCCGAACGCCACACAGGTCACCACCGCCGCCACCAGAAACACCCCATGCATGGCCCCGGAGAACGCTCCCAGATAGGCCTGCTGCAGAGGTGCCGACAGGGCATGCACCGCCGTCGGCGACAGGCTCGCAGCGCCGCCGGCACTGGCGGCGAAATCGGCGGGTAGCCCATCGAGCAAGGCATGGGAGAACAACGCGCCAAACACCGACACGCCCACCGAGCCACCAATGGAGCGGAACAGCGTGGCCCCTGATGTCGCCACGCCCATGTGGCGCCGTTCGACGCTGTTTTGCACGGCCAGGATCAACACCTGCATCACCATGCCCAGCCCCGCACCCAGCAACCCCATGTACAGGTTCATCTGCCACATGGGGGTATCCAGTTCGAGCCGGCTCAGCAGCCCGAGGGCAATCACCTGCAGCAGCGTGCCGGCGATCGGGAACAGGCGGTAGCGGCCCCAGCGGCTGATCAGCCGCCCGGTTATCGCCGACACCACCAGCAAGCCGCCCATCAACGGCAACATCTGCAGGCCGGCGCTGGTCGGCGAGGCCTCCTTGACCACCTGCATGTACAGCGGCAGAAAGGTCACCGCACCAAACAGTGACACACCCACGATCAGGCCGATCAGCCCGGCAAGCACAAAGGTACGGTGGCGGAACAGGTGCAGGGGCATGATCGGCTCTGCAGCGCGGCGCTGCTCGAAGACGAAACCGACCAGGCCGATTACCGCGAACAGCGCCAGGCACAGGATGTCGAGCGAAGCCCATGGCAGCAGGCTGCCGCCCAGGCTGGTCATCAGTACCACCGAGGCCAGCGTAACGGTCAGGAAGAACGCGCCGATGTAGTCGACCACGTGCTTCACCGGGGCGACATGCGGGCGGAACACGCTGCCGATCACCACCACTGCCAGCAAGCCGAGCGGCAAATTGATGAAGAAGATCCAGTGCCAGGACAGGTGCTCGACGAGAAAGCCGCCAATCAGCGGCCCGACCACGGTCGCCAGGCCGAACACACCGCCGAACAGGCCTTGATAGCGGCCACGCTCGGCGGGCGGAATCACATCGCCGATGGCGGCCATGGCAACGACCATCAGGCCGCCACCGCCCAGGCCCTGCAAGGTGCGGAACAGAATCAGCTGGGTCATGTCCTGCGCCAGGCCACACAGGGCCGAGCCCAGCAGGAACAAGGCAATGGCAATCTGCAGCACCCGCTTGCGGCCATACAAGTCACCGAACTTGCCATACAGCGGCACCACCACGGTGGACGCCAGCAAATAGGCCGTGACCACCCACGACAGCCAGCGCAGCCCGCCAAGGTCGCTGACGATGGTCGGCAGCGCGGTGGAGACGATGGTCTGGTCGAGCGCGGCGAGGAACATCACCAGCATCAACGCGCCGAGCAGCAAGGGGATGGACGCCTGGGCCTGCGGTTCGGCCAGCGCAGGGGTGTTGCCTGCGCTCGGTTGCAGCGGGCTGCCTTGCACCTGAAGGTGCGCTTGAGGGTTGCTGTTGGTCACGGTCAATGCCCTCCGCCTTGGGCATACTGAAGGCTGCTGGCCTGCAGGCCAGCCAGCGCGAAGCTGTACAAATGCGCCGCGACCTCCTCGGCGGGCATGCCGAGAATGTCGTGCAGCGCACCGGACGCGCCCCGCGGCCCGATCAGCAGCATGGCCCAGGGCGCCGTGACGCAAAGGATGCAGCGGGTGAGTGCCGGGTGCTCCAGCGGTATCGCAGAGATCTCGCTGAACAACCCTTTGAGCAGCGCCAGTTTCAACGGCGCCCCCGACTGCAAGTGCGCCTGGCCGTGGGGGCTGGGGGCGAGGATCTCGGCCGCCAGTACGCGCAGATGCCAGTTGTTGCGCCCCTGGGATGCCTTGCGCACGACCAGTTCCACCAGGGCACGCAGCTTTTCGGCCGCCGGTTGCTCGCCAAGGGTGATGCGCTGCAGGTCGGTAATGTCCAGAAACCGCCGCCTGGCTTCGTCGAGCACCGCCAGGTACAAGCCGTTACGGCTGCCGAAGTGATAATTGATCGAGGCGAGGTCGACCTCGGCCTTGGCAGCGACCGCCTTGTTGCTGGCTTCGGCATAACCCTGGGCAGCAAACAGTTCGCCAGCGGCCTGGAGAATACGGGAACGGGTGGCTTCACCATCCTTGCGGGGTTCGCGTGGCGTTGTTGCCATGGCTTTGGCTCCTCAGAGCAAACGAGTGGGCCTAAACTGAGCCAGTTTTAACTTAAATTCAATTTAAATTTAGGGTTTGCGACAAAAGGAATGCCGTCAATCGTCGGCTTGCCTGCAGAGCCAACCGGACGGCGCACATCGCTAGGGCGACAGGCCCTACCTATGGTATACAAGGCCCATAACGACACCACCATTGCCTGGGACCTGGAAGCGTCCAGCCATGGTTGGTGATTTTCATGCAACTGCTCCTTTTATTGAGAAACGGAGATTCGAAGATGACCGCCACCGACCGTCTGAGCCTGCTTCAGTATGAGCACCTGGGCCTGGACGATGTTGCCGCTGCTGAATTCAAGGTCGCGCTGGGTGAATTGCGCAATCTGGGGCTGGGTGACCGTTACGAACACCATGCCGCGCTCCATCTGGGCGATATCGCCGAAGCCGAAAACCGTCAGCAACTCGACCAGACCAAGAACTGGGGCATCGGCTTCTTGCAGGGCCTGACCTGCGCCCACACGCTTACCGAAGAGCAGGTCAAGGCGCTGCGCGGCGTTTTCCAGGCGGCGGCCAAACGGTCGCTGGCGCGTATACCGGCCTGACCCTACTCGGTTGATCACGCTGGCGGCTGGCGGATTCTGGGCCAGACTGTGTAAGACATGCGGACAGCCGTACAGCAGACGTCCACAGGATGTGGCAGCCTTTCGCGACCACGCCTGGGCGCTGGAGGCCGCGTGCACCGAGGGTGTCGATGATCGAGCGCAGGCCTGGCCAGTCCTTGCTGCTTTTGCTGTGCCTGTTTCTGCTGCCTCAGCTGTCGGTGGCGCAGGAGGGGTGCCTGCAATTGACAGCCACCGGCAATCCGGAATACCCGCCTTACCTGTGGCGCGACCCGCAGAACCCGAATGTGTTGATCGGCGCCAATGCCGACCTGCTCAAGGCTGTGGGCGAATCGCTTGGGCTGAAGGTGGAGGTACTGTATGGCGGCCCGTGGTCGCGGGCCCAGGAAGAAGTGCGCACTGGCCGTATCGACCTGCTGGCTGGCTACTTCCTGACCCAGGCGCGCCAGCAGGAGATGGACTTCGTCAAACCGCCATTCCTGCATACCCCAAGTGTCGTCTGGGTGCGTCAGGACGCAGCCTTTGCCTACCGCAGCTGGTCAGACCTGCGAGGGCACACTGGCGGTACCCTGGTCAGCAACAGCCACGGCCAGCAGTTCGACGACTATGCCAGTGCCAACCTCACCCTCGAAGCGGTGCCCAGTGCCAGGCAGGCGTTCGAAAAACTGCTGCACAAGCGCAACGACTACGTGATCTACGAACAGTACCCCGGCATGGCGCTGGCGCGTACGCTGGGGATGGAAAAGCAGTTGAAGGTGCTCGAACCGCCGGTTTCCAGTGAGGGTTTGTACCTGGCGCTGTCCCACGAGTCGCCGTGCAACCAGCCCGCGCTGCGCGAGCGGTTGGCGCAGAAGATGAAGGAAATCGTCGCCGGCCCGCTACCTGGGCAGTTGCTGGAGCAGAACCTGGAACGCTGGAAGCAGGAGCAGGCACGGCTGCAGCATTGACCTACAACGGTGGTGCCAATGCGCCCAGCGCCAGCTTGGCCGTGGTGACATTGACCTCGCTGGGCAACGTAACGCCGTTCTTGATCGCGAGAATCTCGGCCATCACGCTGACCGCGATCTCCGCCGGGGTCTTGCTGCCGATATAGACCCCGATGGGCCCATGCAGGCGCTTGAGCGATGCTTCGGTTTCGCCAAAATGCTCGATCAGCCGCGCACGGCGAAGTTCGTTGTTGCGGCGTGAACCAATCACGCCGATGTAGAACGCCGGGCTGTGCAACGCTTCGAGCAGGGCCAGGTCGTCCAGCTTGGGGTCGTGGCTGAGGCCGACGATGCTACTGCGCAGGTCGGGGGCGAAGGCCCTGACCACGTCGTCCGGCATGCCGACAATCTTCTCGACGCCCGTGACGTTCCAGCCGTCCATGTATTCGGGGCGGGGGTCGCACACGGCCACCTTGAAACCGTTGAACAGGGCCATGGTCGCCAGGTACTCGGCCAGCACCCCGGCACCGATCAGCAGCATGCGGTAGCCGGGGCCCAAGGTATTGACCATGCGCTGGCCATCAAAGCTGAATTGTTCGGGCGCGCGGGTAGTGGTCAGGTGAACGTGACCGGTGCCAAGGTCCAGCTCGCGACGCACCAGGTTGCCTGCGTCCAGGCGCGGCAGCAGCTGCTCCAGGCTTGGCAAGGCGGGGCTGAATTCGAGGATCAGCTCCAGGGTGCCGCCGCAGGGCAGGCCAAACCGGTGAGCTTCATCGGCACTGACGCCATAACGGACCACACGGGGTAGCCCGTCCGGCATGCCATCACCGTTGTAAGCGGTGGTGTAGCTGTGCACAAGGTCGTCCTCGATACAGCCCCCGGACACGCTGCCAATCACCCGGCCGTCACCGCGCAAGGCCATCATCGAGCCCACCGGCCTTGGCGATGAACCCCAGGTGCGGGCCACGGTGGCCAATAGCACCCGCTGGCCGGCTTGGAGCCAGTCGCGGGCGGTGCGCAGCACCAGCAGGTCGATGCTTTCCATGGGCAGAACTCCTCAGCGCATATGCAGGATGATCGGGCTGCTGCTGGCCGGGTCGGTGTGCCCGCGCAGCTTGCCAACGGCCTGTGCATCCACCGCTCCGCCATGGTTACCCCAGGTGCTGCGGACAAAACTCAGCACATCGGCGATCTCCTGGTCTGACAGTTGCGCACGGAACGCCGGCATGCGGTAGGCATCCGGCAAACCGGCGGCGACAATCCGTTGCGAGCCATTTAGGGTGATGTTGATCGCCGAAGCGTTCTCCTTGGCCAGCGCCGAGGTTGCGCCCGCCAGCGGCGGCATCCATTCGGCCTGGCCTTTGCCATCCAGGCCGTGGCACGTGGCACAACGGGTGACATAGGTGTGGGCACCCGGGGTTTGCAGGCGGGTGGCAGCGGAACCCTCTTGGTACTGCCATGGCGCGCCGTCGCGTTGTGGGTCGCCCGGCAACGCTTTGAGGTAGCGGGCAATTGCCGCCAGGTCGTCATCGCTCATGAACTGGGTGGAGTTGTTGAACGCCTCGGTCATCGAACCGTAAACCACCGCATGCCGGTTGCGCCCGGTCTTGAGGAACTGCACGATTTCGGCTTCGCTCCAGCGGCCCAGGCCGGTGTTGTGGTCGTCACGCAGGCTTGGCGCGTACCAGCCATCGAGCAGCGCGCCCGCCAGGTACGGCTTGCCCCCTTCATCCAGGGCCTTTTCATTGAACGCCAGCCCGCGCGGGGTATGGCAACTGCCGCAGTGGCCGGGGCCCTGGACGATGTAGGCGCCGCGGTTCCACAGCGCGTCCTGCCCCGGCTTGGCGGCATAAGGCGTGGTGGCGGCGAACACCCCGTTCCACAGGGCGATCGGCCAGCGCATGTTCAACGGCCAAGGGATGTCGCTGGCGATGTTGGCCTGTTGCGCCGGCTGCACACCCTTCATGAAGAACGCATACAGCGCCCGCACATCGTCATCGCTGAGCTTGGCGTACGACGGGTAGGGCATGGCTGGATACAATCGCCGGCCACCTGGCGCGACGCCATGGCGCACGGCGCGGTCGAAGTCGGCGAGGCTGTAGCTGCCGATGCCCGTCGCAGGGTCGGGTGTGACGTTGGTGGCGTGGATCGCGCCCAGCGGCGTGGCCATTTCCAGCCCGCCGGCGAAGGGCTTGCCGTCGGGCAGGCTGTGGCAGGCAACGCAGTCGCTGAGCCTGGCCACATACTCGCCGCGGCTGACCAGTGCCGGGTCGAGGCTGGCGTTCTGTTCGTTGCCGAACGGCGAGGCGGGCTCGCGGGTGACGTACCAGGCCAACAGGCCTGCCGCGACCAGGCACGGCAGCGCCAGCCAGGTTGCGGTTCTTGCGAAGCGACTCTGGGTCATGGGGCAGTCCTTGTCCGGTCAGCTGAAGGTATGGCGGCTCAGGGGCAGGCTGCGCACGCGCTGGCCTGTAAGCTGTGCCACCGCGTTGGCCACGGCGGGCGCCACCGCAGGCAGCGGCGGCTCGCCGATACCCCCCATCTTCGCGCCGCTTTCAACGATGCGCACATGCACCCGGGCCATGCGCGAAGCCGGCAGGATCGGGTACAGGTCGTAATTGCGCGCGCGCGGTTTGCCGTCGATGAACACCGCTTCCTCGACCAGCGTCTGCGACAGGCCAAGGGCCACGGCACCATTGACCTGGGCTTCGATGATGGCCGGGTTGACGATGCTGCCGGGGTCGATCGCCTGCCAGATGTCGTGCACCTTGACCTGGCCATCTTCAAGCGACACTTCGGCGATTACCGCCGCTTCCGAGCCGAACGGTGAGGCCATGGCCACGCCGCGTGCCCGTTTGCTGCCGTCTTCGGCGGTGAACGGCCCGCGCTTCCAGCCGCCGGACAACTCGCCGACCGCCTGCAGCAGGGTAGTCAGGCGCGGGTTGTCGCGCAGCAGGTGCAGGCGCAACTCGAACGGGTCCTTGCCGCCTTTGTCGGCCAGTTCGTCGAGGAACGATTCATAGAAGAAGTCGTTGAGCGAATTACCCACCGAGCGCCAGTAGCCGAGCATGGCCGGGCCTTTGACGTAGATTTGCGCAATGCGCTTGTTGGCGATGGCGTACGACTTGCCCGATAGCCCTTCGATGGCCGTCGGGTCGATTTTCTCGCCTTGCTTGCCGGCCAACGCTTCGGTTGGGCCTTCGGTGGCGCTGACCGCTTCGATGGCCACCGGCAGGCCATCGGCATCGAGCCCGGCGCGGAACTTGACCACCGCAACTGGCCGCAGCACATCACGCAGGAACTCCTCTTCGCGGCTCCAGATCAGCTTGACCGGCCGGCCGACGGCCTTGGCCAGCAATATCGCCTGCGGGTAAGGGTTGGCCGAGTCATACAGGAAGTGGCGGCCGAAGAAGCCGCCCAGCAGCGGCGAATGCAGGGTGACCTGTTCAGGGGCCAGGCCGGTGCGCTTGGCGATGTCATCGCGGAACATGTCCGGCGCCTGGTTGGGTAGCCACACTTCGAGCGAGCCGTCCGGGTTGAAACGCGCGATGGCTGAAGGCGGTTCCAGCTGAGCGTGGTTGAGGTACTGGTTGTGGTAGGTGGCCTCGACCTTGGTCTTGGCGTTGGCCAGGGCGCCAGCGATATCGCCTTCGTTTTCCTCGTCGCGGGCTGGGCCCTGCTGGGCTGCCAGGTGGTCGCGCCAGGCGTCACTGGAAAAGTCGGCAGGCATCGGCCGCACCTTGCTGTCGGCAGCCGGCTCTAGCCAATCCACCTGAATGGCTTCGACCGCGCGCTTGGCGTGCCACCAGCGCTCGGCCACCACGGCCACTGCGCCCGGCAGTTGATGCACCGAGTGCACGCCTTTCATGGCCTTGACCTGTGCTTCATTGCGCAGGCCGCCCACGGTCATGCCCAGGCGCGGCGCGTGCTGCACGGCAGCGTGGAGCATGCCGTCGACCTTGATGTCGATGGTGTAAAGCGCCTTGCCGGTGGATTTGTCATAGGCATCGACGCGGCGCACCGGCTTGCCGATCCAGCGGAACTGGCTGGGCTCGCGCAGCTTGACGCTGGCAGGGTCGGGCACAGGCAGGTCCATGGCGCGCTCGGCCAGTTCGCCATAGGCCAGTGAACGGCCGGAGGCGGCGTGCAGCACCTTGCCAGGTTCGGTGGACAGCTCGCTGACCGGCACGCCCCACTGGTCGGCCGCCGCCTGCAGCAGCATGGCCCGGGCCAGGGCGCCCAGGCGGCGCATGGTCGGGTAGCTCATGCGCACCGACATGCTGCCGCCCGTGATGCGCATGCCGTTTTCCATCACCACATAGGCTTCGCCGGGTGGGGCGCTGTCGACCAGGAAGGTGGCCGGGTCGGCGTCCAGTTCTTCACCGACGATCTGCGCCATGGCGGTGTAGGTGCCCTGGCCGCCTTCCATGAATGGGCACAGCAGGCGCACTGTGCTGTCTGGGCGGATCTCCAGGAATGCAGGCACTTGGGTGCCGCGTTCCGCGGTGGCCGCAGCAGCAGCCTCAACCCGGCTGACGCCCAGCGGCAGGCCGAAACCGAGGACCAGCGCGCCCACGGCGGTACCGGCGAGAAAACGCCGGCGCGACAGGTTGACGGTTTCTCCCAGTGGCAAATCGAGCAGGGCTGCAGGGCTATCGACAGGCGTGTTCATCAGGCCTTCTCCCCTTGAGCAAGCTCATGCACGGCGGCATGGATGGCGTTGTAGGTGCCGCAGCGGCACAGGTTGACCATGGCGGCATCGATCTGCGCATCGCTGGGTTGCGGGGTGTGCTTGAGCAGCGCAGTGGCGGCCATCACCTGGCCGGACTGGCAGTAACCACACTGGGCCACCTGGTGTTCGACCCAGGCCGCGACCACGCGCTTGCCCACGTCATCGGCCTCGATGGCTTCGATGGTGGTCACTTCACGCCCGACCACACCGGCAACCGGCGTGACACAGGCACGCACCACATTGCCGTCCACCAGCACCGAGCACGCGCCGCACTGGGCCAGGCCGCAGCCATATTTGGTGCCGGTCAGGCCCAGGTCATCGCGGATCACCCACAGCAGCGGTGTGTCGGCGTCGGCCTCGACCTGGTAAGTCTTCTGGTTGATTCGAAGTTCCATGGCTCACCTGCTGATCATCGGTTGTCATCGTTTGCTGTCAGGTGGGGAATACGTTGTTCCCCAATCCAGAAACGCTAGCACAGCCCAGTGACCGCCGGTCTGGCAGGCACTGCAGGTTCAGAGGATCAGGCAAGTAATCCGGTGGAATGCGCAATTGGGCGGGGGCAGGGCGGTGCCCCAAGACTTCCCGTTAAAAAAACCGGATAATGCCCGCCATTCGTTCCGCACGCTTTCTGGTACCCCCGCATGGAAATCAAGGTCAACTTTCTGGACAACCTTCGTCTGGAAGCCAAATTCGACGACTTCACGGTGATCGCCGACCAGCCGATCCGCTACAAAGGCGATGGCTCGGCCCCGGGGCCGTTCGATTATTTCCTTGCCTCGTCGGCCCTGTGCGCCGCCTATTTCGTCAAGCTGTACTGCCAGACCCGCGATATCCCCACCGAGAATATCCGCCTGTCGCAGAACAACATCGTCGACCCCGAAAACCGCTACAACCAGATCTTCAAGATCCAGGTCGAGCTGCCGGAAGACATCTCCGAGAAAGACCGCCAGGGCATCCTGCGTTCCATCGACCGCTGCACGGTCAAGAAAGTGGTGCAGACCGGCCCCGAGTTCATCATCGAAGAGGTCGACAACCTCGATGCCGATGCCCAGGGCCTGCTGATGCCGGTGGCCGACACCACCACCTACATCGCCGGCAAGGACCTGCCACTGGAGCAGACCATTGCCAACATGTCCGGCCTGCTGGCCGGGCTGGGCATGAAGATCGAGATCGCCTCGTGGCGCAACATCGTGCCGAACGTGTGGTCGCTGCACGTGCGCGATGCGCAGTCGCCCATGTGCTTCACCAACGGCAAGGGCTCGACCAAGGAGGCTGCGCTGGCCTCGGCGCTGGGTGAGTTCATCGAGCGGTTGAACTGCAACTTCTTCTATAACGACCAGTTCTGGGGCGAAGAAATCGCCAACGCACCGTTCGTGCATTACCCCAACGAGCAGTGGTTCAAGCCAGGGCCGAAGGATGCGCTGCCGGCCGAGATCCTCGACGAATACTGCCTGGATATTTACAACCCCGACGGCGAGCTGCGCGGCTCGCACCTGTACGACACCAACTCGGGCAATACCGAGCGTGGCATCTGTTCGCTGCCGTTTGTGCGCCAGTCGGACGAGCAGGTGGTGTACTTCCCGTCCAACCTGATCGAAAACCTGTTCCTCAGCAACGGCATGAGCGCTGGCAACACCTTGGCCGAAGCGCAGGTGCAGTGCCTGTCGGAGATTTTCGAGCGGGCGGTCAAGCGCGAAATCCTCGAAGGCGAGCTGTGCCTGCCGGACGTGCCGCAGGAGGTGCTGGCAAAGTACCCGGGCATCGTCGCCGGTATCCAGGGGCTGGAAGAGCAGGGCTTCCCGGTGCTGGTCAAGGATGCGTCGCTGGGCGGTGAATTCCCGGTGATGTGCGTGACCTTGATGAACCCGCGCACCGGCGGTGTGTTCGCCTCCTTCGGCGCCCACCCAAACTTTGAAGTGGCGCTTGAGCGCAGCCTGACCGAACTGCTGCAGGGCCGCAGCTTCGAGGGCCTCAACGACCTGCCGCAGCCAACCTTCGAAAGCCATGCGCTGACCGAGCCGAACAACTTCGTCGAGCACTTCATCGACTCCAGCGGTGTGGTGTCGTGGCGCTTCTTCGGTGCCAAGGCCGACTTCGAGTTCGTCGAGTGGGACTTCAGCGGCCACGGCGAAGACTCCAACATCCAGGAAGCCGCGACGCTGTTCGGCATCCTCGAAGAACTGGGCAAAGAAGTGTACATGGCCGTGTACGACAACCTCGGCGCCAATGCCTGCCGCATCCTGGTGCCGGGTTACTCGGAAATCTACCCGGTCGAGGACCTGATCTGGGACAACACCAACCGTGCCCTGGGTTTCCGTGCCGACATCCTCAACCTGCACAGCCTCGACAACCGCGCCCTGCGTGCGCTGCGCAAGCGCCTGGACAACTGCGAGGTGGACGATTACACCACCATCACCACGCTGATCGGTGTCGAGTTCGACGACAACACGGTGTGGGGCCAGCTGACCATCCTTGAGCTGAAGCTGCTGATCTGCCTGGCGATCAAGCGTTTCGAAGAGGCCAAGGAGCTGGTCGAGGCGTTCCTGCAGTTCAACGACAACACGGTCGAGCGCGGGTTGTTCTACCAGGCGCTGAACGTGGTGTTGGAAGTGGTGCTGGACGACGAACTGGAGATGCAAAACTACGAGGCCAACTTCCGTCGCATGTTCGGTAACACGCGCATGGATGCGGTGCTGGGCTCGGTGGATGGTAGCGTGCGCTTCTACGGCCTGACCCCGACCAGCATGAAGCTGGAAGGGTTGGACCGTCACCTGCGCCTGATCGAGAGCTACAAGAAACTGCATGCCGCGCGGGCCAAAGCGGTCTGATGGTTCGAGAGGGGCGCTTTGCGCCCCTTTTTCTCGTCTATATAGCTGAACAACCTTATCGCTATTGCCATTGCGTATTGCCGGTCAGGTAATACCGTTTGCCGCATCCCACCGTCCGCGCTTAACTATTTGCCGGCCTCAACAGGCCTCCTCATTCCATGGCGCGTAGACCGCCAGAAGGACCTCGGCCGCGCTCAGAACAAGCAGGCGCAGACCATGAGTACTTCTTTGGACACCAATGCACTGAAGGCCCGCCAGCAGGCGGCGTGGGCCAGCGGTGATTACGCAGTGATCGGCACCACCTTGCAGTTGGTGGGTGAACGCCTCGCCGAAGCCTGTGATCTGCGCTGGGACGAGCAGGTGCTGGATGTCGCGGCCGGCAATGGCAATGCCACCCTGGCTGCCGCGCGGCGGGGTTGCCGGGTTACCTCCACTGACTACGTGCCCGAACTGCTCAAGCGCGGCGAAGCGCGCGCCCGCGCAGAACACCTGAACGTCGATTTTCAGGTGGCCGATGCCGAGGACTTGCCGTTCCGCGACGGTAGTTTCGATGCTGTCGTATCAACCTTTGGCGTGATGTTCGCCCCCGATCAGGCGCAGGCCGCCCGTGAGCTGGCGCGCGTGTGCCGTTCCGGTGGCAGGGTCGGCCTGGCCAACTGGACGCCACAGGGCTTCGTCGGGCAGATGTTCAAGACCCTCGGCCGGCATGTACCACCGCCCGCCGGTGCCTTGCCACCGTCGCGCTGGGGCGATGAGGAGCAACTGCGCGTAATGTTCGAAGGTGCTATCGGCGCCATGGACGTCACCCGCCAACACTTCAACTTCCGCTATCGCTCGGCGGCGCACTTCATCGACGTGTTCCGCACCTGGTATGGGCCGGTGCACAAGGCATTTGCGGCGTTACCCGCCGATGCGGCGGCGGCGTTGGAAAGTGACCTGAAGGCATTGCTGGATGAGCACAACGTGGGTGGGGCGTCGTCGCTGGTGGTGCCCAGCGAATACCTGGAAGTGGTGATCATGAAGCGCTGACGTTCATAAACCTCAGTTCTTGCACTTGGCCATGACCACCTGGCACGTATTCGGCGTCCCTCCGGACCGCCCTGCATAGCGGATGCAGTTGTTCATCGATTTCTGCCGGGCGATGCTCAGCGTGTTGCCCCAGGCCAGGCCGCCTTCGCCCAGGGTGGGCACGGCCTTGGCAAAACAATTCGAGCCGGGCGCTGGCGCAGCGTAACGCGCCTGCTTGTGCTTGCTCGAACACCCCGCCGCCAACGCCAGGCAGAGGGCGAGCAGGGCATGCCCAGCCCAACGTGCATAGGGGTGTGCGGTATGTGCGTTCATGCCGATGCCTCTGCGGGGGGAGTGTTGTGACGGGTTAATGCTTTCAGGATATGTCAATCAAGCCAAACGGTGAACTTATCGGACGACAGAGCGATCCTTTGCAGTGCGCACCCCGCGCACGCCTGATGGACCGGGCATCCGCGCCAGGTCCTCAGTTCCGGGTCACTGACTGATAAGGAGGCGCCGTGACCGCTACTGAGCATACCCTCTACCGATGCACGCCCAGCCCGTTGCACGCGATTCTGCTGGCCGGCACGGTCCCACTGTTCCTCGGCGCCTTGCTGAGCGACATTGCCTATTTCAAGAGCTACCAGATCCAGTGGAGCAACTTTGCCGCCTGGTTGATCGCCGGCGGGCTGCTGTTCTGCGGGCTGGCACTGTTGTTTGCACTGGTCAACCTGATCCGTGCCGAGCACAAGGGCGGCCGGCCGACGGTTTACTTCTTGTTGCTGCTGGTGACCTGGGTGTTGGGCCTGGTCAATGCGTTCGAGCATGCCAAGGATGCCTGGGCGGTGATGCCGACAGGGCTGGTGCTGACACTGGTGGTGACGGTGCTGGCCTGCGTGGCGGCATGGCTGGGCATGAGCAATCTGCGTTCGGGAGGTGCGGCATGAAGCCTTTGCATGCACTGCCAGTGTTGAGTGTGGCGCTGCTTCTAAGCGCTTGTGGCGGTGAGGGCGAAGCCACCCAGGCACTCGGCCCCGACCCAAAACTGCCAGCCCCGGAACGTGGCCTGCTGCCGAGCATGAAAATCGCGCAACCGGCCCTGTGGGGCGAGCAGAAACCGACGGTGCCCGAGGGTTACCGCATCACCGCCATCGCCACCGACCTGAAAATTCCGCGCCAGAGCCTGGTGCTGCCCAACGGCGACATCCTCGTGGCCGAGGGCCGGGGTGGCAATGCCGCCAAGCTCAAGCCCAAGGACGTCATCGCCAGCCAGATCAAGGCCAAGGGCAACACCCAGGTCAAGGGCGGCAACCGCCTGACCTTGCTGCGCGACGCCGACGGCGATGGCACATACGAGGTGCAGACGGTGTTCGCTGAAAACCTCAACGCGCCCTACGGCCTGGCCTTTGCCGATGGCAAGCTGTATGTGGCCAACCAGGATGCGCTGGTGCGTTTCGACTACCAGGACGGTCAGACCCAGGCGTCTGGCGCGCCGACCAAGGTCACTGACCTGCCAGGCCAGATCAACCACCACTGGACCAAGGCCCTGACCATCAGCCCAGATGGCCGCTACCTGTATGTGGGGATTGGCTCCAACAGCAACATCACCGAGCGTGGCATGGAGGCCGAGGTCGACCGCGCCATGGTCTGGCAGATCGACGCCGCCACCGGCGCGCACAAGCCCTACGCCACCGGCCTGCGCAACCCGACCGCGCTGGCCATCCAGCCGGGCAGCGGGCAATTGTGGACCGTGGTCAACGAACGCGATGAACTGGGCCCGGACCTGGTACCGGACTACCTCACCTCGGTGCGTGAAGGGGGCTTCTATGGCTGGCCCTACAGCTATTGGGGTCAGAACGTCGATGAGCGGGTGAAGCCGCAGAACCCGGACAAGGTGGCTGCCGCGATCAAACCCGATTACAGCCTCGGTTCGCACGTTGCCGCACTGGGTGTGGACTTCTCCCTGCCGGCCATGGGCGAGCGGTTTGCCGATGGCGTGTTCGTGGGCGAGCACGGCAGCTGGAACCGGCCGAACCCGGTGGGTTACAAGGTGATTTTCGTGCCATTCAGCAATGGCCAGCCTGCGGGTGAACCGATCGACTTTGCCACGGGCTTCAGAGGTGAAGATGGCAAGACACGCGGGCGGCCGGTGGGGGTGACGGTCGATCCGAAGGGGGCGCTGATCATTGCCGACGACCTGGCCAACACCGTGTGGCGGGTCACGCGCAATCAGTAAGTCCAGCTATGGTGTAGGAGCGGCGCGTGAACCGATCACGCGCCAATCCGGTCTTGATCACAGGGAAGCAGGCCTATGAATGCTCTTTGCACACTTGCTCGTGCCGTTGCTCTTGCCTCGCTGGTTGGCTCTGCCAGCTTTGCGGTGCACGCGGCGGATATACCGATTGCCAGCGAAGCGCTGGAAAGCCATGTCACCACACAGGTCACGGCCATCGACCAGGCCAACCGCCAGGTCACGGTCAAAGGCCCGCACGAAAAGGATGTGACGTTCCAGCTCACGGAACAGGCCAAGGCGCTGCCCAACCTGAAGGTGGGTGACAAGGTCGACATCTATGTGACCCGAGCGGTGGCCTATGTGCTCAACACTGATGTGGGTGGGGCACCGAAGGCGAGCGAGGAGTCCGGCACCATCCGTGCCACCAAGGACAACCCCAACCCAGGCGGTGAAGCGTTCCGTCAGGTAAGGGTCACTTCGCAGATCAAGAAGATCGACCTCAAGACCCATGAGGTGAGCTTGTTGCCGCCGGAAGGCAAGTTGCAGGTGGTCAAGGTCGAAGACCCCGACCTGCAGGCGCGCATGAAAAACCTGAAGGTCGACCAGACGGTCGATGCGATCTATACCGAAGTGTTGCGGGTCGAGACATCGCGTTAAGTCTGTAGCGGCCTCTTCGCGGCGGTTCGGCGCCCCGAAGAGGCCAAAATTGCCCAAGAATATCCATAGGACGAATAGCGCGGGTGCATATCTTCAATTTCCATAACCCCTGTCGATTCTTGCATCATCCATGCACCTTCTCCCCCGATGAGTGCATACATGGTTAACAAGGCGCTGCTAATCGCTTTTCTCCCCCTGGTATTGGCCCTGCTGGCCGGTGTCGTGCTGCCGTACCAGGCCGCCAGCAACGCGGCGGTCGGCCGTGCGCTCGGGCACTGGCTGTGGGGCGCGTTCACTTCGTTGACCGTCAGCTCGGTGGTGGTCATCGCTGCGCTGCTGATTTTGCGCGTACCCATGCCCGACCTGGGCAAGGCGCTGCAAGGCCCGTGGTGGCTGTGGATTGGCGGGGTGCTGGGTGCGTTGTATGTGGCGGCGGCTGCGGCATTGACGCCCAAACTGGGTACAGCGGGCTTTTTGGTGCTGGTGGTGGCGGGGCAGATCCTGACCTCGGTGATCGTCGACCACTTCGGCCTGATGGGTGTTACCGCCAAACCGGTGAGCCTGCCCAGGGTCGCCGGGGTGATACTGATTCTGGCCGGGGTTTTTTTGGTCCAGAGCACTTGGGCGGCGAGCCCGTCTACTGATCGGGCTGCCAGCGTCAAACAGCCAGAAGGCTGATCAATGTTCGGGCTGGCAGCAGGCCCAAACCGCCTCGCGCAGCCAGCGATGGCCGGGGTCGCTGTCTTTCCTGGCGTGCCAGGCCTGCTGGTAGGCCAGGGGAGGGATCGGCAAGGGTGGGGCGAACGGGCGCAGGGCCTTGTGCTGGCGCATCGGGCCTACCGCGCGTCTGGCCACGGTGAGGATCAGGTCGGTACCTGCGAGCACCTCAACGGCTGCGCTCCAATGCGGCAACGCCAGCGCGATACGCCGACGTAAGCCGTGCGCAGCCAATGCGCGTTCGATCTCGTCATGGGCATCCGGGCGCATGGCCATCAGCACATGCGGCCGCGCCAGCCAGTCGTCCAGCGCCAGGCCACCCTTGGCTGGCAGCACTTGGCGGTCGGCGATGCTGACGAACGTGTCCTCGAACAGGGTCTGGGCAGTGATGTCGTGGGGTAGCTCAGGGAAGATGCCCAAGGCCAGGTCGAGCTCGCCATCGAGCAGCTGAGCCATCATTGCCTCGCGGCTAGCCTGGCTGATGGCCAGGTCGACGCCGGGGGCCGCCTGGCGCAGGTAGCGCACCAGCGGCGGCAGGATGATCCGCGACGAATAATCGGACAACGACAAGCGGAAACGGCGCTGGGCCTGGGCGGGGTCGAAGCGGGGGGTGGCGAGCAGGCTGTTGAGGCTGCCCAGGGCGTCCTGCAGGGGTTTGACCAACGACTGGGCCCGCGCGGTCAGGGCCATGTGGCCGTTCTGGCGAATCAGCAGCGGGTCGTTGAAGTGCGTGCGCAGTTGCGCCAGGGCATGGCTGACCGCCGGCTGGCTGCGGTGCAGGCGAACTGCGGCGCGGGTGACGTGCTTTTCGCTGAGCAGTGCGTGCAGGGCCAGCAGCAGGTTGAGGTCGATCTTGCGCAGTTCATCCATGGGGCGAATAGTCTGGGTGGCTTTAGGGGCTTTTCATGAGCCTAACAGATGTGTTGGCCCATTCGCGGGCAAGCCCGCTCCCACAGGTTCTGCGCCAACCTCAGCATCGGAGCAGAACCTGTGGGAGCGGGTTTACCTGCGAAGAGGCCACCACTGGCAGCATTGATTAGCCCCCGGCGCTATAATCGCCGCCCGTTTTACTGTAATCCGAGCATTCCAATGGGTCTTTCCACAACCGCCACACCCGAACCGCGCCGCCTGGGCGCCCCTGTGATCGCCCTGGCCCTGCTGCTGGCCGGCGCCTGGTTCCTCAACCTCAACGCCGGCTTCAAGCAGGTATTGCTGCTGATCGTCGGCGCAGCCCTGGGCCTGACGCTGTACCACGCCGCCTTCGGCTTCACCTCGGCCTGGCGGGTGTTCATCAACGAACGCCGCGGTGCCGGCCTGCGCGCGCAGATGGTCATGCTGACCCTGGCCGTGCTGCTGTTCTTCCCGGCGCTTTCGGCCGGCAGCCTGTTCGGCAACCCGGTGACCGGGCTGGTGGCGCCGGCGGGTGTTTCCGTGGTGTTCGGCGCCTTCATCTTTGGCATCGGCATGCAGCTGGGCGGCGGCTGTGCGTCAGGCACGCTGTTCACCGTGGGTGGCGGCAACGCGAGGATGCTGGTGACCCTGCTGTTCTTCATCATCGGCTCGGTCACGGCCACGCACCATGCCGATTGGTGGTTCGCCTTGCCGTCGTTCCCGGCTACTTCGATTGTGCAGGCCTGGGGTGTGGCGCCGGCGCTGGTGGTGAGTGTGGCCGTGTTCGCGCTGATCGCCTGGGCCACCGTGGTCCTGGAAAAGCGCCGTCACGGTGCTCTGGAGGCGCCGGTGAGCAGTGAACATCAGGGCCTGCGCCGCTTCCTGCGTGGCCCGTGGCCGCTGTTGTGGGGCGCAGTTGCCCTGGCATTGTTGAACTATGCCACCCTGGCCCTGGCCGGGCGCCCGTGGGGTATCACCTCGGCCTTTGCGCTGTGGGGTGCCAAGACCCTTTCCAGCTTCGGCGTGGATGTCGGCAGCTGGGTGTTCTGGCAGGCGCCGGCCAATGCCAAGGCACTGGCCGCACCACTGTGGCAGGACGTCACCACGGTGATGGACCTTGGCATCGTGCTTGGCGCGCTGCTGGCGGCGGGCCTGGCGGGGCGCTTTGCACCCAGCCTGAAGATTCCGCTGCCGTCGCTGATCGCGGCGGTCATCGGTGGCCTGCTGCTGGGCTACGGTTCACGCCTGGCCTACGGCTGCAACATCGGTGCCTACTTCAGCGGCATCGCCTCGGGCAGCGTGCATGGCTGGCTGTGGCTGGTCGCCGCCTATACCGGCAACCTGATCGGTGTGCGCCTGCGCCCGCTGTTTTTTGCCGGCGAACGCCGGCCGGTGGCATTGACTGGCTGCTGAGTATATTGCTTCATCGCGTGCAGAAATCATCTGCACCTGCCCTGATTGTTCGATTTCTGCCGACTAATTAGCCTGAGCCGGTCCTCCACTGTCTTCAGGAATCGAACATGGCTACCCGTATCGTGTTGAGCGCCACTGGCGCTGCCGACGTCATGCAACTGCAACCCCTGCAAACCGAGCAGCCTGGCCCCGGCCAGGTATGGCTGGAACAGACGGCCATGGGCGTGAACCCGCTGGACGTCTTGCAGCGCAAAGGCGGTGCACCGTTGGCACTGCCCTGCGGGCTGGGCCTGGAAGGTGCCGGGCGCGTCGGCGCGGTGGGCGAAGGGGTGCGCAATGTACACGTTGGCGACCGGGTCGCTTACGCCACGGGCCCGGTGGGCGGGTATGCCAGCGGCCGGCTGTACCCGGCGGAGCGCTTGGTGCGCCTACCGGCCGACCTGAGTGACGAGGCAGCCGCCGCTGTCCTGTTCAAGGGAATCACGGCGCAGTACCTGCTCAAAACCACATACCCGGTCGGGCCGGGCACCCAGATCCTGCTGTACGGCGCTGCCGGAGCACTCGGCCAGTTGATGGTGCCCTGGGCGCGGCACTTGGGGGCGACGGTGATCGGCGTGGTCTCGCGGCAGCAGAGCGTGGCACGGGCACAAGCGGCGGGTTGCCAGCACGTGTTGGTGTTCGATGCCGCGACCCTGGCTGGCAAGGTGCGCGAGCTGACCCAAGGGCAGGGCGTCGACGTGGTCTATGACAGCGTTGGCAAAGTATCGCTTGAAGCTTCATTGAACAGCCTGCGCCCGCGTGGGTTGCTGGTGTCGTTCGGTGGCACCTCGGGTGCGCCTGCCGCGATCGAAGTGGCCACGCTCAACAGCAAGGGCTCGCTGTACCTGACCCGGCCATCGCTGGCGGCGCATACCCTCACGGCCGAGGAGTACCAACAGCGCGCTGCCGATGTGCTGTCGGCGGTCACCGAAGGTATCATTCAGCCACGGGTGTGGCGCCGCTACCCGCTGGCCGACGCGGCCAGGGCCCATGGGGACCTGGAGCAGGGCGTGTCGGAAGGTGCACTGATCCTCACCGCCTGATTGCCGATTCCGCCACCGAGCCTTGCCATGGATGCCTTTGACAGCCGCCGCGCCGATGAACTTGCCACCTTGCTGGCCCTGCACGAGCAGGGCTCGTTCTCGGCGGCCGGGCGTCAGCTGGAGCGCCATCCCACGGTGCTGTCCAAGCGCCTCAGCGCGCTGGAGCAGCGCCTTGGCATTCGCCTGGTGGAACGGACCACCCGCCAGCTGCGTTTCACCGATGAGGGGGAGCGCCTGGTGGCGCGTGTACGCGAGGCCAGCCGGCTGATCGCCGAAGCCGAGCAGGAGGCTGCCGAGGGCGCGGCGACGGTGCGCGGGCGCCTGCGCCTGGCGTTGCCTGCGGCGATGGGGCGGCGCTGGTTGAGCGGGATGCTGGCGGACTTTGTCCTGGCCTACCCGCAGGTGACGATCGAAACCGAGTACGCCGATCGCTTCGTTGACCTGGTCGGTGAAGGGTTCGACGCGGCCATCCGCATTGGCGAGCTGGCCGACAACCGCCTGGTGGCCACCAAACTGTGTGATCACGTGCGTATCCTCTGCGCTTCGCCGGGCTACTTGTCGCGGTATGGCACACCCGCTGATCCAGAGGATTTGCCAAAGCATAACTGCTTGGGATTCAGTGGCTTGCGTTCGTATCCTGAATGGCGACTCACCCGTGGAAACCAGCAAGTGAGTGTGAAGATCAGCGGTTCGTTGCGCGGCAACGATAACGAGGCTTTGCTGGAGGCGGCGCGGCGCGGGGTAGGCATCCTCGCTGGCGGTGACTGGCTGATGGGCGAAGACCTGGCCGCCGGGCGCCTGCAGCGGGTGTTGCCGCAATGGCAGCTGGATGTGGCGGCGGGGATTTATCTGGTACGGCCTTCGGCACGCCTGAACACGGCCGCGCTGGGGGCGTTCAAGGCGTGGCTCGCAGCGCAGTTCAACCCAGGGCCGCCCTGGCGGCGCGAAGCTGAAATATTTCAGAATTGAAATGAAGTAATTTATTCAAACTACTGAAAAATAACGAATTATCGTTTTGCAATTGCGTGCTGAACGCACTGTTCGTAGTACGTTTGCTTGATCGCTGCCGGCTTGAGCTGCGAACGGCTGTTGTAGGTCTGTTCGGTGATACCGAAGGCGGTCATGCGCATCCATGGCTTGGCGAACCTGCGCACCTGCAGCTTCTTGCGCGTGGCATACAGGGTCACGCCGGAGAGTTTGGCCTGCTGGGCCTCGGCGGCGATCTGCGAGCCCCAGCCACAGGCGTGGCGATCGTTCTGGCTAAGCGTTCTGGCCTGGGCGCCAAAGGCAGTCGTGGCCAGCAGGCAGCCGGCCACTGTTGCTAGAAATACTCGCATGTTGCTGTCCTAAGCATCTGACGGAGAAGGGAGTTTGCCTTCGCTTCAAATGCCTGGGGGCCAGTACTTTGCAGGTCAGGTGGTGGCGATGCGCAGGCGATTTGCCAGCGCGGGGCGTAGGCTGTGCAGGGCAAGGCCCGCAACCCAAATGACCGAGACCGCGTAGTTCAATCGTTGATACAGGCCGAACAACCCAGATCGTTGCAGTCTGTCCCGGCCTCTTCGCGGGTAAACCCGCTCCCACAAGGATTGCGAAAACCTTTGGGACCATTTGTCTTGCTCAACTTCTAACAGTTGATGCATTCCCTGTGGGAGCGGGTTTACCCGCGAAGAGGCCGGGATAGGCAACAGCAGCGTTCAGGCGGAGGCTTTGTCCCGACGCATCTGGGTTACCAGGGTGAAGCGATCGTCCGGGTGCACGGTCTCGGACACCGCCATCAGCTCCCCGTCGTCATCCCGGTAGTGCCGCAGAATTTTCAGCCCCGGCGACCCTGTCTCTGCCTTCAAGGCCCGCGCCAGTTCCGCAGTCAGCAACACCGCACGAACCTGCTGGTCCACCACTGCGATGGCGCGCCCATAGTGCTGCTCGATCAGGCTGGCGATCAATTGGTCAGGGTGTTCGCGGGCCAGTTCGATGACGTCGGCATAGCCGCGCTGGGCATAGACATCGGTCCAGCACAGCGGTGCGGCATTGTGCTGGCGGTCGACCCGAATGCTCGACACGCAGAAGTAATGCTCGCCCGGCACCAGCCCCAGCCGCGCCGCTTCGCTGAGGTCGGCGACGAAGTGGCGCACGTCCTGGATCTCGCGCTGCTGGGTTTCTGCCAGGTGGGCAAGGTCAGCCACGGTTGCCAGCGACTGCGAATAGCCGCCACGCGGGCTGCTGGCCTCGACCCGGGTGCCGACGCGTTTGCGGCGTGACACCAGCCCCTGGTTGAGCAACTGGTTGATCGCCGCACGCACCGTGTGCCGGCTCACTTCGTACAAGTCGCACAGTTCGAATTCGGTGGGCAACAGGCTGCCGACCGGGTAGCGGCCGTTGGCGATGCCTTCCATCAGGTCCCTGGCCACCACGGCGTAGCGCGCTTCGTTCATACCTTCGGTCAGTCCCGTCAATTTCTTCGGTTGACAGTGTAACAGTGGCAGGGCAAGAATTATGTACGGACATATTCAATATGTACGCTCAATAACAACATTTCAGGATCCCTGCCCATGTCCACCACCGTTTTCGACTCCACCCTGTTCCGCGACATGTTCGGTACCGCCGAAATGCGCGGGGTGTTTTCCGACCAGGCGCTGATCGAGCGCTACATTGAAGTTGAAGTGGCACTGGCCAAGGCCGAGGCGCGCTGTGGCGTGATCCCGCAGGACGCCGCCGCGCAGATCGCCGAGCTGTCGCGCTACGCCTCCCTCGACCTTGCGCTGATGCAGCACGAAACCGAAATCGTCGGTTACCCGATCCTGCCGCTGGTAGAACAGCTGTCGAAGCTGTGCGGTGACGCGGGTCGCTATGTGCACTGGGGCGCTACCACACAAGACATCATGGACACTGCCGTGGTGTTGCAGGTGCGCGCCGCGCTGGCCATTGTCGAACGTGATGTGCAAGCCGTGCGCGGGCTGCTGGCGGAGTTGGCGCAGCGCTATCGCGACACGCCGATGGCGGGCCGCACCCACCTGCAGCATGCGCTGCCGATCACCTTCGGCTACAAGTGCGCGGTATGGTTGAGCATGTTCGATCGCCACGCCGAGCGCCTGGTCGAGCTGCGCCCGCGGGTAGAAGTAGGGCAGTTTGCTGGTGCCGCCGGCACCCTGGCCTCGCTGGGTGACAAGGGCCTGGAGGTGCAGGCCGCGCTGATGGATGAACTGGGCCTGGGCGTACCACAAGCCACCTGGCACGTGGCCCGCGACGGCCTGGCCGAGACCCTGAACTTCCTCGGCCTGGTTACCGCCTCGCTGGGCAAGGTGGCGCTGGACGTGATGATGATGATGACCAGCGAGCTGGGCGAGGTGTACGAGCCCTTCGTCAAGGGCCGTGGCGCCAGCAGCACCATGCCGCAGAAGCGCAACCCGATTTCCTGCGAGCTGATGTACGCCGCCGCCAAGGGCGTGCGCCAACAGGCCGGGCTGATGCTCGATGCGATGATCCAGGACTTCGAACGCTCCACCGGCCCATGGCAGGCCGAATGGATTGCCATCCCCGAGGCCTTCGCCCTGACCGCCGCCTCGCTGGGCCAGGCGCGCTTCATGCTCGCCGGCCTGGAAGTGCGCACCGAGCGCATGCGCAAAAACCTCGACATGACCCAGGGCCTGATCGTCGCCGAGGCCGTCATGATGGGCCTCGCTCCGGCGCTGGGCCGCCAGGTGGCGCACGACGTGGTGTACGCCGCCTGCCGCATGGCCAACGACCAGGGCATCAGCCTGCTGGAAGCGCTGCAGGCGCAGGGCGAGGCCACCGCGCGCCTGGACCTGGCGACCCTGGAGCGCCTGTGCGACCCGACCAATTACCTGGGCCTGGCGCCGCAGATGGTCGACCTGGCGCTGTCGCGCCCCGGTGCCGTCGCCCGCTGATGCTGCACGGGTCTGGCTGCGGCCAGGCCCTTCGATTACAAGAACAATGAGAACACAATCATGTCTTCCGCCACCAAAAAACCGCTGTACAAGGACCTGACCTTCCAGGTCATCGCGGCGATGCTGCTGGGTATCGCCTTCGGTTTCCTCGCCCCAGAGCTTGCTGCCAAGTTCAAGATCCTCGGGGACATCTTCCTCAAACTGATCAAGACCGCCGTGGCGCCGCTGGTGTTCTTCACCGTGGTGCATGGCATTGCCTCTGCCGGCGATATCAAGCGCGTCGGCAAGGTTGGCTGGCGAGCGCTGGTATACTTCGAACTGCTGTCGACCCTGGCCCTGGCCATCGGCCTGCTGTGGGGCAACCTGATCGGCATCGGCTCAGGGATGCACGGTGCCCACGCAAGCAGCGCGGCGTCAGCAGCTGCCAGTGCGGCGGTTGCCAAGGGGCATGCGCCGACCTCGACCATGGACTTCATCTACGCCATCTTCCCTGACAACTTCGTCGGTGCCTTCGCCGGCGGCCAGCTGCTGCAAGTGCTGGTGATCGCGGTGCTGTTCGGTTTCGCGCTGCTGGCCCTCAAGCATGAGCGCCGCGCGGTGATCGAAGACGGCCTGAACCGGGTGTCGGAGTGCTTCTTCGAGTTCATCAACCTGATCATGAAGTTCGCCCCGCTGGGTGCGTTCGGTTCGGTGGCCTACGCGGTGGGCAGCAATGGCTCGGCGGTGCTGATGTCGTTGGCCAACCTGGTGCTGATGTTCTACCTGGCCGTGGCGTTTTTCCTGTTCGTGGTGCTGGGCGCGGTGTGCCGGTTGTCCGGGTTCAGCCTGTGGCGCTTCCTGACCTACATCAAGGACGAGATCTTCATCGTACTGGGTACCGCTTCGTCGGAAAGCGCGCTGCCACGCCTGCTGCAGAAGCTGGAACGGTTTGGCTGCTCGAAGCAGAGCGTCGGCCTGGTGCTGCCCACTGGTTACGCCTTCAACCTGGACGGCACCTCGATCTACATGTCGATGTGCGTGCTGTTTATCGCCAACGCTTACGGCGTGCCGCTGGGGTGGGAGCAGCAATTGGGTATCCTGGCGATCATGCTGGTGACCTCCAAGGGCGCGGCGGCGGTGTCGGGTGGCAGCTTCGTGGTGTTCGCCGCCACCGTCACGGCCATCGGCGTGTTGCCGGTGGAAGGCCTGGCGCTGCTGTTTGGCGTGTACCGCTTCATGTCCATGGCCATTGCCACCTGCAACACCATTGGCAACAGCGTGGCGACCGTGGTGGTGGCCAAGTGGGCGGGTGAGTTCACCGAGCAGGCTGCACGCGATGAATACACGCGTGTGCTGGGCCGCGCACCGGGAGCAGCGCTTTAATAAATACCGCGTCGGGTGTATGTGATCGTACAACTGCTTGCGCTATCATGACGGCTGTCTTTCTAGGTGAAATACAGGGCATGACAGAGCAGCAGGTACAGGCAAGGACCCGGCGCAAGCCGCGCAGTCTGGCCCAGGAACTGGTCACGGTGTTGACCGAGCGCATCCGCAGCGGCCAACTCAAGCGCGGCGACAAGCTGCCGACCGAATCGCAGATCATGGCCGAGGAGGGCGTCAGCCGCACCGTGGTGCGTGAGGCGATCTCGCGGCTGCAGGCTGCCGGGCAAGTGGAGACGCGCCATGGCATCGGCACATTCGTGCTGGACACGCCGGCCACGGGCGGTTTCCGCATCGACCCGGCGACCGTGGTCACACTGCGTGAGGTGCTGGCGGTGCTCGAATTGCGCATCGCCCTGGAGATCGAGTCGGCCGGCCTGGCGGCGCAGCGGCGCAGCGACGAGCAACTGGCCGGCATGCGCGCGGCACTGGATGAACTGAACGAAGGCGCCGCCCATGCCACCGATGCGGTGTCGGCGGACTTCCAGTTCCACCTGCGTATCGCCCAGGCCAGTGGCAACCACTACTTCGCCGACATCATCAACCACCTCGGCACCAGCATCATCCCGCGTACCCGGCTCAATTCCGCGCGCTTGGCGCATGACGACCAGGCGCACTACATGGGCCGCCTGATGCATGAGCACGAGGCGATTTATGAGGCCATTGCCCGGGGTGACAGCGAAGGGGCCAAGATGGCCATGCGCATGCACCTGAGCAACAGCCGTGAGCGGTTGCGCCAGGCGCATGCGGAGGCCGAGGCGCAAGGGGTCTGATTTCCCCGGCGTCAGGCTTGTCCTCTTCGCGGGCAAGCCCGCTCCCACAGGATGTGTGTTCAGCTCAAACCTGTGAGAGCGGGCTTGTCCCGCGAAGAGGCCGGCACAGGCAAAAGAAAGCCCCGCAGATGCGGGGCTTTCTTGTTTCAGGGCGTTCAGACCGCCCCGTCACTCCACTGTCCATTCACCAAGCGGCGCAGGCCCAGCGGGTTGCTGTCGCGCAGTGCCTCAGGCAGCAGCGCCTGCGGGTAGTTCTGGTAGCAGACCGGGCGCAGGAAGCGGTCGATCGCCAGGGTGCCGACCGACGTGCCGCGCGAATCGGAGGTGGCCGGGTACGGGCCGCCGTGGACCATGGCGTCGCACACTTCCACGCCAGTCGGGTAGCCGTTGACCAGGATGCGGCCAACCTTTTCCTCCAGCAGCGGTACCAGCCAGGCAAACGCCTCGAAGTCTTCCGGCTCGCCGATCAGCGTGGCGGTCAATTGGCCACGCAGGCCGAGCAGGGCGGCGCGCAGTTGCGCGTTGTCCTGGGCTTCGACGGCAACGGTGGTCGGGCCGAATACCTCTTCTTGCAGCAGTGGGTCGGCTTCCACCAGCAAACGGGCATCGGCCTTGAACAGCTGGGCACGCGCCTGGCTACCTTCCTGAGGCTGGCCGGCCAGGTGTTCGATACCGGCGTGCGCCTGCAGGTGCTCCAGGCCGCCAACGTAGCTGCGCAGGCCACCGGCGTTGAGCAGGGTCTGGCCGGCTTGCTGGCCCAGGTGTTGGCCAAGGTCGGCGAGCAGCTGGCTGAATTGCGGCGATTGCAGGCCAATCACCAGGCCTGGGTTGGTGCAGAACTGGCCGGCGCCCAGGCACACGGAACCGGCCAGCTCGCGGGCAATGGCTTCGCCGCGCTTGGCCAGTGCGCCCGGCAGGATGATCACCGGGTTGATGCTGGACATCTCGGCGAATACCGGGATCGGCTGCGGGCGTTCGGCGGCCATGCGGCACAGGGCGTCACCGCCCTTGAGCGAGCCGGTAAAGCCGACGGCCTGGATGGCCGGGTGCTTGACCAACCATTCACCGACACCACCGCCGAAGACCATGTTGAACACGCCTTTGGGCATGCCGGTGCGCTCAGCGGCGCGGACGATGGCGGCACCGACCAGGTCGGCAGTGGCCATGTGGCCGCTGTGCGCCTTGAACACCACCGGGCAACCGGCGGCGAAGGCTGCAGCGGTATCGCCGCCGGCGGTGGAGAAGGCCAGCGGGAAGTTGCTGGCACCGAACACGGCGACCGGGCCGACGCCGATGCGCATCTGGCGCAGGTCTACGCGTGGCAGCGGCTGGCGATCAGGCAGCGCCAAGTCGATGCGTGCGCCCAGGTAGTCGCCACGGCGCAGCACCTGGGCGAACAGGCGCATCTGGCCGCTGGTGCGGCCGCGCTCACCCTGGATGCGCCCCGCAGGCAGGGCGGTTTCGCGGCAGACGATGGCGACGAAGGCGTCGTCCAGTTCGTCCAGCTCCGCGGCGATGGCGTCAAGGAACTCGGCGCGGCGCGCCGGGGCCAGTTGGCGGAACTCGGCGAAGGCTGCAGCGGCGGCCTGGGCCGCCTGGTCCACTTCGGCCTCGGTGGCCTGGGCGAAGCTGTAGGGCAGGGCCTCGCCGGTGGTGGCATCCAGGCTCTGCAGGCGTTGCGCGCCAGCGGCGCTGCGCTGGCCGGCGATGAAGTTGTGGCCGAGAATCTCAGGCATGGGGTGCTCCTGTCGATGTAGGTGAAGGAAGAATGCAGGTGCGACGGGCTTGCTCGGACCCTGTGGGAGCGGGTTTACCCGCGAACACCGGCGAAGCCGGTGCCATGCACCGAGTAGCCTGCTTCGCGGCGGTCCGGCGTCCCGGTAAACCCGCTCCCACAGGGGGCGCGATACACGAAGATACCGTGCAAGCCCGAGCCATCAGGTGATTGGCGCCGGGTTGAACAAGGTGATGTCGTTGTGCAAGCGGTGCTGTTCGGCCCAGGTCTGTTTGCGGCCGCTGGCCACGTCCAGGTAGTAGTGGAACAGTTCCCAGCCCAGCTCCTCGATGCTCGAACGGCCGCTGGCGATGCGCCCGGCGTCGATGTCGATCAGGTCTGGCCAGCGCTGGGCCAGTTCGGTGCGGGTGCAGACCTTGACCACGGGGGCCATGGCCAGGCCATACGGGGTGCCACGGCCGGTGGTGAACACATGCAGGTTCATGCCGGCCGCCAGTTGCAGGGTGCCGCAGACAAAATCGCTGGCCGGGGTGGCGCAGAAGATCAGGCCTTTGCGCTCGACCCGCTCGCCGGGGCCGAGCACGCCCTGGATGGCGCCACTGCCCGACTTGACGATCGACCCGAGGGATTTTTCGACGATGTTGGACAGGCCGCCTTTCTTGTTACCCGGCGTAGTGTTGGCACTGCGGTCGGCTGCGCCTTGCTGCAGGTAGCGGTCGTACCAGTCCATTTCGCGTACCAGCGCCTCGGCGACGTCTTGGTTTTCGGCGCGCGAGGTGAGCATGTAGATGGCGTCGCGCACTTCGGTCACTTCCGAGAACAGCACGGTGGCGCCGGCCCGCACCAGCAGGTCGGCTGCGTAGCCCAGCGCCGGGTTGGCGGTGATGCCGGAGAACGCATCACTGCCGCCGCACTGCATGCCGAGGATCAGTTCGCTGGCCGGCACGGTTTCGCGGCGGCGCTTGTCGAGCTTTTGCAGCCGGGTTTCGGCCAGGCCCATGATCTGCTCGATCATCTCGGTGAAGCCGAGGCTGGCGTCCTGCAGGCGATACAGCCAGGGCTCGCTGAGGTCCACCGACAAGTCGTTGTCGTGCATCACCTGGCCGGCTTGCAGCTTCTCGCAGCCCAGGCTGATGACCAGTGCTTCGCCGCCCAGGTTGGGGTTACGCGCCAGGTTGCGCACGGTGCGGATCGGGATATAAGCGTCGCGGGCGTTGATCGCCACGCCGCAGCCATAGCTGTGGGTGAGGGCGACCACGTCATCGACGTTGGGGTATTGGGGCAGCAACTCGGCGCGGATGCGCTTGACCGCATGCTCCAGCACGCCGGTCACGCACTGCACGGTAGTGGTGATGCCGAGAATGTTGCGGGTACCGACCGTGCCGTCGGCGTTGCGGTAGCCTTCGAAGGTGAAACCGTCGAGCGGCGGCAGGGGGGCTGGGACGGCATCGCAGCGTGGCAGGCTGTCCAGCTCGGGGGCCGATGGCATGGCCAGCTGGCTTTCCTGTACCCAGCTACCTTGGCGCAGGTCTTCCAAGGCGTAACCGATGATTTGCCCGTAGCGGCGCACCGGCTCGCCTTTGGCGATCAGCACGGTGGCCACCTTGTGGCTTTGCGGCACGGCTTCGACCAGGGTCAGGCCGTCGGGGAAGCGGGCGCCTTCGCCCAGGCCGCCGTCGTTGACCACCACCACGACGTTATCGTCGTCGTGCAGGCGGACGTAGCGGGGCGAGTCGGAATGTTCGATCAACTGCATGGTCAGGCCCTACTTATAGGTTCTCAGGCTTTTGTACATCCGCCCGCACCGGCATACCGGTGCGGGCGTGTTCACTCAGTGGCGCGAGCTGGCCAGTTCGCCGTTGGCGGCCGGCTCAGCCTGTGGCTTGGGGGCGTCTTCGCGCAACTCGATACGCTTGATCGGGCCGACGATCACCAGGTAACTGAACACCGCTACCAGGGCGTTGGCACCGACGTACACCAGGGCCCACTTGAACGAGCCGGTGGCGCTGATGATGTAGCCGATGACGATCGGGGTGGTGATCGAGGCGATGTTGCCGAAGGTGTTGAACAGGCCACCGGACAGCCCGGCGATCTGCTTGGGCGAGGTATCGGCGACCACAGCCCAGCCCAGCGCGCCGATGCCTTTGCCGAAGAAGGCGAGGGTCATGAAGCCCACCACCATCCACTCAGCGTCTACATAGTTGCAGAAGACCATGGTGGTCGACAGCAGCAGGCCACAGACGATCGGCAGCTTGCGCGAGAAGGTCAGCGAGTTGCCGCGGCGCAGCAGCCAGTCCGACAGCACGCCACCCAGCACACCCCCAATGAAGCCGCAGATGGCCGGCAGCGAGGCGATGAAGCCAGCCTTGAGGATGGTCATGCCACGCTCCTGCACCAGGTACACGGGGAACCAGGTCAGGAAGAAGTAGGTGATGGCGTTGATGCAGTACTGGCCCAGGTACACGCCCAGCAGCATGCGGCTGGTCAGCAGCTGTTTGATGTAACCCCATTTCGGGCCGTCATTGCCGCGTTTCTGGTCCATGTCCACCAGGCCGCCGTTCTGCTCGATGTGCTCGAGCTCCTGCGGGCTGATGCGCGGATGTTGGCGCGGGTTGTGGATGGTCTTCATCCACACAGCTGAGAAGATGATCCCCAGTGCACCCATGACCACGAACACGTGCTCCCAGCCGAAGCTGAACACGATCCAGCCCATGATCGGGGCGAACAGCGCAGTGGCGAAGTACTGCGCCGAGTTGAAGATCGCCGATGCCGTGCCGCGTTCGGCCGTGGGGAACCAGGCCGCGACGATGCGGGCGTTGCCCGGGAACGACGGGGCTTCGGCGAAACCGACCAGAAAGCGCAGGGTGAACAGGGTGACCACTGCCCAGGCAACCGGCAGGCCACCGACAAAACCCTGCAACAGGGTGAACAGCGACCAGGTGAAGATGCTGAAGGCGTAGACATTCTTGGAGCCGAAGCGGTCCAGCAGCCAGCCACCAGGAATCTGGCCGGCAACGTAAGCCCATCCAAAGGCGGAGAAGATATAACCGAGGGTTACGGCGTCAATGCCGAGGTCTTTCTGCAGGCTGGAGCCTGCAATGGCGATGGTGGCGCGGTCGGCATAGTTGATCGTGGTCACCAGGAACAGCATGAACAGGATCAGGTAGCGCACATGCGTCTTTTTAGTCGCTTGCATGCTGGCAATACTCCCACTAGTTATTTTTGTGCGGGCTCACGAGTTGTAGCCGGAGTGGGGGCAGCCCACTCCGGGTGCGGCATTGGCAGGCCGCGGGGTGCGCTTATTGCGGACCCATCTTGTCCATCAGGGCTGCGAGCATTTCGTATTCTTCAGCGGTCAGGTCGGTCAGTGGGGTACGCACCGGGCCTGCGTCGTAACCGGCGATCTTCGCGCCAGCCTTGACGATGCTCACTGCGTAGCCGGCCTTGCGGTTGCGGATGTCCAGGTACGGTAGGAAGAAATCGTCGATCAGCTTGCCAACGGTGGCGTGATCTTCACGGGCGATGGCGTGGTAGAAGTCCATCGCGGTCTTCGGCACGAAGTTGAACACTGCAGACGAGTAAACCGGCACACCCAGGGCTTTATAGGCCGCAGCATACACCTCGGCGGTTGGCAGGCCACCCAGGTAGCTGAAACGGTCACCCAGGCGGCGACGGATCGACACCATCAGCTCGATATCACCCAGGCCGTCCTTGTAGCCGATCAGGTTCGGGCAGCGCTCGGCGAGTTTTTCCAGCAGGTCGGCGTTCAGGCGGCAGACGTTGCGGTTGTACACCACCACACCGATGTTTACCGATTTGCACACCGCTTCGACGTGGGCGGCAACACCGTCCTGGCTCGCTTCGGTCAGGTAGTGCGGCAGCAGCAGCAGGCCCTTGGCGCCCAGGCGCTCGGCTTCTTGAGCGTATTCGATGGCCTGGCGGGTGGAGCCGCCGACGCCAGCGAGGATCGGTACCGACTTGGCGCAGGTGTCGACTGCGGTCTTGATCACCTGGCTGTACTCGCTGGCGGCCAGGGAGAAGAACTCACCGGTGCCGCCGGCGGCGAACAGGGCGCTGGCGCCGTACGGGGCAAGCCATTCCAGGCGCTTGATGTAGCCAGCCTGGTTGAAGTCGCCCTGGGCATTGAAGTCGGTGACCGGGAAAGACAGCAGGCCGTGGGAGAGGATGGATTTCAGTTCTTGTGGATTCATTGTTGTTGGCATCCTGTGGCGCTTGGGTGAAGGGTGATGTGCTGCGATGGAGGTAAGTTATCGTACAACTTGTACGATGACTAGCCCCTCTGCGCAGATTTTTTTCGGCGTCACCAGGAAACCAGAGTGAAAAGTCAGTGCTTGCCTCTTCGCGGGTAAACCCGCTCCCACAGGCTCTCCGCCGATGATGAGGCCTGCACAGCAACGTGTGGGAGCGGGTTCACCCGCGAAAGGGTCCGCATAGACAACGAATAAAGACCGAGGCAGAACCGATATTGGGTTCATTGGGTCAGTCATCGTATCTCTAGAGGGAAGAAAAAAACGATCGCGGAGACAGGCACAAGCCCGCCGCCCGCTTCCACGGGAAGTGTTCTGGGACCAGCAGAGGGTGACCGAGGAAGCGGGGGCGACCTTGCGCCGCCCCGCGATCAAAAACTAACGAAGCTTGGGGTCAAGCGGCCTGTTGGCGCTTGATCTGGGACTTGCGCACCTGGGCGCGGCAGGCATCGCCGAAGGCCTGGAAGATCTTGATCGAGTCAGGGTTCTTCGCGGCTTGCCACTCTGGGTGCCACTGCACGGCAAACAGGAACGGCGAGATGCTCGGGCCGTGGATCGCTTCGACCAGGCCGTCTTCGGCGTGGGCGATCGGCTCGATGCCGGCGCCCAGGTTGCGCAGGCCTTGGCCGTGCAGCGAGTTGACGCGGATCTCGTCGGTGCCAAGGGTGTCGCGCAGCCAGCTGCCCGGCTTGATCTTCACGCTATGCACCTGGGCGTACTGCACCTCGACCGGGTCTTCCGGGTTTTCCCGGTGGTCGTTGAAACCTGGCTCTGCGTAGACCTTCTGGTAGATGTCGCCGCCCAGCGCCACGTTGATTTCCTGCATGCCACGGCAGACGCCGAAGATGGGCAAACCGCGCTTGAGCGCTGCTTTTACCAGCGGGATATCGAACAGGTCGCGGTTGACGTCCTGGCCTTTGCCTGGGGTCTGGTTTTCCTGGCCGTACAGGCTCGGCTCGATGTTGCTGCCGGCACCGGTCAGGTACACGCCGTCGGCCATGTCCAGATAGGTCTCGAGGTCTTCGACGCCACAGCAGGTGGGCACCAGGACCGGGACGCAATCGGCGAAATCGACCAGCGGGGTGATGTATTTGTGGGTCATGACCTGGTAGTCATGGCCTTTGCGCTCTTGGCTGCCCATGGTCATCAGGACGACGGGTTTGCGCAGGGAAGGTTTCTTGTTGCCAATGTTGCTGTTGGACATATGTCACCTTATGACAGGTTCGGCCTGTCGTTGTTGTGCAGGTGCACGGCCCTGGGCCTGATGTGCTACCTGAAGCCCCGAGCACTGCCGGCTCGTCAGAGGCGACGATTCCGGTCGGGGCTTGTAGATAGCTTGCCAGAGCCGTTCGATATGTCAAACGACTGGCAGGGGTGTTGGAGGGGTTAAAGCGCCGAAATTCGGGGGCTCAAACCCTTGCGAGCCTCAGGCGGCAAGGGTTTGGCAGGGGGTGAGGTCAATAATATTTAACGACGCAGTTGGGTCATTGCAGCCGTGCAATGAAAGGGGCCTTGTGCTGTGTTCGCTGGCCCTATCGCCGGCAAGCCGGCTCCCACAGGTACGGTGCAGACCTTGAAGGCCCTGATTCCCCTGTGGGAGCCGGCTTGCCGGCGATGGGGCCAGTGGCTTCAGTGGAGGATCTGCGACAGGAAGGCCTTGGCCCGCACCGTGCGCGGCTGGTTGAAGAACACCTGCGGCGGGCTGTCCTCGATGATCTGCCCGCCCTCAAGAAACAGCACCCGCTCCGCCACCTGCCGGGCGAAGCCCATTTCATGGGTGACGCAGAGCATGGTCATGCCGGTGCCGGCCAGTTGCACCAGCACATCCAGCACTTCGGCGACCATTTCTGGGTCGAGTGCCGAGGTGGGCTCGTCGAACAGCATGATGCGCGGCTTCATGCACAGCGCACGGGCGATTGCCACGCGCTGCTGCTGGCCGCCGGAGAGCTGGCTGGGGTATTTGTGCGCCTGGCTTTCGATGCCCACCTTGCTCAGGTACATCCGCGCCCGTTCCTCGGCGTCCTTGCGCGACAGCCCGCGCACGCTGGTGGGGGCCAGCAGGCAGTTGTCGAGCACGCTCATGTGCGGGAACAGGTTGAAGTGCTGGAACACCATGCCGATTTCACTGCGCACCTGGGCCGCTTGCCGGCTGGTGGCGGAAAGGTCCGTACCCGCCACCTGCACGCTGCCTTGTTCGGCGACCTCCAGGCGGTTGATGCAGCGGATCAAGGTGGACTTGCCCGAGCCGGACGGGCCACACAGCACGATGCGTTCGCCTTCACGCACCTGCAGGTCGATGTCGCGCAGCACATGGAAGGCGCCATAGTGCTTGTTCAGCCCCTCGATGCGGATCAGCACGGGGCGCGTGTCGGTTTCAGGGGCAAGGCTGGCAACGCTCAAAGGGGCGGTCATGTTGTTGTTCTCCCGCGTGGTTTCAGTCGAAACGTGCCGCGCTGTAAGGCGCAGGGTCGGTGAAGGGGCGTTCGCCGGTGAGCAGCTCTGCCACCAGGCGGCCGCTGACTGGGCCCAGGGTCAGGCCGTGGTGCGCGTGGCCGAAGTTGAACCACAGGCCTTTATGCCGCGGCGCCGGGCCGATCACCGGGCGCATGTCTGGCAGGCAGGGGCGGCGGCCAAGCCAGGGTTTGTCGTCCAGGCGCTCACCCAGCGCGGGGAACAGCTTGCGCGCCAGCGCTTCGCAGCGTTTGAGCTGGATTTCGTTGCCCGGCGCGCCGCTGGCGGCGAATTCGATGCCGGTGGTCAGGCGCACACCGCGCGCCATCGGCGCCAGCACGTAGCCGCCTTGGGTGTCGCAGATCGAATGCTGCAACTGCGCGCCGTCGCGGGTGGCGTAATGCATGTGGTAGCCGCGCTTGATACCCAGCGGTATCTGGTAACCCAGGCGCTCATAAAGGTCGGCCGACTGCGGGCCAAGGCAGGCCACTGCCTCGTCGGCGGTGATCGGCCCACGTTGGCTGTCGACCCGCCATTGGCTGCCGACCTGGCGCAGGCTGCACGCATCGCCATGCAGGAACTGCCCGCCACGCTGGACGAACAGTGCGGCGTAGCCGCGGGTGAGGGCGCCGGGGTCTTTCACGGTTTTGGGGTCCAGCCAATGGATACCGCCGACCACCGCGCTGTCGAGCTGATGTTCGCGGGCCTGCATGTGCCCGCGCTCAAGGATTTCGTACTGCAGCCCATACCGAACCAGGCCTTTGAGTTCGGCCTTGGCCTGCTCGAACAGCGCAGGGTCGCGGTACACCTCGATCCAGCCCTTGGCCTGCACCAGCCCTTCAAGGCCGGCGGCGGCGATCAGCGCGTCATGCTCCTCGACGCAGCGTTGCACCAGCGGCAGCATGTCGGCGGCAGCGCTGGCCAGGCGGCCAGGCGCCGATTGCCGCCAGTAGCGCAGCAGCCAGGGCGCAGCCTTGGGCAGGTGCAGCAGGCTGTAGCGCACATCCGGCTGGCGGTTCAGGCCGTAGCGCAGCAGCGCGCCGAATTGCCGGGGGAAGGCATAGGGGATGACGCTGGAGCGCTCGATCAGCCCGGCATTGCCATGGCTGGTGCCGCTGCCGGGGTCGTCGCGGTCGATGAGGATCACCTGGCGACCGCGTGCCTGCAGGTGCAGCGCGGTGCTGACGCCGACGATACCGGCGCCGAGGACAAGGGTCTGGCAATGCATGGATGTATCCTTCGGTCAGTTCAAGTGGCGGCCCAGTCGGGCTTCCAGGTGTTTGAGCAGGCGCCGTACCAGCTCGACGATCACCAGGTACAGCACGGCGGCCCACAGGTAGATCTGGAAGTCGAAGCTGCGCGAGAAAGCCAGTTTGGTGACCCCCATCAGATCGTAGATCGTCACCAGCGAAGCGATGGCGCTGGCCTTGATCATCAGGATCAGCTCGTTGCCCAGCGGGCCGATAGCCACCAGCAACGATTGCGGCAGGATTACCTTGAAAAAGGTGGTCGAGCGTTTCAGGTTCAGTGCCCGTGCGGCTTCATATTGCCCGGGTGCAACTGCCATCAGGCTGCTGCGGAAAATCTCGGCCTGGTAGGCGGCAGTGTTGAGGGTGAAGGCCAGCAAGGTGCATAACCAGGCTTCGCGAAAGAACCACCAGAGGCCGACGTCCTGCCAGAAGCCTTTGAGTGAACCCAGGCCGTAATACAGCAGAAACAGCTGCGCCAGCAGGGGCGAGCCGCGGAAGAAATAGACGTAGCCGGCGGCCAGGCGTTGCAGCGCCCGGTGGCGTGACATCCGGGCCAGCGCCAGCAGCAGGCCGAGCACGGCGCCCAGGCTGAAGGAAATCGCTACCAGCTTGGCGGTTACCAGCAAACCGTCGACAAAACGCGGCCCGTAACGCTCCAGCAGGTCAGGGTCGAGCACCAGGGCCAGCAGTTGTTCGGCGCTCATGCGCGTGCTCCTTGCAGGTGGCGGTTGCTGCGCCGTTCTATATAGGCAAACACCCGCCCCGACAGCGCCGCGAACAGCAGGTAGCCCAGGCAGGCCACGCCATAGAAGAACATCGGCTCTTTGGTCACGCTGACGGCGAGGTTGGTCTGGCGCATCAGGTCGACCAGCGAGATGGTCGAGACCAGCGAGGTGTCCTTGAGCAGCGACAGCCAGTTGTTGGAAAGCCCCGGCAAGGCAATGCGCGTCAGCTGTGGCAGCACCACCTTGAAGAACGCCGTGCGCTTGCCCAGGCCCAGCGCCGAGCAGGCTTCAAGCTGGCCTTTGGGCAAGGTCTTGAAGGCGGCCAGCCAGATCTCGCTGGAAAACGCGGCGAACACCAGGCTGAAGGCGATCATGGCGGCGAGGAAGGTGTTGATCAGGAACTCGCCTTGGTAGCCCATCGCGGCCAGCAGTTTCTGCGCCGCGATCTGGCAGCCGTAATAGATGATCAGCAGTGTCAGCAGCTCGGGCAGGCCGCGGAACACCGTGGAAAAGGTGGTTGCCCAGGCGCGCGGCAGGCGTTTGCGTGAGCGCGCCGCCAGTGCCACGGCCAGGCCCAGTGGCAAGCCGATGGGCAGGCAGGCGAGGGCCAGCGACACAGTGACCAGCGCACCGGCCAGCAGCGCCTGGCCCCAACCGCCACTGGCGAAGGACAGCAAGGACAATTGATCGAGCATGACGAACCCCTTGTGTTGACGGGCCTGGCCCTATCGCCGGCAAGCCGGCTGCCACAGGTGTCGCACCGAACCTGAATAGGTGAGGTATCTGTGGAAGCCGGCTTGCCGGCGAAAGGGGCCGAAAGTCAGTTATAAATGTCGAAGTCGAAGTACTTGCTGGCGATCTTCTGGTAGGTGCCGTTGGCGACGATCGCCGTCAGTGCGGCATTCAGGCGCTGGCGCAGCGCCTCGTCATCCTTGCGCACGGCAATGGCGGCATCGGCCTTAGTCCCGGCCACATCGCCGAGCACCTTGCAGCAGTCCTGGCCGTTCTTGTTCATCCACTCGTGCAGCGGGAATTTATCGGCGATCACCCCGTCCAGGCGGCCAGCGGCGAGGTCGGCATTGGCCTCGTCCATGGTCGGGTACAGTTTCACGTCGGCGCCGGCCTTGGCGTAAACGTCTTCGGCATAGATGGCCTGGGTCGAAGACGACTGAGCGCCCACGGTGTAGCCGTCGAACGTGCTCTGGGCGTCGCTGATCTTGCTGTCCTTGGCCACGGCGACGGTCAGCGGGGTGCGGTAGTAGTGGTCGGTGAAGGCGATTTTCTTGCGCCGCTCTTCGGTGTCGATCATCGAGGCCACCACGGCATCGTACTTGCGCGCCATCAAGGCCGGGATGATGCCTTCCCAGTCCTGGGCGACCAGGGTGCATTCGACTTTCATCTGTTCGCACAGGGCGTGGGTGATGTCGATGTCGAAGCCATGCAGCTTGTTATCGGCATCCACATAGTTGAAGGGCGGGTACGCGCCCTCGGTGGCGAAGCGCAGGGTTTCGGCGCTGGCGGCACCCGCCAGCAGCAGGGCACACGCACCCACCATAGCCATGGTCTTGTTCATCTCGCACCTCTTGCACTCTTGCTTATTGTTGTTTGCCCGTCGTGTAGCCGACGAACTCGTTATGTAGAGCGGCAGTCGCTTCCAAGCGTTTTTCAACATCAGGCCCGAGCTTCTTGCAGACCTCGTTGACCATCAGGTGCACCCACGACAGCATCGCCGAGGTGGATTCCCAGAACAGATTGAACTCGGTGGGGATGCGGAACACCTCGTCGGCGTTGGCATCGGCCCAGTCGCAGAAGGTGTCGGTCACCAGCGTGACCGGGATGCCGGCCTGGCGTGCCTTCTGGCACAGCAGCAGGGCATGGCGGGAATAGCGGCGTGCCTCGAACACGACCAGGGCGCTGTTTTCCGGGCGCCCGAGCAGCACCTCGCCGAAGTGCCCGGCGCTGCCATCGACTACCTGCACACCATCGCGCAGGTAGTGCAGCAGGTGCGTCATGCATTGGGCGACCCCTCGCTCGGTCTGAAAACCGGCGATGAACACCCGTGGCCTGTCCGCCAGGCGCTGGGCGGCCTGGTGCCAGGCGTCGCTGCGGCTGTATTCGTGCACCCGCACCAGCGCGGCGATTTCCAGCTCCAGGCTGCCCGTGCGGCGGCTGTCCTCGTGCTGCTGGCGGTATTCTTGCAGGCGGTCGCCCACCAGCCACGGTCCATCACCCAGGTCGCTCTGCAGGTCTTGCTTGAGCGCCTTGAGATGGGCATAACCGAGGGATCGGCAGAAACGCCCGACGCTGGATTCGCTGACACCCAGCTTGTCGGCAATGCTGGCCGAGGTCTGGAACGGCAGTTCGTGAAGATTGGCGAGCATGTAGCTGGCGATCTTGTGGCCCGAAGCCGTGGCCCCTTGCAGGCTGTTTTCCAGGCGTTGCTTGATCGGTTGGCTCATGCCGCTGCTCCAGGTGAGGCGTGGAGTAGAAAATGAATGTTTTCTGTCATTACGTCAATATTTGACAGATAGCTGTCACATGCAGGAAAGTTTTTGTCGCTGCCAACGCTGTTGCCATTCCAAATCCAAGAAAGGAGCTTCAGATGTCTGCACCTTCCACCCACCCCGTCGTGCGCGTGCCCTTTGCCGAGCTGCAGGGCCTGTTGCAAGCGATCTTCCAGCGCCACGGCTGCAGTGAGGCGGTGGCCGGCGTGCTGGCCCACAACTGCGCCAGCGCCCAGCGTGATGGCGCCCACAGCCATGGGGTGTTTCGTATTCCCGGTTATGTCTCGACCCTGGCCAGCGGCTGGGTCAATGGCCAGGCCACGCCGCAGGTGAGTGATGTGGCATCGGGTTATGTCAGCGTCGATGCGGGCGGTGGTTTTGCCCAGCCAGCGCTGGCGGCGGCGCGTGCGCTGCTGGTAGAAAAGGCCCGTAGCGCCGGTATCGCTGTGCTGGCGATCCATAACTCGCACCATTTCGCTGCGTTGTGGCCAGATGTCGAGCCCTTCGCCGATGAAGGCCTGGTGGCGCTGAGCGTGGTCAACAGCATGACGTGCGTGGTGCCGCATGGCGCGCGCAGGCCGTTGTTCGGCACCAACCCGATTGCCTTTGCCGCGCCGTGCGCGGGGCATGCCCCGATCGTCTTCGATATGGCCACCAGCGCCATGGCCCACGGTGATGTGCAGATTGCCGCCCGTGCCGGTGAGCACCTGCCCGAGGGCATGGGCGTAAACGCCGATGGCAAGCCGACCACTGACCCCAAGGCCATTCTCGAAGGTGGCGCGTTGCTGCCGTTTGGCGGGCACAAGGGCTCGGCGCTGTCGATGATGGTCGAATTGCTGGCGGCAGCGCTGACCGGTGGGCATTTCTCCTGGGAGTTCGACTGGTCTGCTCACCCCGGCGCGAAAACCCCGTGGACTGGGCAGTTGATCATCGTCATCGACCCGAGCAAGGCCGAAGGCGACCGCTTTGCCCAGCGCAGCCGGGCGCTGGTCGAACAGATGCAGGCGGTGGGGTTGACGCGCATGCCGGGCGAGCGGCGTTACCGGGAGCGGGAAATCGCCGAGCGCGAAGGGGTGGCGCTGACCGAACAGGAGCTGCAGGGCCTGAAGGCACTGCTTGGCTGATTGCCCTGTGCATTCTTGCATAGACAACCTTGCACATTAGGTGATGTTCCTTCCCGCCGAGTCCGGGTATCCTCAGGGCAGCCTTTCCGAACTGTCCTGATCCAAGGAGCTGCACGCTGTGTTCAAACATGTCGATGCCTATGCCGGCGACCCGATCCTCTCGTTGATGGAAACCTTCAAGGCCGACCCGCGCGCCGACAAGGTCAACCTGAGTATCGGCCTGTATTACGATGAGGCCGGCGTGGTGCCGCAGCTGGCGGCCGTGGATGCGGTGGAAAAACGCATCGCCGGCGTTGACCACGAAGCCTCGCTGTACCTGCCGATGGAAGGCCTGGCCAGCTACCGCCAGGCCATCCAGACGCTGCTGTTCGGTGCCGACCACCCGGCCGTTGTGGGCAAGCGCGTTGCGACCGTGCAGACCGTCGGCGGCTCCGGCGCGCTCAAGGTCGGTGCCGACTTCCTCAAGCGTTACTTCCCGCAGTCCGAAGTGTGGGTCAGCAACCCGACCTGGGACAACCACCGCGCCATCTTCGAAGGTGCCGGGTTCAAGGTGAATAGCTACCCGTACTTCGACCAGGCTACCCGTGGCGTCGACTTCGACGGCATGCTGGCGGCCCTGCAGGCCCTGCCGGCCAACAGTGTGGTGCTGTTGCACCCGTGCTGCCACAACCCTACCGGCGCCGATCTGAGCCAGAACCAGTGGCAGCAGGTGGTGGAGGTGGTCAAGGCACGCCAGCTGATCCCGTTCCTCGACATCGCCTACCAGGGCTTTGGCGAAGGCCTGGTGGAAGACGCCTTTGCCATCCGCGAAATGGCCCGTGCCGGCGTACCGTGCCTGGTCAGCAACTCGTTCTCGAAAATCTTCTCGCTGTACGGCGAGCGGGTAGGGGGCCTGTCGGTGGTCTGCGACGACGAAGCCACCACCCAGAGCGTACTGGGCCAGCTCAAGGCCACCGTGCGCCGCAACTACTCCAGCCCGCCCAACTTCGGTGCCCAGCTGGTGGCCGGCGTGCTTGGCGATGCTGCCCTGAATGCCCAGTGGGAAGCTGAAGTGGAAGTGATGCGCAAGCGTATCCTCGACATGCGCCAAGCGCTGGTCGATGCACTGGCAGTGTTGCTGCCAGGCCAGGACTTCCAGTTCTTCCTGCGCCAGCGCGGCATGTTCAGCTACACCGGCTTCAGCGTCGAGCAGGTCCGTCGCCTGCGTGACGAGTTCGGTGTGTACCTGATCGACAGCGGCCGCGTGTGCATGTCCGGCCTGCGTCCGGCCAACCTGCAACGGGTTGCCGAAGCGTTTGCCGCCGTTCAGCGGTAATCCCGCAAGGGGCCGTTTCGCGGCCCTATCGCCGGCAAGCCGGCTCCCACCGTTACAGCGCATGGCTCAAGGTTTGTGCGGTCGTTGTGGGAGCTGGCTTGCCAGCGATGGGCTGCAAAGCAGCCCCAAGGTGTAACCCTCTTGTAAATACAAGTGCAACCGTCCCTCGGACGGGGCTTCGCAACCGCCCACTTTCAGTGCACAATCGCGCCCCTCTTGATCTGGTTGGGGTGCACGAAGCGTCTGTTTCGCCATTCCCAGCCCTGTTGCAGTCTTGCGAGTGGAGCTACACCCGGAATGAATGAGCAGGCCCCAAGCGTCGAACGGCGCTATGAAGAATCGACCCCGGCAGCCCTGGGCAGCTGGTCGCGTCAAGACACCACCTGGATGCTGGGCCTGTTCGGCACCGCCATCGGCGCAGGCACCTTGTTCCTGCCGATCAACGCTGGCCTCGGCGGTTTCTGGCCGCTGCTGGTTCTGGCCGCGTTGGCCTTCCCGATGACCTACTTCTCCCACCGTGCGCTTACCCGTTTCGTGCTCTCCGGGAGCAGCGGCGGCGATATCACCCAGGTAGTCGAAGAGCATTTCGGCATCAAGGCCGGTGCGTTGATCACCGTGCTGTACTTCTTCGCGATCTTCCCGATCCTGCTTATCTATAGCGTGGCACTGACCAACACGGTCAGCAGCTTCATGGAGCACCAGCTGCACATGGCGCCGCCACCACGGGCCATCCTGTCGTTCGTGCTGATCCTCGGCCTGCTGGCCATCGTGCGCTGCGGCGAGCAGGCCACGGTCAAGGTCATGAGCCTGCTGGTGTACCCGTTCATCGTTGCTCTGGGGCTGCTCGGCCTCTACCTCGTCCCGCACTGGACCGGTGGCATCCTTGACAGCGCCGCCCAGGTGCCGTCGGGTTCGGCATTCCTGCACACCCTGTGGCTGGCCATTCCGGTGATGGTGTTCTCGTTCAACCATTCGCCGATCATTTCGGCTTTCGCCGTCGATCAGAAGCGCAGCTATGGCGAGCACGCCGACGAGCGCAGCGGCCAGATCCTGCGCCGGGCCCACCTGCTGATGGTGGTGATGGTGCTGTTCTTCGTGTTCAGCTGCGTGCTCACCCTGAGCAGTGCCCAGCTGGCCGAGGCCAAGGCGCAGAACCTGTCGATCCTGTCGTACCTGGCCAACCACTTCAGCAACCCGACCATTGCCTTTGCCGCGCCGCTGATTGCCTTCGTCGCCATTGCCAAGTCGTTCCTCGGCCACTACATCGGCGCCAGTGAAGGCCTGAAGGGCATCATTACCAAGGCCGGCGCACGCCCGGGCGCCAAGACCCTGGACCGCGTGGTCGCCGCACTGATGCTGGTGGTCTGCTGGATCGTCGCCACGCTCAACCCGAGCATTCTCGGCATGATCGAATCGCTTGGCGGCCCGATCCTCGCCGTGCTGCTGTTCCTGATGCCGATGTACGCCATCCGCCGCGTGCCCTCGATGCGCAAGTACAGTGGCGCGATGTCCAACGTGTTCGTCGTGGTGGTCGGCCTGGTCGCGCTGACCTCCGTGGTGTACGGCCTGTTGGGCTGATTCGCTGCTTGCTGTAGGAAGTGTCCGGGTCGCTTGTCGCCACCCGGACATTTTTTTGTCCACAGGAATTGTCCGGCAATAGAACAATTTCACCGTACCCCATAGGCACCCGGCCGCCTTCATGCTTAACTCAGGGTCCTTTTCAAACCCCGCATAAGGATTTCGTCCATGGCTCAAGTGACTCTCAAAGGCAACCCGGTTCAGGTCAAAGGCGAACTGCCGAAAGCCGGTGCCAAGGCGCCTGCCTTCTCTCTGGTCGCTGGCAACCTGGCTGATACTTCGCTGAAAGACTTCGCCGGCAAGCGCAAAGTGCTGAACATCTTCCCGAGCGTCGACACCCCAACCTGCGCCACCTCCGTGCGCAAGTTCAACGCCCAGGCCAACGAAGTGGCCAACACCGTGGTGCTGTGCATCTCGGCCGACCTGCCATTCGCCCAGGCACGCTTCTGCGGCGCCGAAGGCCTGGAGAACGTGCAGAACCTGTCGACCCTGCGTGGCCGCGAGTTCCTCGAAGCCTACGGCGTTGCCATCGCCGACGGCCCGCTGGCCGGCCTGGCTGCTCGCGCCGTGGTGGTGCTGGACGAGAACGACAACGTGCTGCACAGCGAGCTGGTTGGCGAAATCGCCGACGAGCCGAACTATGACGCGGCGCTGGCAGTACTGAAGTAAGGATTGGGTGGGGGCAGGGCAGGTTTGTACTGCCTGTTCCGGCCTCTTCGCGGGTAAACCCGCTCCCACAGGTATGGTGCACACCTCAAGGTCGGCGCCGTACCTGTGGGAGCGGGTTCACCCGCGAAAGGGCCGCCACCGGTCACGGAACTCTCCACCCCCCAACCTCTCCAAGCAACACCCTGTAACGGCCCGGAACGCTTTCCGGGCCGTTTTCATTTAAAGTTCAGCCCCTTGGCAACGTCAGGCAAAGGTAAACCTCTGGTAAAGGGCCTTTGCTAAAACGATGCCAGTGCTTATCGTTCACCCTCCCCAAGTCGTCATTCCGAACAAGGTTCGTTCAACCCATGCAAGCTTCTGTCTCCCGATCCCCCCGTCGCTGGCTCGTCGGCCTGCTGATCCTGCTGCTGGTGGCCCTGCTGGCCTGGTGGCTGTGGCCCGCCGCAATGCCTGCTCATAAAGAGGGCGGCGGACGGCCGGGCAAAGGCATGGGCATGATGGGCGGCCGCCCAGGCTTCGGCGGCTCGACCGAAGCGGTGCCGGTACGCGTCGAACCGGTACGGGTGGGCGACTTCCCGCTCTACTACAAGGCCCTGGGCACGGTTACCGCGACCAACACGGTCAACGTACGCAGCCGGGTGGCCGGTGAGCTGGTGAAAATCCACTTCAAGGAAGGCCAGCAGGTCAAGGCCGGCGATTTGCTTGCCGAAATCGACCCGCGCTCCTATCGCATCGCCCTGCAACAGGCCGAAGGCACGCTGGCGCAGAACCAGGCGCAGCTGAAAAACGCCCAGGTCGACCTCGCGCGCTACAAAGGCCTGTACGCCGAAGACAGCATCGCCAAGCAGACGCTCGATACCTCCGAAGCCCAGGTGGCGCAGTTCCAGGGGCTGGTGAAAACCAACCAGGCGCAGGTCAACGATGCCCGCCTGAACCTCGACTTCACCCAGATCCGCGCGCCTATCAATGGCCGCGTGGGCCTGCGCCAGCTGGACCTGGGCAACCTGGTGGCGGCCAATGACACCACCGCCCTGGTGGTCATTACCCAGACCGAGCCAATCAACGTCGCCTTCACCTTGCCGGAAACCGAGCTGAGCACCGTGCTCGAACGCTACCGCAGCGGCGCCAGCCTGCCGGTCGAAGCCTGGGACCGCAGCGACAGCAAACTGCAGTCCACGGGCGTGCTGGGGAGCATCGACAACCAGATCGACACCACCACCGGCACCCTGAAGTTCAAAGGCCGCTTCGAGAACAAGGACCTGGCCCTGTTCCCCAACCAGTTCGTCAACGTGCGCCTGCTGGCCGACACTCTCAAGCAGGTGGTCATGGCCCCGGCAGCAGCGATTCAGTTCGGTAACGACGGCACCTTCGCCTATGTGGTAAATGCCGAGAACACGGTCAATGTGCGCAAGCTCAAGGTAGGCGCCAGCGACGGTGAGAACAGTGTGATCCTCGAAGGCCTCAAGGCGGGTGACCGCCTGGTGCTCGAAGGCACCGACCGCCTGCGCGAAGGCACCAAGGTGGAAGTGGTCGAAGACAGCTCGCAAGTACCGACCACCCCCGGCCAGCACCTGCAGGGCCAGGATGCCAACGGCTCGGCGCAGTCCGGTGAAGCAAAGCCCGGTGAAGCGGCAGGCAAGGCGGGCGCATGAACCTGTCGCGCCTGTTCATCCTCCGCCCGGTCGCCACCACGCTGAGCATGCTGGCCATCGTCCTGGCCGGCCTGATCGCCTACAAGCTGCTGCCGGTGTCGGCCTTGCCCCAGGTCGATTACCCGACCATCAGGGTCATGACCCTGTACCCGGGCGCTAGCCCACAGGTGATGACCAGCGCCGTGACCGCGCCGCTGGAGCGCCAGTTCGGCCAGATGCCGGGCCTGACCCAGATGGCCTCGACCAGCTCCGGCGGTGCCTCGGTGCTGACCCTGCGCTTCAGCCTGGACATGAACATGGACGTTGCCGAGCAGCAGGTGCAAGCGGCGATCAACGCCGCCAGCAACCTGCTGCCCAGCGACCTGCCAGCGCCCCCGGTGTACAACAAGGTCAACCCGGCCGATACGCCGGTGTTGACCCTGGCGATCTCCAGCAAGACCATGCCGCTGCCCAAACTCAACGACCTGGTCGACACCCGCGTGGCGCAGAAGCTCGCGCAGATCAGCGGTGTGGGCATGGTCAGTATCGCTGGGGGCCAGCGCCAGGCCGTGCGCATCAAGGTCAACGTCGATGCGCTGGCCGCCAATGGCCTTAACCTGGACGACGTGCGCACGCTGATCGGCGCCTCCAACGTCAACCAGCCCAAAGGCAACTTCGATGGCCCGACCCGGGTGTCGATGCTCGATGCCAACGACCAGCTGCGCTCCCCCGAGGAGTACGCCAACCTGATCCTGGCCTACAACAACGGTGCGCCGCTGCGCCTGAAGGACGTCGCCGAAATCGTCGACGGCGCCGAGAACGAACGCCTGGCAGCCTGGGCCAACCAGAACCAGGCGGTACTGCTGAACATCCAGCGCCAACCCGGCGCCAACGTCATCGAAGTGGTCGACAGCATCAAGCAACTGCTGCCGTCGATCACCGACAACCTGCCAGCCGGCCTCGACGTGTCGGTGCTCACCGACCGTACCCAAACTATCCGCGCCGCCGTCAAGGACGTGCAGCACGAGTTGCTGATCGCCATCGTCCTGGTGGTCATGGTCACCTTCGTTTTCCTGCGCCGCGTCAGCGCCACCATTATCCCGTCGATTGCCGTGCCGCTTTCGCTGATCGGCACCTTCGGTGTGATGTACCTGGCGGGCTTTTCGATCAACAACCTGACGCTGATGGCCCTGACCATCGCCACCGGTTTCGTGGTCGACGACGCCATCGTCATGCTGGAGAACATTTCGCGGCACATCGAAGAGGGTGAAACCCCGATGCAGGCCGCGCTCAAGGGCGCCCGGCAGATCGGCTTCACCCTGATCTCGCTGACCTTCTCGCTGATCGCCGTACTGATCCCGTTGCTGTTCATGGCCGACGTGGTCGGCCGCCTGTTCCGCGAATTCGCCATCACCCTGGCCGTCGCGATCCTGATCTCCTTGGTGGTTTCGCTGACGCTGACGCCAATGATGTGCGCGCGCCTGCTCAAGCGTGAGCCCAAGGAAGAAGAACAGGGCCGCTTCTACCGCGCCAGCGGCGCCTGGATCGACTGGCTGATCGAACACTACGGCCGTGGCCTGCAGTGGGTACTCCGGCACCAGCCGCTGACCTTGCTGGTAGCCGTGGCCAGCCTGGGCCTGACCGTGGTGCTGTACATGGCGGTGCCCAAGGGCTTCTTCCCGGTGCAGGACACTGGGGTGATCCAGGGTATTTCCGAGGCACCGCAATCGACCTCGTTCGCCGCCATGAGCGAACGCCAGCAGGCGCTGAGCAAGGTGATTCTGCAAGACCCGGCCGTGCAGAGCCTGTCGTCCTACATCGGTGTGGACGGCGACAACGCCACGCTCAACAGCGGCCGCCTGCTGATCAACCTCAAGCCCCACGGCGAGCGCGACGTGACTGCCGGCGAAGTGATTAGCCGTCTGCAACCGCAACTCGACAAGCTGGTGGGTATCCGCCTGTTCATGCAGCCGGTGCAGGACCTCAGCATCGAGGACCGGGTCAGCCGCACCCAGTACCAGTTCAGCCTGTCGTCACCCGACGCCGACCTGCTCGCGCAGTGGAGCGGCAAGCTGGTCAACGCGCTGCAACAGCGGCCGGAACTGCAAGATGTGGCCAGCGACCTGCAGGACAAGGGCCTGCAGGTGTACCTGGTGATCGACCGCGACATGGCCAGCCGCTTGGGCATCAACGTTTCGCAGATCACCAACGCCCTGTACGACGCCTTCGGCCAGCGGCAGATTTCGACCATTTATACTCAGGCCAGCCAGTACCGCGTGGTGCTGCAGTCGCGTGATGCGGCAAGCATCGGCCCGCAGGCGCTGGAGTCGATCCACGTCAAGGCCAGTGACGGTGGCCAGGTGCGCCTGTCGGCACTGGCGCGTATCGAGCAGCGCCAGGCGCAGTTGGCGATCTCGCACATCGGCCAGTTCCCGGCGGTGATGATGTCGTTCAACCTGGCCCATGGCGCCTCCCTGGGCGAGGCGGTCAAGGTGATCGAGCAGGTGCAGCAGGAAATCGGCATGCCGATCGGTGTGCAGACCAAGTTCCAGGGCGCCGCCGAGGCCTTCCAGGCGTCGCTGTCGAGCACCTTGCTGCTGATCCTCGCCGCCGTGGTGACCATGTACATCGTGCTCGGCGTGCTGTACGAAAGCTACATTCACCCGGTGACTATCCTCTCGACCCTGCCGTCGGCGGCGGTCGGCGCGTTGCTGGCGTTGCTCATCAGCGGCAACGACCTGGGCATGATCGCCATCATCGGCATCATCCTGCTGATCGGCATCGTCAAGAAGAACGCGATCATGATGATCGACTTCGCCCTCGAGGCCGAGCGCCACCAGGGCATGAGCCCGCACGATGCGATCTACCAGGCGGCGCTGCTGCGCTTCCGGCCGATCCTGATGACCACCCTGGCGGCGTTGTTCGGCGCCGTACCGTTGATGCTAGCCACCGGTTCCGGCGCAGAACTGCGCCAGCCGCTGGGCCTGGTGATGGTTGGCGGCCTGCTGGTGAGCCAGGTACTGACCCTGTTCACCACGCCGGTCATCTACCTGTACTTCGACCGCCTGGCGCGCCGCTGGCGCCCAGCTACTGACGCCAAGCAGGTCGAGGCATGAACCTGTCCGGCCCGTTCATTCGTCGGCCCGTGGCGACCATGCTGCTGAGCCTGGCAATCATGCTGCTCGGTGGCGTCAGTTTCGGTTTGCTGCCGGTGGCCCCTTTGCCGCAGATGGACTTCCCGGTGATCGTGGTGCAGGCCAACCTGTCCGGTGCCAGCCCCGAGGTGATGGCCTCCACGGTGGCCACGCCCCTGGAGCGCAAGCTGGGCAGCATTGCCGGTGTCACCACCCTGACAAGCAGCTCCAACCAGGGCTCTACCCGGGTGATCATCGGCTTCGAGCAAGGCCGCGACATCGATGGCGCGGCGCGCGAGGTGCAGGCGGCCATCAATGCCACCCGCAACCTGTTGCCCAGCGGCATGCGCAGCATGCCCACCTATAAAAAGATCAACCCGGCGCAGGCACCGATCATGGTGCTGTCGCTGACCTCGGACGTGCTGCAGAAGGGCCAGCTGTATGACCTGGCCGACACCATCCTGTCGCAGAGCCTGGCCCAGGTGAGCGGAGTAGGGGAGGTGCAGATCGGTGGCAGCTCGCTGCCGGCAGTGCGCATTGCCGTCGAGCCGCAACTGCTCAACCAGTACACCCTGTCGCTGGACGAAGTGCGCACTGCGGTGGCCAACGCCAACCAGCGCCGGCCCATGGGCTTTGTCGAGGACAGCGAGCGCAACTGGCAGGTCCGCGCGAACGACCAGCTGGAAAAAGCCAAGGACTACGAACCGATCGTGATCCGCCAGGAAAACGGCACGATCCTGCGCCTGGCCGACGTGGCGACCATCACCGACGGCGTCGAGAACCGCTACAACAGCGGCTTCTTCAACGACCAGAGTGCCGTGCTGCTGGTGGTCAACCGCCAGACCGGCGCCAACATCATCGAAACCGTCGACCAGATCCACGCGCAGTTGCCAGCCCTGCAGTCGCTGCTGCCGGCCAGCGTGCAGCTGAACGTGGCCATGGACCGCTCGCCGGTGATCAAGGCCACCCTGAAAGAGGCCGAGCACACCTTGCTGATCGCCGTGGTGCTGGTGGTGCTGGTGGTGTACCTGTTCCTCGGCAGCTTGCGCGCCTCCTTGATCCCCACCCTGGCGGTGCCGGTATCGCTGGTGGGCACCTTCGCGGTGATGTACCTGTGCGGCTTTTCGCTGAACAACCTGTCGCTGATGGCGCTGATCCTTGCCACCGGCTTGGTGGTGGACGACGCCATCGTGGTGCTGGAGAACATCTCGCGGCACATCGAGGACGGTCAGCCGCCAATGCGCGCGGCGTTCCTCGGCGCCAAAGAGGTCGGCTTCACGTTGCTGTCGATGAACGTTTCGCTGGTAGCGGTGTTCGTCTCGATCCTGTTCATGGGCGGCATCGTGCGCAACCTGTTCCAGGAGTTCTCGATCACCCTGGCGGCGGCGATCATCGTCTCGCTGGTGGTGTCGCTGACCCTCACGCCCATGCTCTGCGCCCGTTGGCTCAAGCCGCACCGTGCCGAGCAGACGCGCCTGCAGCGCTGGAGTGACAAGCTGCACAAACGCATGGTCGACGGTTATGACCGCAGCCTGGGCTGGGCCTTGCGCCACAAGCGCCTGACCCTGATCAGCCTGCTGGCGACCATCGGCATCAACATCGCGTTGTACGTGGTGGTGCCGAAAACACTGATCCCGCAGCAAGACACTGGCCAGCTGATGGGCTTTATCCGCGGTGACGACGGCCTGTCGTTCAGCGTGATGCAGCCGAAGATGGAAATCTACCGCCGCGCCTTGCTGGCCGACCCGGCCGTGCAGAGCGTTGCAGGTTTCATCGGTGGCAACAGCGGCACCAACAACGCCATGGTGCTGGTGCGCCTGAAGCCGATCAGCGAGCGCAAGATCGACGCGCAGAAGGTTATCGAGCGCTTGCGCAAAGAGATGCCCAAGGTGCCTGGCGGGCGGCTGTTCCTCATGGCCGACCAGGACCTGCAGCTCGGCGGTGGCGGCCGTGACCAGACTTCGTCGCAGTACTTGTACACCCTGCAGAGCGGCGACCTGGCGGCCCTGCGCCAGTGGTTCCCCAAGGTGGTCGCCGCCATGCGTGCACTGCCAGAGCTGACCGCCATCGACGCCCGCGACGGCTCCGGCACCCAGCAGGTGACCCTGGTGGTCGACCGTGACCAGGCCAAACGCCTGGGTATCGACATGAGCATGGTCACCACCGTGCTGAACAACGCTTACAGCCAGCGGCAGATCTCGACCATCTACGACAGCCTCAACCAGTACCAGGTGGTGCTGGAGATTAACCCCAAGTATGCCTGGGACCCGAGCACGCTGGAGCAGGTGCAGGTGATCACCAGCGACGGTGCGCGTGTGCCGCTGTCCACTATCGCCCGTTACGAGAACAGCCTGGCCAACGACCGGGTCAGCCACGAGGGCCAGTTCGCCGCCGAGGACATCGCCTTCGACGTCGCCGAAGGCTACAGCCCCGACCAGGCCATGGCCGCGGTGGAACGGGCGGTGGCCAAACTTGGCCTGCCCGAGGAAGTCATCGCCAAACTCGGCGGCACCGCCGACGCTTTCGCCAAGACCCAGGAGGGCCAGCCGTTCATGATCCTCGGCGCGTTGGTGTTGGTGTACCTGGTGCTGGGCATTCTGTACGAAAGCTACATTCACCCGCTGACCATTCTCTCGACCTTGCCCTCGGCAGGGGTGGGTGCCTTGCTCGCGCTGTATGTCACCGGTGGCGAGTTCAGCCTGATCTCGCTGCTGGGCCTGTTCCTGCTGATTGGTGTGGTGAAGAAGAACGCCATCCTGATGATCGACCTGGCGCTGCAACTGGAGCGCCACCAGGGCCTGACACCGGAAGAGTCGATCCGCCGTGCCTGCCTGCTGCGCCTGCGGCCGATCCTGATGACCACCCTGGCGGCCATGCTCGGCGCCTTGCCGCTGTTGCTCAGCCGTGCCGAGGGCGCAGAAATGCGCCAGCCGCTGGGCCTGACCATCATTGGCGGCCTGGTCTTCAGCCAAGTGCTGACCCTTTATACGACGCCGGTGGTGTACCTCTACCTTGACCGCCTGCGCCATCGATTCAACCATTGGCGCGGCGTGCGCACCGATGCCGCTCTGGAAACTCCGCTATGAACTTTGCCCAGACTCCACTCCACCACGCCCTGCAGCTGCTGACCCGTGGGCGCGGCTCGCGCCTGGTCGGCGCCGGGCTGTGCGCGGTGCTGCTCAGCGCCTGTACCCTGAGCCCGGACTATCACCGGCCCGAACTCAGCACGCCTGCGCAGTTCAAGCAGGCCGAAGGCTGGACCCAGGCCAACCCGTCCGATGCCATCGCCCGTGGTGCCTGGTGGGAGCTTTACGGCGATGCCGGGCTGAACGCGCTGGTGGAGGAGCTCAACCGCAGCAACCAGACCGTTGCGCAATCCGAAGCCCAATACCGTCAAGCCCAGGCGCTGGTGCGCAGCAGCCGCGCCTCGTTGTTCCCCAGCCTGGACCTGACCGCTGGCAAGAACCGCTCGGCGCAAGGCACCGGCAGTTCCAGCTCGAGCCTGTCCAACAACAGCAGCGGTATCCGCAACACCTATAACGCGCAGCTGGGGGTGAGCTGGGAAATCGACCTGTGGGGCAAGTTGCGCGAGACCATGAACGCCAATGAGGCCAGTGCCGAAGCCAGCTTCGCCGACCTCGCCGCGATCCGCCTGAGCCAGCAGTCGGAGCTGGTGCAAAATTACCTGCAACTGCGCGTGATCGATGAGCAGAAGCGCCTGCTGGAAGCCACCGTCGCAACCTATGAACGTTCGTTGCGCATGACCGAAAACCAATACCGCGCGGGTGTTTCTGGCCCTGACGCGGTGGCCCAGGCCCGCACCCAGCTCAAGAGCACCCAGGCCGACTTGATCGACCTGATCTGGCAGCGCGCCCAGTTCGAGAACGCCATCGCCGTGCTGCTGGGCAAGGCGCCTGCGGAATTCGCCCTGGCCGACAGCAAGAACATCCCGGCCTTGCCGCAAATCCCGGTCAGCCTGCCGTCGCAACTGCTTGAGCGCCGCCCAGACATCGCCTCGGCCGAGCGCAATGTGATGGCGGCCAACGCCAACATCGGTGTGGCCCGCGCTGCTTACTTCCCGGATCTGAGCCTGAGCATGAGCGGCGGCTATTCCAGCAGCACCTTCAACAACTGGATTCAGCTGCCCAACCGTTACTGGTCGGTGGGCCCGCAACTGGCATTGACCCTGTTCGATGCCGGCAAGCGCAGCGCTGAAGTGGACCGTACCGTCGCCGCGTATGACCAGACCGTGGCGCAGTATCGCCAGACCGTGCTCGATGGTTTCAAGGAGGTGGAAAACTACCTGGTGCAGCTCAAGGTGTATGCCGATGAGGCAGTGGTGCGCCAGGAGTCACTGGATGCCGCGCGCGAGTCGCTGCGCCTGACCGAAAACCAGTACCGCGCCGGGCTGATCGGCTACCTGGACGTGGTGAATGTGCAAACCACGGCGCTGAGCAACGAGCGCAGCGCGCTGAATTTGCTGCAGGGGCGCTTGGTGGCCAGCGTGCAGCTGATTGCCGCACTGGGCGGTGGCTGGGATGCCGAGCAGGCGTTTGCCGAACAGGAGTGATTGGACTTGGAAGGCCGGGTTTGCCCGGTCTTCCAGGGATCGCGTAAGTCTTTGATAAACAGGGACGATAGTGCATAGAACCCGACAAGTGGCAATTTGATGTCAGTGGGTATAGGAAGCGCTCTATCCCGGGCTTTACGCCGTATTGAAGTTATCTTTGGATCCATTCCCATTCGCAGAAACCCCGTGCGTTTCGCCAGAGCTTGAGTACAATCGTCAGCTTTTCCGGGCCCCCTGTCCCGTCGCTGGAACTCCGAATGCTGACCGGTAGCTACTCTTCTTCGCTGGTGTTGATTTCGCTGTGCGTGGCCATCCTTGCGTCCTACACCGCCCTCGACCTGACCGGTCGCATTGCCACGGCCAAAGGCCGGGCCGTTTATCTTTGGATGGGCGGGGGCGCGCTGGCGATGGGCGTCGGCGTCTGGTCGATGCACTTTATCGGCATGCTCGCGTTCAGCCTGCCCATCAACCTGGGCTACGACATTGGCCTGACCGCCTTCTCTTTGCTGATCGCCGTGCTGTCGTCGGGCTTCGCCTTGTGGCTGGTAAGCCAGCCGCGCCTGCCTTTGCTGCAGTTGGCATTCGGCGCCTTGATCATGGGCGCGGGTATCAGTTGCATGCACTACACCGGCATGGCCGCGCTGCGCATGCTGCCAGGTATCGACTATGACCCGACGCTGTTCGGCGCTTCGCTGGCAATAGCGGTAGGGGCATCGGCGGCGGCCTTGTGGATCGCCTTCCGCCTGCGCAGGCACACCCCGTATGTGCGCCAGATCCGTGGCCTGGCGGCTGTGCTGATGGGCATTGCCATTGTCGGCATGCACTACACCGGCATGGCGGCGGCGAACTTCCCGGCGGGCAGTTTTTGCGGCGCGCTGGCCGGCGGGTTGCAGGGTGACGGCCTGGTCTATCTGGTCCTGATCACGACCTTGGCAGTGCTGGCCGTGGCGTTGCTGACCTCTGTGCTGGATGCGCGCCTTGAGGCGCGTACCGCCGAGCTCGCCCGTTCGCTGACGCTCGCCAACCAGGAACTGACCCAGCTGGCGCTGCATGACACCCTGACCGGCCTGCCCAACCGCACACTGTTGTCAGACCGAATCGAGCAGGCGATTGGCAAGGTGGCGGAGCAGGGCGGCTGTTTTGCACTGATGTTCATCGACCTGGACGGTTTCAAACCGGTCAATGATGCCTTTGGCCATCACGTTGGCGACCTGCTGCTCAAGGCAGTAGCCGCGCGTTTGCGTGGCCACTTGCACAGCCAGGACACCCTGGCGCGTATTGGTGGTGACGAGTTCGTGTTGCTGGTGGAACTGCGCGAGCCTGCAGACGCCATGGATGTAGCGGTCAAGCAGGTCAACCTGGTGTCGCGGGCGTTCAGCGTCGCCGAGCATGACCTGCAACTGACGGCGAGCCTGGGCATTGTCCTGTACCCCGGTAACGGTCAGGACCAGCTTGAGCTGCTGCGCAACGCCGATGCGGCCATGTACCACGCCAAGAGCGCCGGCAAAAACGGCTACAGCTTCTTCGACGTGTCGATGAACAGCAACGCCCGCCAGCAACTGCAGCTGCTGCAGGACCTGCGCCTGGCCTTGGAACAGCGCCAGTTCCGCCTGCATTATCAACCCAAGTTCGACGCCCAGGCCTGCCAGCCAATTGGTGCCGAGGCGTTGCTGCGCTGGCAGCACCCGCAGCACGGCCTGTTGCTGCCAGACCGCTTCATCGGCCTGGCGGAGAAAACTGGCCTGATCATCCCGATCGGTGAGTGGGTGCTGGACGAAGCCTGCCGGCAGATGCGCCAGTGGTTTGACCAAGGGCGCAAGGATTGGCGCATGGCGGTCAATCTTTCAGCCATCCAGTTCTGCCATGCCGGTTTGGTCGACAGCGTCGCCCGCGCCTTGAGCGACAATGGCCTGCCGGCCAACTGCCTGACCTTGGAAATCACCGAAACCACCGCCATGCATGATGCCGATGCCAGCCTGACCGTGCTGCAACGCCTGTCCGACATGGGCGTGGACCTGTCCATCGACGACTTCGGTACCGGCTATTCGAGCCTGATGTACCTCAAGCGCCTGCCGGCCAACGAGCTGAAAATCGACCGCGGCTTCGTGCGCGATCTGGAGCAGGACAGTGACGATGCAGCCATCGTCTCGGCCATCGTCGCCCTGGGCCAGGCGCTGGGGCTGCGGATCGTTGCAGAAGGCGTGGAAACAGGCGGGCAACAGGACTTCCTGACCCGCCTGGGTTGCGATTCTTTGCAAGGTTATCTGCTGGGGCAACCCGTGCCGGCGGAGCAGTTCATGGAGAAGTTGCAGGCCCTGCAGCACAGCCCTGAAGCGGTAGCCTAGACGGCATTACGCAGGGCAACAGCCGACCCGAATACGTCCATCTCCGCCTCCACGGCCTCGATGATGCGTTCGACATCTGCCGCCGCCATGATCGCGGTGCAGGGGATGCCGGCAATCGCCAGCAGGGTTTCGCCGGTGGCGCGGTCGAACAGACGGGCAATCATGCTGCGTGGCGCATCCATGCTGGCTTCAAAGCCCAGCGGATGGAAGTGCCAGCGCATCACCTGGCAGGCGTTGGGGAACGTCATCTTGTTCATGCCAGCCTCCTTGTCCGTACCTGGACGCGGTGATCGAGGGCCGTGGGCACAGCCGCCGGGAACCTAAAGATAGCACCGGCCAGGTTACTGTTCCGCGCGAAATACGACAAATGTACTAATGCATGACGCCGGTCACAAAGGTGTCATGCGCACCGTCTGGCGGCAAATGGCCAGGCAAACGTTTTCCCTGCCTGATGCTGGCAGAACTGCCGAAAGGTTCTGCTAGTTTTATACCCATTCGGCGCACAACGTTTTCGGACGGGCGGTGCGAGCTGGGCAGACAGGGAGACAGTCATGCGCTATTCCACGCTCACTCACCGCATCGCCGGCGAAGCCGCTGCGGCCTGGGATATTCACTACCAAGCACAGGCCTTGCGGCGCGAAGGGCGTGAGATCTTCCTGCTGTCGGTGGGTGATCCGGACTTCGATACCCCGCCGGCCATTGTCGAAGCCGCAGTCAGCAGCCTGCGCCGCGGCGACACCCATTACAGCGATGTGCGTGGCAGCTTGGCCCTGCGCCAGGCCATCGCCCGGCGCAGTGGCCCGCAGGTCAGCGTCGAACAGGTGATGGTGCTCGCCGGTGCCCAATGTGCGCTGTATGCCGTTTGCCAGTGCCTGTTCGAAGCGGGCGACGAGGTGATCGTCGCCGAGCCGATGTATGTCACCTACCACGGTGTGCTCGGTGCCTGCGGGGCGCAGCCGGTACAGGTGCCGGTCAGCCCCGAGCAAGGCTTTCGCCTCGACCCGCTGGCGGTGGCGCAAGCGATCACCCCGCGTACCCGCGGGCTGCTGCTCAATACACCGCACAACCCGACCGGCGCTGCGATTGCCCCGCAGGACATGGCGCAGCTCGCGCAGTTGTGCCGTGAACATGATTTATGGCTGGTTTGTGACCAAGTCTACAGCGGCTTGCTGTACGACGGCGAAGCGGCAGAGCCGACGAGCCTGCCGGGCATGCGTGAGCGCTGCGTGATCATCGACAGTGTGTCCAAGTCACATGCCATGAGTGGCTGGCGCGTGGGGTGGGTGGTCGGCCCAGTGGGGCTGACCGCTCACTTGGCCAACCTGGCCATGGCCATGCTGTTCGGCTTGCCGGAGTTCGTCATGCAGGGGGCCTGTGTGGCATTGGAGCAGGACCTGTGTGCTGTTGGGCAGATGCGCGAGGCCTACCGCCAGCGACGTGACCGTGTGTGTGCGGCGCTGGCCGATTGCCCCGGGGTACGTGCCCACCGGCCGGCCGGCGGCATGTTCGTGATGCTCGATATCCGCGCCACCAAGCTCAGCGCCCAGGCCTTTGCCCAGCGGCTGCTGATAGAAGAGGGCGTTGCGCTGTTGCCCGGCGATGCCTTCGGCCCCAGCGCTGCGGGGCATGTGCGTATGGGGCTGGTACTGGCGGCCGAGCAGCTGGAAGAGGTGTGCCGGCGCATCGCTGCTTGTGCCCGGCGCGTGCTAGCCGAGCAGGCCGGCGGCGATGTTGATGGTGAAGCCGAGGATTGCCGTGTTGAACACGAAGCCTACCAGTGAATGCGCCAGCACCACCCTGCGCATGCCGCGGCCACCGACACCCACATCGGAGGTTTGCACGGCAACGCTGATGGTGAACGAGAAGTAGTGGAAGTCCCAATAGTCCGGGTTGCGTTCGCCATCGGCGAAGCGCAGCGCCGGTTCGTGCCGGTCGCCGGTGTAGAACAGCCGGGCGTAATGCAGGCTGAAGATGCAACCGATCAGCAACCATGAGCCCGCCACGGTCAACCCGGTGTAGAGATAATGCAGGGCCAGGGCCGTGCCCTGCAGGCCGCGGCTGGACACCAGTTGCAGAGTGACCGCAGCCAGGCTGGCGATAGCGGCGATGCACACGGTGAACAGCACCAGGCCTGCGTTTTCGTCCTCTACGCGCGCCACCTTGCGGACCTTTTCGGGGGTCGCCCGCCAGGTCAGCCAGAGGACCAGTAACAGGTAAAGCCAGACGCCTATGTTCCAGCCGGCGAGGATGCGTTGGACGATGTCTGCGGCTGGAATGAACCAGGCGCTGGCCACACCGACCAGGGCAGCGATGCTCAGACGGGGGTGGCTACGGGTCAGGCGGTGCAGAGCCATGGGGCCTCATTGGCAGGGAGTCATGGCTACCACGATAGCCTATGGGATAACATTTCCGCTCATGCCCGTGTCGAAGCCGCTGAACTTCAAGGTAATGGCACCGGCCGCTTTACGTCTGGAGGGGTGCATGCCGCTCCAGGCATCGCTACAGGATCCACGTTTTGTCCGACCTTTCGCAAAATCCGTTGTTGCAGTATCTGGCCCGGCTGGCACCCTCCAGCCAGCAGACCATGCGTTACATCCTCCAGGACGCCGCCGACCGGCTGGGTTTCGTCGACTGCAACCTTGCCGAGGTGCCTTGGCACCGGCTCGAGCCTGGCCATGTGATCGGCCTGGTGGCGGCGCTGCGCACCGATGGCTATGCGCCCAACAGTTCGTCGCTGTACGTCAACGCCGTGCGCGGTGTGATGAACGAAGCCTGGCGCCAGGGCCTGATCGATCACGAGCAGTTGTTGCGCATCCGCGAGGTCAAGCCGGCGACCGGTAGTCGCCTGCCGCCGGGGCGCAACCTGCGGCGCAGCCTGATTCGCGAATTGATGGACGTGTGCGCCGCCGACCCTCGCCCGCAAGGGGTTCGTGATGCGGCAATCATTGCGCTGCTGTACGGCACCGGCATGCGCAAGTCGGAGTCGGTGGACATCGACCTTGACCAGGTGGACTTCGAGGGCCGCAGCCTGCAAGTGCTGGGCAAAGGTAACCGGCAACTGATCAAGTACGCGCCGGTGTGGGCGTTCGAAAAGCTGCAGGCCTGGCTTGAACTGCGCCGGCAAGACTTGCCCGAAGGGGCGTCGGACGACCCGTTCCTGTTCAACCGCATCCGCCGTGGCAACCACATTACCCGCGCACGCATTACCAAGCATGCGATCTATTACATCGCCCGCCAGCGTGGCGCGCAGGTGGGGGTGAAGATCATGCCCCACGATTTTCGCCGGGCGTTCATCACCCGGGTGATCGAAGAGCACGACCTGTCGATTGCGCAGAAGCTGGCGCACCATGCCAACATCCAGACCACTGCCAGCTATGACCGGCGCGATGACAACGAGCGGCGGCGGGCGGTGGATCGGTTCGATTATTGAGTAGCCTTCACCGGCCTCTTCGCGCCGAACCGCCGCGAAGAGGCCGGCTGGAGTTAGTGGATACTCGAAGCCAGTTCGAAGATCGGCATATACATCAAGATCACGATCACCCCGATCAGCAACCCGATAAAGGTCATCAGCAGCGGTTCGAACAGCTTCACGAACCACTCCACCCAGCGCCCGATCTCCTGGTCGTGAAAATCCGCGCAGCGTTCGAGCATCTCCCCCAGATTCCCCGATTGTTCCCCCGCCCGCAGTAGCCGCAGCGACACCGGCGTCACCAACTGCCCAGCCTCCAGCGCCTCTGACAGCGGCAAGCCTTCCCCCACCCGTTGGCTGGCCTGCCCCAGGCCCTGCGCCGCAGCGCTGCCCAGCAGCCCTCGGGCCATGCCCATGGCGGTGAGGATGGGAATGCCACCTTGCAACAGAATGCCCAAAGAGCGATAGAAACGCGCCAGCTCATACATCATCAACCGTTGATGCAAGGCCGGCATGCGCCGTATCTGGCGTGACACCCAGCGCCGCAGCACGGGGTTGCGACGCAGCAACACCAGCGCGCCAACGCTGCCCGCCGTCGCCAGGGCCAAGGGCAGCTGATGGGCATGCAGGAACATGCCGATCTGCATCAGCATACGCGACAGCCACGGCAGCTCGCTGCCCATGCCCTCGAACACCAGGCTGAACCGCGGCACCACGTAGCCGAGCAAAAACAGCACCACGCCACCGCCCACCAACAGCAACAGCAACGGGTAGACCGAGGCGCCCACCAACTTCTGCCGGACCAGGTCCAGCCGCTGCCGATAACCGATGTAACGGTGCAGCGCGTCACCCAGTGCGCCGGTGCGTTCACTGGACTGCACCAACGCCACGTAAAGCGGCGGGAACACCCGGGGTTGCTGTGCCAGCGCCTGGGACAGCGAGCGGCCCTCGTAAAGCTGGCGAACCAGCGCAGCCAGGACCTTGCGCGCAGCCCCGGCCGGGGCCTTTTCCGCCAGGCTTTCCAGGGCATCGATCAACGGCAGGCCGGCATGCAGCAGCGTGGTCAGCTCCTGGCTGAACAGCACCAGGTCGAACGCTGCCTGGCGGCGCCAGGCCACACCGCGCAGTACGCCGCCCTGGCCGCGCACGCTGACCACCCGCAGGCCTTGATTTTCGGCCTGCCGGCGCGCCTGCTCGGCATCCTCGGCGTCAATCTGCAATTGCACCACGCCCTGTCTGCCCAGGGCCTTGAGGCTGTAACGCATGGCCTTGCTCCTCATTGCCAACTGGTAACTTCGGCGTTTTCACCGTCGCCACCGGGCTGGCCGTCCTTGCCCATCGATAGCAGGTCGTATTCACCGCCGTTTTCGCCAGGCTGCCGGTAGATATACGCGCGGCCCCATGGGTCCTGCGGCACGGCCTTCTGCAGGTAGGGGCCAGACCAGCGTGCCTCGCCGCTGGGTGCGGCCACCAGCGCCTGCAAGCCCTGTTCACTGTTGGGGTAGTGGCCGACCTCCAGGCGGTACAGGTCCAGGGCTTTGCCCAAACCTTCGATCTGCGCGCGGGCCACCTTGGCCTCCGAGCGCCCGAGTTGGCTGAAGTACTTGGGTGCGACGATGCCGGCCAACAAGCCGAGCACCACCAGCACCACCAGAAGCTCAAGCAGGGTGAAGCCAGTTTGGCGATTGGGATTGCGCTGCATGGTGAAGCCCTCCTGCATGGGGACATGCTTGCCCAGGGTTTTGCTCCTCCATGCAACAGCCGTGCACGTCTGCCTCGGGGCCTTGCGCCATGCGCCATGGCAAGCGGCACAGTGCTTGCGTCGTAGAAGAAAAGCCCGGGTTTTCCGGGGCATTTCCCCCACATCGGGGGCACGGCGGGGAGGCGACCGACATGCGTGGGATTATCCTGGGACTGATCTGGCTGGCAGGGGCTACCGCCCAGGCCGATGTGTACATTTCCATCGATGCCAAGGGCGGCTACGTACTGACCAACGTTCACCGGCCCGGGCGCCACTATGAACGGGTCATCAGTGAACCTATTGCCCAGGCCGGCCCGGCCAATGCGCAGCTGATCACCGGGCGCCCGTACGCCGACCTGGTGGCCACGGCGGCGCGCAGGCACAACGTGCCGCAGGCGTTGTTGCATGCGCTGATCAAGGCCGAGTCCGGCTACAACCCCAAGGCTCGTTCGGCGGCCGGGGCGGTAGGGCTGATGCAACTGATGCCGGATACGGCGAAGGAAATGGGCGTGGAAGATGTGCTGGACCCGGAGGACAACGTGCTGGGCGGCGCACGCTACCTCAAGCGCATGCTGACCCTGTTCGATAACGACATCACCTTGGCCGTGGCTGCCTACAACGCCGGCCCCGATGCCGTCATGCGCCGCGGGGCGGTGCCGCCGTTCGCCGAAACCCGGCGCTATGTGCCCAATGTGCTGCGTGAATACCGCAAGTTGCAGGGGCTGGCGGCGGATTCGCCGTTGTGAATCACGCGCGCCTTGCATCGGCCTGAATAAAATCAGTGCCATGGGTTCCCCAACTCTGGGCTATAACCTTTCACAGGTGCTCAGCAGTGGAAGCCGCCATGGACATCGTCCCCCGTTCCGAGACGCCAGAGGCACCTGCCAGCCATGAAGCTGGCCCCCCGCGCAAACCGTTCAACCTGCTGCGCTGGTACGCCTGGGTCAGCCTGGCCATCATTCTGTCGGTGGCTGCCGGGCTGGGGCTGATATCCAGCCGTTTCATCATCAACGAAAGCGTCGAGCGCGACGCGTTGCTGACCGCCCAGTTCATCACCTCCATCGCCGACGCCGAAGTGCGCCATGTGGCGATCCCCAATGTGCGCACCATGGGCGAACTGCTCGACCCGCGCACCGACCATACCGCGCTACCGGGCGTGGCCCCCGAGGCGCGTCGCAAGGCCCGTGGAGAATTTCTCGACCACATCGCCCACCTGCCGGACATGCTCCTGGCCAATATCTACGCCCCGGACCGCACGGTGATCTGGTCGAGCAACCCGGCATTGATGGGCAAGCTGATCGAAGGCGATGACGACCTTGACCGGGCGTTCGAATACAAGATGCGGGTCTCGGCCAGTTACCACAATTTTGAACAGGCCCGCGCCGAGCAGAAGTTCGTGACCCCACCCGAGCAGTTGTTCATCGAGAACTACATCCCGCTGTTCGACGCCGATGGCGAGCGGGTGACGGCGATGGTGGAGATCTACAAGGAGCCGCACGACTTGATCGTGCGCATCGAACATGGCCTGGTGCGTATCTGGCTGGCCATCACCGTGGGTGCCGGACTGGTGTATATCGGCTTGTACGGCATCATGCGCCGCGCGGCACGGCTGATGGCGGTGCAGCAGAAACGTCTGATCAGCAACGAAACCTATGTGGCGCTGGGCGAGGTGTCTTCGGCCGTGGCGCATAGCCTGCGCAACCCGCTGGCAAGCATCCGTTCCAGTGCCGAACTTGCCCAGGTGTTCGATGAGGGCCCGGCGCAGCGCAACATCGACGAAATCATCAGCCAGGTCGACCGCATGTCGCACTGGATCCGCCAACTGCTGCAGTCGCTGCGACCCTTGAACGACGAAGCGGTAGCGGTGGACCTGCCCCAGGCGTTGCAGGAAAGCCTGCAGACATTTGCCATGCCGCTGGCACGCAGCGGCGTGACCCTGGACCTGCAACCGTTACCGGCAGTGCAGGTGCTCGGCCAGCCGGTGCTGCTTGGGCAGATCTTCAACAGCCTGATCGACAATGCGCTGGAGTCGATGGAGCAGGGTGGCCGGCTGCGGGTTGAGGTGGTCAAACAAGACCGGCGCAGCGTCACCCTGCGCCTGTCCGATACCGGCAAAGGCATGACCGAGCGCCAGCAACGCATGGCGTTCAGGCCCTTTTTCACCACCAAGCAGGGTGGGCTGGGGGTAGGGTTGGTGCTGGTGAAGCGCATCATGGAGCGCTTCGGCGGCTCGGTGAAATTGAGTAGCAGCGAGGGGCATGGCACCCGAGTTTCACTCAATTTCCGCTTGGCTGTAAGCTGATTATTGAGATTAATATTGATCTATAAATCATTGTTTTTAATGAATTTATTGAAAATTGGGTAAAACCCACCCAAATGTGGGGATGTGTTCTCGAATCAATTTCAAAAACGTTCTGTAACTATCTGATTAGTAATGATTTTTAAGTTATAAATTGCGGTGGCTGGTTTTTTGCAGCTCAAAGAGGTGCGACCAACGGCAGCTGCGCGCTTGCTGGCTAAGTGCTATCAAGTTGCTACTCACGGTAGCAATCCATTGATGGTTATCGGAACGCAATCCTGGGCGGGAACGAAGCGATGCAGACGCTGGAAACCGATGTTCCCGACAAGGCCTTTGCGCAGCCCGGCAGCAGCTTCGCGGCCCCCCTTCGTGAGTTCAACCTGCTGCGTTGGTTTTCGGTGATCAGCCTGCTGATCATTGCCTCGGTGGCGGGTGGCCTTGGCTATGTCTCGACGCGCTTCGTGGTGAAAGACAGCGTCGAGCGCGACGCCATGCTCACCGCGCAGTTCATCCAGGCCATGGCCCAGGCCGAGGTGCGCCACTCGCAGCTGCCGCCCGGCACCACCATGGGCGAGCTGCTCGACCCGCGCCTGGACCAGCAGCACCTGCAAGTGAGCCCGCTGCTGGCCGAGTCGACCCGGGTCGAGTTCCTTGATCATGTCGAGCACCTGCCCGACACCTTGTTGGCCAACGTCTATGCCCGCGACCGCACCATCGTCTGGTCTACCAACTCGGCGTTGATCGGCAAACGCATCGAGGCTGATGGCGACCTTGACCGGGCGTTCCGCTCGCGCAAGGCGGTTTCAGCCAGCTACCACAAGGCCGAAGAGGACCGCGAGGAGCAGCAGTTCGAGCGCGACCCCAAATACCTGTTCATCGAAAACTACATCCCCTTGTTCGACAGCCAGGGCGAGCAGGTGATGTCGATGGTCGAGATCTACAAGGAGCCCCAGGACCTGATCCGGCGTATCCAGCGCGGCTACGTGCTGATCTGGGCGTCGACCTTGGTGGGCGGGGCGCTGATCTACTTCGGCCTGTTCTGGATCGTGCGCCGCGCCGCATTCATGCTGCGTCACCAACAGGACCGGCTGGTGGCCAGCGAAACCTATGGGGCGCTGGGCGAGATGTCTTCGGCGGTGGCGCACAGCATGCGCAACCCGTTGGCCAATATCCGCTCCAGCGCGGAACTTGCCCAGGAAATCGCCAACCCGCAGGCCCAGCAGAACATCGCCGACATCATCAGCCAGGTCGACCGCATGTCGCGCTGGGTGCGCGAGCTGCTGGTGTCGTTGCGCCCCACCAGCGATGTCGCCGAGGCGGTGGACCTGGTGGCGGCCATCGACGATACCCGCCTGGCATTTGCCCAGCAGATCGAACGCAACCGCGTGCGCTTTGCCTTTGAAGGGCCGCAGGCACAATGGGTGGCCAGCCAGCCACTGCAGTTGTCGCAGATCCTCAACAGCCTGTTTTCCAATGCCATCGAAGCCATGCCGATGGGCGGCGAGTTGCGTGCCGAGGTCAGCGTACAGGATGGCCAGCGCGTCGAATTGTTGCTCAGCGACACCGGCAAAGGCATGACCAAGCAACAGGAGCGGATGGTCTTCAAGCCGTTTTTCACCACCAAGCAGGGCGGCCTCGGTGTAGGCCTGGCGCTGGCCAAACGCATCATGGAACGTTTTGGCGGCTCGATCAGCCTGAGCAGCCGCGAAGAGGAAGGAACCCGCGTCAGCCTCACTTTCAATATTGCAGCGGGAGGGGAACATGGAGCACAGCATCCTGGTAGTCGAGGATGATGAAATCCTTGCCAACAACATTCGCACCTATTTGAGCCTGAAGGGTTTCGAGGTGACGGTCTGCAACAGCGCTGAGCTGGCGCTGGAGCAGATCAAGCGCATCCAGCCCGACGCGGTGCTCACCGACAACTCGCTGCCCGGCATGAACGGGCACGACCTGTTGCGCACCTTGGTCGCGCAGGCGCCGGAGCTCAAGGTGATCATGATGACCGGCTACGGCAACGTCGAAGATGCCGTGCAAGCGATGAAGGAGGGCGCTTTCCATTACCTGACCAAACCGGTGGTGCTGGCCGAGCTCAAGCTGACACTGGAAAAGGCCCTGGCCACCGAGCGGATGGAGCGCACGCTGTCGTTCTATCAGGAGCGCGAGGCGCAGAAGTCCGGGTTGCAGGCGCTGATTGGCGAGTCACCGGTCATGCATACCCTCAAGCACACGCTGCGCCAGGTGCTCGATGCCGAGCGGCGCATGGCCAGTGACGACCTGCCGCCAGTGCTGGTCGAGGGCGAGACCGGTACGGGCAAGGAACTGGTTGCCCGCGCCTTGCATTTCGATGGCTCGCGCAGCAAAGGGCCATTTATCGAGTTCAACTGCGCCTCGATCCCGGCCAACTTGCTGGAGGCCGAACTGTTCGGGCATGAGAAGGGGGCTTTCACCGATGCCAAGGAGCGTCGGGTAGGCTTGGTCGAGGCGGCCGATGGCGGCACGCTGTTCCTGGATGAAATCGGCGAGATGGACCTGGTGCTCCAGGCCAAACTGCTCAAACTGCTGGAAGACCGCAGCATCCGCCGCATCGGTGCGGTCAAGGAGCGCAAGGTCGACCTGCGGGTGATCAGCGCCACCAACTGCAACCTTGAGCAGATGGTGCAGCAGGGCAAGTTTCGCCGTGACCTGTTCTTCCGCCTGCGCATCATCGCCCTGAAGGTGCCGCGGCTGTTTGCGCGGGGGCAGGACATCCTGCTGTTGGCCCGGCATTTCCTGGCTCATCACGGGCGCCGTTATGGCAAACCGAACCTGCGTTTCAGCGCCGAGGCCGAAGCCTTGATGCTGAGTTACAGCTGGCCGGGCAACGTGCGTGAGTTGCGCAACATGCTGGAGCAGACCGTGTTGCTGGCCCCCAACGAGGTGGTGCAGGCGCACCAGCTCAACTTGTGCATGACCCTGGTGGACGAGCCGCTGGCCCAGCCGACTGCCACGGTGTACGAAATGCCGCGGCATGAGCCGGAGCCCGGTACCAGCTTGCCGGACATGGAGCGCGACCTGGTGTGCAAGACGCTGGACCGCACGGATTGGAACGTCACCAAGTCGGCGCGGATGCTTGGGCTGTCGCGGGATATGCTGCGTTACAAGATAGAAAAACTGGGGCTGACCCGGCCGGACAAGCGGCAGTGGTGAGCGGTATTTAATAGTGTCAATACCGGCCTCTTCGCGGGCAAGCCCGCTCCCACAGGTACTCCGCTGCTCTCATGCACAGCGGAGTACCTGTGGGAGCGGGCTTGCCCGCGAAGAGGCCGGTACTGACTACCGCTGACCGCCGTCCGATCCGGTACTTCCTTGCCCACCCATACCCTCCGACCCACTGCCATCCATTCCCGGCAGGTCGCGGTTGTCATTCTGCCTGGCAGGCGGGCTCTCTGGGTCATTGCCCTGGATGCGCGGGTCGGTAGCCCGTGGCATGGGCTTCTCAATGGGGTTGAGCGTGCTGTCGACACCCGGCTGCGGCGCCGGGTTGTGCGGGTCGTCAGGGTAGGTAGGCCCCGTGCCGACCGCCAGGGCCAGCGGCGGGGCGAGCAGGGCGGCGAGCAACAAATGTGTGCGGATCATGGGCAGGCTCCTTTGCGAAGGTAGGGCGCGTACTCCTGTTCGGCCCTACCCGAAGCGCCAAGGTGCCATCACCCCGATCAGCGGTCATACCACCGTCGACAGCGCCATGATGAAGATGATGCCGACCACCGAGAGGATGGTCTCCATCATGCTCCAGGTCTTGAAGGTCTCAGCCACGGTCATGTTGAAGTACTGCTTCACCAGCCAGAAGCCGGCATCGTTGACGTGCGACAGGATCAGCGAGCCAGCGCCGGTGGCCAGCACCAGCAGTTCACGGTTGACCCCGGGCACCAGGTCGATCACCGGTGCGACGATGCCTGCACCGGTGATGGTCGCAACCGTTGCCGAACCCGTGGCGATACGGATTACCGCGGCCACCAGCCAGGCCAGCATGATCGGCGAAATCTCCGCCTGCACTGCCATCTGCCCGATCACGTTACCGACACCGGTGTCCACCAGCATCTGCTTGAAACCGCCGCCAGCGCCGACGATCAGCACGATGGCCGCCGTGGGTGCCAGGCTCTGGTCGAGCATCTTCATGATCTGCTGGCGGGTGAAGCCCCGCGCCGAACCGAAGGTGTAGAAAGCCAGCAGCAACGCGGCCAGCAGGGCGGTGATCGGGTGGCCGATCAGGTCCATCCACTGGCGCACGATGTGCTCGGCCGGCAGTACCACGTCGGCGAAGGTCTTGAGCAGCATCAGCACCACCGGCAGCAGCACGGTGACCAGGGTGATGGTGAAGCTTGGCAGGTTGCTTTGGTCGGATTCCTTGGCAATCTGGTCCATCAGCTCCTGCGACGGGTTGCCTGGGATGTAGCGGGAGATGAAGTTGCCGAACAGGGGGCCGGCAATGATCGCCGTGGGCAGCGCCACCAGCAGGCCATAGAAAATGGTCTTGCCAATGTCGGCCTTGAAGATGCCGATGGCCAGCAGCGGGCCCGGGTGCGGCGGTACCAGGCCGTGCACCACGGACAACCCGGCCAGCAGCGGGATGCCGATCTTGATCAGCGACACCCCCGAGCGCCGGGCGACGATGAACACCAGCGGAATCAGCAGCACGAAGCCGATTTCGAAGAACAGCGGGATGCCGACCAGGAACGCGGCGAACATCATCGCCCAATGCACGTTCTTCTTGCCGAAGGCGCGAATCAGGGTTTGCGCGATCTGGTCGGCGCCGCCGGAATCGGCCATCAGCTTGCCGAGCATGGTGCCCAGCGCAAGGACGATGCCGACAAAGCCGAGCACACCACCAAAACCGTCCTGGAACGACTTCATGACCTTGGCCACCGGCATGCCGGACGTCAGGCCCAGGAAGCCCGCGGCGATGGTCAGGGCGACGAAGGGGTGCACTTTGAAATGGGTGATCAGCAGGATCAGCCCGACGATGGTTACCAGGGCGTCGAGCAGCAGGTAGGTATCTGTAGCCAGTCCGAACATGGTTTTAAGGCCTCGGTCTTATCGTTGTTTTTGGCGTAGCTTTTAATTGAACTTTCGCCGCGTTCACGCGTCGAGACAGCGCTGTCTTTGGTGAGCCGGAAGAACCACCCGTGTCAGGCGATCCGCGCCAGGTCCCGCTCACCGCAGGGCTTTAGCCAGGCATCAACCGACTCGGCCAGCACGTCGATGGGCTGCGTGGCATCCAGCGGCAGGGTCAAAGGCTCACCATGGGGTGCTTCCAGGGCGGCGAACTGGCTGTCGATCAGGCTTGCCGGCATGAAGTGGCCGGGGCGGGCGAGCACGCGCTTTTCGGCTTCGGCGGGGGTGAGCTCCAGGAACACGAACACCAGCTCCGGCATCGCCTGGCGCAAGGTATCGCGGTAACGGCGCTTGAGGGCCGAACAGGTGAGGATCGGGCGTTCGCCAGCGTTGACCGTAGCTTGCAGTTCCTGGCCCAGACGTACCAGCCAGCCGGCTCGGTCGTCATCGTTCAGGGGGGTGCCAGCGCTCATCTTCTGGATATTTTCGGCAGGGTGAAACGCGTCGCCTTCGATCAGGCGGCCGCCGCTTCTGGCAGCAATGGCAGCGCCGACGCAGCTTTTGCCGCAACCGGCCACGCCCATCACCACAATGGCGGACAGGGGAGAATTCATCAGTACCTCCTGCGGGGTGAGATAGCGCTGTCTCGTCGCAGACGAAACGCCACTCCCCGGTGTTATTGATCTTGTCGTTACGCAGTATGGACGCTTGGCAGAAGGCGTGTTGTGGCCACCACCAAAGATTACATTGCCTGCGTCCTGAGACAGCGCTACCTTAGTGGCCGTTCCCCTCCCTTGCAAGTAGTAAAATTACAACATTCATGTCCCGATCAGGCTCCCGCACTACCGGTCGTCCCACTCTGGCAGAAGTCGCCAGGCTTTCTGGGGTTTCCCCGATTACCGCCTCCCGTGCGTTGCGCGGTGTCAGCACTGTTGCCCCAGAACTGGTGGAAAAGGTGCTGACCGCTGCGGCCAGCCTGGGCTATGTCGCCAACCCGGCCGCCCGGGCGTTGGCTTCGGCGCGCAGCCATTCGGTGGTGGTGTTGATTCCGTCGCTGTCCAACCAGCTGTTCATCGATACCCTCGAGGCCATTCACGAGGTGATGCGCCCGCGCGGGCTTGAAGTATTGATCGGCAACTATCACTACGATATCGACGAAGAAGAAAACCTGATCCGTAATTACCTGGCGTACCAGCCGTGCGGCATGCTGCTCACCGGTTTCGACCGTAGCGATGCATCGCGGCAGATGCTGGCGGCCAGTGGTGTGCCCTGCGTCCACATGATGGAACTGGGCGGCCAGGCAGGGGCATTGTCGGTAGGTTTTTCACAGCAACAGGCCGGGCGCGCCGCAGCGCGGCACCTGCTTGAGCGCGGCCGGCGGCGGCTGGCGTTCATCGCCGCCCAGCTCGACCCACGGGTGATGCAACGTGCCGAAGGCTTCCGCCAGGCCCTGGCTGAAGCCGGCATGACCGCGACCGAGCTGGAGATCCTGTCGCCGCAACCGTCGTCCATTGCACTGGGCAGCGAGCTGTTCAGCCAGCTGCTGGCGCAGGCGCCGGATGTGGATGGGATTTTCTTCTGCAACGACGACCTCGCCCAGGGCGCGGTGCTGCAGGCACTGCGCCAGGGCATCGAGGTGCCACGCCAGGTGGCCATGGTCGGCTTCAACGACTTGCCGGCGTCGGCGCACATGGTCCCGCGGCTCACCTCTATCCGCACGCCCAGGGCCGCAGTCGGTCGTGGTGCGGCGCAGGCATTGCTGCAGTTGCTTGATGGCAAGCGGGTGGCCACCGAACAGCAAGACCTGGGGTTTGAATTGATGGTGCGCGAAAGCTCCTGACTTTCCTTTGTCACTAATTACTAAGTGATAGCAGTTTGCTTGCACGCTTGCGGCGCCGATCTATGCTCAGGAAACCCCGCGCATAAAGGACCCTGGCGCCATGTTCGATTTTCATCGCAAATCAGATTTGATCGAGATTCAGCGCACTCGCCAGGCCCTTGCCGAAACACAGGCAAAGCTTGCGGCGATCAGCCGTTCCATGGCGATGATCGAGTTTGCGCCAGACGGTACCATCCTTGATGCCAATGCCCAGTTCTGCCAGGCCATGGGCTATGGCGTCGAGGAACTGCGTGGCAAGCACCACCGGCTTTTCTGCGACCCGGCCTACGCCAAAACCGCCGAATACCAGCAACTGTGGCGCGAACTCGGTGAGGGCAAGGCCATCAGCGGCACCTTCGAACGCGTCGACAAGGCGGGCCGCGAAGTCTGGCTGGAGGCCAGCTACATGCCGGTGCTCGATGAGCACCAGCACGTCACCAGTGTGATCAAGGTGGCTGCTGATATCAGCCAGCGGGTAAAAGATGAGCACGAAAGCCAAAGCCTGCTCAAGGCCATTGGCCGCTCAATGGCCGTGGTCGAGTTCACCCCGCAAGGGCGGGTGATCACGGCCAATCAGAACTTCCTGAATACCATGGGCTACCGCCTGGAAGAGGCGGTGGGCCGTCACCACGGGCTGTTCTGCCTGGCGCATGAGCGAGAGTCGACTGGCTACCGCGAATTCTGGGCTTCGCTGAACCGTGGCGAGTACCACTCGCATCGTTTCGAGCGGGTCAACAAGCAAGGCCAGACCGTGTACCTGGAGGCTTCCTACAACCCGATCTTCGACAGCAAGGGCCGGCTGTACAAAGTGGTCAAGTTTGCCAGCGACATCACCGCGCAGGTCAGCACCCAGCAAAGCGCCGCCGACGCGGCTCATGCCAGCTCCGTGCAGACCGATGCCTGTGCACGCAAGGGTACCGAAGTGGTGCAGCAGACCGTGCAGGTCATCGAGCAGATTTCCCAGGAGCTCAATGATGCGGCGCGCAGCATCGATGCGGTCAGCAAGCAGTCGGATGTGATTGGGCAGATCGTCCTGACCATCCGCGGCATCGCCGACCAGACCAACTTGTTGGCGCTCAATGCCGCCATCGAGGCGGCCCGCGCCGGTGAGCATGGCCGCGGCTTCGCCGTGGTCGCCGATGAGGTGCGCAGCCTGGCTGCTCGGACCAGCAAGGCGACCTTGGAGATCGTTGATGTGGTGCGCCAGAACCATGATCTTTCGCTTACCGCGGTGGCCAGCATGCAGTCGAGCCTGACGCGCACAGGGCGAGGGGTTGAGCTGGCCAATGAGGCGGGCACGGTGATCATGGAAATTCAGCAAGGCTCACGCCACGTGGTCGACGCGATAAGCCAGATCAACTCGACGCTGCAATTGCACTGAGGGCCTCGGCCAGTTCGCGCTGCAGCGCCTGCAGACTGCTTTGCAGCTGCAACCGCAGCGCGTCGGTTGGCAGGCCCTCGGCCTGGGCCTGCTCGATGGCTTCGCAATCCCTGACCACGCCGCGCACCTTGAGCATCTTTGCGCCGCCCTTGATGCGGTGAGCCACCGTGCGCACCGCATCGCCGTCCGGGGCAGTGCCGAGGGCATGCAGTGCGGCCAGGTCTTCGTTGGCACTGTGTGACAGTTGCTCGAGCAGGCGCCGGACCAGTGCTTCGTCATCCTGTGTCAGGTGGCGCAACTCGCTCAGGTTGAAGCCGCTTGTGCTTGGCGCTGGGGCATTGGCTTCAGGGTGTATGTGCGGCAGGTGAGCTTTGAGGGTAGCCAGGCCGAGCGGTTTGAACAGGCAGTCGTCCATGCCACTGGCGAGGCAGCGTTCACGCTCTTGCGCTTGCGCATTGGCGGTGATCCCGAGGATTGTGCAGGCGGGCCGCCCTGTTTCCTGCTCCTGCTGGCGAATCCTGCGGGTCAGTTCGTGGCCGTCCATCACCGGCATGCTGCAATCGGTGATGACCAGCTCGAACGCGGCTTGCTGCCATTGATCCAGCGCCGCCTGCCCGTTTTCGGTCAGCGTTACCCGGTGCCCCAACGTGTGCAGCTGTTTTTCCAGTAACAGCAAGTTGGCGGGGTAGTCATCGACCACCAGAATGTTCAGTGGCCCGCTTTCAATATCCTTGGCTGGCGCTTCCTGCTCAGCGGGAGCGGGCGCCTCACCGGCCGGCAATTGCAGTTGGACCAATACTTTTGTGCCGACGCCTTCAACGCTTTGCAGGCTCAGTGTGCCGCCCATCAGTTCGGCCAGGGTACGGCTGATCACCAAGCCCAGGCCGGCACCTTGGCGCGACCGCGGGCCTTCGGCCTGGGCGAACGCACTGAACAGCCGTGCCTGATCGGCCAGGCCGATACCGATGCCAGTGTCGCGTACGCTTAGCTCCACGTGCACGTCGTCGCCAACGGTGGCCGGTTCGAGCACCAGGCTTGTGTGCACATCGCCCCGGTCGGTGAACTTGATGGCATTGCTCAACAGGTTGGAAAGGACTTGCTTGAGGCGCAAGGCATCCGCCATTACCCAGACTGGCCCGTCAGGCAGTTCACGCTGCAGGTGGAGGCCCTTGGTCCGCGCATTGCCCTCGAACACGTTCAGTGTGCCGCGCACCAGTTCGACCAGGTCGGTGGCCGCCGGTTGCAAGGTCATGTGGCCAGATTCGACGCGCGAGATATCAAGAATGTCGCCGATCAGGCCCAGCAAGCCTATGGCCGAGTCGTGTGCGGTCTGCAAGGCCAGGGTATCGCAGCGGCCTGTTCGGCTGTCTTCCAGGGCCAGCTCGAGCAAGCCGATCACGGCATTCATGGGGGTGCGTATTTCATGGCTCATGGTTGCCAGGAAGGTGCTCTTGGTATGGCTCGCCTGTTCTGCATCGTCCTTCGCCTGGCGCAGTTGCTCGAGCAGGCCGCGGCTCAGGGCCAACTGTGCCTGCAGTGCACGCTGGGCCTCCGTGCGTTGGTGGATCAGCTTGCGCAGGTAGCTGTTCCAGAACACCACGCCCGCCAGCAGGAGCGCAGACAGCACCAGCACCTGCAGCGCGAGTGTGCGGTAATTGCGCCATGGGCTGTCGCTGACCACGGTGCTGGTACGCCAGCGATTGATCAACTGGTCCAGCTCTTCGGGTGGAATGCTCAGCAAGACCTTGTCGAGAATGGCCTGCAACTGCGGTTGGTCGGGGGCGACGGCGAACGCTGCCACGGCAGGGTCTTCGCCCAGCACGCTGGCAATGCGTAGCTGGTCTTTGAAAACATGATTGATGTAGTAATTTGCGTTGATGTGGCTGCTGTACGCGACATCCGCGTCGCCGTTGGCCACGGCTTCCATCAGCCCTAACGGGTTGCTCACCTCCACCACTTCGGCAGTTGGGTGCTGGCGCTGCACGTCGGCGCGCAGAGGGGAGCCCCGCAGCAGCGCGATGCGTTGCCCATCCAGGCCCTTGGCGCGATCCGGCCAGCCTGCTTGATTGCGGGTTACCAACACCCGCGGGCTGACCAGGTAGGGGCGGGTGTAGCGCAACTGCGTCGCGCGTTGCGCGCCGTAACCCAGGGCGCCGATCATGTGTGCCTCGCCACGCGCCACTTGCTCGACCATGGTCTGCACGGCGTTACGTTCGATGAGCTTGAACTGCAGCCCGGTGCGCAGGGTGATCTGCTTGAGCAAATCGATGGTAATACCGCTTACTTGTTGCCGGGCATCGTTGAAGGTCAGCGGGGCAAGTGCGGTGTCGACCAGTACGCTGACGGTCTGGTTACGGTCTATCCAGGCCTGCTCTTCAGCGGTAAGTGCCGACAAATGCCGTTCAAGCAACAGGCTGGTGTTGCCACTGCTCCAGCGGCGAAGGATGCTCAAGCGTTCACTTTCGGTGATCCTGGCCAGCGCCGTATCCACCAGGCGGCGCAGGCGGGGGTTGTCACGGGCCAGGGCAAAAGAGAAGGTGCCGGGAGGCACCTGGCAGAAATGGTCGATTTTCACCGTACCCTGGTAGCTTTTACCGATGAGATAATCGGTGCTGATGGCGTCGCCCAGATACGCGTCCGCCTCCCCCATCTCGACCGCTGCAAGGCCAGCGAGGGTCGAGCGATAAAAGCTCAGCTGCGCTTTGGGGTAGAGCGAGCGGACCGTTTCACCCGGTAGGTAATGATCGACCATTGCCAGGCGCAAGCCTGCCAGGTCCCGGTGATTTTTCAGGGTGCGCCCTTCGCGCGTAACAATGACCGGCAGGTCATCGGCATAGGGCAGGCTGAGGCTGAGCTGTGCATCGGCCGCTTCAAAGCCATTGGAGCTGCCCAGCACGTCGATCTTGCCGTTGTGCAGGGCGGCAATCGCTTCATGGCGGTTGGAGAAGCGCCGGACTTCAATCGGTATGCCCAGCTGCTCACCGATCAGCCCGGCATAATCTGCACTAAGGCCTTCGTAATCGGCCTGGCTGATGTTGATGTCGAACGGTGGGTAGTCGGGGCGCGAGCTGCCCAGCAGCAAAACCTTGCGCTGTTGCAGCCACTGGCGATCTTCTGCATTGAGTTGCAGAGGAGGCGTTGCACTGACAGCGCGCGCCAGCAATTGCCGTGGCTCGCCGTCGGCTGCGGCGGCGAGCGTGTAACAGGCCAGGCTGATGGCCAGGAGCAGGGCGGCTATCACGCGCTTCATGGCAGTGTGCGTTCAGTTGACGTTATGGCGTTTGGCCAGATCAACCATTTCCACTAATGACTCGGTTTTAAGCTTGTCCATGATGCGACCACGGTAAGTGCTGATGGTCTTGGCGCTGAGGTTCATGCAATTCCCTATGTTCTTGTTGTTTTCGCCACGTGCCAGGCGCCGCAGCACTTCCATCTCGCGGTTGGACAGGCTGCCCAGGCGTGTCGGTTCGCTATCCAGGGTATTGCTGTTGACCGACATCTGCGGAAAGGTGGAATAACCTTTGACCAATGCCTTGAGCGCAAAGACAACGGCGTCGAGGTCTTCGCTTTTAGTTACGAAAGCACCAATGCCGGCGTCCAGGCAACGCCGAACGTACAGATCGGTCGCCTGCCCGGTCAAGACCATGATCTTGGGCGCGTGCTCAAGCTGTTGCAGGCGCTTGATCACCTCCATCCCGTCCAGGCCGGGAAGCCCGATATCCAACACGACGACGTCGGGTCGTAGCGTACGTGCAATCTGCGCCACTTCGCTGCCGTTATCGACTTCACCTATGACTTTAAAGCGCTCGCGCTCAAGCAACATGCGTACAGCGAATCGAACGGTAGAGTGATCGTCGACGATCAGCACGGTTGTCATGAAGATAACTCCTGTCGAAATGTGGTCCGTTTCCTGAGCTTAATTAGGAATACGTCTGCAATATCGTTGTGCAGCGCAGCACGATACGGTCATTCCGGCAGCTTAGTAATGGCGAGTATAGATCTGTGGAAGATGCAGGCTGACTTTGTTGAAAAGTCCTACAAAAACGTTTGAGGGGCGACCGCCGTCGAGGTACTTTCGACGACGGCCGCAATAGTTGGGTGTCAAGCGCAGGCTGTGTGGGGTTTGAGCACGCGCTGGGTGGACGCCGGGTTGTTACTCAATGCCTCCCCAACCCGGGTGGGGCGCGCCAGCAATTGCCCTGAACAGTTGGGGCAGCGGCCTTGGAAGCGGGTGTGCGCGCAGCTGCGGCAGAACGTGCATTCGAACGAGCAAATCAGCGCGTCAGGGCTATCGCCGGGAAGGTCAACATCGCAGCATTCGCAGTTAGGGCGTAGCGCCAGCATGGGCTTGACTCCGGTCCGGGGAGGAAGCCTTGAGTCTGCTACGGCCTGCGCCAGGTTGGCAATGTTTAATCGGCCGGGCGATAGAGGTGCGCGTGACCCGCGCGGTACAGTGCCGATGCCGCGAACGGCGCGTCGCCCAGTACATGCCCGACGAGGATCAGCGCCGTTCGGCGAAAGCCCTTGGCGGCGACCAGCTCGACAATATTGCCGAGTGTGCCGCGTACCCAATCCTGGTCGGGCCAGGTGGCACGGTGCACCACGGCGATCGGGCAGTCGGAGCCGTAATGGGGTTGCAGCTCGTCGACGATGCGCGCCAGGTGTTTGACCCCAAGGTGGATGGCCAAGGTACTGCCGTGGCGCGCCAGGTCGCCCAGTTGCTCCCCGGCCGGCATGGGTGAGCTGTCGCCGTAACGGGTGAGGATGACCGTCTGTGCCACCTCCGGCAGGGTCAGCTCGCAACCGAGCAGTGCGGCACTGGCAGCGGTGGCGGTAACGCCGGGGATGATCTGGTAGTCGATACCCAGCTCGCGCAGGTGGCGGATCTGTTCGCCGATGGCGCCATACAGGCTGGGGTCGCCACTGTGAACGCGGGCGACGTCCTGGCCGTTTTCATGGGCCGCGCGCATGGCCTGGACGATTTGCTCCAGGTGCAGTTCGGCACTGTTGATGACCGTCTCGGCCTGGTGGCCTTCGAGCACTGCGGCAGGTACCAGGGAGCCGGCGTAGATGATGACCGGGCACTGACGGATCAGGCGCTGCCCCTTGACCGTGATCAGCTCCGGATCACCAGGGCCCGCACCGATGAAGTAGACCGTCATGAAAAATCCTTACAAATAGAGAGATGCAGCGATTATCCGCCGCAGGCGAGTGCGAGGGTAGCAGGGCCGAGCGTTTGTCGCGTCACCCGTAGCGTGGGGTTTTCGTGATGCTGATGCGCCAGGGCCAAGGCGGTGCTTTCCGCGACGCCCCAACAGCCGCTGTGGGCGTAGGCGACCGCAGAGCGGTGGCTGAGCAGGGGCTCGAAGGCTTGCAACTGGCTGGGCGCGAACAGCACCAAGGGCAGGTCATAACGCTTGGCGAGCAGTTGCAGGCCAGGCTCATCGGCTTTCAGGGCGATGCTGGCGATGCCCTGTAAGGCTGCCAGCGGCAGGCCATGGTTAGCCAGGGCCTGGCGCAGCAGGGTGTCGAGGGCGTCCACCGAACAACCTCGGCGGCAACCGAAGCCGGCATACAGTGCCGGCAGCGGGCGTTCGTTTGCCATCAGGCCTGGCTGGAGCGGCGATACAGCCAGGCACTGATCAGGCCCAGTGCCAGCCAGAAGGCGGCGTTGGTCACCCACGAAGCAATCTTGAACTGGGTTTCCAAGGCTTCTGGGGCCAGGCTCTCGTGCACTTCGGGTTGCGGAGCGCCAATCACATGGGGCACCACCAGCAACACCACGCCGATCGCCTTCAGCAGCCAGTGCCGGGCGAATACCAGCATTGCCAGGCCCAGCGCGGTGGCCGCAGCGGTACCGACCCACCAGGTTTGGCGCTGGCCGAGGTCGGCGGCGGCCGTGCCTGGCAGTTCCGGCGGCAGGCCCAGGGTGGGCGCCAGGCAGAACACGGCGAACCCGGCCAGGCCCCACAGGGCGCCAGTGCTGACGCGGTTGGGTTCACGCAGGCTGTAGAGCGCCACGAGAATCAGGGCGAAGCCGACGGCGACGACCAGGTTGCCACCGGTGGTCGACAGGATGCGCTGCCAGCCATCCTCCGGCGACCAGGCCTCTGCGCTGTGTTCATGGCCAACAGCATGTTCATGAGCTACAGCCGCTTCGCCGTCATGGCTGTGGTGTTCGGCGGCGGGGGCTGCCGACTCGTAGGTTTCCGCCTGAAGGATCAGCGGGGCGACCCAGAAGCTTTGCAGCAGGGTCAGCAGCAGGGCGGCGAGCAGCCCGCTGAACCCGGCGGTGCGGGCAATGCGCTTGATCATGGGGCGGTCTCAGTGGCAGGGGAAGGCGGCGCTGTGGCGGGTGTCGTGGGCGGCGTTGTGCACGGCTTCGATGTGCGAGAAGCCGGCGAAGTAGACCAGGCACAGGCCCAGCAGGCTGGCGGCGGCGGCGATGACGACGCGCTGGCTGAGGGTGACGGGGGTTGCGATGGTGTGTTTGGCGCTGGTGATGGGCATGACGCGTTCCTCTGCTTTGCTTTTGTATGGGCAACGGGGCACAGGCGAGCGCGACAGCCCCGGGCTTGGATGGCCCAGGGGAATGCGACAGCGCCCGCCCACCGCGGGGTGTTCATGAACGCCAGGCCGGTCTCCGGGCTTGCGAGGAAGAGCAGGGCTCTTGGTAAAGCGTCACCTTCCCATGCCGTACGACGTGGCACAGTGGTCTAGACGCTTCGCTCGCTTACCGTTGCGGGGGCAGCACCGGAGTTGTCGGGCCCTGGTCGAGGGCCTGCGACGCACCGGTTTCCCGTTTCACCCCCTTGGGGGCACCTGAACGCAGGGTGTAAGGAGAGCACGGGGCAGTGTTTCCGTCAATCGCAGCGCCAAAAGCCAAGAGCCAAAAACTCGTGCGGTGGTTCCTATGTGCTTGAACATATCCAGCTGCGGAGGCGACGCTCACTCACCTTTCCGCCCTTACGGCGGGTCACTTTTTGGCAGACGCCCCAAAAAGTAACCAAAAAAGGCTGGCTCCTATCATCCGGCCCCTACGCTGCGCTTCGGGGTTCCCTCGCTCCGGCCTTGCTCCCGGGAGGACCGCGCCCACGGCCCATCCATGGGCCGAAGCGCTTGACGGGCATCCATGCCCGTCACCTCCCTCCGCAAGACCTGCGCTCGGCCTCCTGAAGTCGCAATTGGCGGTGACTGAGCTACCGCGCACTTAAAAGCCAAAGCCAAAGCCCAAGCCCAAGCCCAAGCGAAAGCATTTTGCATTGGGATTTGTGGGGGTGGATCGCGGCAACAGTTGACCATCCCCCACCCCCCGCGTAGCCTTGCCGCTTCGAGGTTCTTCGGCCACACCGAAGCTAAGACGGGAACGCGGTACAAGCCGCGGCTGCCCCCGCAACTGTAAGCACCGGCAACGGATCGACACAGCCACTGCGCCCAGGCGCGGGAAGGCGTCATCCCGCCGGCCCCTTGTTTGATCAGGGCCGGGACGGTGCAAGCCAGGAGACCTGCCTCGCAACGTTTTCGACTTTCAACCGGGCGGGGTGATCCGGTGGCGAACGAGCCCGGCCATCTTGGCCCGCGGCTTTCGTCCCGCATGCCCGCGCCATCCTGCCAAGGGCAACGCGACATGAAAACACTGGCCAAACTCCCCGTTACCATCGTCACCGGCTTCCTCGGCTCGGGCAAGACCACCTTGCTCCGGCACATGCTCGACAACGCCCAGGGCCGCCGCATCGCGGTCATCGTCAACGAATTCGGCGAGCTTGGCATCGATGGCGAAATCCTCAAGCAATGCAGCATCGGCTGCACCGAGGAAGAGGCCAGCGGCCGTGTTTACGAACTGGCCAACGGCTGCCTGTGCTGCACCGTCCAGGAAGAATTCTTCCCGGTGATGCGCGAACTGGTAGCCCGCCGTGGCGACCTCGACCACATCCTCATCGAAACCAGCGGCCTGGCCCTGCCAAAACCGCTGGTGCAAGCCTTCCAGTGGCCGGAAATCCGCAACGCCTGCACGGTCGACGCGGTGATCACCGTAGTTGACAGCCCGGCTGTGGCTGCCGGCACCTTCGCCGCCTACCCGGACCAAGTCGACGCGCAGCGCAAGCTGGACCCTAATCTGGACCACGAATCGCCACTGCACGAGCTGTTCGCCGATCAGTTGGCCAGTGCCGACCTGGTGGTCCTCAACAAAGCCGACCTGATCGACGCCGAAGGCCTGGCCAAAGTGCGCGCAGAAGTCGCTGAAGAACTGCCGCCTGCGGTCAAGGTGATCGAAGCCAGCAGCGGCCGACTGCCGCTGGACGTGCTGTTGGGTGTGGGCGCGGAGTCGGAAGCGCACATCGATGGCCGCCGCACGCACCATGACTCGCACCACGATGGCGACGACGATCATGATGACCACGACCATGACGCCTTCGACTCCATCTCCATCGACCTGCCGGAAGCCGACGAAGCCCTGCTGCTCGACGCCCTGACGCAGTTGGTCGTGGAGTTCGGCATTCTGCGTGCCAAAGGTTTCGCAGCCATCCCTGGCAAACCGATGCGTCTGCTGGTGCAGGGCGTGGGCACCCGCTTCGACAAGCACTTCGACCGCGCCTGGCGCGCCGACGAGCCGCGCATCACCCGCCTGGTGCTGATCGGCCAGGACCTTGACGCCGCGCAACTGGAAGCGCGCCTGCGCCAAGCCCTGGGCGCCTGACCCATGCACCTGCTGCGGACCCAGCCCGGCGGCTTTGTGCCGGACGACAGCATCGCCGACCTCGGCCAGACACCCGCCGAACTGGTGATCCTCTGCAGCGGCGATTCGCACCTGGCCTTGCTCGCCGACACCGCCGAGCAATTGCCAGATGACTTCCCCAGCCTGCGCCTGGCCAACCCCATGCAGGTGCAGAACCACGCCTCGGTCGACCTGTATGTCGACCAGGTGCTGCGCCATGCCAAGGTGATCCTGGTGTCGTTGCACGGCGGCGTTGGCTACTGGCGCTATGGCGTCGAACAACTGGTCGAGCTTGCTGCGCGCGGCGTGCAGCTGATTCTGGTGCCGGGTGATGACCGCCCGGACCCGGAGCTGACCGGCCTTGGCACGGTGACTGGCGAGTCGGCCGAGCGCCTTTGGCATTACCTGCGCCAAGGCGGCAAGGCGAATGCCGTGAACCTGTTCAAATGCCTGGCCAACCAGTGGCTGGGCCGCGATTACACCTGGGACGCACCGCAGCCACTGCCACGCACCTCGGTCTATCATCCGCATAAACCCAGTGCGATGCTTGAGGACTGGTACGGCCAGTGGCATCCGGACCACCCGGTAGCGCCGCTGCTGTTCTATCGCTCGCACCTGCAGGCAGCCAATACCGCGTTCATCGACGTGTTTTGCGAACGCCTGCTGGCGGCCGGGCTCAACCCGCTGCCGATTGCCGTGGCCAGCCTGAAGGAAAGCGCCTGCCTGGAGCAGGTCGAAAGCTGGCTGGACGAGGTGGGCGCCGAGGTGTTGATCAACACCACAGGCTTTGCCCTGTCGAGCCCCGAGCGCCCCAATCTGCGGCCGTTCCGGCGCGATATTCCAGTGCTGCAGGCCATCTGCGCGCAGGACAACCAACCGGGTTGGGAAGCCAGCGAGCAGGGCCTGGGCGCCCGCGATCTGGCCATGCACATTGCCTTGCCCGAACTCGATGGGCGCATCATTACCCGCCCGGTGAGTTTCAAGGACATGGCTTGGCGCAGCGAGCGCAGCCAGTCTGACGTGGTCTGCTACCGCGCCCACCCCGAGCGCATGGACTTCGTTGCCGAACTGGCAAGGCGCTGGGTGGAGCTGGCGCGCCTGCCCAATGGGCAAAAGCGCGTGGCACTGGTGCTGGCCAACTACCCGACCCGTGACGGGCGCATCGGCAATGGCGTCGGGCTGGACACCCCCGCAGCAGCCTTGAACATCCTCAAGGCCCTGCAAGGCGAAGGCTACCCACTGGCCGAGCTGCCGGGCAGCGGCACGCAACTGATCCACCAGTTGCTCGGTGGCGTGACCAACGACCTCGATCACCTCGACCAGCGCCCCTGCGCCCAGAGTTTGAGCCTGGCCGATTATCAGGCCGCCTTCGAGCGCCTGCCCGAAGCCAACCGCATGGCCGTGCTGGAGCGCTGGGGGCCGCCCGAGCAAGACCCCATGTACCGCAGCGGCCGCCTGATGGTGGCGGGCCTGCGCTTTGGCCAGACCTTCGTCGGTATCCAGCCGGCACGTGGCTATCAGGTCGACCCCAGCGCCGTGTACCACGACCCGGACCTGGTGCCGCCACATGGCTACCTGGCGTTCCATTTCTGGCTGCGCCATGCCTTTGCCGCCGATGCGGTGATCCATGTCGGCAAGCACGGCAACCTTGAATGGCTGCCTGGCAAGGGCGTTGGCTTGTCCGCGCAGTGCTGGCCGGATGCGTTGCTGGGCCCGCTGCCAAACATTTACCCCTTCATTGTCAATGACCCGGGCGAGGGCGCCCAGGCCAAGCGGCGCACGCAGGCGGTGATCATCGACCACCTGATGCCGCCCCTGACCCGCGCTGAAACCTACGGCCCGTTGCGCCATCTGGAGCAGTTGGCCGACGAGTTCTACGAAGCGCAGATGCTCGACCCACGGCGCGCCCGCGAGTTGCAGCGCGACATTCTTGAACTGGTCAAGGCCAACCACATCGACCGCGAACTGCAGCTGGAAGGCCAGCTTGACGACGCCGCTGTGTGGCTGCCGCGCCTGGACACCTACCTGTGCGACCTCAAAGAATCGCAGATTCGCGACGGTTTACATGTGTTTGGCGAGTCTCCGCAGGCCCGCCTGCGGATCGATACCTTGCTGGCCCTGCTGCGGGTCGAGCGCGGTGATGGTCGTGGCGGCAACGCCAGCTTGCTGCGTACGCTCGCTAAAGCCTTGGCGTTGGGCTTCGATCCTTTGGACTGCGACCTCGGCCAAGCGTGGGCTGGGCCGCGCCCGGCGCTGCTGCAAGCCATCAGCCAAGCTCCGTGGCGCACATTCGGCGATAGCCGCGAGCGCCTTGAACTGCTGGCGCTGCAGGTCATCGAGCAGGCCTTGAACGGTGTTCTGCAACTGCCCACCGAGGCGCAATGGCAGCCGGTACACGCGGTGCTGCAAGCCTTGCTGGAGCAGGTTGCCCCCAACCTGGATGCCTGCGGGGCGGCGGAAATCAACGGCCTGCTCGCGGCCCTGGCTGGGCGCTTCGTGCCGGCAGGGCCCAGCGGCGCACCCAGCCGCGGGCGCTTGGACGTACTGCCCACCGGCCGTAACTTCTACACCGTGGATGTGCGCAACCTGCCCACCACCACCGCCTGGCGCTTGGGTTTCGCTTCGGCGAACTTGATCCTCGAGCGCCATTTGCAGGACCACGGCGACCACCTGCGACAGCTGGGCCTGTCGGTGTGGGGCACGGCTACCATGCGTACCGGCGGCGACGATATTGCCCAGGCCATGGCGCTGATGGGCGTGCGGCCGGTGTGGGCCACCGGTAGCCAGCGCGTCGACGATTTCGAAATCTTGCCGCTGAGCCTGCTTGATCGCCCGCGGGTGGATGTAACCTTGCGGGTTTCGGGCTTTTTCCGCGATGCCTTTGGCAACCTGATCCGCCTGTTCGATGCGGCGGTGCAGGCGGTGGCGGCGCTGGACGAGCCCGATGATTGCAACCCCTTGGCAGCGCGGGTGCGCAGCGAGCGCGAAGCGCTGCAAGCGCAGGGTGTCGAAGCCGAACAGGCTGCACGCCAGGCCGGCTGGCGGGTGTTCGGCGCCAAGCCTGGCGCCTATGGTGCCGGGGTGCAGAATGCCATTGATGGCCGCCTGTGGCACAGCCGTGACGACCTGGCCGAGGTGTACCTCAACCATGGCGGCTATGCCTATGGCGCCAGTGACGAAGGCACCCCCGCGCGGGCCCAGTTCGCCCGGCGCCTGGGCCAGGTGCAGGCGGTGCTGCAGAATCAGGACAATCATGAGCACGACTTGCTCGATTCCAATGACTACTACCAGTTCCAGGGGGGCATGCTGGCGGCGTCCGAGACTCTGTCTGGTGGCGCAGTGGCCAGTTACCATGGTGATCACAGCCAGGTCGACCGGCCGCGTATCCGCACCCTCAAAGAGGAACTGAACCGCGTCATTCGTGCCCGTGCCCTCAACCCCAAGTGGATCGACGGGGCCAAGCGGCATGGCTACAAGGGTGCCTTCGAGCTGACGGCGACGGTCGATAACCTGTTCGCCTTCGACGCCACCACGCACCTGATCGACGACCATCATTACCAGTCGCTGGCCGATGCCTATGTGCTCGACCCGGCGACCCGCGACTTCATGCGCGAGCACAACCCCGAGGCCCTGCGTGACCTCACCGAGCGTTTGCTGGAGGCCCAGCAGCGCGGGCTCTGGGAAGCACCCGGTGACTACCGGGAAGCGTTGGAGGAGCAACTGCTCGACGGCGAGGAACAGGCTTGAAATGAGTGAACCCGTGCAATTTCCCCTGGCGGCCGTGGTGGGTGCCGATGACCTCAAGCTGGCGCTATGCCTGACTGCCATCGACCCGAAAATTGGTGGTGTGCTGATCGAGGGCCCGCGCGGCATGGCCAAGAGTACTCTGGCCCGTGGCCTGGCCGACTTGCTCGGCGAAGGGCCGTTCGTGACCTTGCCGCTGGGTGCCAGCGAGGAGCGGCTGGTCGGCACGCTCGACCTCAACGCGGCACTGGGGCAGGGCAAGGCGCAGTTTTCGCCAGGTGTGCTGGCCCAGGCGGATGGCGGCGTGTTGTACGTCGATGAGGTCAACCTGCTGCCCGACACCTTGGTCGACCTTTTGCTGGATGTGGCCGCCAGCGGCACCAACCGCATCGAGCGCGACGGCATTTCCCACCGGCACAGTGCCCGCTTCGTCCTGATCGGCACCATGAACCCTGAAGAGGGCGAGCTGCGCCCGCAACTGCTCGACCGCTTTGGTTTGAACGTGGTGCTCGAAGGTTTGCCGGCGCCAGAAGCGCGCCAGCAGATCATCCGTCGTCGCCTGGCATTCGATACCGACCCGCAGGCCTTCTGCGAGCAATGGGCCGCAGCCCAGGCGCAACTGCGCGAACGCTGCCAGGCGGCGCGTCTGGGGCTGGCTTCAATTGCCCTGGATGACCAGGCCCTGGCCTGGATTACCGAGCGCTGCTTCGCCGCAGGCGTTGATGGTTTGCGTGCCGACCTGGTCTGGCTGCGTGCCGCACGCGCCCATTGTGCGTGGCGTGGGGGGGAGGCAATCGCGGAGGCCGACGTCGAAGCCGTTGCAGAGTTCGCCCTGCGTCATCGGCGCCGCGTGTCGCCCGAGGCGGCGCCGCCTTCGACGCCGCCTGAGGCAGGCGGGCGTGATGCGCCAAGCCAGGGCGGGCAGGGCGATTGGGGGGCACTTCCTGCTCAGCCGGTAACCAGCGGGGCCCGGCGCGAGGTGCCGAACTGGGCAAAAAAGCCCTGAGCATCCGCCCACCCGGCAGCAAGGTGGCGGATGCCGTGCCCCGTGTCGGCAAACTCGCCGGCGCCAGCCGTGGCCGCGTGCGGGCGGCAAGCACAGGCCGGGTGGCCTGGCTTGCGACCTTGCTAAAAGGTCGCCCGCGCCTGCGCCAGGACCTGTGCTGGCAGCAGCGCCAAGCCCAGGCCGCCGAACTATGGCTGGTCATCGTCGATGCTTCGGCCTCGACCCGCCGTCATCAGGCGCTGGCGCAGAGCAAAGGGTTGCTGGCTGAAGTGTTCGATCAGGCGTATCGCCAGCGCGCGCGCCTGGCATTGCTGACGGCCAGCGGCGGTGCGCCGCAGTGGCAACGCCATGGCCTGAAGGCCTCGGCAGCACTGCAGCCTTGGCTACAGGCCCTTGGGGCCGGTGGCGGTACACCCTTGATCGCAGCGCTGGAGCAAGCCCGGCGCTGGTTGACGGCAAGGCAAAAGGCCCACCCTCAGGAGCTGCAGCGCTGCCTGGTATTTACCGACGGGCGCCTGCAACGCTGGAGTGCCGTGCAACCCATGCCTTGCGCCACGGTATTGGTAGACATGGAACTGGCGCCAGTTCGGCTGGGGCGGGCGCGGCAGTTGGCCACACAGTTACAGGCCGACTACCAGCATCTTGAGCAGTTCAGGATAAAAGAATGAGCCATTACGGCTATTATCGAAGGGGCTGCCGCGACACTATGTCGCAAGTGCAAAAGTTGGCTGAAGGGTAATGGCAAAGTTGCACAAGTGCGTGCCAGGCACGCACTTGCAGGCAAGCATTGATATTACTTAGGCATCGACCAGGGTTGCAGGTCATACCCTTTCTGGCACAGTTCGGCGCGCACTTCTTCAATCAGGCTGGCCCACTGGGCCGGGTCGGAATAGATACGCGAGGACACTTGCTTGCTGCCGATACGGGTGCTGGTCCGGTCGATCACTGCCAGGCTCAGCTCACCAGTACCATTGGGTGCATCCCAGGCGACGCACTGGAAGGGCTCGAAGGCGTGGTCGGCAATCAGCAGTGCTTCGTTGACACGGAGCGGGGCATTCATGGTTCGGTCTCTCTATGGTCCCAAACATCCAAATTCAAATCCGCGTTACTGCAACGTCGCTTCAGGTATTCGCGATCTGCAGTGCGGGGTTATTTGTACTGATGCTCCAAGTTGGGGGTGGAGTCACACGGTCACGTTAAATTTTTCATGCGAGAACAAATTTTAATTGGCCTGCGCCGCCTGTGACGCTGATAAATTTGAAAAATTCCCGAACGCCTGGGCGGTGACAGAATTCGGCAGACAGACGGTAGTGGGCACCGTCAAGTTCGTTGCTACTGTTAATCAGGCGCCGCAACTTACTGTTTTAACGTAAAAAACCACAAATTGGCGCCAAGGAACGGTCATGCACGAAACCGCCTCCCTTCGCCGCTTACTCATCGTCGACCCCTGCGACGATTGCCACCGCCTGCTACCGGGCCTTGAAACAGCCGGCTGGGATGTTCACAGCTGTAGCCTGGACCTGGCGCTGGAGCACCGATGCGATATAGGCCTGCTGCGCCTGCAGGAATCACACCTGCGCCACCCGGACGCAGTCAAGGACATGATCAAACGCAGCAATACCGAGTGGATCGCGGTACTCAATGCCGAGCAACTGCGCATGCAGAATGTCGGTGACTTTGTCTGCGAGTGGTTCTTCGATTTCCATACCCTGCCGTTTGACGTCTCGCGCGTGATGGTGACCCTGGGGCGGGCGTTCGGTATGGCGCGTTTGCGGGGCAAGGGGGCCGTGCCAATCGATGGCCTGGAGGACGAACTGCTGGGTGACAGCCGGCCCATTCTCGAGTTACGCAAACTGCTGGGTAAACTGGCACCCACCGAGTCGCCGGTGCTGATACGTGGCGAAAGCGGTACGGGCAAGGAGTTGGTCGCACGCACGCTGCATCGGCAGTCACAGCGCTGCGAAATGCCATTCATTGCGATCAATTGCGGGGCAATCCCCGAGCACCTGATCCAGTCGGAGTTGTTCGGGCATGAGAAGGGTGCCTTTACCGGTGCGCATCAGCGCAAGGTGGGCCGTATCGAGGCGGCCCACGGTGGCACGCTGTTCCTTGACGAAATTGGCGACCTACCGCTGGAGTTGCAGGCGAATTTGCTGCGTTTTTTGCAAGAAAAACACATTGAACGGGTCGGTGGCAGCCAGCCGATACCGGTGGATGTGCGGGTGCTGGCGGCCACCCATGTGGACCTGGAACGCGCCATCGAGCAAGGGCGCTTTCGCGAAGACCTGTATTACCGCCTGAACGTGCTTCAGGTGGTGACAGCGCCGCTGCGTGACCGCCATGGCGACCTGTCGATGCTGGCCAATCATTTCTCGCATTTCTACAGCCTGGAGACAGGCCGCAGGCCACGCACCTTCAGTGATCACGCCTTGGCTGCAATGGGCCGGCACAACTGGCCGGGCAATGTGCGTGAGCTGGCCAACCGGGTGCGTCGCGGGTTGGTGCTGGCCGAAGGCCGGCAGATCGAGGCTCAGGACCTTGGCCTGCACGTGCTGGAGCAGGAAGAGCGGCCCTTGGGCACGCTCGAGGACTACAAGCATCGGGCCGAGCGTCAAGCGTTGTGCGACGTGCTCGACCGTCATAGCAACAACATGAGCATCGCGGCTAAGGTACTTGGGGTATCGCGGCCGACGTTCTATCGGCTGTTGCACAAGCACCAGATACGCTGAGCCCTTTGTGCCAGGGCGCTATCAGCTCGACTGCGCGATATGCCCGTCCGACAACTCCTCGACGGTCTCCTCTTCGTCCGGCAACGCCGTGATCACGCTGAAGTCGCTGACTTCCACCTCACCGTCACCATAGCCCAGCAAATGGAAGGAAAACGCCTTGCGCACGGTTGGGTTGTCGAAGCCGAATTCCATTTCCAGGGGCTCATCGGCCGTTACCCGGATCTCATCAGGCAGCCCCAGCGGCACGTCCTGCTCCAATTCCTTGGCTTTCAGTTGAATGTAGGCCGCGTGCCGCGGATCGAGTGCGCGTACCTTCACCCGTACCCGCGTCCGTGAGCCTTCGGGCATTTCCAGGTACTGCGCGCCAATCAGGTTATCGGCCCAGTCATCGCGAATCTTCGCCTGCAGCTGGATGGCCGACGGCCCGCCGAACTGGTAGCGCAGGTTGAGCGGGGTTTGCAGCAGGGACTGGTCGAGCACGCCGGCGAGGGCGCCGAGTTGCGGGCCGAGGCTGCTATCGCCGGTGCCGAGGTACTTGGCCTGGTCGGCGATGAAGCCTTCGCTGGCATAGCGGCGGCAGCGTTGCTGGAAGTCGCATTCGGTAAACACACCCTGGCCGTCGTGGTAGCGCAGCATGCCATTGGTGTAGGAAATCATCTCACGGCCCGTGTCGTAATCGCGGAACATCGAGCGCCCGGCCAGGGCCACCGGAATGGGCAGCGCAAAATAGTCGAGCAGCGAGTTGGCCAGGTCGACATGGCCGTAGGTACCACCCTTGATGTGCGGCAATTGCGCCTGCTCGGGTGCCAGGGTCAGGTTGAAGCCCCAGGAGGAAGCCAGGCGTACGCCGTCGATGCCGTGGGACTCGTCCGACGTCACCACCACCAGCGTGTCCTTGAGCACGCCTTGGCGCTCAAGGTTGTCTAGGAACGCGCCGATCGCGTCATCCAGGTAAGCGACGGCTGCCTGCTTGGCCGTGTCGTAGCGCGCCAGGTAGTCGGCAGGTGCCGAGTACGGCTGGTGAGTGCCCACGGTCAGCAAGGTGAGCATCCACGGGCGCTGTTGCTGCCGCAGTTGGCCGACGTAATCCAGGGCACCCTCGAAAAATGCCCGATCATCCTTGCCCCAGGGGAACTCCAGGTAGTTCTTGTTGCTGAACCACTCCAGGCCATGCACCGACTCGAAGCCAATGTGCGGCATGATCCGGTCCTTGGCCATGAAGCGCAGGCCTGCACCTTGCAAATAATGCGTGGTGAAGCCGGCCTGGCGCAGTTGGGCGGGCAGGCAGGCCTCGTTGCGCTGGTTCTGGGTGAGCAGTTCCATGCCTTTGGGTGTGCCGTTGGCCAGCTTGTCGTAGTCGCCGCAGAGCATGGCGTACAGGCCACGAATGGTCTGGTGGGTATGCAGCACGTAATCCGGGGTGTTCATGCCGCGTTCGGCCCAGCGGCTGAGGTTGGGCATCAGCTCTTGGTCAAAGCGGCTGTGCAATGCCTGGCGGTTGGGCCGCACATAGGCCCCGGGGATGCCTTCGACGGTGATCACCAGCAAATTGCGTGCGCTGCCGGGGGCGCTCAGCAGCTTCTGGCCGTGCAGGTCGGACTGGGTCAGCCCGGCGCTGGGCAGCGGCGTGATCGGTTGCGTTTGCCCAGCCCAGCCCAGGGCACGGTGTTGCAGGTCGGCGACGCCCGCGGAAAGCAACTGATGGGGGAGGTTGTATTGCCGCCACTGGTCGGCATCGGACGGCGCCAGGTGCTGGCTGCCCCAATGCACGCCGAACAGCGCCAGCGGGATGGCCAAAGCCTTCAGGCCCAGCGGGGGGCTCTGCCGGGTGCGGCTGTGCCAGCCAGCCAGCGCCCAGGCCAGCAAGCCGGCGCCCATGGCCCAGGGCAGCCAGGCATGGGCCAGGCCGCCGCCGGTGGAGTTCTCCATGAATTGCGGGTCGAACAGGTAACCCAGGTCGGCACTGTTTGGCAGCCGCCCGACAGCACTGACCAGCTCTGCCGATGCCACCCACAGCGCCGCCCATGCCAGCAGCACGGGCAGGGCCAGCCACCAGGGCCGACGGTGCAGAAGCAGTACCAGCAGGCTGCCGAGCGCGAGGTCCGATACATAGCCGAGCGGGTTGGACCAGCCCAGCAGGGCGCGCGCAGCCAGTGGAATCACCAGCACCAGGGTTGCCAGGGCAACGAGCCGGGTCTGGGGGTGGCCGAGCAGGTTTTTCACGAAAACTTTCCTTGATTGCCGTTAAAACGTCACATTTGTGTGCGCGATGATAACAGGCTGGGGTCAGGAAAGCGGTGGGCTACAAGGTTGGTTACTAAAAGCCGGGCCCGCGGGGGCCCGGTATAGCTGGGTTCAGAAGTAGTAGGGGAATTTCAGGCTGAAGGAAAAGTCCGGCGAATCGTCAGTCAGTCCGATGGACAGGTTGGGCACGATGGTCAGGTTGTTGGAGGCCGCGAAGGTCATGCCGATGTTGAAGTTTGCCGCGTTGTAGTCGCTGTTGGTGATCGATTGCCAGTCGCCGCCATCGGGTTTGATCTTGCTCTTGCGCGAGAACTGGTCGGTGACCGAGAACGACATACTCATTTTTTCGTTCAGGGCAAAGGCAATACCGCCACCGATCTGCCACGAGTCACCCAGCTTCACGTCGCCTGGCACCTTGGTGTTGACGGTGGGGCTGATGTCGCTGAACGAATCCTGCATGTTGTAGGTGTACGACAGGCTGCCGAACAGCACGGCCGGGTCGAAGGTCTTGACCAGCGAGATGCCTGGCGTGATCGCCCAGACACCGTTACCGGTCGGGAGGTCTTCCGGAATAGCCAGGTTGTCGTTGCCGGCCACCTGGATGAGCTTGATCCCGTAGGGGTCTTTGCCGGTGGGCGCTTTGACGCGCAGGGTGGCGACGGCGTCGGGCCAGTTTTCCGATTCATCGAGGAACTTGTAGGCCACCCCGAAGTTGACATCGCCAATGGCAGGGTCGCGGGTGACTGTGCCATCGGAGGTCACCCCGGCGGCACCGCCGGCGCCGCCGGACGAGTAGGTTGATTCGCGGTAGACAATCGGCACGTTTATGTCGAACTGCCAGCGCTGATCGACGTTGTAACGCGCTGTCAGGTCCAGGGTCCAGTTATCGGCCTTGATGCGGTCGATGTTGATATTGCCCAGGAAAATCGAGTCCAGCGCCAGAAAGCCGTTGAGGGTCAGCGCACGGGTATCGTAGTGGGTGTAGGTCAGGCCGGTTTCGACGCTGAACTTGCCGCCGCCGAAGAATCCGCTGGCTTCGTCGTACAGGTTGGACACGCTTTGTGCAGGCTCCGAATCGTCCTGCAGCGACTGGCCGTAGGAACTCCCCGAGGTGCCTGGCGCGCCGGCCGCCACGGTCTGGGCGCCTTTGACGCCCTCGGCCGGGGACTTGGTCAGGCGCTTGGGCGCCGGTGCCGGCGGTGCCTCTTCCACCTGCCGCAGCCGTTGCTCCAGCACCATCAGTGCGTTCTGTTGGGCTTCGTAGCGCTCTTTCAGCGCGATCAGTTCCTGTTTGAGAGCTTCGACCTGAGGGTCGGTTGCCGCCTGTAGCAGAGTGGCCGGGGCCAGGGTTGTCAAACAAACGATAACTCTGAACGTCAACAAACGGTGCATGGATTAGCCGTCCCTTCTGACTACATACGATGAGACTGAGCGTAGATCAGTATCCGAGATTGCGAAGGCCTTTGAGCTGGTCCAGATTGGTGCCCACCGAACCGGCCGTGGGCGCGTTGTCACGCAGCACCACATTCAGCGACGTCAGGTTGCTGACGCGGTTGCTGGCACCCAGCAGGGTGGTGTTCTGCATCAGCCCACCCTGGCCCAGCCGCTGCAGGGTGCTGCCCTGGTTGCCGCTGGCGATAATATTCATCTGTACCCCCGTGCCGCTGGAGGAAACGCTCAGCGAGCCTGCGCCATTGGCGCCGACCAGTGTAGAACCGGCGGCCAAGGCTTGGCCCTGGGGTTGTGACGCCGGTGCCTGGTTGCCCTTGGTCACGTTGATGTCGACATTGTTCTGGGCGCTGTTGTAGTCGCCTGCAGCACGCACCACCTGGGTCACGCCTTGGGTGGTGTTGAGGCCGCTGCCGCCGGTAACGGTGCCGGTGCCGTTGCTGTTGGGGCGCGAGCTGCCTGTGCCTTTTTCGTTGATCATCGACACGTAGAACTGCGGTTTTATGGTCGATTGCTGTATTTGCATCGTGGACGTTGCGCCGATCACTTCGCCATTGGCGTTCTGCCAGGTGCTGGTCATGACGATGCCAAAGCTGACGATCCGCCCCGGCATCACATAACGCCCACGCAGGCTGGCCAGCTCCTGGTCTTTAAGTTCGATTGGCTTGAGGGGTTCTGCCTGGGTTGGCAGGCTGATGGCCAGGCACAGGGCAGTCAGCCAGATTGAAGTCTTCATGGGATGCTCCGGAGCGTCACGCCCACAGTCATTAGAAGAAGTCGCTTTGAATGAAACCGAAATCCATCAACTCGGCGTCCTGCACCGGGGTGAAGTTGCTGATGCGGTTTTTTGCACTCAGCGGTAGCGGCGGGTCGAGCAGGGCGTTGGCCTTGTCGTACCCCTGGCCGATGACGGCGAAGATGATGCCGTTCCAGCCTTTGACGAAATCCTCGAGCTTGAAGCGTTTATGGCCCAGGACCGGGTCGCCGATATAGACCCAACCCTTGTCGACCTTCTGCATGACAACGAAGTGCTTGTAGCCGCGAATGTCCATCAGTACGACCACCGGGATGCGGATGCTGGTCAGCGTTTCAGGGGCTACCTTATAGCCACGTGCGCGCATGCCAAGGCTTTCCACGTAGTGCTTCATGTCGAGCATCGAAAAACCCTGGGTACGGACCAGATCCTGGTCGGCGTGCGCCAGCATGCCTTCGATTACCTGATGTTCGTCCACATCCAGCCAGTAGGCCTGGCGCAGGACGGTTGCCAGCGATGCCGCACCACAGCTGAAGTCGGTTTTCTGCTGTACCAGGTCGGCAAACTTGCGCTCGCGGATGCTTTGGATGGGCTTGTAGATCACCGCGCCACCCGGCAGGACGGACAACGGCATCTGGGCTGCTTCGCTGACACTGGCCATGCACAGCAAAAACGCCAAGGCGATAATGCGCATGTTCGACGCCCCCCTGCTTTTTCTTGTTAGAAAGAGGCCCCCCGAAGGGGGCCTCCACGCCGCGCTTGTTACATCGAGGTGTTGGAGATGGCCAGCGAGTTGCTTTGCTGGTTGCCCACACCGGCTGCCACGTTGACGCCCAGGTTGCCGCTGCCGCCATTCACCGAACCACTCAGGGTAGCGGTGTTGGTCACAGGGTTGGCCCAGCCGGTCGGGGTCAGCACTTGGAACGACACGGTGTTGCTCAGGGCAAACTCGCTAGACTCGCTGAAGCTCTTCGAGATGCTGTCCGAGGATTGCGATGCTTTTTCGCCGGCTTTTTCGTAAGCCGAAGCACTCGCTTTTTCCCATGCCGATGCTTTTGCCTTCTCGTAGGAAGTATCGCGAGCCTTGTCATAGGACGAGTCGCGGGTACGGTCATACGAAGAGTCATACGCCTTGTCGAAGGACGAGTTGAAGGACTTGTCGAACGACGAGTTGCTGGCCGACTCGTGCGACGTGTCGATCGATGCGTCAACCGACGCATTGAGCGAAGCATCGAAGTCGGAGCTGCGCGAGCGGGTGAAGTTGCCGAAGGTTTGCGACGAAGATGTGCTGCCGTTGGCATTGGCATCAAGCGAAGCATTCAGCGAAGCGCTAGACGAAGAGCTGTGGTCGCGGCTGGACGAACCACTGGCATCCCAGTTGTTGGAACCGCTGGCAGTCATGCTGTTGGTGCCACTGGCGCTGCTGCTGTTGGAGCCGCTGGCGGTCATGCTGCTAGAACCGCTGGCGCTGCTGCTTTTCGACCCGCTGGCGCTGCTGCTGTTGGAGCCGGAAGCGCTGTAGCTCGAGCTGGAGCTCTTGTCGACGCTCGCATCGTATGCACCGCTACGCGAGGACGAGCCACTGGACGACGTGGTGAAGGTCAGCGTATCGATGGTGTAGGTGCGATCGGCGCGGTTTTCCACAGTCAGGCCTGGGCCGTTCTGGTTGGCGCTGGCGGTAGCAGTAGAGTTACCAATAGCTGCACTGTTGTTGGCAATGGCCATGGTATTTTTCTGCTGGTTAAGGTCGCCGCCAGCAATGTTGATACCAATGTTGCCGCTGCTGCCATCAGCCGAGCCGCTCATCACCGCAGAACTCTGGGTCGACCAGTTCTTGACGGTGTTGTTGTTGCTGAACTGCCGCACGCTCGCGGTAGCCTCGGAGGTGCCGAAGACGAAGCTGTTGTCGATCGCGGCGTTGTCGGACGACGTGTTGGCGATGGCCGCGGCGTTGTCTTGTTGGTTGCCGTTACCGGCCGCCACGTTGACGCCCACGTTGCCGCTGGCACCGGTGCCAGAGCTGCTCATTTCGGCTTCGTTGAGGGTGCCTTCATTGAGGATCTTGTTGCCGGTGCTGCGCTGAACGTCAGTCGCTGTGGCAGTGGCGTTGGTGTAGACCGCCTTTGCCGGTGGTGTGTGGTTATTGTTGTGGCCGTGGCCACGCCGGTCGTTCTGATCCGCTTGTGCAGCAACAGCCATGACCGCAGCAATTGCGAAAACCAGAGGCTTGATTGCCATCGAGGGTTTCATGGTGTTTCTCCGTCTTCTTTAGGTTAAGTGTTGTTCTTACCTGTTTTGGGTCAATTGGCGACCCGTACGCTCAGGGTGTTTGCCGTCTGGTTGCCCACCCCGGCGCTCTGATTCAACTGGATTACCCCGCGGCTACCGGTGAATGCCTGGTCACCGGTGGTGACCTGGCGATAGCCGGGTGAGGTATCAGTTGGATCGGAGCTGTTGATCAGCGCCACGTTCTGCTGCAACAGGACGCTGTCATCGATACTTTGCGGTTGTGTACTGATGCTGATGCGCAGGGCATTGGCCTGCTGGGTGCTGGCCCCGGCACTCTGGTTGACGCCCAGTGCGCCGCTGCCATGGCTGAAGGCATTGCCCTGAATGCTGGCGCTGGCGCCCATGTTGGGGTCGACAATGGTTTGCTGGCGTTGACGGATCTGCGTACTGGCGTGGGCGTCGCGGCCGGTGGCAATGGCCCGGGCATTGACCTGCTGCTGCTGGTCGCCGGCTGCCTGGTTGACGCTGAAGTTGCCTTGGTACTGCGCGCCTGAATTGTCGATGGTGGCGTTGTTGAGCACGGGGACGGGGGATTGAGCGAGGGCCGATGCACTGCACAAGGTGGCCAGGATGAACAGCGTCTGCCTCATGTCATTTGCCTCCGGTCAGGATTTGCAAAGGGGCAAGGCCGCGCTGGACACTTGAGTTGACCATGTTGGAAATGCCGTTGCCGGAACCTGTGCCACGGCCAGCCGCCATGTTCGGCAACTGGTTCTGATTGCTGATGCTGCCGCCAAGGTTGTCGGTCTGCTGGGTGATCAGCGAGGAAATGCCCGTACCACTGGTGATGTTGGCAAAGTCGCCATCGCTCAATTCGTGACTTTGCTTGAGGATGTACGCCGATGGGTTGGCATTGGCGGTGGTCGGGTAGGGGTCGGGCGCCAAGGGGGCTCGAATGGCCATGCGGGGTTGCACATCGCGGGTGATCACGATGATGCCGTTATCGGCCTGGACCGGCAGACTCATGCCTGCCCCCAAAATACAGCCGACAAGCAGGAGGCGAGAGATGCCTTTGTCCACTTTCCTCACGACGGCGATTCCTTTTTCGAGCGCTGGCCTGGTGCAGCGTTGCGAGGAGGAGAGCAGGAGGCGTGCCGTTTTTGAGAATCGCTTTTATTTCAGCAGGTTGCAGAAACTAGCTGGGCGCGACGGTAAGTTGTTGTATCAGCACTGAGACAGTTTTTGCGCCGGATGGCGTTTTACCCGGTATGGACGTTGCCCGGGGCGGTTTTTGCCGCAATGTCTCACCGGTGTGACACTGGCCCCGCTAGGGGGGGCAAAGCACGCAAACACGGGGGGAAAGGCCCAATGGGCTGTGTCACCGCTTTAACACTCCGTGGGGCATTGGGGTGTTTTGCCCTCGAGCAGACGCTGTACGGCACGTAATGCTGCCGCGCTGCGGCTGGCCCAATCGCCGTCAATGATGTGCAGGTTTTGCTGATGTTGCTGCAGCCATTGCAGGCTGTCATCGAAGAACACTTGGCGGTCGGCCAAATCGGGTTGGCAGCGCTGGGGGTCGGCCACCCAGCTCACGCCGTGCGGGCTGAGCAGCAGGTGCAAGTCGTAATGACGTGCCAGCAAGGCTTGTTCCAACCAGGGCGGGCAATCCTGGAATAGCGCCCGGCTCCACAGCAGGTTGCTGAGCAAGTGGGTGTCGAGGATCAGCAGTGGCGGGGCTTGTTCACGAGCCTGGTCTTCCCAGGCCAACTGGCCTTGGGCGATCGGGGTGATATCGGCGTAGCAGGTGTCGCGGCATTGCTGGTCGATGAAATGCCGCACGTATTCGCCGACCACCACGCCCCCGAAGTGTGCCTGGATCTCGCCACTCAGCCAGCTTTTGCCGCTGGACTCGGGGCCGCACAGTACCAGGACCTTCATGCCTGCACCTTGGCGGCCTGCAGCGCCGGGTCGCGGCGCCACTCTCGCCAGCCACGCACGGCGATCAGGGTGAGCACGGCAAAGAAGCCTGCAGTGAAGTACAACTGCTGGTGCAGGTACTGGCCGACATACACCACATCGACCACCACCCACAGCGGCCAGCATTGCACGCGCTTCTGCGCCATCCACAGCTGCGCGACCAGGCTAAAGCCGGTGAGCGTGGCGTCCAGCCAGGGCAGGGCGGCATCGGTCCAGTGCGCCATGGCTGCGCCGAGGGCGATGCTGAGCAGCAAGCCTGCCGCCAGCCCGGTGAACACTGCCTGGGTAGGCAGGCGCGAGACGACGCGCGCTTCTTCACTGCGGTCCGGACGTTTCCATTGCCACCAGCCGTAGATTTGCAGCACGGCGTAGGCCACTTGCAGCAGCATGCCCGAATACAGCTTTACCTCGAAGAACAGCCAGCCATAAATAAGCACCATGACCAGGCCGATCGGCCAGCACCAGGCGTTCTGTTTGACGGTTAGCCACACGGCGGTGACGCCAAGCACGGCGGCGATGAGTTCGAGGCCGGACATCGGCGATCCTTGGAGAGGGGAAGGGGCGCGATTGTAGCGTGTGAGTGCAGGTAGGAGTAGAAGGCCGGGCTTTATGGTGCCCTTACCGACCCAATCGCCGGCAAGCCGGCTCCCACAGATACTCCACTGTTCTTCAGTTCAGTGAGGTACCTGTGGGAGCCGGCTTGCCGGCGATTGGGCCGGTCAAGTCATTGCATTCATACCCTGAACTGGCGCAGCAGCTGCTCAAGCTCCTCACTCAAACGCCCCAGCGCCACACCGGCATCACTGGACTGTCGCGCCGCATCGGCGGTCTGCTGCGACAACCCAGCCGTATCCAGCACATTGCGGTTGATCTCCTCGACCACATGCGACTGCTGCAAGGTGGCACTGGCGATGGTGGCGTTGAGCACGGTCAGGTTGTGCAGCGCCTGGCTGATAGCCTCCAGGCTGGAGCCTGCCTCACGCGCCTGTTCGACGGTTTGGCGTGAGGCTTCGCTGCTGGTGTCGATGGCCTTTACCGCCGCATCCGATTGCCCTTGCAGGTGTTCGATCATGGTGTGGATCTCGGCGGTGGACTGCGCGCTGCGCTGCGCCAGCAGGCGCACCTCATCGGCCACCACCGCAAAGCCCCGGCCTTGTTCGCCTGCGCGGGCCGCTTCGATGGCGGCATTGAGTGCGAGCAGGTTGGTCTGCTCGGCGATGGAGCGGATGACCTCCAGCACCCCGCCGATCTTGGTGCTGTGCCCGGCCAGGTCACGGATCACCTGTACGGCCTGGTCGATGGTCGCCGAAAGCCGGTCAATCTGCTGCAAGCTGCCGTGAATGGCCTGCTGGCCCTGTTCGACTTGCTGCTGCGCAGCGCGCATTTCTCCGGCGGCTTGTTCGGCAGTCTTGGCCACGTCCTGCACCGCATAGGTCACTTCATTGACCGCAGTGGCCACCTGGTCCATCTGCATCGACTGCTGGGCACTGTGTTGTTGCGCGGCGCCGGCATTGTCACCCACACGCCCGGCCGATTGCGCCAGCGAATGCGCCGCGCCTTGCAGTTGGCAGACAACATGCTGCAGCTTGCCGTTGAAGCGGTTGAAGTGCTCGCCCAGGTGGGTGATTTCGTCACGGCCATGGGTGTCCAGACGCCGGGTCAGGTCACTTTCGCCGCTGGCGATGTTGCCCATGGCTTGCACGGCTTCCTGCAACGGCTGGGCGATGCTGCGGGCGATCAGCATGACCACCAGGGCCATCAACAGTGCGATGCCCAGGCCAACCAGTGAGGCATCGCGCAACTGGCGGGCGAACTCGGCCTGCACATCGTCGATATACACGCCGGAGCCGATGATCCAGCCCCACGGTTTGAATAATTGAATGTACGACGTCTTGGCCACGGGGTCGCTGGCGCCGGGCTTGGGCCAGCGGTAGTTGACCGGGCCTGCACCCTGGCTGCGGGCCAGAGCCGCCATCTCGTTGAACACGGCAAAACCATCCGGGTCGCGAATCGCCGAGAGGTCCTGGCCGTCGAGTTTGGGGTTGGCCGGGTGCATGATCATCTTCGGCCCGAGGTCGTTGATCCAGAAGTAGTCGTTCTGGTCATAGCGCAGCGCCCGCACCACCTGCAATGCCTGTTGCTGGGCGGCCTCGCGGCTGAGTGTGCCGGCCGCTTCCAGGCCCTGGTAATAGGCCAGTACCCCGGCGGCGGTTTGTACCACATGGCGGGTTTTCTCTGCCTTGGCTTGGTACAGGTCCCCATGGATCTGGCGCAACATCAGCAGGCCAAGGACCAACAGCATCGCCACAGCCACCAGCAGAATCAGCCACAAACGGCGGCTGATCGACATCGACCTCAAGGTCTTCATGAACGGCACTCCCGCATTGTTCTTTTTATTAAGGTGCATCGAAACATGCTTTGGCCTCGGCCCCAACCCGACTAATGGCTAAGTGCCATTTATTGGCGGGGCTGCAACATGCCGTGCAAGCCATTGCAAAGCGGCTCTGCTAGGATCTCGGCCGCGCAAGATGAAACCTTTAGGCCAGCTGAACTTTTCTACTGGCATTGGTCCCAACAGTCGCTGTAAAAAAGCCGCGCCGTGTGCGGCAATCACAAGCAAATCAAGAACAAGGAGCCTGCAACGCAGCAGCGCTCCATCCGGGGGAATGATGGATTTTTGGACTGCCTTCCAGGCAATCATCTTAGGCGTGGTCGAGGGACTGACAGAGTTCTTGCCGATCTCGAGCACCGGCCACCAGATCATCGTGGCCGACCTGATCGGTTTTGGTGGCGAACGGGCCATGGCTTTCAACATCATCATCCAGCTGGCGGCGATCCTGGCGGTGGTGTGGGAGTTCCGGCGCAAGATCCTCGATGTGGTGTTCGGCCTGACCAGCCAGCCGACAGCGCGGCGTTTCACTGGCAACCTGCTGTTGGCGTTCATGCCTGCCGTGGTGCTGGGCGTGCTGTTTGCCGACCTGATTCATGAGTACCTGTTCAACCCCATCACCGTGGCCACGGCGCTGGTGATCGGCGGCGTGATCATGCTCTGGGCGGAGCGTCGCACGCACCGCGTGGAGGTTGACCACGTCGATGACATGCGCTGGTCGCACGCCCTGAAGATCGGTTTCATTCAGTGCCTGGCGATGATTCCGGGCACCTCGCGCTCCGGCTCGACGATCATCGGCGGCCTGCTGTTCGGCCTGTCGCGCAAGGCGGCCACCGAGTTCTCGTTCTTCCTGGCGATGCCAACCATGGTCGGTGCGGCGGTGTACTCGGGGTACAAGTACCGCGACCTGTTCCAGCCAAGCGACTTGCCGGTGTTCGCCATCGGCTTCGTGACATCGTTCATCTTCGCCATGATTGCTGTGCGCGCGCTGCTCAAGTTCATCGCCAACCACAGCTACGCCGCATTCGCCTGGTACCGTATCGTCTTTGGCCTGCTGATCCTGGCAACCTGGCAGTTCGGCTGGGTCGACTGGGCGACGGCGCACGGCTGATATGGCCAAGGCACAAACGGTTGAGCGGCGTGCCGCTCACAAAGGGGAGGGCGTACGCCATGTACGCCTGAAACTGCTGGTGCTGGGGCTGCTGTGCCTGCTGCCGTTGGCAGGTGCTGTGCAGATGGCCTGGAGCGGGCAATCGTGGGTGCCGCTGGCGGTGTATCCGCTGGTAAGCCTGATCACGGCCCTGCTGTATTGGCAGGACAAGCACCAGGCCCGGACCCAGGCCTGGCGCACACCAGAAAAGGTGCTGCATGCCAGTGAGCTGCTCGGTGGCTGGCCGGGGGCGTTGGTTGCCCAGCAGCTGTTTCGGCACAAGACCCACAAAGTCCCTTACCAGTTGGTGTTCTGGGGCATTGTGCTGCTGCATCAGCTGTTCTGGGGCGACCACCTGATGCTTGGCGGGCGTTATCTGTCGCTGAGCTGATGGCCCTGGCCGCTCACAACAGCAACCCCACCTGCAAGCGCTTCGCCAGCCGCCGCACCACCAACTGGTGCGAGCGCTGCAGCAAGTCACACAGTTCTTCCCGGCCCATGGGGTAGGGTGGTGCCATGCTGATCCAGCGTGCCCGCGCCAGGTACGGGGCCGGGCGCACACCAGGCCGGTCGCAGTAGCCCAGGAACAGCTCATCGGCCACCTTGAACGACAATCCCGCCCCCGCCAGGTCAAGCACCGCGAACATCTTGTTGCCGGCCACCGAGAACACCCGGATTCCGCCCCACTTGTAGTCTTCACGTGCCCCGGGCAGGCTCAGGCAGAACGCCGCCACCTGGTCCTCGGTCATCTTCTGCTTAGACATAACGCTCTCCACAGGCCTCGAACGACGCCGCCAGGTGGTCGATCCACACCCGCACCGCCGGCAACAAACCACGCCGATGCGGGTAAACCGCCTGCAGATAACCGCCCGGCAGTGACCACTCCGGCAGCAGCCGCACCAGTTCACCGCGCTCAAGTTCTTCTTCGCAGAACATGCTAGGCAATGCCGTGAACCCCAGCCCGGCCTTTACGGCGGCGTTGCGCACGACAAAATCATCAATGGCCAGGCGCGGCTCCAGGGCGATTTCCTGCTGCCTGCCGTTGGGCCCCAGCAGGCGCAAGTGCACCAGCCGGTCGGCTTCGGCGGCGCCCAGCACCGGCAAGGATGCCAGCTCGGCAGGGTCGCGAATGTGGTCGGCAAAGCCCGGCGCGGCAACCAGCTGCATCTGTGCCTGACGCAACCGGCGGGTGACCAGCGCCGGGTCTTCGTCGCCCAGGTCGCGCACCCGCAGGGCAACGTCGATGCCTTCGGAAATCAGGTCGACACGGCGGTTGAGCAGCACCATGTCCAGTTGCACCTGCGGGTACTGCGCCAGAAAACGGCTGATCACGTCCGGCAGAAACGCATGGGCCAGCGCAACCGGGCAGGACACCCGCAAGCGCCCACGTGGCTCGCTGCTCATGCTCGCCACCGCCTCGTCGGCAGCCTCGGCCTCCAGCAACATGGCTTGGCAATGGTGCAGGTAGCGTTCGCCCACAGCGGTCAGCTTGAGCTGGCGCGTGGTGCGTTGCAGCAGCCGGGTGCCAAGGCGCTCTTCGAGCTCGGCAATGCGCCGTGACAGGCGCGACTTGGGGATGCCCAACTGGCGCCCGGCGGCGGCGAAACCACCGGCTTCCACCACCCGGGCGAAGTAGAAGAGATCGTTGAGGTCTTGCATGGCGCTGTCTCACTGTTCTATCTGTGGGACAAACTAACGCATTTTTAAAGACTTATCAGCCATTCGACGCTCCGGTAGGATTCTCTCCATCGTGATCGCCCACCGCTGCGGTCTTCATTCACAGGAGAGTCCCATGAAACTGTTGCACATCGATTCGAGCATCCTGGGCGACAATTCCGCCTCCCGCCAACTGAGCCGTGAAGTGGTCCAAGCCTGGCAAGCCGCAGAGCCGGGTATCGAAGTGGTCTACCGCGACCTGGCCGCTGACGCCATCGCCCACTTCTCGGCCGCCACGCTGGTCGCTGCCGGCACCCCGGAAGACGTACGCGATGCGGCCCAGGCCTTTGAAGCCAAGCTGAGCGCCGAAACCCTGGAAGAATTCCTGGCTGCCGACGCCGTGGTGATTGGCGCGCCGATGTACAACTTCACCGTGCCGACCCAGCTCAAGGCCTGGATCGACCGCGTTGCAGTCGCCGGCAAGACCTTCCGCTACACCGAAGCCGGCCCGGAAGGCCTGTGCGGTGACAAGAAAGTGGTACTGGTGTCGACCGCAGGTGGCCTGCACGCTGGCCAGCCGAGCGGTGCGGGCCACGAGGACTTCCTCAAAGTCTTCCTCGGCTTCATCGGCATCACCGACCTGGAGATCGTTCGCGCCCACGGCTTGGCCTACGGCCCGGAACACCGCAGCAAAGCCATCGATGCTGCCCAGGCGCAGATTGCCAACGAGCTGTTTGCCGCAGCCTGATCGCCAGGCTTAAAAAAACCGGCTGCCGCGCATGCGGCGGCCGGTTTTTTTCATCCAGTTTTCATCTGCCACCCAGCAGCCCCGGCCTATTCTGACGCTATCCCTTCGCTTCGTGCGCAATAGCCGACCGATGAAGACGCCCCGTTGCTTGCTGGCATTGCTCCTGTTCGGTGGCCTGTTGGCCCAGGCCGAGGCCGCACCTTGGGTCGCTGGCCTGCATCACATGACCTTGACCGACCCGGTCGATGCCCGCCCGATGCTGGCACTGGCGTTTTACCCGGCCCAAGGCACCGCCCACAGCACCCGCATTGACGGTTACCCCGTCGAAGTCGCCGATGAAGCCCCGGTCGCCCTTGGGCAGTTCCCTTTGCTGGTGTTGTCCCATGGCAACACCGGCAGCCCGCTGGCCTTGCACTACCTGGCTACCGCGCTCGCGCGCCAGGGTTTCGTGGTGGTGGCGGTGGTGCACCCGGGCGACAATGCCCGCGATCACAGCCGGCTAGGCACCCTGAGTAACCTGTATGGCCGCCCGTTGCAGCTCAGCGCCGCGATCACTGCCGCCCGTGATGATAGGCTGCTCGGCCCTTACCTGAATGACGGCAAGGTGGGCGTGATTGGTTATTCGGCCGGTGGCGAAACCGCGTTGATCCTCTCCGGCGCCCAGCCCGACCTCGACCGCCTGCGCAAGTATTGCCTGGAACGCCCCAATGATGCCGACGCCTGCAAGACCCACGGCGTGCTGATTGCCGACCGCAGCGAACTGGCGCCCCAGGCCGATGCACGGGTGGGCGCGGTCATGCTGATGGCCCCGTTGAGCCTGATGTTCGGCCGTCACGCATTGGCCAGCGTCAAGGTGCCGGCGCTGATCTACAGCGGCGACAATGACCAGCTGCTGGCCGTGGACCGCAATGCCGAAGCGCTGGCGCGCAAATTGCCGGTAACGCCCGACTACCGCCTGCTGGCTGGCGCCGGGCACTTTGTGTTCATGGCCCGCTGCGACGAGGAGCAGTTGGCCCACATGGCGGCGTTGTGCAAGGACGCCGAAGGCGTCGACCGCCGCCATATCCATCGATCCCTGCAACGCGACACCGCCGCCTTTTTCAGCCAGGCCCTCGGCGCGCCGGAGCACGCCGAACGTTCAGCCGCGACGGCTACGTCGCGCCAGCAGCAACGTTAGGCCAACACCGGCCAAGGCCAGCAAGGCCGCAACGCAGAAGATCGAGGCATAGCCCAGATGCACCGCCACGGCGCCCATCACCGGCCCGGCCACAGCCAATGCCATGTCGAAGAACACCGCATAAGCACCCAGCCCGGCGCCACGGCTGCTGCTGGGTACCTGCTTGATCGCTTCGACGCCCAGCGCTGGATACACCAGCGACAGGCCAAAACCGGTGAGCCCGGCACCCACCAGCGCCCAGAGCGGTGAGGGTGCCAGCCACAGCAGGCTCAGGCCGACCACTTCGGTACCCATGCAGACCACCGCCACGTTGTAGCCGCCGAAGCGGTTGACCGCGTTGACGAACAACAGCCGCGAAATGATGAAGCACAGGCCGAAGGCACTCAGGCACCAGGCCGCACCGACCCAGCCGCGCTCCAGGTAATAAAGGGTGACGAAGGTGGTCAGGGTGCCGTAGCCGATCGATGCCAGGGTCAGCCCCAGGCCGCATGGCGCAACGCGACCAAATGCCGACCAGAACGGCAAGCGCTCACCGCGTATCACCACCACGTCCGGGCGCTTGCGCAGCGCCATCAGCGCCAAAAGGGCAAGCACCAGCAAGGCGGGCCCTAGCACGCTGAAGTCCAGATAATCGACCGCCAGCACCCCAACCGGTGCGCCAATGGCGATCGCACCGTATGAAGCAATACCATTCCAGGAGATCACCCGCGCCGTATGCTCAGGCCCGACCTGGCTGATGCCCCAGCTCAGCGTGGCAACGCCAATCAGGCCCTGGGCAAGCCCCAGCAGCAAACGCCCGCACAGCAACAGCGCCAGGCTCAGCAGTGGCACGCTCAAGGTCCAGGCCGAGGCAAACGTCAATACCCCGCAGGCGGCGATACCCATCAGGCCGTAGCGGATCGCCTGCTTGCCGCCCAGCGTGTCCGCCACGCGCCCGGCAAAAGGCCGGCTGAGCAGGGTGGCCAGGTACTGCAGGCCGATGGTCACCCCGGCGATCACCGCACCAAAACCCAGCTGATCGTGCACATAGCTGGGCAACACCGCGATCGGCAGGCCGATGCAGAGGAAGGCGATAAAGGTGTAGAAGACGATCGAGAGGATCTGCAGGGTGATTGCGGAGGTACTGCTGGCGGGGGTGGGCTGTTGCGCGGTCATGGGCTCGTTCGCGGGCGGGCGGTTGGGCGTGGCTTCATCATGGCCGTTGCGCGAAACAAATGAAAGCAGGCTAACGAATTATTCGTCGGGGAGTGCCAGGTCGTGAGGCCTCAGTGCACGCTTCGCGGGTAAACCCGCTCCCACAGATACGCTTTAATTCTGTGGGAGCGGGTTTACCCGCAAAGAGGCAGGCCCAGCCACCTAAAAGGCGCCAGGCCAACTCAGCTACTTCAGACCACTACACCCTGGCTGCGCAGGTAGTCGTCATAGGTACCGCTGAAGTCCACCACACCGTCCGGCGACAGTTCGATGATGCGGGTCGCCAGCGAGGACACGAACTCACGGTCGTGGCTGACGAACAGCAGCGTGCCCGGGTAGTTTTCCAGCGCCAGGTTCAGCGCCTCGATCGATTCCATGTCCAGGTGGTTGGTCGGTTCGTCCATCACCAGCACGTTCGGCTTCTGCAGGATCAGCTTGCCGAACAGCATGCGGCCCTGTTCACCACCGGAAATCACCTTCACCGACTTCAGAATCTCGTCGTTGGAGAACAACATGCGCCCCAGGGTGCCGCGGATGACCTGTTCACCGGAGGTCCACTGGCCCATCCAGTCGAACAGCGACACGTCGTCTTCGAAGTCGTGCGCGTGGTCCTGGGCGTAGTAACCCACTTCGGCGCTG
>Ga0213827_1000096_pt1 | contig 115941 bp, 104 predicted proteins | sample MC6MC0898MG_FD_180669 | JGI IMG/M metagenome (GOLD analysis project Ga0213827, IMG submission 180669) | Enriched soil aggregate microbial communities from Iowa State University, Ames, United States - MC6-MC0898-MG | ecosystem: Environmental > Terrestrial > Soil > Unclassified | place: USA...
CTGATTCCTTTTTCTGGTGAAACTTCGCAGCTCCATCAAGGGCCGAACGAAGCTCGCCGCCGCAGCGCATAGGGGTGCGACGACTTACGACAAATCAATGAGTTGTGCCATGGATCTGCGCAAAATTGGCCGCCGTGATGGGCGGTCTTGGAAACTGCCGGATGTTATCACAAAGGCAGTGGCGGTGGGGAGATTTGGCAGGTTGTCTCAAGCAGGTAAATCTAGAGATTTTCGCTGCAGGCGCCGGCCTCTTCGCGGGCAAACCCGCTCCCACAGGGTTGTTGGCTGGCCTGAGAGCTGTGGCGTACCTGTGGGAGCGGGTTTACCCGCGAAGAGGCCATCAAAGGTATCAATGCAACCGCTTGCGACACATCAACTGCGCCAGCTTGGCGGTATCCGGCCGCTCGACGATGCCCTTTTCAGTCACGATCACGTCGATCAGGTCAGCCGGGGTCACATCGAACACCGGGTTGAACACCTCGACATCCGCCGCTACCCGGGTGCCGGCGTAATCCAGCAACTCGTCGGCATCGCGCTCTTCAAGCGGAATATCCTCGCCCGTGGCAAGGTTCAGGTCGATGCTGGTGCTAGGCGCCACCACCATGAAGCGCACACCGTGGTGCATGGCGCTCACAGCCAGCTGGTAAGTGCCGATCTTGCTGGCCACGTCGCCGTTGGCAGCAATGCAGTCGGCACCCACCACCACCCAGGTGATGCCCTTGCTCTTCATCAGGTGGGCCAGCGCGGAGTCGGCGCACAGGGTCACCGGTATGCCTTCGTTGGCCAGCTCCCAGGCCGTCAGGCGCGAGCCTTGCAGCCACGGGCGGGTTTCGCCGGCATAGACGCGCTCGACCATGCCCTCGAGGAAGCCAGCGCGGATCACCCCCAGCGCAGTGCCGAAGCCGCCACTGGCCAGGGCACCTGCATTGCCGTAAGTCAGCAGGGTCTGCGCGTTGCCCTGGTGGCGGCGAATCAGCTCGATGCCGTTTTGCGCCATGGTCAGGTTGGCCTCGCGGTCGCTTTCGTGAATAGCCACCGCTTCGGCTTCCAGCGCTGCCAGTACATCCTCATCGGCACGCGCACGCTGCAGGCGCTCGCGCATGCGGTTGAGCGCCCAGAACAGGTTGGCCGCAGTGGGGCGCGCCTCGGCCAGGCTGAGGAAGTCCTCTTCCAGGTCCATTTCCCAATCGCCACCCTCGGCCAGGCGCTCTTCAAGCGCCAGAACCAGGCCATAGGCGGCCGCAATGCCGATAGCCGCAGCGCCGCGCACAGCCATGTCGCGGATGGCCGCCACCACCTGCGCGACATTGTCGCAGGTCAGCCAGCGCTCTTGTGACGGCAGCAGGCGTTGGTCGAGCAGGTGCAGGGCGCCGTCGTGCCAGCGGATGCCGGTCACCTTCTCGGCCGCCAAAAGTTGCTCGCGCATCCCCTCTCCCCGTCGTTTGGATATCAAAAGCCGACGATTATAGCGACCATCAGCCTTGGGCGCTCGGGTATACTCCGGCGCAATTCGTACACGTTTCAGAGGACTGTTCAATGAGCAACGTCGACCACGCCGAAATCGCCAAGTTTGAAGCCTTGGCGCACCGCTGGTGGGACCGCGAGAGCGAGTTCAAGCCGCTGCACGACATCAACCCGCTGCGCGTCAACTGGATTGACGAGCGCGTCAGCCTGGCCGGCAAGAAAGTGCTGGACGTGGGCTGTGGTGGCGGCATCCTCAGCGAGGCGATGGCCCTGCGTGGCGCCACCGTCACCGGCATCGACATGGGCGAAGCACCACTGGCCGTGGCCCAGCTGCACCAGCTGGAGTCGGGCGTGCAGGTGGAATACCGGCAGATCACCGCCGAGGCCCTGGCCGAAGAAATGCCCGAGCAGTTCGACGTGGTCACCTGCCTGGAAATGCTCGAGCACGTGCCCGACCCGTCCTCGGTCATCCGCGCCTGCTACCGCATGGTCAAACCGGGCGGCCAGGTGTTCTTCTCGACCATCAACCGCAACCCCAAGGCCTACCTGCTGGCCATCGTCGGCGCCGAGTACATCCTCAAGATGCTGCCGCGCGGCACCCACGACTTCAAGAAGTTCATCCGCCCGTCCGAGCTGGGTGCCTGGAGCCGCGTCGCCGGCCTTGAAGTCAAGGACATCATCGGCCTGACCTACAACCCGCTGACCAAGCACTACAAGCTGAGCAGCGATGTGGACGTCAACTACATGATCCAGACCCTGCGCGAGGAATGAGCATGCGTTTGCGAGCAGTACTCTTCGACATGGACGGCACCCTGCTCGACACGGCGCCGGACTTCATCGCCATCTGCCAGGGCATGCTTGCCGAGCGCGGCCTGCCAGCCATCGACGACAAGCTGATCCGCGACGTGATATCCGGCGGTGCGCGGGCAATGGTTGCCGCAACGTTCGCCATGAGCCCGGACGCCGAGGGCTTCGAGGCCCTGCGCCTGGAGTTCCTCGAGCGCTACCAGCGTGACTGCGCCGTACACAGCAAGCTGTTCGACGGCATGGCCGAGCTGCTGGCCGACATCGAGAAAGGCAACTTGCTGTGGGGCGTGGTGACCAACAAGCCAGTGCGCTTCGCCGAGCCGATCATGCAGCGCCTGGGCCTGGCCGAGCGTTCCGCCCTGCTGATCTGCCCGGACCACGTGAAGAACAGCAAGCCCGACCCCGAGCCGCTGATCCTGGCCTGCAACACCCTCAACCTGGACCCGGCCAGCGTGCTCTTCGTCGGCGACGACCTGCGCGACATCGAGTCTGGCCGCGATGCCGGCACCCGTACCGCAGCAGTGCGCTACGGCTATATTCACCCAGAAGACAACCCGAACAACTGGGGCGCCGATGTGGTGGTGGACCACCCGCTGGAGTTACGCAAGGTGCTCGACAGCGCCCTGTGCGGCTGCTGAGCCCTAGCGACTGACGACTGATCCTGTGGGAGCGGGCTTGCCCGCGAACACCGGCGAAGCCGGTGCCCTGCAATGCAGCGCCTGCTTCGCGGGCAAGCCCGCTCCCACAGGGATCGTATTTGCCTTAGAGAACACAGGGAAACTTCAATGTTCGACTACACCGCCCGCCCCGACCTGCTCAAGGGCCGCATCATCCTGGTCACTGGCGCCGGCCGCGGCATCGGTGCCGCTGCCGCCAAGGCCTATGCCGCCCTGGGTGCCACCGTGCTGCTACTGGGCAAGACCGAAGCCAACCTGAACGAGGTCTATGACGAGATCGAGGCCGCCGGCCACCCGCAGCCGGTGGTGATCCCGTTCAACCTGGAAACCGCCCTGCCCCACCAGTACGACGAACTGGCAGTGATGGTGGAGGAGCAGTTCGGGCGCCTCGACGGGCTGCTCAACAATGCTTCGATCATTGGCCCGCGCACGCCGCTGGAGCAGCTCTCGGGCGACAACTTCATGCGCGTGATGCACATCAACGTCGATGCCACCTTCATGCTCACCAGCACCTTGCTGCCGTTGCTCAAGCTGTCGGAAGACGCCTCGGTGGTGTTCACCTCCAGCAGCGTCGGGCGCAAGGGCCGGGCTTACTGGGGCGCTTATGGGGTGTCGAAGTTTGCCACCGAGGGGCTGATGCAGACCTTGGCGGATGAACTCGAAGGCGTGGCGCCGGTGCGCTCCAACAGCATCAACCCAGGGGCTACCCGGACGGCGATGCGGGCACAGGCTTACCCGAGCGAGAACCCGCAGAACAACCCGCTGCCGGAAGAGATCATGCCGGTGTACCTTTACCTGATGGGGCCGGACAGTACTGGGGTGAATGGGCAGGCCTTTAACGCCCAGTAACTGCGGTTGCCAGTAGCGGCCTCTTCGCGGGTAAACCCGCTCCCACAGGTACAGTATTGCCCTCATGGGCGACGCAGAACCTGTGGGAGCGGGTTTACCCGCGAAGAGGCCGCTACTGTCTAACCTGCAGCCAAGGCCGGGCGCATGCGCCCCTGCTGGCGCCCTTCCATTTGCATGCACCGTTCCAGGAACAGGTACATGCAGTCGTAGCTCTTGCACACCGCCCTGCGCAGTTCGTTGCGCAGCCCCAGGGTCGGGTTCTCGCCGGCCAGCGTGCAAATGATCTCCAGCGCCTCCCACGGGTGCGAATCATCATACTGCGCATGCATCTTCAGCCACTTCATGGCGCGCTTGCGCTGGTCTTCGGGGAAGCCCATGGCATAGGTATCCTCGGCACAGACCACCGCCGACCACTCCCCGGTCGCCCCCTCAATCGCGTAATTGGTCGCCGCCATGGCAATGGCCAGCGACTCGGTGGTGCACACCCGCCAGCACCAGTCGTTGAGCCCGTTGAGCTCCACCGGCACTTCCTGGGACTGCAGCTCGTGCAGGTGGATGCCATGGGCATGGCACCAGTGCACCCAGTAGTCGGCATGGTTGAGCTCGACGCGGATATTGCGCATCAGCCAGCGCCGCGCCATGTCTTCGCCGGGGTGGCGGGCAAAACGGGTCTTGGTCAGGTTGTGCGCCATGTACAGCGAGAACTGCTCGACCACCGGCCAGCCGCCAATCAAGTACTGGCGGATGGTCGCTTGGCGTAACTGGCCGTCGCGCAGGCGCTGGTAGAACTCATGCTCGACTACCCGGCGCTTGCTCTCCCGGCAATCCTCGATCAGTTGCTGAGCCCACTGGGGGTAACTGGCGGGGTCCATCAATGGCCCGATACGAACGAATGCATCAATCACGTTTCAGCTCCTTGATCCTTGTGATTTTGCCGACGCTTGTTCAGCGAAAGGTTCCAGGCGCCCGATGCAGCAGGGGCCGTGCAGCAATCCGTTGGCGCTGCAGACTGTCGCAGGTGAACACCTGCGGTCGTTCGATCAGATAGCCCTGGGCGTAATCCACGCCGATCTCCTGCAAGGCCTGCTCGATCAACGGTGTTTCCACGAACTCGGCAATGGTCCGTTTGCCCATCACATGGCCGATGTGGTTGATCACCTCGACCATGGCCCGGTTGACCGGATCATCCAGCATATCTTTGACAAAACTTCCGTCGATCTTCAAGAAGTCGACCGGTAAATGTTTCAAATAAGCGAATGACGACATTCCGGCACAAAAGTCGTCCAGCGAAAACTTGCAGCCCAGCCCTTTCAATTCATTGATGAAGCGGATGGCACTACCGAGGTTGGCAATGGCACTGGTTTCGGTGATTTCGAAGCAGATCAGCCGCGGCGGAATGGAATATTCGACGAACAGTCGTTGCAGGTACTCAAGAAACTTGTCGTCACCGATGCTGGACCCCGACAAATTGATTGCGCACATCGACAGCGGCCCCTCGCGCCCCTCGTCCAGGCACTGGCGTATGACCTGGAACACGTTGCGCACCACCCAACGGTCCAGGGCGGTCATCAGGCCATAGCGCTCGGCCGCCGGGATGAAGCTGTCGGGCAAGATGGTGCGGCCACTTTCATCGTGCAGGCGCAGCAGAATTTCGATGTGGCCCGGCCCCTCGATAGCCGTGAGCGGGGCGATTTCCTGGGCGTACAGGCAAAAGCGGTTTTCTTCCAGCGCCACATGCAGGCGCTGGATCCAGGCCATTTCGCCAAAGCGCATCGACAGTTCGCTATCGTCGGCGTGGTACACCTGCACCCGGTTACGGCCCTTTTCCTTGGCCATGTAGCACGCCATGTCAGCGGCACGCAGGGAGGCTTCCAGCGTGGCGGGTGCCTGCGCCATGTTTACCAGGCCGATACTCACGGTGGTCACGAACGGCCTGCCCTTCCACACGAAATGCAGGCTCTGCACGGCCTGGCGCAGGCTCTCGGCGATGCGCTCGGCTTGGTCGGGCGGGCAGTTTTCCAACAGCACACCGAATTCATCGCCGCCCAGGCGTGCCAAGGTGTCACCCTCGCGCAACCCTGATTGCAGCACAGCGCAGATGTGCCGCAGCAATTCATCGCCGGCAGCATGGCCGCAGGTGTCGTTGACCAGCTTGAACTGGTCGAGATCAAGGAACATCAGCGAGTGCCGCCCGGCCTGGCGCACCAGCGCGTTGAGCGCCTGCTCCAGGCGGTATTCGAACTCCCGGCGGTTGGCCAGCCCGGTCAGGGCATCGTGGGTGGCCTGCCAGGACAGGTTGGCGATGTACTGGCGCTCCTGGGTCATATCGTGCAGCACCAGCACCAGGCCAGCCACCTGGCCGTCATTGATGATGGGCGAGCCCACCAGGTTGATCGACACCGTGCTGCCATCCAGGCGCTGGATCAACCGTGCGTGCTCGGCGCCGCCCTTGAGGCTGCCGCTGAGCACTTGCTCAAGCAAGGTGCCGTCATCTTGTTCGGCCTGCTCGTCCACCAGGCTGAACAACGCCGTCAACGGCATGCCCTGGGCCTGCCCGGCCTGCCAGTGGGTGAGCTGTTCGGCGGCAGGGTTCATGTAGCCAATGCAGCCATCGACATCGGTGGTGATCACCGCGTCACCAATGGCCTGCAGGGTAATCTGTGCCCGCTCCTTTTCTTCCTGCAGGGCGCTGGCGAAGGCCTGGCGCTGGGCTAGTAGCTTGCTGGAGCGGCGCCAGGCGATGGCGATGAGGAACAGCGCGGTCAGCAGGTTGGTGATCAGCAGCACCCGCAGCAGCATGCGCGAGCCTTCGCCCAAGGCATCGCTGAAGGCTTTGGCCGCCGGGGTCACGCCTTCGTTGATGGCGACGATGCGCGCCCGCCACTCGCTGGCTTGGCGTGGGCCCGCCTGAAGCGTGGCAAAAGCGTTGCGCATGTCGTTGGCCAGAACATCCAGCTGCCTCAGGTAGTCGTCACCGATGTTCCAGTAGGCAATCGCTGTTTGCATGTAGCTGATCTGCCGGAAATTGCGGTAGAACCAGATGATCCGGTCGACGTCATCAGGGTGGTTACCGCCTTGCAGGACCGCCTGGCGCGCAGCGTCCAGGTCTGGATCGGGCTGGTCGAGCACCTCGCGCAACAGCTGGTCACCCTGGGGCACGCTGATGACCTGGCGATAGCGCTGGTACGTGGCCTCATCGCCCGTGTCAGCGTACAGGTTGAGGTAATAGATGGCGTCTTTCTGGGCCTTGGACCAGAGGCTTTCGCCCGCGACATAGGCGCGAACGGCCGACAGCGCGTAAAGGCTGAGGCTCCCCAACAGGACCTGGAAGACTACAACGGCGATGAAGGGCCAGATGATACCCAGCAACCTTGGCGCCTCTAGCGTGCGATTTCCCTTCATGAAGTCCCTGTCACAGAGCAGATATGGCTCGAATCAACCCAGACAAGCACAGCGTAGGCCATCTGCCATCTATGTGGAGGGGTTTTTTATGCCGGGAGATCGTCGTCGAATGCTTCGCGGGTAAACCCGCTCCCACAGGTTCACTGCTGCCCTTGAAGTTGGCGCTGTACCTGTGGGAGCGGGTTTACCCGCGAATAGGCCTTTAAAGTCAGCACACCAATGTCAGGTCTGCTGCAAATGCCCATACAACTTGGCATACAAGCCACCTTCGGCAATCAACTGCTGGTGGTCGCCATCTTCAGCCACATGCCCGCCATCGAACACCAGCACCCGGTCGGCCTGCTTCACCGCCGACAGCCGATGGGCAATGATCAGCGTGGTGCGGCCACTGAGGAAGCGCGCCAGCGCTTTGTGCAGGTTGTACTCGGTGGCGGCATCCAGCGCCGAGGTGGCCTCGTCGAGGATCACCACCTTGGGCTCGGCCAGGACCATGCGGGCAATCGCCAGGCGCTGGCGCTGGCCGCCGGACAGGCGCACGCCGGACCGCCCCACCACGCTGTCCAGCCCTTGCGGCAACGCCGCGATGGTGGCGTCCAGCTGGGCAATGCGCAGCGCCTGCCAGCAGGCGTCGTCCGAGCACTCGCGGCCCATCGTCAGGTTGGCACGCACCGTGTCGTTGAACAGCGAGGGGTGCTGCAGCACCACCGCGACGTTCTCGCGCAACGTCTCCAGGCCGATTTCCTGCAGGCTGGCACCGCCAAAGCGGATTGTCCCGGCCTGGGCGCTGTAAAGGCCGAGCAGCAATTGCACCAGGGTGCTCTTGCCGCCGCCACTGGCACCGACGATGGCGACCTTTTCACCCGGGGCAATGGACAAGTCGAGGTGCTCGAGCACCGGCTCGTCCGCATAGGCGAAGCGCAGGTCGCGCACTTCGATGCCGACTGTTTCACGGCCGGCGAACGGGTCGCTGGCGGCCGGGTACTGCGGCTCGTCTTCCCGCGCCAGCAACTCGTTGAGCCGGCTCAGCGCGCCACCTGCGGCGTAGTAGGCGTATTGCAGGTTGAGCAGCTGCTCGACCGGGCCGATCATGAACCACAGGTAACTGAACACCGCCAGCATCTGCCCGATGGACAGGTCGGAGAACAGCACCGTGAGCATGGCTGCAGCACGGAAGATATCGATACCAAACTGGAACAGCAGGCCACTGGCACGGCCACTGGCGTCGCTCTTCCACTGCGAATCCACCGCGTAATCGCGCACCTCACGAGCACGCACACCCAAGCGCCCGAGGAAGTAGCCCTGGCGGTTGCCGGCGCGGATTTCCTGGATGGCATCGAGGGTTTCGGCCAGCGCCTGGGTAAACCGCGAGGTGCTGTCGTTCTCGAGCTTTTTGAGGTGCTTGACGCGCTTACCCAGCTGCACGGTGAAGTAGATGACCAGCGGGTTGAACAGCAGGATCAGCAAGGCCAGCTGCCAGTGCATCCAGATCAGGATGGCCGCCGTGCCCGTCAGGGTCAGCATGGCCACCAGGAAGCGGCTCAGGGTCTCACCGACGAATTTGTCGAGGGTGTCCAGGTCGGTGACCAGGTGCGTGGTGACGGTGCCGCTGCCGAGGCTTTCGTATTCCTTGAGCGAGATGCGCTTGAGCCGTTCGATCAGGCGAATGCGCAGGCGGTAGACGATGTCCTTGGCCAGGCCCGCAAACAGCTTGGCCTGGACCACGTTGAACGCCAGCGCGAACAGGCGCAGGCACAGCGTGACCACCAGCATCAGGCCGATGTAACCGGCCGCCACCTGCCAGCCGCTGGGCAGCAGCTGGTTCATGAACTTCAGGGCCGCATCGCCATTGCCAAGCAGCACTTCGTCGACCAGCAACGGCAGCAGCAACGGGATTGGCACGCTGCAGCAGGCTGCCAGCACGGCGATCAGGTTGGCGGACCAGAGGTTTTTCTTGTGGTGCAGTGCCAGGCGGCGGATCTCCGCCCAGCTCAGGCGATCAGGCACAGCAGCGGGCTTCCCTGGCACAGGGTCGGGCGACCCTGGCAGGTCAAGCACAGGCGGCCTGCTGCAGCCAGCGGCCAAGCAAGGGTTGCAGGCTTTCGAGCGGCTGGTAGCCGTTGGTCAGCAGGGCCAGTTGACCATTGCGTTCGGCCAGCAGGGTGGGGAAGCCGGCAATGCCCAAGTCCTGCACCCAGCTGAAATCGGCGGCGGTAGCGGCGCGGGTGTCGGCATGGATCAGCACGTCGGCGAAGGCTGCGCGATCGAAGCCGGCCTGTTCGGCCAGCTCCACCAGCTGGGGCGCGGTGGTGACGTCCACACCCTGCTCGTAGAACGAGCGCTGGATCAGCTTGAGCAGCGGCCAGACGCGCTCGGCGTCCAGCTCGCGGGCAGCGACCAGGGCGCGGCAGGCAGGCTCGGTGTCATAGACAAAGCCGTCGGGCATCGCCCCGTCGAAACGGAACGGCTGGCCGGTAGCGTCGGCCACTGCCTGCCAATGCTCGAGGATGTATTTGCGGGTCGAGGCATCCAGCGGGCTGCCGCCGCTGCGCAGGCCACCCGGCACCAGCCGCGTAGCCACGCCCGCTTCACGCGCCTGGGCGATCAGGGCCTCGGCCACCGGTGCGAAACCCCAGCACCAGGAGCACATCGGGTCCATCACATAGAGCAGGCGTGCAGTCATGCATCAAGCCTCGGCTTTGTAGTTGTAACCGATCGGGTGCGGCAGGTTGCGGGCCTTGGCCAGCTCGATCTGCTTCTGCCGGTCGATGGCGCTGCGCCGGGTCTTCTCGCTCAGGCTGTCCCAGCAGTGCGGGCAGCTCACGCCTGGCGAATAGTGCTCGGACGCGCGTTCCTCTGCATTAATCGGGTGGCGGCAGGCATGGCACTGGTCGTACTCGCCTTCGCTCAGGTCATGGCGCACCGTGACGCGGTTGTCGAAGACGAAGCAGTCGCCGTCCCACAGGCTTTCTTCCTGAGGTACTTCTTCGAAGTATTTCAGGATGCCGCCCTTAAGATGATAGACCGCCTCGTAGCCTTCACCGAGCATGTAGCTGGAGGCTTTTTCGCAACGGATGCCACCGGTGCAGAACATGGCCACCTTCTTGTGCTTGCTCGGGTCGAAGTTGGCTTTGATGTACTCGGGGAACTCGCGGAAGGTCTCGGTCTTCGGGTCGATGGCGCCCTTGAAGGTGCCGATGGCCACTTCGTAGTCGTTGCGGGTGTCGATCAACAGCACTTCCGGGTCGCTGATCAGGGCGTTCCAGTCCTTGGGTTCGACATAGGTGCCGACGGCCTGGTTCGGGTCTACGCCCTCGACGCCCAGGGTGACGATCTCTTTCTTCAGCTTGACCTTGGTGCGGTAGAACGGCTGCTCGTCGCAGTAGGATTCTTTGTGGTCGACATCCACCAGGCGCGGGTCGTTGCGCATCCAGGCGAGCAGCCCGTCGATGCCTTCGCGGGTGGCCGAGACGGTGCCGTTGATGCCCTCGAGGGCCAGCAGCAGGGTGCCTTTGACACCGTTGTCGAGCATGGCCTTGAGCAGCGGCTCACGCAGTTCGACGTAGTCTTCCAGGGTGACGAACTTGTACAGCGCCGCCACGACGATCGGTTGGGACATGTAAGTGAATCTCCAGGTGGTTGCCCTCGTAAGGGGCGGACCGGGTTTGACATGAAACAAGGGCCGCTGCGCGCCCCATCGCCGGCAAGCCGGCTCCCACAGGTACGGCGCAACACTCAAGGCATGCGCTGAACCTGTGGGAGCCGGCTTGCCGGCGATGGGCCGCACAGCGGCCCCTTTTGGGATGTCGCGGATTGTACCAGAACGTCGGGAAGGATTCAGTGCCCGCCGCCAGCACACACCGGCGAGGCCGGTGCAGCGCCCACCTTGGCCCATTCCTCGGCCGTGTAGGTGTGGATGGCCAGGGCGTGAATTTCGCCCATCAACTCACCCATGGTGGCGTAAACCTTCTGGTGGCGCTTGACGCTGTTCAGCCCGGCAAACTGCTCGCTGACGATCACCGCCTTGTAGTGGGTTTCCTGGCCACGGCTGTGCATGTGGCTTTCGTTGAGCACTTCAAGGTGTTGCGGCGCCAGCGCGGCCAGCTGCTGCTCGATGCGTTGCTGCATGGTCATCGGGTATTACTCACTTCTTCGCCGGAGCGGCGGCCTTGCCAGCGTTCGGGTCGAGTTCTTTGGTCATGTCTTCAAGCAGCTTGTTGACCACCGGTACCGCTGGCTCCAGGCTTTGCTGGGTCAGCTGGGCCGACTGCTGGGTGACCTTCGGCATCTGGGTGAGGACTTTCTTGCCCAGTGGCGACTCGTAGAACTTGACCAGGTCCTTGAGCTCCTGCTCGGTGAAGGTCTGGGTGTACAGGTCGACCATCTTCGGCTTCAGCTTGTTCCAGCCGATGGCGCCGTCCAGCGCAGCGTTGGCCTTGGCCTGGTAGCTTTCCAGCACGTTCTGCTTGGCGGCCGGGGCCTTGGTCTGGGCAAAGCGCTGGGCGAACATCTGCTGGACCTGCATGTACACCGGGGTGCCCAGCTTGTCGGCGTGGGCCAGGGTCAGGAATTTCTCGGCGGCAGCGTTGTGGCTGGCGGTGGCAGCGAGTACCTGGCCGCTGGCACAGGCCAGGGCGACGGCAGCACAGAGGACACGGAGACGGGTCATTGCATTTCCTTCAAGAGGGGGAGGCGGTACCTCAGAGTAGAGCATTCTGCTCCTGCAAAGGCGCAGCGCTCAAGTAGCACGACGAGGGAATGAACCGCTCGTTCGCATGAGGGCCTAAACTGCTGATTCTGACTGACAAAGGAGTGAAGCAGCATGAGCCGTATCGAGACAGACAGCCTGGGGCCGGTCGAAGTTCCTGATGACGCCTACTGGGGCGCGCAGACCCAGCGCTCGCTGATCAACTTTGCCATTGGCAAGGAACGCATGCCGCTCGCGGTGCTGCACGCCCTGGCGCTGATCAAGAAAGCCGCTGCACGCGTCAACGACCGCAATGGCGACCTGCCGGCCGACATCGCCCGGCTGATCGAACAGGCCGCCGATGAAGTGCTCGACGGTGAGCACAATGACCAATTCCCGCTCGTCGTCTGGCAGACCGGCAGCGGCACGCAGAGCAACATGAACGTCAACGAAGTGATTGCCGGGCGGGCCAACGAGCTGGCCGGCAAGGGCCGTGGCGGCAAGCTGCCGGTGCACCCCAATGACCACGTCAACCGCTCGCAGAGCTCCAACGACTGCTTCCCCACCGCCATGCACATCGCCGCCGCGCAGGCCGTACACGCGCACCTGCTGCCGGCGGTCGCCGAGCTTTCGTCGGGGCTGGCCGAGCTGTCGGCGCGCCACCACAAGCTGGTCAAGACCGGCCGCACGCACATGATGGACGCCACGCCGATCACGTTCGGCCAGGAGCTGTCGGCCTTCGTCGCCCAACTCGACTATGCCCAGCGCGCCATCCGCGCCACCTTGCCGGCGGTGTGCGAGCTGGCCCAGGGTGGCACGGCGGTGGGCACCGGGCTGAATGCCCCGCACGGCTTCGCCGAAGCCATCGCCGCCGAGCTGGCCGCGCTCTCAGGCCTGCCGTTCGTCACCGCGCCCAACAAGTTCGCCGCCCTCGCCGGCCACGAGCCGCTGACCAGCCTGGCTGGCGCCCTTAAAACATTGGCGGTGGCCTTGATGAAAATCGCCAACGACCTGCGCCTGCTGGGCTCCGGCCCGCGTGCAGGGCTGGCCGAAGTGCGCCTGCCGGCCAACGAGCCGGGCAGCTCGATCATGCCGGGCAAGGTCAACCCGACCCAGTGCGAGGCACTGTCGATGCTGGCCTGCCAGGTGCTGGGCAACGACGCGGCGATCGGCTTTGCCGCCAGCCAGGGGCACCTGCAGTTGAACGTGTTCAAGCCGGTGATCATTCACAACCTGCTGCAATCGATCGAACTGCTGGCCGATGGCTGCCGCAACTTCCAGCAGCACTGTGTGGCAGGGATCGAGCCGGATGCCGAGCAGATGGCGGCGCACCTGGAGCGTGGGTTGATGCTGGTGACGGCGCTTAACCCGCATATCGGCTATGACAAGGCGGCGGAGATTGCCAAGAAGGCTTACAGCGAGGGCAAGACGCTGCGTGAAGCGGCGTTGGAGTTGAAATACCTGACCAATGAGCAGTTCGATGAGTGGGTAAGGCCGGAGAACATGCTGGCGCCTGGCGGCAAAGGCTGATTGATTGCTGGCTGTGCCGGCCTCTTCGCGGGACAAGCCCGCTCCCACAGGTTTGGGGAGCGCCTACATTTCTTGTGGGAGCGGGCTTGCCCCGCGAAAGGGCCGACAGTGACTATCAATTAGCCTGAGCCAACCGCGCCCTCCTTGCCCGCCACCCGGCCACCAGCGAAGGCCCCAAGGCCACCAGCGACGAGCCCAGCACCACCGTCACTGCGCCGATATAGCCCAAGGCATTGATGTCCTCGGCCTGCACATAATCCGGCCACAACCAGGCCGCAATCGCCACCGCTACAAACGTCACCAGCGGCGTCAGCGCCAGCGTGGCGCTCACCCGCGAGGCCTCCCAATGCGCCAGCGCCTCGGCAAACGCGCCATAGGCCACCAGCGTGTTCAGGCAGCAGGCCAGCAGCAGCCAGCCTTGCAACGGCGTCAACTGCAGCGCCTCCAGCGGATGCACCCAAGGTGTCAGCAACGCGGCGCAGCACAGGTAGATCACCATCATCACCTGCTGCGAATGCCAAACCGTCAGCAACTGCTTCTGGCTCAGGGCATAGAACACCCAGATGCTGGTGGCCAGCAGAATGGTCAGCACGCCCGTGGTGTACGCGCCCAACGAGGTCAGCAGCTCTTCCAGGCGCTGGTTGAAGAACAGGCCGAAACCGCCCAGCAGAATCACCAGCCCCAGGCCCTGGCCCAGGCTGAAGCGCTCTTTGAACACAAATACGCTGGCCACCAGCAGCAGTACCGGGCCCAACTGCACCACCAACTGGGCAGTGCCCGGGCTGAGCAGGTTGAGGCCCACCAGGTACAGCACATAGTTGCCCATGAGCCCGCACACGGCCACGGCCACCAAACCCTTGCCCTTGCTCCCAAGCCGGGCGAACGACGGCAACCGTCGCTTGGCCGCCAACCAGGCGAACAGCAGGCCGCCTGACACCAGCAGGCGGTACCAGGTGACGGTCACCGGGTCGACCACCTGCAGCACCTGCTTGAGCTTGATCGGCAGAATGCCCCAGAGCAGCGCTGTCAGCAGCGCCAGCAGCAGGCCATGGACCCAGCGTCCGGAAGTGATGTGCATAAAGTCCTCGATCGAGCCCGTGGTGGGGGAGCCTCGATTCTAAGGGCTTGCTGCCTGCCACCGGGGGAAAAACCACGGAAAAGAATTCATCAGGTCATTCCCGCGGGGCATGGTTCACTTCTTGTCCTTGGCAAACGCCGCCTCGAGGGCTTCGTTGATAGTGCGCAACACCTTCACCCGCGCCCAGCGCTTGTCGTTGGCTTCGACCAGGGTCCATGGCGCGATCTCGGTGCTGGTGCGGTCGACCATGTCGCCCACCGCATCGACATACTGGTCCCACTTGTCGCGGTTGCGCCAGTCGTCCTCGGTGATCTTGTAGCGCTTGAACGGGATCTGCTCGCGCTCTTCAAAACGCTCAAGCTGGGTTTGCTGGTCGATCGCCAGCCAGAACTTGACCACCACCACGCCGGCGTTGACCAGTTGCTCCTCGAAATCGTTGATTTCGCTGTAAGCGCGCATCCAGTCTGCCGGCGAGCAGAAGCCCTCAATACGCTCCACCAATACCCGGCCATACCACGAACGGTCGAAGATGGTGAACTTGCCACGTGCCGGGATATGCCGCCAGAAGCGCCACAGGTACGGCTGCGCACGCTCTTCTTCAGTGGGGGCGGCGATGGGCACGATGCGGTACTGGCGGGGGTCGAGCGCAGCGGCGACGCGGCGGATGGCGCCGCCTTTGCCGGCCGCATCGTTACCCTCGAAGGCCGCCACCAGGGCATGCCGGCGCATGTGTTTGTGGCGCAGCAGGCCGGCAAGGCGGGCCTGCTCGGTTACCAGTTGTTCCTGGTAGTCGTGTTTGTCCAGGCGCAGGGTCATGTCCAGCGCGCCCAGCAGGCTGCGCTGGTCGATGCTGCGGCCCAGCGGGGCGATATTGCCCTGGTGCTTGCCCTTGGGGTTGACCGCCAGCGCGGCCTGCAGGCTTTCGAGCAGGATGCGGCCCACAGCCAGGCTGCGGTAGTGCGGGTCGGCGCCTTCGACGATGTGCCACGGCGCATAGTCGCGGCTGGTGCGGCGCAACACACGTTCGCCAAACCGTACGAAACGGTCGTAGGTTTCCGACTGCTGCCAGTCCAGCGGGCTGATGCGCCAGCTGTGCAGCGGGTCGTCCTTGAGTGCCTTGAGCCGCGCCTTCATCTGCTTCTTGGACAAATGGAACCAGAACTTGATGATCAGCGCGCCCTCATCGCACAGCATCTGCTCCAGGCGTTCGGCACCGGCAATGGCCTGGTCCAGCACGGCGTCCTTGAACAGCCCGTGCACCCGCCCCTGCAGCATCTGGCTGTACCAGTTGCCAAAAAACACGCCCATCCGCCCCTTCGGCGGCAGCGCCCGCCAGTAGCGCCAGGCCGGTGGCCGGGCCAGTTCTTCGTCGGTTTGCTGGTCGAAAGTGAGCACGTCGATCATGCGGGGGTCCATCCACTCGTTGAGCAGCTTGACCGTCTCACCCTTGCCGGCGCCTTCGATGCCATTGATCAGCACGATCACCGGGAAGCGCGACTGTTGCTTGAGTTCATACTGGGCTTCGAGCAGGGCCTCGCGCAGGGCGGGCTCTTCTGCCTCGAAAGTTTCCTTGTCGATGCTGTGGCCGATTTCGGCGGATTCGAACATGCACTGGCTCCTTCAATGGATAAGCAAGACTAGCGGATTTGTGACCGGCCTGTAGCCCTGCGCAAAACCTGCAGATGGCATAAAATCCCTGATCCGCTGCAACCGAGCCAACCATGTCCACCCTCCTCCAGCATGCCCAGATCGACTGGGACGACCAGGGCCGCCCCCACTCGCGGCAGTACGACGACGTGTATTTCGCCGTTAACGAAGGCATCGAAGAAACCAAACACGTCTTCCTCGGCCAAACCCGCCTGGCCGAGCGCTTCACAGACCTGCCCCCGCACGCTTGCCTGGTCATAGGCGAAACCGGTTTTGGTACCGGCATGAATTTTTTCTGCGCCTGGGAGCTGTTCGACGCACACGCCCACGCCGACGCACGGCTGCATTTTGTCAGTGTCGAAAAATACCCGCTCGGGTACGACGACTTGGCCAAGGCGGTACGCCTATGGCCAGAGCTTGCCGCCTATACCGAGCCACTGCTGGCGCAGTACGTGGCAGTGCACCCAGGGTTCCAGCAGTTCACGTTCGCCAACGGCCGCGTCACCTTGACCCTGCTGATTGGCGACGTGCTGGAACAGTTGCCGCAGCTCGATGCGCCCATCGATGTGTGGTTCCTCGATGGCTTCGCCCCCGCCAAGAACCCCGATATGTGGACCCCAGAGCTGTTCGCGCAACTGGCACGGCTGTCGCATTCAGCCACCGTGCTGGGCACCTTTACCACCACCGGCTGGGTGCGACGCAGCCTGGTCGAAGCCGGCTTCGCCATGAAGAAGGTACCGGGGATCGGCAAGAAGTGGGAGGTGATGAGCGGCGTGTACACCGGGCCGACATCCACACATCGCAACGTGCCCTGGTATGACCGCCCGCGCCGTGACGAGGGCCCGCGCCAGGCCATGGTGATCGGTGCCGGGTTGGCGGGCAGCTGCACGGCCGCCAGCCTGGCGCGACGCGGCTGGCAGGTGACGGTGTTGGAGCGTCACGACGCGCCGGCCCGCGAAGCCTCCGGCAACCCCCAGGGCGTGCTGTACCTCAAGCTGTCCGCGCATGGCACCGCCTTGTCGCAGATGATCCTGTCCGGCTTCGGCTACACCCGGCGCCAGCTTGAACAGCTGCAGCGCGGGCAGGACTGGGATGGCTGTGGGGTTCTGCAACTGGCCTTCGACAGCAAGGAGGCCGAGCGCCAAGGCAAACTCGCCGAGGCTTTCGACACCAGCTTGCTGCGCGCCGTGCCGCGTGAAGAAGCCGAAGCCATTGCCGGGGTCGCGCTGCCTGCGGGCGGGCTGTTTTACCCCGAAGGCGGTTGGGTGCATCCACCGGCACTGTGCCAAGCGCAACTGAGGCATCCGAACATTCGCCTGCTGGTTCATCAGGACGTACTCGAACTGCGCAAGGCCGATGGCCTGTGGCAAGCCTGGGATGGCGAGCGGCTGTTGGCCAGCGCTCCACTGGTGGTGCTGGCCGGGGCCGCCGATGTGAAACGCTTCGAGGCTTGTGCCCAGTTGCCGCTCAAGCGCATCCGTGGGCAGATCACCCGCCTGCCGGTGACCGAGGGCAGCCGGGCACTGGCTACCGTGGTGTGCGCCGAGGGCTATGTGGCGCCGCCACGGGGCGACGAGCATACCTTGGGTGCCAGCTTCGACTTCCATAGCGATGACCTGACGCCAACCGTGGCCGAGCACCAGGGCAACCTGGCGCTGCTGGATGAAATCTCCACGGACCTGGCTCAGCGCCTGGGTGCTGCGGCGCTCGCCCCTGAGCAACTGCAAGGTCGCGCCGCGTTTCGTTGCACCAGCCCGGATTACCTGCCGATCGTCGGGCCGGTTGCCGACCCTTGTGCATTCGCCGAGGCCTATGCCGCCTTGAGCAAGGATGCGCGGCAAATTCCCGACGTGCCTTGCCCTTGGCTGGAGGGTTTGTACGTGAACAGTGGGCATGGGTCGCGGGGGTTGATCACGGCGCCGCTTTCAGGCGAATTGATTGCGGCATGGGCCAGTGGTGAGCCACTGCCGTTGCCTCGGGCGGTGGCTGAGGCATGCCATCCGAACCGGTTTGGGTTGCGCAAGTTGATTCGCGGGAAATGACCGATAACTGGGGCCGCTTTGCGGCCCTTCGCGGGCAAGCCCGCTCCCACAGGTTCAGCTGCGGCTTTTGGCTCGGCGGAGCTTCATATAACAGATTGATCTAAAACTCTCACAAATCGCTCAGGTCAGTTCCTTACAGGTGCCCTAATCCGGGGCACTGATTCCCCAACGGAAAAACCGGTAAGGACCTATGTGCGGATTAGCAGGAGAGTTGCGTTTCACCCCCCTCGACCAAGCCCCTCGCCCGGCGGACCTCGCCGCGGTAGAGCGCATGACCCATCACCTGGCGCCCCGCGGCCCCGACGCCTGGGGCTTCCATAGCCTGGGCCCGATCGCCCTCGGCCACCGCCGGCTGAAAATCATGGACCTGTCCGACGGTTCGGCGCAGCCCATGGTCGACAACACCCTGGGCCTGTCATTGGCTTTCAACGGTGCCATCTACAACTTCCCCGAGCTGCGCCAGGAGCTGCAGGCCCTGGGCTACACCTTCTGGTCCGACGGCGACACCGAGGTGTTGCTCAAGGGCTACCACGCCTGGGGCGCGGCCTTGCTGCCCAAGCTCAACGGCATGTTTGCCCTGGCCATCTGGGAGCGCGACAACCAGCGCCTGTTCCTGGCCCGCGACCGCCTTGGCGTCAAGCCGCTGTACCTGTCGCGCAACGGTGAGCGCCTGCGCTTTGCCTCAACGCTGCCGGCGCTGCTCAAAGGCGGCGACATCGACCCGATGATCGACCCGGTGGCGCTCAACCATTACCTGAACTTCCACGCCGTGGTGCCGGCGCCACGCACCTTGCTGGCCAACGTGCAGAAGCTCGAACCCGGCACCTGGATGCGCATCGACCGCCACGGTGAAGTGGAACGCCAGACCTGGTGGCAGCTGCAATACGGCCCCAACCCGGACGAGCGCGAGCTCGACCTGGAAGGCTGGACCACCCGTGTGCTCGACGCCACCCGGGATGCCGTGGCCATTCGCCAGCGCGCTGCCGTGGACGTTGGTGTGCTGCTGTCCGGCGGGGTCGACTCCAGCCTGTTGGTCGGCCTGCTGCGTGATGTAGGCGTGGACGACCTGTCGACCTTCTCCATCGGTTTCGAGGATGCCGGCGGCGAGCGCGGTGACGAGTTCCAGTACTCCGACCTGATCGCCAAGCACTACGGCACCCGCCACCACCAGCTGCGCATCGCCGAAAGCGAGATTATCGACCAGCTGCCGGCGGCGTTCCGCGCCATGAGCGAACCGATGGTCAGCCACGACTGCATCGCCTTCTACTTGTTGTCGCGGGAAGTGGCCAAGCACTGCAAGGGCGTGCAAAGCGGCCAGGGCGCCGACGAACTGTTCGCCGGCTACCACTGGTACCCACAGGTGGACGGCGCGCAGGATGCCTTTGGCGCCTACCGCGATGCCTTCTTCGACCGCAGTCATGCCGAGTACCGCGACACCGTGCAGGCCCCGTGGCTGCTGGAAACCGACGCAGCTGGCGACTTTGTGCGCGAACACTTCGCCCGCCCCGGTGCCTCCGATGCCGTGGACAAGGCACTGCGCCTGGACAGCACGGTGATGCTGGTGGACGACCCGGTCAAACGCGTCGACAACATGACCATGGCCTGGGGCCTGGAGGCGCGCACACCGTTCCTCGACTACCGCCTGGTGGAGCTGTCGGCGCGTATTCCGGCGCGTTTCAAATTGCCGGACGGCGGCAAGCAGGTGCTCAAGCAGGCCGCGCGCCGGGTGATCCCGCACGAGGTGATTGATCGCAAGAAAGGTTACTTCCCGGTGCCGGGCCTCAAGCACCTGCAAGGCGCCACCCTGGACTGGGTGCGCGAGCTGCTGACCGACCCCAGCCAGGATCGCGGGCTGTTCAACCCTGCCATGCTCGACCGCCTGCTGAGCAACCCGCACGGCCAACTGACCCCGCTGCGCGGCTCCAAGCTGTGGCAGCTGGCGGCGCTGAACCTGTGGCTCAGCGAACAAGGAATCTGACCCATGAAGCCCCACGAAATCGCCTACGGTCAGCGCCTGCTGCGAGGCCAGACGCCATCCTACGAGCGCCTGCAGGCGCGCCTGGCCGGCGATGGCAGCGAGCCCCACGACCAGCCGCGTGCGCTGCACTGCGGCTGGGGCCGGTTGTTGATCGGCCACACCTATCCGGACCCAGCAACCCTGGCCGAGGCACTGCAGGAGGAGCGCCCCGGCGAGCGCGACATCGCCTTGTATGTGGCGGCGCCGCAACAGTTGTTAGCCCAGGCGCCGCATCAGCTGTTCCTCGACCCGTCCGACACCCTGCGCCTGTGGTTCACCGATTACCGCCAGGCGCAGCGGGTGTTCCGCGGTTTTCGCATCCGCCGGGCGCAAAGCGATGCCGACTGGCAGGCAATCAACGGCCTGTACCAGGCGCGCGGCATGCTGCCAGTGCAGCCCGAACTGCTCACCCCGCGCCACCTGGGCGGACCGGTGTACTGGCTGGCAGAAGACGAAGACACCCACGCAGTGATCGGCAGTGTCATGGGCCTGAACCACAGCAAGGCCTTTGACGACCCCGAACACGGCAGCAGCCTGTGGTGCCTGGCCGTCGACCCGCACTGCACCCGCCCCGGCGTGGGTGAGGTGCTGGTGCGCCACCTGATCGAGCACTTCATGAGCCGTGGCCTGGCCTACCTTGACCTGTCGGTGCTGCACGACAACCGCCAGGCCAAGCGGCTGTACGAAAAGCTCGGTTTTCGCAACCTGCCGACCTTCGCAGTCAAGCGCAAGAACGGTATCAACCAGCAATTGTTCCTCGGCCCCGGCCCCGAAGCCGGGCTCAACCCCTATGCGCGGATCATCGTCGATGAAGCCTATCGGCGGGGTATCGAGGTACAGGTGGACGATGCTGCGGCCGGGCTGTTCAGCCTCAGCCTCGGCGGGCGCCGGGTGCGTTGCCGCGAATCGCTCAGCGACCTGACCAGCGCAGTCAGCATGACCCTCTGCCAGGACAAGCGCCTGACCCAGCAGGCCCTGCATAACGCCGGCCTGCAGGTACCGGTGCAGCAGCTTGCCGGCAATGCCGACGACAACCTGGCGTTTCTCGACGAACACGGTGCCGTGGTGGTCAAGCCGGTGGATGGCGAGCAAGGCCAGGGCGTGGCCGTCAACCTGACCACGTATGACGAAGTCAGCCAGGCCATCGAACACGCCCGCCGCTTCGACAGCCGCGTGCTGCTGGAAAGCTTCCACCCAGGCCAGGACCTACGCATCCTGGTGATCGGCCATGAAGTGGTGGCCGCCGCCATCCGCCACCCGGCCCAGGTGATCGGTGACGGCAAGCACAGCGTCAAGGCGCTGATCGAGGCCCAGAGCCGACGCCGCCAGGCGGCGACCGGTGGCGAAAGCCGCATTCCGCTGGATGACGAAACCGAACGCACCCTGCGCGATGCTGGCCTGGACTACACCAGCGTGTTACCCGCCGGCCAGCGCCTGGCCGTACGCCGCACCGCCAACCTGCACACCGGTGGCACGCTGGAAGACGTGACCGAGCGCCTGCACCCGGTGCTGGCCGATGCAGCGGTGCGCGCTGCGCGGGCGCTGGAGATTCCGGTGGTAGGCCTGGACCTGATGGTGCGCGATGCCGAGCACCCGGACTACGTGATCATCGAGGCCAACGAGCGGGCTGGGTTGGCCAACCATGAACCGCAGCCAACGGCGGAGCGCTTTGTCGACCTGCTGTTCCCGCATAGCCGGGCGTTGGCGTGAATCAATGAAGGCCTCTTCGCGGCGGTTCGGCGCCCCGATTAACCCGCTCCCACAGGTACAGTGTGGCTATCAGGAACAGTGACAATCCTGTGGGAGCGGGTTAATCGGGGCGCCGAACCGCCGCGAAGAGGCCGGCGAAGGAGTACCTATGTCTGAACACTACCCCGAACCCGATCTCGACTACCTCAAACGCGTCCTCCTGGAGATGCTCGCCATCCCCAGCCCGACCGGCTTCACCGACACCATCGTGCGCTACGTCGCCGAACGCCTGGACGAACTGGGCATCCCGTTCGAGCTGACCCGCCGCGGCACCATCCGCGCCACCCTCAAGGGCCGGCAAAGCTCCCCCGACCGCGCCGTCTCGGCCCACCTCGACACCATCGGCGCCAGCGTGCGCCAACTGCAGGACAACGGCCGCCTGGCCCTGGCGCCGGTGGGCTGCTGGTCAAGCCGCTTCGCCGAAGGCAGCCGGGTCAGCGTGTTCACCGACACCGGCGTGTTTCGTGGCAGCGTGCTGCCGCTGATGGCCAGCGGGCATGCCTTCAACACCGCCATCGACCAGATGCCGGTCAGCTGGGAGCACGTCGAGGTGCGCCTGGATGCCTATTGCGCTACCCGCGCCGACTGCGAGGCCTTAGGGCTGTCCATCGGCGATTTCGTCGCCTTCGACCCGTTGCCGGAGTTCACCGAAAGCGGCCATATCAGCGCCCGCCACCTGGACGACAAAGCCGGCGTGGCAGCATTGCTGGCCGCGCTCAAGGCCGTGGTGGAAAGCGGCCGTCAGCCGCTGATCGACTGCCACCCGCTGTTCACCATCACGGAGGAAACCGGCTCTGGCGCCGCCGCTGCCCTGCCCTGGGACGTCAGCGAATTCGTCGGCATCGACATTGCCCCGGTCGCGCCCGGCCAGGCCTCCAGCGAACACGCCGTCAGCGTGGCCATGCAGGACTCCTCGGGGCCCTATGACTACCACCTGTCACGTCACCTGCTGAAACTTGCAGGCGACCAGGACCTGCCGGTGCGGCGCGACGTGTTCCGCTATTACTTCAGCGACGCCCATTCGGCGGTAACCGCGGGGCACGATATACGCACCGCGCTGATAGCATTCGGCTGCGATGCCACCCATGGCTACGAGCGCACCCACATCGACAGCCTGGCCGCACTCAGCCGCCTGCTGTCGGGTTACCTGCTGAGCCCGCCGGTGTTCGCCAGCGACTCCAACCCGTCCAATGCCTCGCTGGAGCGCTTCAGCCATCAGCTGGAGCACGATGCGCAGATGGAGAGCGACACGCGGGTGCCGGCCGTGGACAGCCTGGTGGGGAACAAGGGGTGAGCCACGGGTGCAGGGTTTCGCGTAGCATGGGCGTATTGTTCAATGAAGCCGAATACCGCCCATGCTGATCCCCTACGAGCAACTGCAAGCCGAAACCCTGACGAGCCTGATCGAGGACTTCGTTACCCGCGACGGCACCGACAACGGCGACGACACACCGCTGGAAACCCGCGTGCTGCGGGTGCGCCAGGCGTTGGCCAAGGGCCAGGCGTTCATTTTGTTCGACCTGGAGAGCCAGCAGTGCCAGTTGCTGGCCAAGCATGATGTGCCGCGCGAGCTGCTCGATTGACAATACTGGCCCCATCGCCGGCAAGCCGGCTCCCACACGGGTTGCAGTGCTGCAAATTCCTGTGGGAGCCGGCTTGCCGGCGATAGGGCCGGCTTAGTCAAGCTCAAGCCGAACTGCCCTTGCGCACCTCCCCCGCCTTGATCCGCTTGTACACCTCGGCCCGATGCACCGGCACCTCTCGCGGCGCACTGACACCAAAGCGCACCATGCCATCGCGGGTTTCCACCACCTTGATCTGAATATCGTCACCAATGGTGATGACTTCGCCGACTTCACGTCCAATCACCAACATGCTGCGGTCCTCCGGCAACAGGGAAAACCGCAGAGTGCATGGGGGTATTGCCCTATTCAACGCTTGCACCACAATTCAGAACAAACCTACAAAAGCAGGTAACTTCCCCTACAGACCGACCTTACATTCAGCGCGCTTGTGCCTTGCCACGCATCTTCACCGCCATCTCCGCCATCTCGTCGTACAGCCGCTCCGGCGCCTGGCGTTTGAGCTGCCAAGCCTGGCGCCCAGCCTCGTGGGGCAAGATCAGAAACTCACCCACAGCGACCTGCTGGTGGATGTAGTCGGCAATGTCAGCCGCGCTGATTGGCGAGCCTTCCAGCAACTTGCCGACCTGGGCTTTCATCGCAGGGTTAGGGCCGCGGAAGGAATCCAGCAGGTTGGTCTGGAAGAACGACGGGCACACCACGTGCACGGCCACCTCAAGCTGGCGCAACTCCACCAGCAGGCTCTCCGACAGCGCCAGCACGCCGGCCTTGGCGACGTTGTAGTTGCTCATGCCCGGCCCCTGCATCAGCGCCGCCATCGACGCCACGTTGATGATGCGCCCCTTGCTGCGTTCGAGCAGCGGCAGGAAGGCCTTGCAGCCCTTGACCACGCCCATCAGGTTGACCGCGATCTGCCAGTCCCAGTCCTCCAGCGACAACTCGGCGAAGAACCCGCCCGATGCCACGCCCGCGTTGTTGACGATCACATCGATGCCGCCGAACTTCTCTTCGCAGGCCTGGGCCAGGGCGGTCAACTGGCTGTAGTCGCGCACGTCGCAACGCTGGGCAAAGCCCTCGCCTCCCGCGCCACGCACCAACTCGAGCGTTTCGCGCAGGCCGCTCTCGTTGACATCGGCCAGCGCCAGGCGCCAGCCCTCGCGCGCCCAACGCAGGGCAATCTCGCGGCCGAGGCCGGATCCGGCGCCGGTGATCATGATGCGGTTGTGCATGGTGGCAGGCCTTGTGCTGATGGGTTGTCAGGCCAGTCTAATCAAGGCTTTTCCGGGTGGGAGGATCCATCAGGGTAGTGAATGGGCGGGCATGACCAAGCGGTCAGTGCCCAGCGGATGGAATCTTTCGCAAGCGGCACCGGTCCGAATTAACAAGAGGCCAGCAGTCCGAGGCCCTTGACCCCTAACCACGCAAGGACTCCGTCATGACCACGATCCTCATCATCATCCTGATCCTGCTGTTGATTGGTGGCTTACCGGTCTTCCCACACTCGCGCAGCTGGGGCTACGGCCCATCCGGCATCATCGGCGTGGTGTTGGTGATACTGCTGGTGCTGTTGTTACTTGGCATGATCTAGCGCCCTGAATGAAAAAACCGCGCTACGGGCAACAGCCGTAGCGCGGTTTTTTTTATGCGGGTGGATCAGTGCGAGACGGCGCCCGAAGCCCCCAGGCCGGTTTGCGAACGGACGAACTGCGGGAAGAACAGCGCACGCTCATTTTCAGCCGCCTTGGACTTGTCGGTGACCGAGAAGAACCAGATACCAACGAAGGCAATCAGCATCGAGAACAGTGCCGGGTACTCGTACGGGTAGATGGCTTTCTCGTGGCCGAGGATCTGCACCCAGATGGTCGGGCCAAGGATCATCAGGCCCACGGCACTCACCAGGCCCAGCCAGCCGCCGATCATGGCGCCGCGGGTGGTCAGTTTCTTCCAGTACATCGAGAGCAGCAGGACCGGGAAGTTGCAGCTGGCGGCAATGGAGAACGCCAGGCCGACCATGAAGGCGATGTTCTGCTTCTCGAACAGAATACCCAGGCCGATCGCCAGCACCCCCAGGGCGATGGTGGTGATCTTCGATACGCGAATCTCGTCCTTGTCGTTGGCCTTGCCCTTGCGCCACACGCTGGCATACAGGTCGTGGGATACCGCCGAGGCACCGGCCAGGGTCAGGCCGGCAACCACCGCCAGGATGGTGGCGAAGGCCACTGCCGAGATGAAGCCGAGGAAGATGCTGCCACCCACGGCATCGGCCAGGTGCACCGCCGCCATGTTGTTGCCACCCAGCAGGGCGCCGGCGGCGTCCTTGAAGTCCGGGTTGGTGCTGACCAGCAGAATCGCGCCAAAGCCGATGATGAAGGTCAGGATGTAGAAGTAGCCGATGAAGCCGGTGGCGTAGAGCACGCTTTTACGGGCTTCCTTGGCATCGCTGACGGTGAAGAAGCGCATCAGGATGTGCGGCAGGCCGGCGGTGCCGAACATCAGCGCCAGGCCCAGCGAGAAGGCCGAGATCGGGTCCTTGACCAGGCCGCCCGGGCTCATGATCGCCTCGCCTTTGCTATGCACCTTGATCGCTTCGGAGAACAGCGTGTTGAAGTCGAAGCCCACGTGCTTCATCACCATCAGCGCCATGAAGCTGGCACCGGACAGCAGCAGCACCGCCTTGATGATCTGCACCCAGGTGGTGGCCAGCATGCCGCCGAACAGCACGTACAGGCACATCAGGATACCCACCAGGATCACCGCAACGTGGTAGTCCAGGCCGAACAGCAGCTCGATCAGCTTGCCCGCGCCGACCATCTGCGCGATCAGGTAGAACGCCACCACCACCAGCGAACCGGAGGCCGACAGGGTGCGGATTTCCTTCTGCCCGAGGCGGTACGAGGCCACATCGGCAAAGGTGTACTTGCCCAGGTTGCGCAGGCGTTCGGCGATCAGGAAGAGGATGATCGGCCAGCCGACCAGAAAGCCGATCGAGTAGATCAGGCCGTCGTAGCCGGAGGTGAACACCAGGGCGGAAATACCCAGGAAGGACGCTGCCGACATGTAGTCGCCGGCAATCGCCAGGCCGTTCTGGAAGCCCGTGATCTTGCCACCGGCAGCGTAGTAGTCCGCCGCCGACTTGTTGCGTTTGGAGGCCCAGTAGGTGATGCCCAGGGTGAAGGCGACGAAGGCCACGAACATGGCGATCGCGGAAACGTTCAGCGGCTGTTTCTGCACCTCGCCGGTCAGGGCATCAGCGGCCCACACGGCGGGTGCGAAAACGCCGCAGGCCAGTACGGCCAGGGCTTTGGCGTGGCGAATCATTGTTGCGCCTCCTTGAGGATGGCCTTGTTCAGCTCATCGAATTCGCCGTTGGCGCGGCGTACGTAGATGGCGGTCAGGACGAATGCCGAAACGATCAGGCCGACGCCCAGGGGAATGCCCCAGGTAATCGACGACTCAGGGCTGAGCTTGGCGCCCAGCAGATGAGGACCGTAGGCGATCAGGAGGATGAAGGCGCAGTACAGGCCGAGCATGATCGCCGAGAGAATCCAGGCGAACCGTTCGCGTTTGGTGACCAGCTCCTTGAAGCGGGGGCTGTTTTGTATCGAGAGGTAAATGCTGTCGTTCATTGTTTTTGTCCTAGCAGCACAGATAGGGGATGGAACCCACACCGTCACTTTATGCTGCCGTTGGACGCCAACCAGACGACCTTAGTCTTAGATGCAACACTGTTTTGCAGGATCGGTAACAACCGGAAGGCCAGTGCGCCCTTTTCGCGGGTAAACCCGCTCCCACAGGTTCACCGCTGACATGAGCATTGCGGTGTACCTGTGGGAGCGGGTTTACCCGCAAAAAGGGCAGACTGGCCGTCTGTTCCTTACTTACCGGTCCACTCCTTGACCCGGTCCGGATGCTTGGCCACCCAGTCCTTCGCCGCTGCTTCAGGCTTGGCGCCTTCCTGGATCGCCAGCATGACCTCGCCGATCTCATCCTTGGACTGCCAGCTGAACTTCTTGAGGAACTCGGCCACTTCCGGCGCCTTGGTCGCCAGCTCTTTGCTGCCGATGCTGTTGACTGTTTCGGCGGCACCGTAGACGCCTTTCGGGTCTTCGAGGAACTTCAGCTTCCACTTGGCGAACATCCAGTGCGGTACCCAGCCGGTCACCGCAATCGACTGCTGCTTGGCATAGGCACGGCCCAGTTCGGCCGTCATCGCCGCGCCGGAGCTCGCCTGCAGTTTGTAACCGGTCAGGTCGTAGTCCTTGATCGCCTGGTCGGTCTTGAGCATCACCCCGGAGCCTGCGTCGATACCGACGATTTTCTGCTTGAAGGTGGTGTCGGTCTTGAGGTCGGTAATGCTGTTGGCCTTGACGTATTCCGGCACGATCAGGCCGATCTTGGCGTCCTTGAAGTTGGCGCCGTAATCGACCACGTTGTCCTTGTTCTTGGTCCAGTACTCACCGTGGGTCACCGGCAGCCAGGCCGAGAGCATGGCGTCCAGTTTGCCGGTGGCCACACCCTGCCACATGATGCCGGTGGCCACGGCCTGCAGCTTCACGTCGTAGCCGAGTTTCTGCTTGATCACTTCGGCGGCCACGTTGGTGGTCGCCACGCTGTCGGCCCAACCATCCACGTAACCAATGCTTACTTCTTTGGCCATTGCCTGCGCAGCGCTCATGGCCAATACCAGGGCGGTGCCCGCCCCCAGGAAACGTCGCACTGTCTTCAAAGTCGCCATCAAAGCATCCCCTCGTCAGGTCTCGGAGATTGCATCATGTTCCTGCAACAAAGCGCGACCTGCTCCAGCTGCGACCTGTACCTGATCGCTTTGCGACAGCACTGTGCCATTAGCGTCATCGGCCTACGCGGTTCTGCGCGATCCTTGCATGCCAAATGATTGGCGCCGGGCTACTATCTAACGCTTTGCGCCTGACGATGGACCGCCTGATGCTCACCCCTGCCCGCCTGCTGCTGCCGTTGTACCTGCTTGCCTGCCTGCTTGCCCTGCTTGGGCTGGGCGCGCTCTGGTACGGGCTCGGCAAGCCGATACTGCTGCCCGACGCGGCCAGCCCGACGCACAAATTGCAATGTGCCTCTTACACCCCATTCGACAAGGACCAGTCGCCGTTCGACCAGCCTTTCCGCCTGCGCCCGGCGCGCATGGACGCCGACCTGGCGCTGTTGGCCGAACGTTTTCAGTGCATCCGCACGTATTCCATGACCGGCCTGGAGGCAATCCCGGCGCTGGCGCGCAAGCATGGGCTGAAAGTGATGCTCGGGGCCTGGGTCAATGCCAACCCGATCGATACCGACAAAGAAGTGGACTTGCTGATTGCCGCCGCCAATGCCAACCCGGACGTGGTCAGCGCGGTGATCGTCGGCAACGAAGCGCTGCTGCGCAAGGAAGTTACCGGCGAGCGCCTGGCCGGGTTGATCAACAAGGTGAAAAGCCAGGTAAAGGTGCCGGTTACCTACGCCGACGTGTGGGAGTTCTGGCTGCAGCACCCGCAGGTGGCGCCCGCTGTGGACTTCCTCACCATCCACCTGCTGCCCTACTGGGAGGATGACCCACGGGGCATCGACGAGGCCCTGGCGCATGTCGCCGATGTGCGCCGGGTGTTCGGCACGCGCTTTGCGCCCAAGGACATCCTTATCGGCGAGACCGGCTGGCCCAGCGAGGGCCGCCAACGCGAGACCGCAGTGCCCAGTAGGGAAAACGAAGCACGCTTCATCCGCGGCTTCGTCACCATGGCCGAGGCCAACGGCTGGCGCTACAACCTGATCGAGGCCTTCGACCAGCCGTGGAAGCGCGCCAGCGAAGGCGCCGTGGGGGGTTACTGGGGGCTTTACGATGCCGACCGGCAGGACAAGGGCGTGCTTGAAGGGCCGGTAAGCAACCTGCACCACTGGCCGCAGTGGTTGCTGGCCAGCGCGGTGCTGATGGCGGTGATGCTGGTATTCGCCGGGCGCCCTGCAAACGCGGGTGCCGCCTTGCTGTTGCCGCTGCTGGCTGCGTTTGGCGCGGGCTGCCTGGGGCTGTGGGACGAGCTGATGCGTACCCACGCGCGGTTTGCCGGCGAATGGCTGTGGGCAGCGCTGCTGGCAGGGCTGAACCTGCTGGTGCTGGCCCACGGGGTACTGGCGCTGGCGCGCCGGGCGGGCTGGCGTGAACGGCTATTTGCCTGGTTCGAGGCACGTGCGGGGTGGCTGTTGTTGGCGGCCGGTTTTGCGGCGGCGGTGAGCATGCTGGCGATGGTGTTCGACCCGCGTTATCGCAGCTTCCCCACGCCGGCGCTGGCATTGCCGGCGGTGGTTTACCTGCTGCGGCCGGTGGCGGCAGCGCGGGCGGAGGTGGCGTTGCTGGCGTTTATCGTCGGGGCGGGCGTGATGCCGCAGCTGTACCTTGAAGGGCTGGAAAGTCAGCAGGCTTGGGGGTGGGCTGTGGTCAGTGTGCTGATGACGGCGGCGCTGTGGCGCAGCTTGCGGGTGCGCAAGGCTTAAACACAGCGGTGACCTTTTCGCGGGTAAACCCGCTCCCACAGGGTCTCCATCGTCCGTGAGAGCTGCACTATTTCTGTGGGAGCCGGCTTGCCGGCGAATGGGCTGCAAGGCAGCCCCTGTCAGCCGCGACGCCCTTGCCGCACCAAGCGCAACCCCGCCAGCACCACCGCAAATACCGCAATGCTCGCGGTGTACAGCACCAGCGCCGGCACCCCGAACACCAGCCCCAGCACCGCCAGCCACCAACCACCCCGGCCAGGCACCACCTGCGCCAGCAGCGCCAGCCCCATCCCGGCCCAGGCCATCACCTGAAAGTGAATGCCCAACCCCAGCAGCGAGCGCACCTGGCATTGCCAGTACTCGCCCGCTGCCGTGCACAGGCCGACCCACTGCGCATCCTCCATCAACCCGTAACGCACACCGTAACTGGCCGCCAGCCACACGGCGAGGAACAGCAGCAGCGAAACGGCCGGCAACGAACGAGACATCCAGTTCTCCAATAGCGGTAATCGAAAGCATCCATGATCGCCCAAGGCCCGTTGTAAGGCAAAATCACAACCCTGCAGCTATGTTGCAGATAACAAGCACACCAAAGGCCACTGCACTTGGCAACTTTGCCAAGGCACTTGTGGTCCTAGCCTGCGTAGCGCAGTACCTTGCTCGCGTTCTTTCTGGGGGATTACATGCTTCGATCTTGGCGCCTTGCCGCCCTTGTTGGCGGCCTGCTCATGGCTGCGGCCGCTTCAGCGCGGGATATCGACGCCGCGACCTATGGCTTCCCCTTGACCAACCCGTTCGAGGCGACCATCGCCACCACGCCGCCCGACCAGCGCCCGACGCTGCCCAGCGACGACGAAATCGACCAGAGCGATTACAGCCTCAACCTGCGCCCGGAACGCGAGTTCACCCTGCCCGACAACTTCTGGGCGGTAAAAAAACTCAAGTACCGCCTGGCCCGCCAGGACCACGAGGCGCCGCTGATCTTCATCATCGCCGGCACCGGGGCGCCGTACTCGAGCAGCATCAACGAATACCTGAAGAAGCTGTTCTACCAGGCCGGTTTCCACGTGGTGCAGCTGTCGTCACCCACCAGCTACGACTTCATGAGCGCCGCGTCGCGCTTCGCCACACCGGGCATCAGCACGGAAGATGCCGAAGACATGTACCGCGTGATGCAAGCCGTGCGTGCCCAGCACCCGCGCCTGCCGATCAGCGAGTTCTACCTCACCGGCTACAGCCTGGGTGCGCTGGATGCGGCGTTCGTCAGCCACCTGGACGAAACCCGCCGCAGCTTCAACTTCAAGCGCGTGCTGCTGCTCAACCCGCCGGTCAACCTGTACACCTCGATCAACAACCTCGACAAGCTGGTGCAGACCCAGGTCAAGGGCATCGACCGCAGCACCACGTTCTATGAGCTGATGCTGGAAAAACTCACCCGCTACTTCCAGGACAAGGGCTACATCGACCTCAACGACGCCCTGCTGTACGACTTCCAGCAGTCGCGCCAGCACCTGTCCAATGAACAGATGGCCATGCTGATCGGCACCTCGTTCCGCTTCTCGGCGGCCGACATTGCCTTCACTTCCGACCTGATCAACCGCCGTGGCCTGATCATTCCGCCGAAGTTCCCGATCACCGAGGGCAGCAGCCTCACGCCGTTCTTCAAGCGCGCCCTGCAATGCGACTTCGACTGCTACCTGACCGAGCAGGTGATCCCGATGTGGCGCGCCCGCACCGACGGCAACAGCATCTTGCAATTGGTCAACCAGGTGAGCCTGTACGCACTGGAGGACTACCTGCGCGACAGCCCGAAAATCAGCGTGATGCACAACGCCGACGACGTCATTCTCGGCCCAGGCGACATCGGCTTCCTGCGCAAGGTATTCGGCGAACGCCTGACGCTTTACCCCCATGGCGGCCATTGCGGCAACCTCAATTACCGCGTCAACAGCGACGCCATGCTGGAGTTCTTCCGTGGCTAACAAATTCCTCCTCGCCACCGCCCTGCTGTTTGCCGGCAATGCCTTGGCCGCGGAAACCGCGCCACGCACCAGTGTGATCGAGGCCGACCCGCAGGTCACCGCGCAACCGCTGGCACCTGAGGCTGACGGCTTCATCGACCCGCTGCGCGAACTGAAATTCAACCCAGGCCTGGACCAGCGCGAGTTCGAGCGCTCCACCCTGGCTGCGTTGAACATCTACGACCCGCTGGAATCGCTGAACCGGCGCATCTACCACTTCAACTACCGGCTGGACCAATGGGTGCTGCTGCCGTTGGTTGATGGTTACCAGTACGTCACACCGCGCTTCGTGCGCACCGGGGTAAGCAACTTCTTCAACAACCTGGGCGACGTGCCGAACCTGTTCAACAGCGTGCTGCAGCTTAAAGCCAAGCGCTCGGCGGAGATCACCGCGCGGCTGATGTTCAACACCATCATCGGCGTGGGTGGGCTTTGGGACCCGGCGACCAAGATGGGCCTGCCGCGCCAGAGCGAGGATTTTGGCCAGACGCTGGGCTTCTATGGCGTACCTGAGGGGCCGTACATCATGCTGCCGGTGCTGGGGCCGTCGAACCTGCGCGACACCACCGGGGTGGTGGTGGACTATGCCGGCGAGCAGGCGGTCAACTTCCTGAATGTGGCCGAGGTCAGCACCGATCACCCGGAAATCTTCCTGCTGCGCGCGGTGGACAAGCGCTACACCACCAAATTCCGCTATGGCCAGCTCAACTCGCCGTTCGAGTACGAGAAGGTGCGGTATGTGTATACCCAGGCGCGCAAGTTGCAGATAGCTGAGTGAAGGCTACCGGCCCTATCGCCGGCAAGCCGGCTCCCACAGGATAAGCACAGGGCTTGAATGCTGCGCTGTACCTGTGGGAGCGGGTTTACCCGCGAAGAGGCCCTGACAGGCCACCTCAAATCCCCAGAAACTGCTCCAGCTCCCGCCGTTTAGCCAGGGCATCCTTGCGCCCCAGCTCGATCAGCTCACTGCAATAGCTGGCCTCGAACAGCAGATAGCTCAACACCCCCGCCCCGCTGGTCCGGGTCGCCCCCGGCCCGCGCAGGAACACCCGCAACGGTGCCGGTAACTCACGCCGGTGCCGCGCGGCGATCTCGTCCAGCGGCTGGCTGGGCGCCACCACCAGCACATCGATCGGCGCCAGGCCCAGGCGTCGTGCATCCAGGTGGGCGGGCAGCAGGCGGCTGAGGTGGTTCAGGCGCTGCAGCAGCTCGATATCGTCCTCCAGGCTGTCGATGAAGGTGCTGTTGAGCATGTGCCCACCGATTTGCGCCAGGCTCGGCTGCTGGCCACTGAACACACGCTGGGTCGGCAATGGCGGCGCTGGCCGCTGCGGGTTGCCGCTGACCCCGACCACCAGTACGCGGCTGGCCCCCAGGTGCAACGCTGGGCTGATCGGCGCCGACTGGCGCACTGCGCCGTCACCGTAGTACTCGTCACCCAGCCGGACCGGCGCGAACAGCAGCGGGATTGCCGCGCTGGCCAGCAGGTGGTCGACGGTCAAGGGCGTGGGCACGCCGATGCGCCGGTGGCGCAGCCAAGCGTCGATGGTGCCGCGGCCTTGGTAGAAGGTGACGGCCTGGCCAGACTCGTAACCGAAGGCGGTCACCGCCACTGCGCGCAATTGCTCGCTGGCCAGGGCATGGGCGATGCCGTCCAGGTCCAGGTGCGCCTGCAACAGGCCGCGCAGTGGGCTGCTGTCGAGCAAGGCGACCGGTGCCTGGCCCCCCAGGCCGAGCAGGCTGTGGCCGACGAAGCGGCTGGCCTGGCGGATCACCCCGGGCCAGTCGCTGCGCAGTACCAGGTGGCTGCGAAAGTTCTGCCAGAAGGTGGTGAGGCGCTGTACGGATTCGCTGAAGCGCGTGGCACCGCTGGCGAGGGTTACGGCGTTGATGGCGCCGGCCGAGGTGCCGACGATGACCGGGAAGGGATTGGGCGCACCGGGTGGCAGCAGCTCGGCGATGCCGGCCAGCACACCGACCTGGTAGGCGGCGCGGGCGCCGCCGCCAGAAAGGATAAGACCGGTGGTAGGCTTCATGGATTCACTCTGTCAGTACCGGCCTCTTCGCGGGACAAGCCCGCTCCCACAGGTACTCCACCGCCCTCAGTCATCGTAGATATACTGTGGGAGCGGGCTTGCCCGCGAAGAGGCCGGCACTGACACCACAAAATTTCAGCGCTTTTTCTTGTCATACAGCCGCGGCGCACCTTCGGGCCGCGACTTGAAGCGCCGGTGCGCCCACAAGTATTGCTCGGGGCACTCGCGCAACACGCCTTCGATCCACTGGTTGATGCGCAGGCAATCGGCTTCTTCGCTTTCACCGGGGAAGTGCTCCAGCGGCGGGTGGATCACCAGACGATAGCCGCTGCCATCCTCCAGGCGCTTCTGGGTGAACGGAATGACCTGCGCCTTGCCCAGGCGGGCGAACTTGGTGGTAGCGGTAACCGTTGCCGCCGGGATGCCGAACAACGGCACGAACAGGCTCTGCTTGGCGCCGTAGTCCTGGTCCGGTGCATACCAGATCGCCCGGCCCGCGCGCAGCAGCTTGAGCATGCCGCGCACGTCTTCGCGCTCAATCGCCAGCGAGTCGAGGTTGTGCCGCTCGCGGCCGCTGCGCTGGATGAAGTCGAACAGCGGGTTGCCGTGTTCACGGTACATGCCGTCGATGGTGTGCACCTGGCCCAGCAGCGCCGCGCCGATTTCCAGGGTGGTGAAGTGCACGGCCATGAGGATCGCGCCCTGCCCCGCCTGCTGCGCAGCCTGCAGGTGCTCGATGCCTTCGATGTGCGCCAGGCGCGCCAGCCTGGCCTTGGGCCACCACCAGCTCATGGCCATTTCGAAGAAGGCGATGCCGGTGGAGGCGAAGTTCGCCTTCAACAACCGGCGCCGTTCGTCGACGGACAGTTCCGGGAAGCACAGCTCCAGGTTGCGTGCGGCAATGCGTCGGCGCTCACCCGCCAGCCGATACATCAGCGCGCCCAGGGCGCCACCGAGCTTCAGCAGGGCACGGTACGGCAGCTGCACCACCAGCCACAGCAGGCCCAGGCCAAGCCACAAGCCCCAGAACCTGGGGTGGAGGAAATAGGGACGAAAACGCGGGCGTTCCATTGAAGCTTCCGGTAAGTCAAAGGCCGAGCATTCTACATCGGATCGGCGCCGGTTGCGGCCAACCGGTCTTATCGTTATAAGTCAGGGCACTTTTTTCGCAACAAGCCGTCTATGCAGACCATGAGCCCAAACCACACACCCGACACCGCCTCCGTGTTCCAGCTCAAGGGCAGCATGCTCGCCATCACTGTGCTGGAGCTGGGGCGCAACGACCTTGAAGCCCTTGACCGCCAGTTGGCGGCAAAAGTGGCCCAAGCCCCCAACTTCTTCAGCAACACCCCGTTGGTGCTGGCGCTGGACAAGCTGCCGGCCGACGAAGGGGCAGTCGACCTGCCCGGGCTGATGCGCATCTGCCGCCACCACGGCCTGCGGACCTTGGCGATTCGCGCCAACCGCATCGAGGACATCGCTGCGGCGATCGCCATCGACCTGCCGGTGTTGCCGCCGTCCGGCGCCCGCGAGCGCCCGCTGGAGCCTGAGCCCGAGGTGAAAAAACCCGAGCCGGCCCCCGCCCCCGAGCCAGCCCTTGTGCAAGAGCAGCGCCCGACCCGGATCATCACCTCGCCGGTGCGTGGCGGCCAGCAGATCTACGCCCAGGGTGGCGACCTGGTGGTCACCGCCTCGGTCAGCCCGGGTGCGGAACTTCTCGCCGATGGCAACATCCATGTGTACGGCCCCATGCGCGGTCGCGCCCTGGCCGGCATCAAAGGCAATACCAAGGCCCGTATCTTCTGCCAGCAGATGACCGCCGAAATGGTCTCCATCGCAGGGCAGTACAAGGTGTGCGAGGACCTGCGCCGCGACCCGCTGTGGGGCTCGGGCGTGCAAGTCAGCCTGTCCGGTGACGTGTTGAACATCACCCGTCTTTAACGGATACTTGCCGTCATTTTTAGAGCAACTTTTTTACCTGTTGCCGTTTTTTGCATTTTGCTGGGACACATGTCCCGACTTATTTAGGGGTGAAACACCTTGGCCAAGATTCTCGTCGTTACTTCCGGCAAGGGGGGTGTGGGCAAGACCACCACCAGCGCCGCCATCGGCACCGGCCTCGCGCTGCGTGGCCACAAGACCGTTATCGTCGACTTCGACGTGGGCCTGCGTAACCTCGACCTGATCATGGGCTGCGAGCGCCGCGTGGTGTACGACTTCGTCAACGTGGTCAACGAAGAAGCCAACCTGCAGCAGGCCCTGATCAAGGACAAGCGCCTCGAGAACCTGTATGTACTTGCCGCCAGCCAGACCCGCGATAAAGACGCGCTGACCCTGGAAGGCGTCGAGAAGGTGCTGATGGCGTTGAAAGAAGATTTCGAATACGTCATCTGCGACTCCCCGGCCGGTATCGAGAAAGGTGCGCACCTGGCGATGTACTTCGCCGACGAAGCCATCGTGGTAACCAACCCTGAGGTTTCTTCGGTACGTGACTCGGACCGCATGCTGGGCATTCTGTCGAGCAAATCGCGCCGCTCCGAAAACGGCGAGGAGCCGATCAAGGAACACCTGCTGATCACTCGCTACAACCCAGAGCGCGTCGTTAACGGCGAGATGCTGAGCATCGACGACGTCACCGACATCCTGGCGATCAAGCTCAAGGGCGTAATCCCTGAGTCCCAGGCTGTGCTCAAGGCCTCCAACCAAGGTATCCCGGTCATCCTCGACGACCAGAGCGATGCTGGCCAGGCGTACAGCGACACCGTCGACCGCCTGCTGGGGAAAGACAAACCCCTGCGTTTTGTTGAAGTGCCGAAGCAAGGATTCTTCGCGCGCCTGTTTGGAGGCAAGTAAACCATGAACCTTTTTGACTTCTTTCGTGGCAGACAGAAACAGACCAGCGCGTCGGTAGCGAAAGAGCGTCTACAGATCATCGTGGCGCATGAGCGCGGCCAGCGCAGCGAACCGGACTACCTGCCGGCGCTGCAGAAAGAACTGCTCGAAGTGATCCGCAAGTATGTGAACATCGGCAACGATGACGTGCACATCGAGCTGGAGAACCAGGGCAGCTGCTCGATCCTGGAGCTGAACATCACCCTGCCTGATCGCTGATTCAGCGACCAAGGTTGATTATTGGGGCTGCTTTGCAGCCCATCGCCGGCAAGCCAGCTCCTACAGGGCCCTCGCTGTACCTGTGGGAGCTGGCTTGCCGGCGATGGGCCGCAAAGCGGCCCCAATGGTTTTCCCTGATTTGACCGAGAACCCGCAATGCCGCTGTCGAACGTCCAGATCCTCCATGAAGACGCCGCCATCCTGGTGGTCAACAAGCCGACCCTGCTGCTGTCGGTGCCAGGCCGTGCCGACGACAACAAGGACTGCCTGATCACCCGCCTGCAGGAAAACGGCTACCCGGATGCGTTGATCGTCCACCGCCTGGACTGGGAAACCTCCGGCATCATCCTGCTGGCCCGCGATGCCGACAGCCACCGCGAGCTGTCGCGCCAGTTCCACGACCGCGAGACCGAGAAGGCCTACACCGCGCTGTGCTGGGGCCAACCGGCGCTGGACAGCGGCAGTATCGACCTGCCCCTGCGCTACGACCCACCCACCAAGCCACGGCATGTGGTGGACCACGAGCAAGGCAAGCACGCCCTGACCTTCTGGCGCATCCTCGAGCGCTGTGGCGATTACTGCCGGGTCGAGCTGACGCCGATCACCGGGCGCTCGCACCAGCTGCGCGTGCATATGCTGTCGATCGGCCACCCGCTGCTGGGCGACCGCTTGTATGCCAACCCTGAAGCGTTGGCGGCGCATGAGCGGTTGTGCCTGCATGCGGCGATGTTGAGCTTTACCCACCCGGTGTCCGGGGAGCGGATGAAGTTCGAGTGCCCGGCGCCGTTCTGAAGCTGTTCTGAATGCTTCGCGGGCAAGCCCGCTCCTACAGGTACAGCACAGCCATCGAAAACTGTGAGGTCCCTGTGGGAGCGGGCTTGCCCGCGAATGGGCCGACACAATTTGTGATCTATCTGCGCTAAACTCGCGCCACTGCTGTCTGGAGTGAGTTATGCGCGAAGCACTGAATACCGGCCTGATCGATTTCCTCAAGGCCTCCCCCACGCCCTTCCACGCCACCGCCAGCCTGGCCCAGCGCCTCGAGGCTGCCGGTTACCAGCGCCTGGACGAGCGTGACAGCTGGGCCACGGTGCCTGGCGGCCGCTACTACGTCACCCGCAACGATTCTTCGATCATCGCCATCAAGCTGGGCAAGCAAGCGCCACTGCTGAGCGGCATTCGCATGGTTGGCGCGCACACCGACAGCCCGTGCCTGCGGGTCAAGCCGCAGCCCGAGCTGCAGCGCCAGGGCTTCCTGCAACTGGGCGTGGAAGTGTACGGCGGCGCCCTGCTGGCGCCGTGGTTCGACCGCGACTTGTCGCTGGCCGGGCGGGTCACCTTCCGCCGCGACGGCAAGGTTGAAAGCCAGCTGATCGACTTCAAGCTGCCGATCGCGATCATCCCCAACCTTGCGATCCACCTCAACCGCACCGCCAACGAAGGCTGGATGATCAACCCGCAGACCGAACTGCCGCCGATTCTGGCCCAGGTTGCGGGTGACGAGCGCATCGACTTCCGCGCGCTGCTCACCGAGCAACTGGCCCGCGAACACCAGCTGAACGCCGATGTGGTGCTGGACTATGAACTGAGCTTCTACGACACCCAGGATGCCGCACAAATCGGCCTGCACGGTGACTTCATCGCCGGCGCCCGCCTGGACAACCTGCTGTCGTGCTACGCCGGCCTGCAAGCACTGCTGGCCGCCGACAGTGATGAAACCTGCGTGCTGGTGTGCAACGACCACGAAGAAGTCGGCAGCTGCTCGGCGTGCGGCGCCGACGGCCCGATGCTGGAGCAGACCCTGCAGCGGCTGCTGCCGGACGGCGACGCCTTTGTGCGCACCATCCAGCGCTCGCTGATGGTCTCGGCCGACAACGCCCACGGTGTGCACCCCAACTACGCCGACAAGCATGATGGCAACCACGGGCCCAAGCTCAACGCCGGCCCGGTGATCAAGGTCAACAACAACCAGCGCTACGCCACCAACAGCGAAACCGCCGGGTTCTTCCGCCACCTGTGCATGGCCGAGGAAGTACCGGTGCAGAGCTTCGTGGTGCGCAGCGACATGGGCTGCGGCTCGACCATCGGCCCGATCACCGCCAGCAACCTGGGCGTGCGCACGGTCGACATCGGCCTGCCGACCTTTGCCATGCATTCGATTCGTGAGCTGTGTGGCAGCCATGACCTGGCGCACCTGGTGAAAGTGCTCACCGCGTTCTATCGCTGCCGCGAACTGCCTTGAGCCTGCAGTTGTAAGCACTGGCCTCTTCGCGGGACAAGCCCGCTCCCACAAGCAGCGGTGAACCTGTGGGAGCGGGTTTACCCGCGAAGAGGCCGGCACAGGCACTGCAACTGCCCAGGATCAATCCCGCTTCGCTTGCCACGCGCTATGCTTAGTACATGGCCCCAACGCAAAAGGATTGCTGTCCATGTCCCCCTTCCTGTCCCTGTTCGTGCCGGTGTTCCTGTTCCTGATGCTGCTGACCATCGGCTTCAGCCTGCGCGAGCGCAACATCGGTGTGCTGATGATGTGGATCGGCACCTTGGGTATCTTCGGCCTCACCTGCTGGAAGATCCTGGAGAAACTGCCCACATAAACCTCTACACTCGGTCAATCGTTTGACCTGAGGTAGATTTCCCGGTGCCAGCCCTCCTGCGTTGCCTTGCCCTGCTGCTGTTTCTGTTCATCGCCCCGGCCCAGGCGGCTGGCCTGCCGAGCCTGCTGGGCTCCAGCGCGCCCGCCCAGCCCGAGGCCACCGAGCCGCTGGGCAAGTCGCTGGACGAGGTGATCAAGAACCTGGAAAACGACCAGCAGCGGGCCAAATTGCTGGCCGACCTTAAGAAGCTGCGCGACGCCACCAAACAATCGCAACCCACCGTCGAACAAGGCGTACTGGGTCTGATCGGCGGCGCGCTGCATGACTTCGAGAAGCAGTTCAGCGGCGACGCCAGCCCATTCCACCGCTGGGCACTGGAAATCGACCAGGCCCAGACCGAGCTGACCGAACTGATGGTGCCGGTGCACCAATGGCCGGCAATCCTGTTCGGCTTTGCCGCGATCATCGCCGTGTGGAGCCTGCTGGCCTATGCCTTCAACTGGATCGGCCACCGCGTGCGGGTGCGCTTCGGCCTGACCGAGGAACTGCCGCAGCACCCGCGCACCTGGGACCTGGTGCGTTTCGCCCTGCGCAAGCTGGGGCCGTGGCTGGTGGCGCTGGTGTTCACGGTGTACCTGAGCTTCGCCCTGCCCTCTTCGCTCGGCAAGTCGATGGCCATGGTGCTGGCCTACGCGCTGGTGGTGGGCACCTGCTTCTCGGCCATCTGCGTGATCGCCTTCTCGCTGCTCGACGGCCCGCACCGCCACCGCGCGCTGCACATCCTGCGCCATCAGGCGTTCCGCCCACTGTGGCTGATCGGCAGCTTCGCCGCCTTTGGCGAGGCGATGAGCGACCCGCGCCTGATGGTTGCCCTGGGCACGCACCTGGCGCACGCCCTGGCCACCCTGGCCAACGTCATCGCCGCGATATGCACCGGGCTGTTCGTGCTGCGCTTTCGCCGCCCGATCGCCCACCTGATCCGCAACCAGCCGCTGTCCCGGCGCCTGACCCGGCGCACGCTCAGCGACACCATCGAGATCCTCGGCAGCTTCTGGTTCATCCCGGCGATGATCCTGGTGGCGATATCGCTGTTCGCCACCTTCGTCTCGGCCGGCGACACCAGCACCGCCCTGCGCCAGTCGCTGATGTGCACGGTGCTGGTGGTGGTGTGCATGGTGCTCAACGGCCTGGTGCGCCGCCACGCCGCCAACCCCAAGCGCGCCAACAAGCGCCAGGCGGTGTACACCGAGCGCCTGCGCAACTTCGGCTATGTGCTGGTGCACCTGTTCATCTGGCTGGTGTTCATCGAACTGGGCCTGCGTGTGTGGGGCCAGTCGATGATCAGCTTTGCCGAGGGCGACGGCCATGAAGTCAGCCTGCGCCTGCTGGGCCTGGCCGGCACGCTGATCGTCGCCTGGCTGGTGTGGATCCTCGCCGACACCGCCGTGCACCATGCCCTGGTGCGTTCCCGCCGGGGCCTGGCCAACGCCCGTGCGCAAACCATGATGCCGTTGATCCGCAACGTGATGTTCGTGGTCATCTTCATCATCGCGGTGATCGTCGCCCTGGCCAACATGGGCATGAACGTCACGCCGCTGCTGGCCGGTGCCGGTGTGATCGGCCTGGCCATCGGTTTTGGTGCGCAGTCGCTGGTGGCCGACCTGATCACCGGCCTGTTCATCATCATCGAGGATTCGCTGGCCATCGACGACTATGTCGACGTCGGCGGCCACCTGGGCACGGTCGAGGGCCTTACCATTCGCACCGTGCGCCTGCGCGACATCGACGGCATCGTGCACACCATCCCGTTCAGCGAAATCAAGAGCATCAAGAACTACTCGCGCGAGTTCGGCTACGCGATCTTCCGCGTGGCCATCCCGCACAGCATGAACATCGACCAGGCCATCACGCTGATCCGCGAAGTGGGGCAGAAGCTGCGCAACGACCCGCTGATGCGCCGCAATATCTGGTCGCCGCTGGAGCTGCAGGGGGTCGAGAGCTTCGAGTCGGGGTCGGCGATCTTGCGCGCACGCTTCAAGACGGCGCCGATCAAGCAGTGGGAAGTGTCGCGGGCGTTCAACCTGGCACTGAAGCGGCAGCTGGATGAAGCCGGGCTGGACCTGGCAACGCCGCGGTTGTCGGTGCAGGTGGTGACTGCGGGCGGCGGCGGGATGGCAGAGACAGGTTCCTCCAGTTAAGGCCTCATCGCCGGCAAGCCGGCTCCCACAAGAACCCCACTGCTCTCCAGGGCAGTGCTGTACCTGAGGGAGCCGGCTTGCCGGCGATTGGGCTGCACAGCAGCCCTACCCCGCCTGGGCGCGGATGCGGATTGCATCATGCCGCCAATACTCCAGGTCACAGTCGATCAGGTGCCCATGCTGGTCACTGTTGACCCGGGTGATGTGCAACCCCGGGCTGCCGGTGGACACCTTCAATGCCGCCGCCGCGTCCGCAGGTAACGCCGTCGGCAGGATCTCGAAGCACACCTGGCCATAGCGAATGTCATACACCCGCGCATAAATCTCGGTCAGCGACTGCGCCAGGTCCTGTTCGAGAATCTCAGGAAAGTACCTGGGGTTGAGGTAGTGCTCGGCATACAGCACCGCCCGCCCGTCGATGCGCCGCAAGCGGCAGATACGTACCACGCTGGACAGCGCCGGCAGCTGCAAGCGCGCGCAAATGGCGGCTGATGCCGGCTGCAGGCGTGCCGAGAGCAGCTCGGTGCTCGCCACCCGCCCCTGGTCACGCACCATCGCATGAAAGTGGCTACGCTCGATCAGGTCGTAGGTCAGCCGCTGGGGCGCGACGAACCAGCCGCGCCGCTCTTCGCGGTAGATCAGCCCCTGGGCTTCCAACTGTGCCAGCGCCTCGCGCAGGGTGATGCGTGTGGTGTCGAACACTTCGCTTAGCTTGCGCTCGGCCGGCAGCTTGCCCCCCGGCGCCAGCAGGCCGTGCTCGATCTGCTCCTGCAGCGCATGGCAGATGGCTGTTACCGCACGCGGTGGCATCGAATGCATCAAGGGTTACCTATCTGGACTAGTCCAGCCCCATAACAGGGCACTTGGAGAATAGTGCAAGCCTAGGCAGGGCTGATGAACATCCCGTGACAAAGCCGCTGCGCAGCCTGCCAAGGCGTACTGCCAGATTCGCGCCAACCCAGATAAATCGGGCCTTCCGTTCTGGTCTACGCTGTATTTTCAGGAACCTGCAGCACCCGGTTCAGGCCTTCCCCTACATCAAACTGTCACGCAATCAGCCTACCTTGGCGCAAGGTTTGCTGACCTAGACCAAAGGTTCCCCAGCAACGGTTTCACTCATAACAACGATCGCGTAAGGCACCCACCCAAGGAGCTTCGGATGAAAAAGTTGTTCATGGCGTCACTGCTCGGCTCGGCCATCACCCTGTGTACCTCGGCCATGGCTGCCGGCACCGACCTCAAGGCCCTGGAAGACGCCGCCCGCAAGGAAGGCACCGTCAACAGCGTGGGCATGCCCGATGCCTGGGCCAACTGGAAAGGCACCTGGGATGACCTGGCCAGCAAGTACGGCCTCAAGCACAGCGATACCGACATGAGCTCGGCTCAGGAAATCGCCAAGTTCGACGCCGAGAAGGACAACGCCAGCGCCGATATCGGTGACGTGGGTGCAGCCTTCGGCCCGATTGCCGTGACCAAAGGCGTGAGCCAGCCGTACAAACCGAGCACCTGGGACCAGGTGCCGGAGTGGGCCAAGGATAAGGACGGGCACTGGGCGCTGGCCTATACCGGCACCATCGCTTTCATCATCAACAAAGACCTGGTGAAGGAAGAGGAACGGCCTAAAACCTGGCACGACCTGGAAAAGGGCAAGTACAAGGTCGCCATCGGTGACGTCGGCACCGCCGCGCAGGCAGCCAACGGCGTTCTGGCCGCTGCCATCGCCTACAAGGGTGACGAGAACAACATTGCCCCAGGCTTGCAACTGTTCACCAAGCTGGCCAAACAGAAGCGCCTGTCGCTGGCCAACCCGACCATCCAGACCCTGGAAAAAGGTGAAGTGGAAGTCGGCGTAGTGTGGGACTTCAATGGCCTGAGCTACCGTGATCAGATCGACCCCAAGCGCTTCGAAGTGCTGATCCCTTCGGACGGCTCGGTTACCTCGGGCTATACCACCATCATCAACAAATACGCCAAGCACCCGAATGCCGCAAAGCTTGCGCGTGAGTACATCTTCAGCGACGCCGGGCAGATCAACCTGGCCAAGGGGCATGCCCGGCCGATCCGTGCCGAGCACCTGAAACTGCCGGCTGATGTGCAGGCCAAGCTCCTGCCCAATGAGCAATATGGTGCTGCGCAGCCGATCAAGAATGCCGAGGCCTGGGAAGCGACCTCGAAGAAACTGCCGCAGATGTGGCAGGAGCAAGTGATCATCGAGATGGAGTAAGGGCCTAGATCTCTAGCGCCTGAACCGACCTCTTCGCGGGTAAACCCGCTCCCACAGATACAGCGCAGCCCTCGGGGATAGCGCATGGCTTTGTGGGAGCGGGTATACCCGCGAAGAGGACAACGCGGTTATTGACTGGAGCCACCATGCAACACAACGTCATCCTGGTCCTGCTCGACGGCCTCAACCACCAGGTCGCCCACCACGCCATGGGCCACCTGCACGCCTATGTCGAGGCCGACCGCGCCGCGCTCTACCGCGTGGAGTGCGAGCTGCCGTCGCTGTCGCGGCCGCTGTACGAATGCATCCTCACCGGCGTGCCGCCGATCGAAAGCGGCATCGTGCACAACAACGTCAACCGCCTGTCCAACCAGCGCAGCGTGTTCCACTACGCCCGCGAGGCCAACCTAGGCACGGCCGCAGCGGCTTACCACTGGATGAGCGAACTGTACAACCGCTCACCCTTCGACCCGCAGCGCGACCGCCACACCCACGCACCCAAGCTGCCGATCCAGCACGGCCTGTTCTATTGGGACGACCGTTACCCCGATTCGCACTTGCTGGCCGACGCCGAATACTTGCGCCGCCGCCACGCACCGAATTTCCTGCTGGTGCACCCGATGAGCATCGATGACACCGGCCACCGCCACGGCCTGGACAGCAGCCAGTACCGCAATGCGGCGCGCAGCGCCGACATCCTGCTGGCCGACTACCTGCCGCGCTGGCTCGAAGAGGGCTACCAGGTGCTGGTTACCGCCGACCACGGCATGAACAACGACCGCTCGCACAATGGCCTGCTGGCCGAAGAGCGCGAAGTGCCGCTGTTCGTATTCGGCGACGCCTTCAGCCTCGACCCTGCCGCCAAACCGCTGCAGACCGAGCTGTGCGGGACCATTTGCGAGCTGCTCGGCGTGCCCCACGACAAGACCGTCTGCCGGGAGCTGCTCAAGTGACTACCCCCCGTAGCCGCAGCGCCCGTGGCCGCTACCTGGCCCTGCTCTGCCTGCTGCCGTTCGCCGTGTTCTTCGTCATCTTCCAGATCGCCCCGCTGGCCTGGGTGGCGATCAACAGCGTGCAGTCGGAAGCCGGTTGGGGCGTGGAAAACTTCAGCAAGATATTCGCCTCGAAGTTCTACCTGCAGGCGCTGCAACGCAGCCTTGAGATCAGCTTCTGGTCGAGCCTGTTCGGCATCGTCATCGCCACCCTCGGCGCCTACTCGCTGCGCCAGGTGGATTCGCGCCTGCGCGACTTCGTCAGCGCCTTCGCCAACATGACCAGCAACTTCGCCGGGGTGCCGCTGGCCTTTGCCTTCATCATCCTGCTCGGTTTCAACGGCGCGCTGACCCTTTTGCTCAAACAGATCGGCCTGTTGGAAGACTTCAGCATCTACTCGAAAAGCGGCCTGATCCTGGTGTACACCTACTTCCAGATCCCGCTCGGCGTGCTGCTACTCTACCCCGCCTTCGACGCCCTGCGTGAGGACTGGCGCGAGTCGGCTGCGCTGCTTGGCGCCAACCACTGGCAGTTCTGGCGGCACATCGGCCTGCCGGTGCTGACCCCGGCGCTGCTCGGCACCTTCGTCATCCTGCTGGCCAACGCCCTGGGCGCCTATGCCACCGTCTATGCGCTGACCACCGGCAACTTCAACGTGCTGCCTATCCGTATCGCCGGGCTGGTGGCGGGCGACATCAGCCTCGACCCCAACCTGGCCAGCGCCCTGGCCATGGTGCTGGTGGGGCTGATGACGCTGGTCACGGTAGCCCATCAGTGGCTGCTCAAGAGGAGCTACCATGCGCGCTGAATCCAACGCCGCCAGCCTGTACCACCGCGTGGTGGTGTACCTGCTGTTCCTGATCCTGCTGCTGCCATTGGCCGGCACCCTGCTCTACTCGCTGGCCACCAGCTGGTCGGCCAGCCTGCTGCCCAGCGGCCTGACCCTGAAGTGGTACGTGGCGCTGTGGAGCGAGCCGCGTTTTCTGGCCGCCTTCGGCCAGTCGCTGCTGGTGTGCATGGGCGCGCTGCTGTTGTCGGTGGTGCTGATCCTGCCGCTGCTGTTCGTGGTGCACTACCACTTCCCCAAGCTCGACGCGCTGATGAACATACTCATCCTGCTGCCCTTCGCGGTGCCGCCGGTGGTGTCGTCGGTTGGCCTGCTGCAGCTGTACGGCAGCGGGCCGATGGCCATGGTCGGCACGCCGTGGATCCTGATCGGCTGCTACTTCACCATCGCCCTGCCGTTCATGTACCGGGCGATCACCAACAACCTGCAGGCGATCAACCTGCGCGACCTGATGGACGCCGCCCAACTGCTCGGCGCCAGCACCTGGCAGGCAGCGTTCCTGGTGGTGCTGCCGAACCTGCGCAAGGGCCTGATGGTGGCGCTGCTGCTGTCGTTCTCGTTCCTGTTCGGTGAGTTCGTGTTCGCCAACCTGCTGGTCGGCACCCGCTACGAGACGCTGCAGGTGTACCTGAACAACATGCGCAACAGCAGCGGCCATTTCAACAGCGCGTTGGTGATCTCGTACTTCGCCTTCGTGCTGGTATTGACCTGGGTCGCCAACCGTTTGAACAAGGACAAAACCTGACATGAGCTTCGTCAGCGTACAAAAACTGCACAAACGCTATGCCGGCACCCCGGTGTTCGAGAACATCGACTGCCAGATCGAACGCGGTGAGTTCGTCACCCTGCTCGGCCCGTCCGGCTGCGGCAAGTCCACCCTGTTGCGCTGCATTGCCGGGCTGACGCCGGTGGACGGCGGGCAGATTCTGCTCGACGGCCAGGATATCGTGCCGCTTAGCCCGCAGAAGCGCGGCATTGGCATGGTGTTCCAGAGCTATGCGCTGTTCCCCAACATGACCGTGGAGCAGAACGTCGCGTTCGGCTTGCGCATGCAGAAAGTGAAAGCCGACGAGAGCCAGACGCGGGTACGCGAAGTGCTGGAGCTGGTGGAACTGGGCAGCTTTGCCGGGCGCTACCCGCACCAGCTGTCCGGCGGCCAGTGCCAGCGCGTGGCCCTGGCCCGCTCGCTGGTCACCCGCCCGCGCCTGCTGCTGCTCGACGAGCCGCTATCAGCGCTGGATGCGCGCATCCGCAAGCATTTGCGCGAGCAGATACGCGCCATTCAGCGCGAACTGGGGCTGACCACCATCTTTGTCACCCATGACCAGGAAGAAGCGCTGACGATGTCGGACCGCATCTTCCTGATGAACCAGGGGCGCATTGTCCAGAGCGGCGATGCCGAAACCCTCTACACGGCGCCGGTGGACCTGTTTGCCGCCGGCTTTATCGGCAACTACAACCTGCTCGACCCGGACAGCGCCAGCCGCCTGTTGCAGCGCCCGGTGGCCAGCCGCCTGGCGATCCGCCCGGAGTCGATCACCCTGGGCCGCAACGGCGAACTGGACGGCGAGGTGCGCAGCCATAGCCTGCTCGGCAACGTGATCCGCTACCGCGTGCGGGTGCGCGACGTTGAACTGGTGGTCGATGTACTCAACCGCTCATCAGCCGACCTGCACGCGGACGGGCAGCGGGTATCCTTGTCGATCGACCCCACGGCGCTACGGGAAGTGGCCTAAGGAGATTCAACACATGGCACTGGCAATTTTCGACCTCGACGAAACCCTGATTCACGGCGACTGTGCGTCGCTGTGGAGCGAGCAGATGGCGCGGCTGGGCTGGGTCGACGGCAAGGCCTTTTTGCGCCGCGACCATGAATTGATGGAGGCCTACGGCAAAGGCCACCTGGCGATGGAGGACTACATGGCCTTCAGCCTGGAACCGATTGCCGGGCGCACGCTGGAAGAGGTCGAGCACCTGGTCGAACCCTGGGTCGAAGACGTGATCGAGCCGATCATCTTTGGCGACGCCTGCCGCTGTATTGCCGAGCACCGCAAGCGTGGTGACCGTATCCTGATCATCTCGGCGAGCGGCACGCACCTGGTGGGGCCGATTGCGGCGCGGCTGGGCGTGGACGAATACCTGGCGATCGAGCTGGAGGCAGTGAACGGTGTGTTTACCGGCAAGACCCATGGCGTGCTGACCTACCGTGAAGGCAAGATCACCCGGCTGCTGGAATGGCTGGATCAGGAGCAGGAGAACCTGGAGGGGGCGAGTTTCTATTCAGACTCGCGTAATGACTTGCCGTTGTTGCTGAGGGTGGATCATCCGCATGTGGTGAACCCGGATGCGGTGTTGCGTGAGCATGCCGAGAAGAATGGGTGGCCGATACTGAGCTGGGCCTGAAATTCTTGCATTGCCTGTACCGGCCCTTTCGCGGGCAAGCCCGCTCCCACAGGTAAATCACTGACCCTGAGCCTGTGATATTCCTGTGGGAGCGGGCTTGCCCGCGAAGAGGCCGAGCCTGCTTACACCAGGCTTGGGTCGATGACCATCACCAGCTTGCCCGACACCTGGTTACTCTCAAGCGCAGCATAAGCCGCCTGGGCAAATTCCACCGGGTAGGTATCGACCAGCTGCGGCGACAAGCGCCCTTCGGCAAACAGCGGCCACACCTGCTGCAGCAACTCACGCAACAACTCGGCCTTGAACCCATCGTCACGGTTGCGCAGCGTGGAACCGGTAATTTCCAGGCGCTTGCCCAGCACCTGTGCCAGGTCCAGTTCGAACTTGCGCCCGCCCATCAGGCCGATGATCACCCAACGCCCATCGCGTGCCAGCAGCTTGAGGTTGAGCTCCCCATAACTGGCACCCACCGGGTCGAGAATCACGTCGAACGGCCCGAGGCCCTCCAGCGCTTCCAGGTTCTCGTTACGCACCACGCCACCCGCCGCGCCCAGGGCCTCGCAATAGGCCAGGCGGTCCTGCGAACCCACGCTGACATACACGGGGTTGCCGAACGCCTTGCACAGCTGAATGGCGGCCGAGCCAACGCCACTGGCGCCTGCGTGCACCAGCACTTTTTCGCCCGCTTTCACGTTGCCCAACTGGAAGATGTTCAACCACGCCGTGGCATACACCTCAGGCAGCGCCGCGGCCTCGTGCAGGCTCAGGCCTTCAGGCACCGGCAGCACGTGGCGCGCATCCACCACCACTTCCTCGGCCATCGCGCCGCTGGCCAGCAATGCGCAGACCCGATCGCCCACGCGCCAATCGGCGCCTGGTCCCACTTCCTCGATCACCCCGGCGCATTCCAGGCCCATGTACGGGCTGGCGCCTGGCGGTGGCGGATACAGGCCCTTCATTTGCAACAGGTCGGCGCGGTTCAGCCCCGCAGCGGCCACTCGAATGCGTACTTGGCCGGCGTCAAGGGCCGGGCGCTCGGCCTCGACCCACTCCACATGTCCGTCTTCGCCTTGCAATGCCTTCACAGTGCCTCCATAGTTGAATCATGACTGAGCCTGGGGAACCCTCGCCCCGGGCTTTTTGCAGTATTTGTCCGGCTCCATGGAACCGGCAACGGAAAAGACGGCCTACTATGCGTGATCAATTGCCTCCACGTCGAATCAGCATGAAGCATTTCCTACCAAGCACCGCCCTGGCCCTCATGATCGGCCTTGGCAGCCTCACGCTCGGCGGCAATGCGGCGGCCGCCAACAAGTGGGACAGCCTGCAGCCGGACCGAGACGAAATCGTCGCCAGCCTCAACGTGGTGGAGCTGCTCAAGCGCCACCATTACAGCAAGCCACCGCTCGATGACGCCCGCTCGGTGATCATCTACGACAGCTACATCAAGCTGCTCGACCCTGCGCGCAGCTATTTCACCGCGGCCGACATCGCCGAATTCGACAAGTGGAAGACGCAGTTCGACGACTTCCTCAAAAGCGGCAACCTCGACCCTGGCTTCACCATCTACAAGCGCTACCTCGACCGCGTCAAGCAACGCCTGGACTTCGCCCTGGCCGAGCTGAACAAGGGTGTTGACAAGATGGACTTCACTACCAAGGAAACCTTGCTGATCGACCGCAAGGACGCCCCCTGGATGAAGAACCAGGCCGAGCTCGACGACCTGTGGCGCAAACGCGTCAAAGACGAAGTGCTGCGCCAGAAGATTGCCGGCAAAGAGCCCAAGCAGATCCAGGAAACCTTGACCAAGCGCTACAAGAACCAGCTGTCGCGCCTGGACCAGACCCGTGCCGAGGACATCTTCCAGGCCTACATCAACACCTTCGCCCAGTCCTACGACCCGCACACCAACTACCTGTCGCCGGACAATGCCGAAAACTTCGACATCAACATGAGCCTGTCGCTCGAAGGCATCGGCGCCGTGCTGCAGAGCGACAACGACCAGGTCAAGATCGTCCGCCTGGTGCCGGCAGGCCCTGCGGCCAAGACCAAGCAAGTGGCCCCGGCCGACAAGATCATCGGCGTCGCCCAGGGCAACAAGGAAATGGTCGACGTGGTTGGCTGGCGCCTGGACGAAGTGGTCAAGCTGATCCGTGGCCCTAAAGGCTCGGTCGTGCGCCTGGAGGTCATCCCGGCCAGCAATGCGCCAAGCGACCAGACCAGCAAGATCGTCTCGATCACCCGCGAAGCCGTCAAACTTGAAGAGCAGGCGGCGAAGAAGTCGGTGCTCAAGCTCAAGCAGGCTGGCCGTGACTACAAGCTGGGTATCATCGAGATCCCGGCCTTCTACCTGGACTTCAAGGCCTACCGTGCCGGCGATCCTGAGTACAAGAGCACCACGCGCGACGTGAAAAAGCTGCTCACCGAGCTGCAGAAGGAAAAAGTCGACGGCGTGGTCATCGACCTGCGCAACAACGGCGGCGGTTCCCTGCAGGAAGCCACCGAGCTGACCAGCCTGTTCATCGAAAAAGGCCCGACCGTGCTGGTACGCAACAGCGACGGCCGTGTCGACGTGCTCGAGGACGAGAACCCCGGCGCCTTCTACAAAGGCCCGCTGGCATTGCTGGTCAACCGCCTCTCGGCTTCGGCCTCGGAGATCTTCGCCGGCGCCATGCAGGACTACCACCGCGCCCTGATCATCGGCGGCCAGACCTTCGGCAAAGGCACCGTGCAGACCATCCAGCCGCTGAACCATGGCGAGCTGAAGCTGACCCTGGCCAAGTTCTACCGGGTTTCCGGGCAGAGCACCCAGCACCAGGGCGTGCTGCCGGATATCGACTACCCATCGATCATCGACACCAAGGAAATCGGTGAAAGCGCCCTGCCCGAGGCCATGCCGTGGGACACCATCCGCCCGGTGGTCAAGCCGGCGGCCGACCCGTTCAAGCCGTTCCTGTCACAGCTCAAGGCCCAGCACGAAGCGCGCAGCGACAAGGACGCGGAGTTCACCTACATCCGTGACCGCCTGGCGTTGACCAAAAAGCTGATGGACGAGAAGACTGTCAGCCTCAACGAACAGGACCGCCGCGCCCGCCACGACGAGATCGAGGCCAAGCAACTGGCCCTGGAAAACACCCGCCGCAAGGCCAAGGGTGAAGAGCCGTTGAAAGAGCTGAAGAAAGAAGACGAGGACGCGCTGCCGACCGAGGATGAAAACACCAAACCGGAGGACGACGCTTACCTGTCCGAAACCGGTCGCATCCTGATCGACTATCTCAGCGCCAGCACCAAGGTGGCCAAGCAGTAATAGGCAATTCTTACCTTCTCTTGATGCTGAAATCCCAAAGCCCGATGCATAGCGTCGGGCTTTTTTTTGAGCTCAGATTCTCAGATTGACCTCCCCAAAGGTCAATATCTGCCTTCGCCCCCAAGCGTCGCGAATACACTTATAAACACCGAATCTGTAAGAAAATCCTGCGAACTTGTAGGATTTTTCTATATTTTCTGCTTGCAACACCGGCACTCACCTGAAGTGATAAAGTCCATCGACCGCAGAATAATTTCAAGCAATTAAACGGAACCTCATTCACACCCTAACCAGGATCTAACAGACCTCATAATAGCCGCAAGGACGCGAATCGAACATTAAGGATAAAAGATGCTCTCATGGAATACCGCGCCATCATGGAACCAAATAGAAAGCCATATTATAGACGCCATGGATTACCAAGGCGGATCTACATTCAGAAGCTACCTTAACGAACATGCGCCGTCAGTAGCGCTCAACATTCGCCGCGTAGAAAGTGTCAGACTTGCATTCATCCAAGCTGAATGGCAGGCTGCTAGTTCATTGCGACAGCGTTATTCAGATCTAGATATCGAAAATGTGCTCGGAGATCTAATCAGCGTAGCGAATCAGATGGCAATGATTATCGCCGGTGGCGTACTGACTGGAGGCACAATTGGGGTGGGCGTAGGCGCTTTAGGAGCAGGAGCAGGCGCTGTCCCGATGGGCTTAGCTGGAGCTGCATTGGGACTTCAAATCAGCACCTGGGTACTTGGCGTGCTCGGATTAGCATCAATAGCAGACTTTTTCATAGATGGCTTACCACGAATTGCTGAGTATTACGTGGAGGGTATTAACATAGCGTGGAAAGGGCCTCGTGGCGATGATGGTTTGCAGCCATTAAGCCAAGATGATCCGATAGCACAAAGTAGAGCAGCCCACCACAACACATTGCTATGGGGCACGTCGAGATCATCACATTGATAATATCAGGTATCGTCGCCTACCTCACACGGGGTCGCGGTGACGCCAGAGTATTAGCTCATGACATGCAAACCAGCAAAAAAGGAGCGCGCCTGGGCCAATGGATGGTCAATCACGAAGACAAACTGAAAAGCCGCAGCAACCTACATTCATCAGAGCCCATAAAAAGTGCTGATACTCCCGGTAAGCAAACCGCATCGGCTCCTGCAGAAAAGCTACTGAAATCAACGCACAAGTCACTAGATAAGTTAGACAACAAGGCTTTTTCAAGCGCCGCAAACCAACTGGACCCGGCTGACAAACAAGGAAGACTCACTTTCGCTGGTAGAGCACTACAAAAGCACGCCAGTCGTGATGGTAGTGCCTTCCCCAAGGTTAAAGGAAACCAGGAAGACATTAACGCCCAAGGCTTATCAGTGGTCAATCAAATACTTAACAATCCAGCCTCAGCAACGACAAGTAAAATAACGGGTAGATTTGGAAATGTAACTGATATAATAGCGCCAGACGGCCGCGGACTGCGTTATGACGCCAGTGGTAAATTCATTGGACTCTTGGAGCCAGGGAAATTATGAAAAAATTAACTTCAATGATTGCAAGCCCATCTGATCGAGAAAATATTGTCATTGAAATTTGGTCAGAAAACATTCAAGTCGCCGAGGTATCTCGGGAGCCGGGTAAAGCGACTGAAATAGAAATTTTTTCACCTGCTGCAGGCACAACCTGGCATTTCAACCTTGATGAATTCAGGGCACTTCTTGATGAAGCAACCGGGATACTGACTACATAGATCAAGCGCCGCGCGGGCGGCGCTCGATCTCATGAACGCTGAAAAACCATCGACATACGCCCGGCTGCCAAAACCAATATCACGTCAACCGGTCAGGCAATCTCGGGATAGGGGTACTCGAATACCCGCACCACTTCCGAGGCATGCCATGAAGCCGCCTCCATGCCATCCACCGGCCCGGAGAAGCGCCCCAGGCGCTCCACACATTCGAAGAAGCCGGTACGCGGCAAACGGCTGGCGCCCTGGCTGATCACCAGCGAGCTGCGCAGCGGCTGTTCGGCACGGGCGTCGAGCACGGCCAGGTATTCCAGCGCAGCGGTCAGCGTCTGCATGGCCGGCGTGGGCAATTGCAGGCGCTCTATCAGCGCACGGTACGTCAGCAAGTGGCGTTGACGGCGGGCCAGGTCAAGCTCATCCAGCAGGCTCTGCCAATGCTGTCGGCTGATCCTGACCTGGCTCATGACGGCTCGCTCCAGCCCGCCACGCCCAGATGCCAGGCCAGGGCACGGCGGATCACATCACCCGGCTCGCGTTCGCCCGATTCGATCATGGCCAGGTAGGCAGGGCTGACCCCCACATTACGCGCCAGTGCCTCAGGCGCGATGCCTTTGGCCTGACGCAACTGCGCCACCTCACTGAAAGCGGGCAGATCAACGCGTGTCTCGCGCGGTTTATCGACTTCGGCAACCGCCTCGGCAGGCGCCTGCCCGGCCGCCTTGAGCAACGCCTGATACTGCTCCCAGGGAACAACGGCGTACTCGGGCTGACCGTCCCGGCTAATGACCTGAATACCCATAACAACCCCCTAACGTAGGATTACGGCATGTAATCCGTAGGCATAATCCTTATGCCAATTATATTACCAAGCGCGGGAGTCTGTGGGGATCTGCTCGCTTTCAGTGCGTTTTGCGTTCAAGACGCAAGGCTTCCGGGGTGTCGGGCAAGCGCTCGACCACGCGCAGGCGCTCTGGCGCCTGGCTGTCACGCCAGGCTTTGAAGCGCGCCAGCTCATCGGCCACGGTCTTCAGAACCCAGCCGAGCACAGCAATGTCATCCAGAAAACCCACACCCAGCAACCAGTCGGGGATGGCATCGATGGGGCTGACGAAGTACAGCAGGCCGGCGACGATGGTGACCAGTGCCTTGGGGCTGATGGCACGGTACTCACCGCGCCACCAGGCCAGGCACAGCGACTGCAGCAGCTTGATGTCTTCACGCAGCTGGCCAAGGCGAGGCCCCTTGCGGGCCACGGCAAACAGCAGGGCCGGCAACCGGCCGCGGCTGAGCAGGCGCTCGGCCAAGGGCAGGAAGCGGGCGAAATTCCAGGGTGCGCTCATGGAGCCTCCAGCAGGGGAAGGTTATCCACATTTATTGTGGATAACCTTGTGAACAGGGCGAACTTTCTGACGCCAGGTGCCCACAAGGCAAGGGCCGCGGTCAGATCGGGCGTTTTTTACACAGTCGTTTCAATTGCGCAAACGATTTGCGTCAGAAGCCTTGTGCTTCCTCACACTGCTTTTCCTCGGACATTATCAGGCCAGCGAGGTTCGGCCCAGTGCCTTGAGGCAGAAACAACAACGCCCCGTCGAAACGGGGCGTTGTGCAGTTACCGGCCAGTATTACTTGGCAGGTGCTTCTGCAGGGGCTTCAGCTTCTGGCGCATCGCCTTGCAGCTGAGCCGGGTCTTTGATGGCGATCAGTTCCAGGTCGAACACCAGGACCGAGTTGGCCGGGATCAGCGGGCTTGGGCTCTGTGCGCCGTAGGCCAGTTCAGCCGGGATGAACAGTTTGTACTTCTCACCAACGTGCATCAGCTGCAGGCCTTCAACCCAGCCTGGGATCACGCCGCTGACCGGCAGGTCGATCGGGCTGCCACGCTCTACCGAGCTGTCGAACACCTTGCCGTCAGTCAGCTTGCCTTCGTAGTGGACAGTGACCACGTCAGTTGGCTTGGGCTGCGGGCCGTCGGCCTTCTTGACCACTTCGTACTGCAGGCCCGAAGCGGTGGTGACCACACCAGGCTTCTTGGCGTTTTCTTCGAGGAATTTCTTGCCGGCGGAGGCGGCTTCTTCGCTGGCCTTGGCCAGGCGCTCCTCGGCACGTTTTTGCAGCGAGGTGAAGGCCTCTACCAGCTCTTCGTCCTTGATGCGCTGTTCTTTCTTGCTGACGGCGTCTTCGATGCCGAGGGCAACGGCTTTGGAATCAAGGTCTTCCATGCCTTCCTGAGCCAGGCTCTTGCCCATGTTCAGGCCGATACCGTAGGAGGCTTTCTGTGCCGGAGTTTTCAGCTCGGGGCTGCTGGCTTGTTGATCACAGCCAGCCAGTACCAGGCCTACCAGGGCAACCGCAGCCGCCAAACGATGCTGTTTCATGCTATTTCCTTGTTCATGCGCCATGTGGGCAATCAGGGTAAAGCCGCGAGCTTATCAGGCGGCCATTACCAATGGCTACCGGCATAAGAGCGGGTTCTGATAAGGAAGTTCAGTACTTAAAAGCTTATTCATTCAAGGTTTACAGCCAATGGCCAGTATTGACCCTTGATCGCGCTTTTGCCCGGAATTTGTGGCGATTTATGTCTATGGGTTCTGAGCAGCCCACTCAGGGGTACGCGCCGTCTCTGTATTGCCCGGCCAATTCGCGCAACACATCACACACCCACTGCCCTGGCAGGCTAAGCGGCAGCGCGGCATTGCGGCAGATCCCCACCGAACCGCCGGGTTCACGCACACCCAGGTCCAGCTCGGCCAACTCGCCGCGGCGCAGGTCGAGCAGCACCGCATCGCGCGGTGCCACCCACAACGCATCGCTGCCCAACAGGTAGCGACGGCTCAAGGCCAGTGAAAGGGTTTCCAGGCGTTGTGCCGGCATCTGGATGCCGCACTGCACGAAGAGGCTGTCGGCGTGTTGGCGAATGGTTGTGCCGGGTGGCGGCAACACCAGTGGGTAGCGCCCCACCCGCGCACGCTCCACCGGCGTGCTGGCCAGCAAGGGGTGCCCGGGGCGTACCACCAGGGCCATCGATTCGCTGTACAGGTGCTCGAACGACAACCCTTGAATCTGCGGGCTGTCGGTCATGCGCCCGACCACCAGTTCCAGCTCGCCCAGGCGCAACTGCCCGAGCAACTGTGCACTGACCCCGGTCACCACGCTGATCAGCAGCGCCTCGTGGCGTTGATGCAGGCGGCACAGCACTTCGGGCATCAACAAGCCTTCGACCGTCGACAGCACGCCGATGCGCACCTGCGACGGCGCCCGCGCCTCGCCACGCAGGCTGCTTACGCCGTCACGCAGAGCCTGCACGCTAGGCCCGGCATAGCGCATGAAGCGGGTGCCAGCCGGGGTCAGCTCGACGCCCTGCCGGCTGCGCTCGAACAGGCGCGTCTCGAGCAGGTCTTCGAGCTCCTTGAGGGTCTTGGAAATCGCCGGCTGGCTGATGGCCAGAATGTCGGCGGCCCTGGCCAGGCTGCCCTGCCGGGCAATCTCCAGGAAGCACAGCAGGTGGCGGTACTTGATGCGGGTGTCGAGGTTCATGCCGGCAAGCTTACCGCATCGCCACCTGCGGCGTATCCGGGTCGCGCTGCTGGCGCCGGAACTGCCCCGGCGGCAGGCCGTGGATCTGGCGGAAGCGCCGGGAGAAATAAGCCTCGTCGGCGAAACCGCACAGCCGCGCCACCTCCCCCACCGGTCGGCTGCCGTTGAGCAGGTAGTTGCGTGCCGCGTGCATACGCCGCTCCAGCACCAGTTCGCTGAAGGTCTTGCCGATTTCCTTGCGCAGCCAATGGGTGAGGTAACTCGGTGACAGGTAGGTGGCCGCCGCCACCTTGTGCAGGTTGAGGTCGGGGTCGTCGATATGCCGGCGCAGGTACTCGCTCATGCGCCCGAGCGCGGCGCGGCGGCTGAGCTGCGCTGCGTTGTTGTCGGCCAGTTCGCGCAGCGGTTCGGCATACAGGCCGCAGACCTGGCCGATCAGTTGCAGCAGCAGGCCCTTGAGGATCTCGCGGCTACCGAAGCGGCGGTTGGCATCGAGTGCGCGCATCTGCGCCAGGATGCGCCCGACCTCGGCGAAGTCGGGCTCATCGAGGCAGAAGTCGAGGTGTTCCTGAAAGCGGAACGGTGACAGTTCCGGAGCTTGCAGAATCGAGACCTCTTCCAGGTCCATCGGGTCGCAGGCCAGGTGCGGCAACAGGAACGTCTGGGAGAAGTTGATCACCACAAAATCGCTGTCGGCTGGGTGCGGGATCACATGCACCCGGTGCGGCAGGATGAACGCCAGGGTGTTGCGGCGGAACGGGCGCTGCACGTTGCCGATGTGCTGCAGCGTATCGCCGCCGAAATTGACCTGGATCTGGAAGTACTCATGGCGATGCGGCGCGGTCTCGGCGGGGCGGCCGCGCTGGTCGCGGATGTAGAAATCCATCAGCTCGCTGCGCTGCTGCATGAGGTAGGTCGGGACCTCGCGCTTGGGGGGCATGGGCAATCTCCGGTGTACGGGCACTTAGTTGTACGACGTCAAAAACTCTGCAATTTAACCCTGTCTGCAAAAAACAACGCAACAGCATATCCCTGCAACCCTTGAAAAACGCGACATTCAGCAAAGAAAAGCGGCAAAACCCCGTCGCTGGATTTTTTTGGACAGCGCAGCCAAACCACGACCTGAATGAAAAAAACGGTCTAAAACCGCCGTTGCATTCGACCTGTTGTACGACCACCTTAGAAGCGGGACTGCAGCCCAACCTCTACCAACAACAACAAACGAGGTCGACTCATGTCGAGCACGCCTACCCCCCGCGCCGCGTCGTCGTACGCGCTGGACGCGGCCCCTGCCCAGCGCCTGCCTACCCGCCGCCGCTGGTTCATGCTTTCGCTGCTGCTGGTGGCGACCATCATCAACTACGTCGACCGGGTCAACATATCCATTGCCGCCCCGTTCATGGCCAAGGACCTGGGCTTGGACAAGGTCGAGATGGGCCTGATCTTCTCAGCCTTCGCCTGGACCTACGCCCTGGCGCTGGTGCCCGCCGGCTTCATCGCCGACCGTTTTGGCTCGCGCCTGACCTACGGCGTGTCGCTGATCAGCTGGTCGGCTGTCACCGTCGCCCAAGGCCTGGCCAGCGGCTTTGCTTCACTGTTCGGCTTGCGCCTGGCGGTTGGAGCGATGGAGGCGCCCGCCTTCCCCGCCAACAGCCGCGCGGTCACCGTATGGTTCCCGGCCCGTGAACGCGGCATGGCCAGCAGTATCTACGTGTGCGGCCAGTACCTGGGCACCGCGCTGTTCACCGGGGCCCTGCTGTGGCTGGCCACCACGTACGACTGGCGCCATGTGTTCTACAGCACCGGCCTGGTCGGCATCCTGTTCGGCGTGGTGTGGTTGTTCCTGTACCGTGACCCGCTGAACTGCAAGAAAGTCAGCAAGGAAGAGCTGGCCTATATCGAAAACGGCGGCGGGCTGGTGAAAAGCAGCCAGCAGCGCACTCGGTTCGACTGGCGGCAAGTGGCCGAGCTGTTCCGCTACCGGCAGGTGTGGGCGATCTGCCTGGGCAAGTTCGCCAGCACCTCTGCGCTGTACTTCTTCCTGACCTGGTTCCCCACCTACCTGATCGAAGAGCGCCAACTGACCTTGATCAAGGTCGGCATCTTCGCAGTGATGCCGTTCATTGGCGCGACCGTGGGCATCCTCCTGGCGGGGATCGTCTCCGACCTGCTGATTCGCCGCGGCTATTCGTTGTCGTTCGCCCGCAAGCTGCCGCTGGTGGTGGGCTCGATGCTGGGCATGTCGATCGTGCTGGTGAACTTCACCGACTCCAACGTGCTGTGCATTGCCGTGCTCACCCTGGCGTTCTTCGCCCAGGGCATCGCTTCGTCGTCGTGGGCCGCAGTGTCGGAAGTCGCACCCAAGGAACTGATTGGTTTGACCGGCGGTATCACCAGCCTGGCGGCCAATATCGGCGGCATCGTCACGCCAATCGTGATTGGCGCCATCGTGCACACGAGCGGCTCGTTCGCCATGGCCTTCTGGTTTATCGGCGCAGTGGCATTGATGGGCACCCTGTCGTACTCGCTGCTACTCGGCAAGCTTTACCGCATCGAACTGAAGACGGCGGCATGAACCAGCATTTGTCCAAGCCAACCCCGTTTTCGTCCAACTTTGCCCGCCTGCCACTGGCTACGCTGGCCACTCCCCCTAAGGAGGATCCACCCATGACCTACCTGTTCAACCCACCCGCCGTCGTCAGCCTGCCTATCCTTGGCAGCGCTGCGCGCTTCCCGGTCGGCCGGGTGTTCTGCCTGGGCCGCAACTATCCCTGGCCCGAAGCTGCAGGCCCTGCACCGCGCGAGCCGGTGTTCTTCATGAAGCCTGCGAGCAACGTGGTCGAGGCACAGGGCGAACTGCCCTTCCCGCCGCTCACTGACGAGTTCTGCCATGAAATCGAATTAGTGGTGGCGATCGACAAGGGCGGCGCCAACATCACCCCAGAGCAAGCCCTCGAGCATGTATTCGGTTTTGCTGCGGGCCTGGACCTGACCCTTCGCGACCGCCAGCGGCAGGCCAAGCAAGAAGGCCTGCCGTGGGAAGGCGCCAAGGTGTTCGAGGCCTCGGCACCGATGACCGCCATCACCCCCGCCAGCCAACTGCCGTGGCCGCTGGACGCCTCGCTGTGGTTGGGGGTCAACGGCCAGGAGCGCCAGCGTGCGCACCTGAGCCAACAGACCTGGGGCCTGGCCGAGGTGATCAGCCGCCTGTCCCGCCAACTTCCGTTACGCCCAGGCGACCTGATCATGACCGGAAGCCCGCCTGGTGTGGCACCGCTGAACCCGGGTGACCTGATCCACGCCGGTATCGATGGCATCGGTGAGCTGCACGTACGCGTCGGCCCACGCCCCGCCAGCCAAACCGCCGACGCGGCCTGAAACACAGGAGTGCTTTCATGAACCAAGTCAAGAAAATCGCCCTGGTCACCGGCGCTGGCAGCGGCATTGGCCGCGCGGTCGCCCTCGCCCTGCTGCAGGATGGCTTCAGCCTGGTGCTCGCCGGGCGCCGCGCCGAGCCGTTGCAGGCGGTGGTCGAGCAAGCACAGGCAGCCGGTGGCGAAGCCCTTGCAGTGCCCACCGACGTACGCGATGAACAGAGCGTGGCGCAGTTGTTCGCCACCATCGAGGAGGTGCATGGGCGCCTGGATGTGATCTTCAACAACGCCGGCATCAACGCCCCGGCCGTGCCCATCGACGAACTGCCCCTGGAAAACTGGCGCAACGTCATAGCCACCAACGTTGACGGCGTATTCCTCTGCGCCCGCGCCGCCTTCGGCCTGATGCGCCGCCAGCAACCACAGGGCGGGCGAATCATCAACAACGGCTCCATCTCGGCGCATGCCCCGCGCCCGTTCACTGCGCCCTATACCGCCAGCAAGCACGCGGTACTTGGCTTGACCAAGGCCTTGGCACTGGACGGGCGCCCCTACAACATCGTCTGCAGCCAGGTGGACATTGGCAACGCCCTGACCGAGTTGTCCGAACGCATGACCCGTGGCGTGCGCCAAGCCAATGGCGAGATCGCCGCCGAACCGATGCTCGACGTGCGCCATGTGGCCGAAGCGGTGCGCTACATCGCGGCGCTGCCCCTGGAGGCCAACGTGCTGAATATGACCGTGATGGCCAGCAACATGCCTTTTGTCGGCCGTGGCTGACCCCTGCTTTGAGTGGAGTGACTGATGAAACCTGAAGTCTTGCAACTGAGCCCGATTCTTATCCCGGCAATCCGTGAGCGCCTGGAAGCTCTGTTTACTGTGCACCGCTTTTACGAGCAGGCCGACAAGGACGCCTGTATCAGCCTGCATGGCGGCAATATCCGTGGCGTGATCACAGGCGGCCACACCGGTATCAGCCAGGCGCTGATGGCGCGCCTGCCCAAGCTGGAAGTGGTGGCGATCAATGGCGTGGGCACCGATGCGGTAGACCTGGCCTATGCCCGCGACCGCGGTATCCAGGTTACCGCCACCCTGGGCGCGCTCACCGAGGATGTCGCCGACCTGGCCATCGGTTTGCTGATCGGCGTCTGCCGTGGCATCACCACGGGCGACCGCTTCGTGCGCGCCGGGCACTGGGCGACCAGCACCACGCCCCTGGCGCCGCTGCCTCTGGCGCGGCAGGTGTCGGGCATGCGCATCGGCATCGTCGGCATGGGCCGGGTGGGCCGCGCCGTGGCCCAGCGGGCGGCGGCGTTCGGCTGCCCGATTCGCTACACCGACCTGCAGGCGCAGGATGTGCCATACGGGTACGAGGCGAACCTGGCGCAACTGGCCAAGGACAGCGATGCCCTGATCCTGGCTGCGGCGGCGGACAAGGGCGAAGCGCTGGTCGACCGTGAGGTCCTGCGGGCGCTGGGGCCTGAGGGGTACCTGATCAATATCGCGCGCGGCAAGCTGGTGGATGAACCGGCGTTGATCGCGGCGCTGCAGGCGGGTGAGATCGCTGGCGCGGCGCTGGATGTGTTTGCCGATGAGCCGCGTGTGCCCGAGGCGCTGTTCGAGCGCGAAGACGTGGTGCTGCAGCCGCACCGGGCCAGTGCCACGGTGCAGACCCGTACGCGCATGGGCGAGATGGTGCTGGCGAGCCTGGTGGATGTGTTTGCCGGGCGCGAGCCGCAGGGGTTGGTTATCTAAGCGGGTTGTACCGGCCTCTTCGCGGGTAAACCCGCTCCCACAGATACACCGCTGGATTCAGAACAGCGGTGTATCTATGGGAGCGGGTTTACCCGCGAAGAGGCCGGTACTGGCAACACAGTGAAATCAGGCCACCGCCACTTCCACAGCCTCGCCGTTCAACCGCACCGGCCACACCCGCAAGCGCTGCCCGTCATCTTCCAGGCACTCGCCGCTGCGCAGGTTGAAGTGCTGTTTGTACAGCGGCGCCGCCACCACCAGTTCGCCTTGCAGGCTCCCGACCAGCCCACGGCCAATGATGTTGGCCCCGGAGCGCGGGTCGCGGTTGTCCACCGCATACAGCGCCTGCGCTTGGCCGGGCAGGTAGAACAGCGCTACCTGCGCCCCGTCGAGCCACACCACCACGCCAGAATCGGCGACCAGGTCATCGGCCCTGCACACCGGTTGCCAGTTCGGTTGCGTTGCCACAGCAGCATTGGACAGGTTCATCAGACAGCCTCCTCGACGGTTGGAATAAGGTGCAGCGGTGCTACGGGGCGGCGCTGTTCGCGCTCGCGGACAAAGTGCACATCCGGGTCGGCGCGCCGGTCGTTGACGAAGGTGCGGAAGCGCTTGAGTTTCTCCGGGTCGTTGAGGGCATTGGCCCACTCGCACTCATATTGATCGACCACATGCTGCATCTGCGCCTCCAGCTCGGCGGCCAGGCCCAGGCTGTCGTCGAGGACAACTTGCTTGAGGTAATCCAGGCCGCCCTCCAGGCTTTCGCGCCAAACGGACGTACGTTGCAGCTTGTCGGCGGTGCGGATGTAGAACATCAGCACGCGGTCGATCAGGCGCACCAGGGTTTCGTCGTCCAGGTCGGTGGCGAACAGCTCGGCGTGCCGCGGGCGCATGCCGCCGTTGCCGCAGACGTACAGGTTCCAGCCCTTGTCGGTGGCGATCACGCCGATGTCCTTGCTCTGCGCTTCGGCGCATTCGCGGGTGCAGCCAGACACCGCGAACTTGAGCTTGTGCGGGCTGCGCAGGCCCTTGTAGCGGTCCTCCAGGCGCAGCGCCATGGCGACGCTGTCCTGCACGCCATAGCGGCACCAGGTGCTGCCCACGCAGGACTTCACCGTGCGGGTCGATTTGCCGTAGGCGTGGCCGGTTTCGAAGCCGGCCTCGATCAGCTCGCCCCAGATCAGCGGCAGCTCGTGCAGTTGAGCGCCGAACAGGTCGATGCGCTGGCCGCCGGTGATCTTGGTGTAGAGGTCGTACTTTTTCGCCACCTGGCCGATCACGATCAACTTGTCGGGGGTGATTTCGCCACCTGGGATGCGCGGCACCACCGAGTAGGTGCCGTTCTTCTGCATGTTGGCCATGAAGGTGTCGTTGGTGTCCTGCAGCGGCACCAGCGATGGGTCCATGATCGGCTGGTTCCAGCACGAGGCAAGGATATTGCCCACTGCCGGTTTGCAGATGTCGCAACCGACGTGGCCTTTGCCATGGCGGGCGAGCAAATCATTGAAGGTGCGGATGCCACCGACGCGCACCAGCCCATACAGCTCCTGGCGGGTGTAGGCGAAGTGTTCGCACAGGCTCTTGTCGACGGTCACGCCACGGGCGGTCAGTTCATGCTCGAAGACCTGCTTGAGCAATGCCGCGCAGCCGCCACAGCCGGTGGCCGCCTTGGTGCAACCTTTGACTGCGGCAAGGTCGCCGCAACCGCTGTCGATCGCCGCGCACACCGCGCCCTTGCTGACGTTATGGCAAGAGCAGATGGTCGCGCTGTCAGGCAGTGCATCGGCGCCCAGGGCCGGCGCACCACCGCTTTGCGGCAGGATGAGCGCAGCCGGGTCGGCTGGCAGGGCGATGCCGTTCTGGGCGTATTGCAGCAGCGTGTCGTAATAGCTGTTGTCACCCACCAGCACCGCGCCGAGCACGTGCTTGCCGCTGGCATCCACCACCAACCGGCGGTAGGCGGCGTTGGCTTCGTCGATGAAGCGGTAGCTGCGCGAGCCCGGCGTGGCGCCGTGGGCGTCGCCGATGGAGCCGACATCCACGCCCAGCAGCTTGAGCTTGGTCGACATGTCGGCGCCGGTGAATTCCCCGGCCGCCTCGCCCAGCAGCAGCGCCGCCAGGTTGCGCGCCATGCTGTAACCCGGTGCGACCAGGCCGAACACGCTGCCGTTCCACGAGGCGCATTCACCGATGGCGAAGATGCGCGGGTCGCTGCTGCGGCAATGGTTGTCGATCACCACACCGCCGCGTGCGGCAATCTCCAGGCCGCTGGCACGGCCCAGGGCGTCCTGCGGGCGGATGCCGGCGGAGAACACGATCAGGTCGGTTTCCAGGTATTCGCCACCGTCGAAGTTCATGCGGTAGCGGTAGGCCTCACCCGCGCTGATCGACTGTGTGGCACGCGACAGATGCACGCCCACGCCCAGCGCTTCAATCTGCGCTTTGAGCGCCGCGCCGCCCTCGCCGTCCAGCTGCACCGGCATCAGCCGTGGGGCGAATTCCACCACATGCGCTTCCAGGCCAAGCGACTTGAGCGCGTTGGCAGCTTCCAGGCCCAGCAGGCCGCCGCCGACGACCACACCGCGCGTCGCATTGGCGGCAGCGGCGCGGATTGCGTCAAGGTCGTCGAGGGTGCGGTAGACCAGGCGGGCATTGCCGCTGGAGCCTTCGATCGGCGGCACGAAGGGGTAGGAACCTGTGGCCAGGATCAGCTGGTCGTAGCCGTAGCGGCCTTCGGCAGTGACCACTTCACGCCGTTCACGGTCAATCTCCAGCACCGCTTCACCCAGGTGCAGGTGCACACCGTTGTCGCCGTAGAAACCTTGCTCGCACAGGGCCAGCGTTTCGGCACAGCTGCCGCCAAAGTACTCCGACAGGTGCACGCGGTCGTAGGCGCGCTGGCGCTCTTCGCCGAACACATGCAGCTCGAAGCGCGCCAGCGCGCCGCGTTCGACCAGTTGCTCGACGCAATGGTGGCCGACCATGCCGTTGCCGACGATGACCAGTCGCTCTCGTTGCCCGCTCGCTGTTGCCTTCATAAGCCGATCCTCGATCAAAAAAAAAGCGCCTGGAGCCGAAGCTCCAGGCGCCTTTGCCTGTATTCATCACGGTGTGCCCCTGGGTTGATCGCCGTTGATCAGTGGGGCTTCTTGTGCTGGAGATAAAGCAGGGACTGTGCCAATTGTGTTGCCTTTACCGCCCTCTTCGCGGGCAAGCCCGCTCCCACAAGCACTCCACAGGTCTCTAGCACAGCCTACAACCTGTGGGAGCGGGCTTGCCCGCGAAGAGGCCGGGCTAGGCACTGCACATTCAAGGTGCAACGCTCCCCATCCTGGGGCACTTCAATACACATCCCGCCGATAACGCTTGGCCTTGCTCAGGCCTTCGATATAGACATCCGCGTCCACACCCCCATGCTCGGCAATAATCTCGCGCAGTACCGCATCCACATCCTTGGCCATACGCTGAGCATCACCACAGACATAGAAGTACGCCCCCCCTTCCAGCCACTGCCACACCTGCGCGCCCTGCTCACGCAGGCGCTGCTGCACATAAATCTTTTCGGCCTGGTCACGGGAAAACGCCGTGTCCAGCCGCAGGTGGCCGCTCGCCTGCCAGGCCTGCAACTGCGCCTGGTAATAGAAGTCGGTGGCGGCGTACTGCTCGCCAAAGAACAGCCAGTTGCCGCCCTTGGCGCCACGCACCTCGCGCTCTTCGAGGAAGGCGCGAAATGGCGCGATGCCGGTGCCGGGGCCGACCATGATTACCGGCACGTTGTCGTCCTCGGGCAGGCGAAAGTGCTTCGACACCTGCGGGAAAATTGCGATCTGCACCGTCTGCCCACGGTCCGCGAGAAAGCTTGAGCACACGCCTTTGCGTTCGCCGTAACGCACGGTCGAAACGGTCAGGTGAACCTGGCCAGGGTGCGCCAAGGGGCTGGAGCTGATGGAGTAGAGCCGCGGTTGCAAAGGTTTGAGCAGGTCGAGCCAGGTGGCCAGCGGCAGGTTCTGGGGGAACGCGCGCAGTACATCGACCAGTTGCCGGCCCCACAGCCAGTCCTGTAACGCTGCCTTGCATTCGGGCTGCAACAGGCGCTGAAGGTCAGCGGCCTGCTGGCTGAAGACCTGCAGTTGCTGCGGGGTGACCTTGGCGATTTCCAGGTGCGACGCCAACGCTTCGCACAGGGGCATGGCCGGTTGGCCTTTGAGCTGAACCTGGGCCTGACCATCGAGCTGCATGGCTGCCAGCAGCTCCTCGACCAGCGCCGGGCAGTTGCGCGGCCATACGCCCAGAGCGTCACCGGCGGCATAGGTGAACCCGCTGCCGGCGAGGTCGAACACCAGCTGGCGGGTTTCCTTGCTGGCACCCGGGCCATTGAGCAGGCGGTTTTCCAGCAAGGTGGCCTTGAAAGGTTGCTGCTTGCTGTAGGACGCGTCGGCTGCGCTGGCCGGCAGCGGCACCGCAGCGCTACCCAGTTCGGGCAACAGTGCGTCGAGCCAGGTGGCGAACGCTTCATCAAAATCAGGCTCGCAATCGACCCGCGGCAGCAGGCGCCGTGCACCCAGGTCGGCCAAGCGCTGGTCGAGCTTGCGACCGAACCCGCAGAACTGGTCGTAGCTGGAGTCACCCAATGCCAGCACGGCATAAGGCAGCGCGGCACAGTGAGCGCCCTCCTCGCCTTGCAGCGCTTGCCAGAACGCCGCGGCGCTGTCAGGCGCATCACCATCGCCGAAGGTGCTGGCGATCAGCACGACACTGGCGGCGCCCTGCAACTGGCGCGGGCTGACCGCCTCCATGCAGTTGAGTTGCACCTCCAGGCCCGCGCCGCGCAAATGCGCAGCGCAGCGTTCGGCCAGTGCCTCACCGTTGCCGGTCTGCGATGCCCACAGCACCTGGTGACGCGGTGCCTCGGCGCGCCCTGCGGGTGACTCCGCCGGTTGCGCGAACAGCCCAGCCAGCAGCCCGTCGACGAACAAGCGCCGCGACGCCGCCAGCGGCGCACTGGCCGGCAAGCTGGGCACGCCCTCGGCACGCGCCTGGTCGAGGCCGAGCAAAAAGCCTTGCAGGTAATGGCGCTCTTCTTCTGCCAGAACGGGGGCTGGCAGGGTGTCCAGGCCAAGCAGGCGAGAGAGGGTCGCGGTTGGCATGCGGGCAGGCTCCGGGGTGAGGGTGGCGGTGTTCAGGTCAAGCGCATCGATGCGTTCGCCGGCAACCCGCTCAAGGGCCACGGCGCAGTGCTTGAACGCGGGCTGCAGCGACAGCGGGTCCACTGCATCGCAGGTGACCGCGTTGATCGCCAGTTGCTCGCCGATCACATCGTTCCAGTGAAAAGGCGCAAAGCAGTTGCCGGGCATGACCCGGTCGCTGACTCGCGCAGGCAGCACGGCCTGGCCACGGCGCGAGCGGATCGCCACCTGGTCTTTGTCGTGGATGCCCAAGCGGGCGGCATCCTCGGGATGGATTTCGACAAAGGGGCCGGGCTCCAGCTTGTTAAGCGCCGGCACCTTGCCGGTCTTGGTCAGGGTGTGCCATTGGTGCTGCACGCGGCCGGTGTTGAGCACCAGCGGGTAGTCGGCGTCAGGCAGTTCTGGCGCGGGCAGCCAGGGCCGGGCGAAAAAGCGGGCTTTGCCGCTAGCCGTTGGAAATAGCAGCGTTGAGCGATCGCCGCCTTCGACATAGCGCAGCGGGCTGCGGTCGTCTTCGCGGCCTGGGGCGCAGGGCCATTGGCGTGGTTTTTCGCGCAGATCGTGGTAACCGATACCACGCAGGTCGTAGCCCGTCGCAGGGTTATAGAAACGGCGGATCTCGTCGTACACCGCCTCGGCGCTGGGGTAATCGAAGGCCTCGGCATAACCCATGGCACAGGCGACCCTGGCAATGATCTGCCAGTCTGGCAGGCTCTCGCCCGGCGCTGCGACCGCACGCGGCATCAGGGTGAGGTTGCGTTCGCTGTTGATCATCACGCCCTCGCCTTCGGCCCACAGCGCAGCGGGCAGCAGGATGTCGGCGTAACGGTTGGTTTCAGTGTCGAGGAAGGCGTCCTGGGTGATCACCAGCTCGGCCTGGCGCAGGCCATCGATCACCTGCTGTCGGTTGGCGACGCTGGCGACCGGGTTGCTGCAGATAATCCAGCAGGCCTTCACATCACCCGCTTTCATCTGCTCGAACAGCGCCACCGTGCCTTCGCCGCCTTCTGCGCGCAGGCTGCCGGGGGGCAGGCCCCACTGCGCCTCGACGAAACGGCGGTCGCCGTCGACCAGCGCCGAACGCTGGCCTGGCAGGCCGGGCCCCATGTAGCCCATCTCACGACCGCCCATGGCATTGGGCTGGCCGGTCAGCGAAAACGGCCCACTGCCGGGGCGGCAGATGGCGCCTGTGGCCAGGTGCAGGTTGCAGATCGCGTTGCTGTGCCAGGTACCGTGGACGCTCTGGTTCAGGCCCATGGTCCAGCAGCTCATCCACTCCCCAGCGCCGCCGATCAGCTCGGCGGCCTGGTGGATGTCCGCTTCTGCAAGCCCAGTAAGGGCGGCCACGCGCTGAGGGGTGTAGTCCTCGAGAAACGCTGGCAGCTCATCCCAGCCCTCGGTGTGGCGGGCGATGAACGCGGCATCGGTCTGGCCGTTGCGCTGCAGCAGGTGCAGCAGGCCATTGAGCAGGGCCAGGTCGCTGCCGGGGCGCGCCTGCAGAAACAGGTCGGCCTTGTCGGCGGTGGCGGTGCGGCGCGGGTCGACGACAATCAGCTTGGCCCCGGCTTTTACCCGGTCGAGCAGCCGCAGGAAGAGGATCGGGTGACAGTCGGCCATGTTCGAACCGATCACCAGGAACACATCTGCGCGCTCGAAATCCTGGTAGCTGCCAGGTGGGCCATCCGCGCCCAGCGACAGCTTGTAGCCGCTGCCGGCGCTGGCCATGCACAGGCGCGAGTTGGACTCGATATGGCGGGTGCGGATGAAACCCTTGGCCAGTTTGTTGGCCAGGTACTGGGCCTCCAGCGACATCTGCCCGGAGACATACAGCGCCACGGCGTCCGGGCCATGCAGGTCGATGATGCCGCGCAGGCGCTCGGCGGCCTGGGCGATGGCCTGGTCCAGGCTGCTGCGCGCCGGTTGGTGGTCGCGCTGCTGGCGGACGAAGGCGCTTTCCATGCGCCCGGCGGCGGTCAGCGGGATGTGCGCGGTGAGGCCTTTGGTGCATAGGCGGCCGAAGTTGCTGGGGTGCTGCTTGTCGCCGCTGACCTTGGTGACCTTGCCATCGGCCACGCTCATGACGATGCCACAGCCAACGCCGCAATAGGGGCAGACGCTGCGTACTTCGGTGCTGGCCATGGGTGGGTCTCCTGATGGAAACGCAAAAGGCGCCGGCTGCCCCGGCTTGCTTGGCAAGCGGGGGCAACACGGCGCCTTTGTCGTGAATGTTTGAAGGCAGTCGACGTTGACGGCCTTGGGTGGAGGTGTGCCAGCAATTGTCGGGCCAGCTGTGCCGGCCTCTTCGCGGGCAAGCCCGCTGCCACAGGATCAGGCGTTTGCAGGGCCGATTGGCGCACCATGCGGTGGCACCACAAAGCCCCATGGCGCTATGCTGGGGCAAATTCCAGCATGAGTTACTGCCCTCCCCCCATGTCCCAGGTGACCCTCAAGACCCCCGCCCAACTCGACCTGATGCGCAACGCCGGCCGTTTACTGGCCCAGGTATTCGCCGACCTCGACAGTTTCATCCGCCCCGGCGTGACCACGATGCAGATCAACGACCGCGCCGAGGCATTTATCGTCAACACACTCAAGGCACGCCCGGCGAGCAAGGGGCAGTACGGGTTCCCCTACGCGCTCAATACCTCGGTTGACCATGTGGTTTGCCACGGCATGCCCAAGGCAGATGAAGTTCTGAAGGAGGGCTCGATCATCAACGTCGACATCACCCTGGAACAGGGCGGCTATATCGCCGATTCGTCGAAGATGTACAGCCTCGGTACGGTCAGTGATGAAGCCCGAAGGTTGGTCGCCACCACGTACGATGCGCTGTGCAAAGGCATCGAACAGGTACGCCCCGGGGCAACCCTCGGCGACATCGGCCATGCCATCCAGGCACATGCCGAGGCGGCCGGCTACAGCGTGGTGCGCGAGTATTGCGGCCATGGCATCGGCCAGCAGATGCATGAAGGGCCCGAAGTGCTGCATTTCGGCCAGCGCGGCATGGGCATGAAGTTGAAGCCCGGGATGGTGTTTACCATCGAACCGATGCTCAACCAGGGCGGGCGAGGTACGCGAACGCTGAAAGACGGCTGGACGGTGATTACCCGCGACCATACGTTGTCGGCACAGTGGGAGCATACCGTGGCAGTGACGGAGGATGGGGTTGAGGTGCTGACGTTGCGCCAGGAAGAGCGCTAAGCCTTTCAAAGAGCAGAAACAAAAAAAGCGACCCTAAGGTCGCTTTCTTTGTAACTTCCGGGTGTTCAGTGGGCCCTGGAAGTTGAATGTGGCGCAGCGGACGGGACTCGAACCCGCGACCCCCGGCGTGACAGGCCGGTATTCTAACCGACTGAACTACCGCTGCGCTATTTCATCGAGTGGTGGGTGATGACGGGATCGAACCGCCGACCCTCTGCTTGTAAGGCAGATGCTCTCCCGGCTGAGCTAATCACCCTTCGTCTCGGTGAGGCGCGCATTCTACGGAGGATTGCACACCTTGGCAAGCGGTTTACCTGCTTTTTTTCACAGCGCGCAAGATTAAAAATGCACGCACAAAAAAAGCGACCCTAAGGTCGCTTTCTTTGTTACTTCCGGGTGTTCAGTGGGCCCTGGAAGTGGAATATGGCGCAGCGGACGGGACTCGAACCCGCGACCCCCGGCGTGACAGGCCGGTATTCTAACCGACTGAACTACCGCTGCGCTATACATCGAGTGGTGGGTGATGACGGGATCGAACCGCCGACCCTCTGCTTGTAAGGCAGATGCTCTCCCGGCTGAGCTAATCACCCTTCGTCTCGGTGTGGCGCGCATTCTACGGAGGGACTGCCACCCTGGCAAGCACATTTTTCAACTTTTTTAAAAAAAATTCCCAGGCCTTTCAAAGACCTAGCGCAGTCAGCTGTTTCTTTCCGCTTATACAGCTGCTGGCCCTATGACAGGGCTGGCCTGGAACGGCTGCTCGGAGAATAATGCCCCCCTTATGCATTAAGGAGAGACTCACCCCCATGTGGTTCAAGAACCTGCTGACCTACCGCCTGACCCAGGATGTCCCGTTCGAGGCTGAAGCACTGGAAGCCGCCCTGGCCAGCAAGCCGGCCCGCCCCTGCGCCAGCCAGGAGCTGACCACTTACGGTTTTGTCGCGCCGTTCGGCAAAGGCGAAGACGCTCCCCTGGTGCACGTCAGCGGTGAATTCCTGCTGATTGCCGCGCGCAAGGAAGAACGCATCCTGCCAAGCAGCGTCGTCAACGATGCGGTCAAAGAGAAGGTCGAAGAGATCGAGACCGAGCAGATGCGCAAGGTCTATAAAAAGGAACGCGACCAGATCAAGGACGAGATCATCCAGGCCTTCCTGCCACGCGCGTTCATCCGCCGCTCGATGATCTTCGCCGCCATCGCCCCGCGCCTGGGCATGATCCTGGTCAACTCGGCCAGCGCCAAGCGCGCCGAAGACCTGCTGTCGACCCTGCGTGAAGTCATGGGCTCGCTGCCAGTGCGCCCGGCCAACGTGAAGATCGCGCCTACCGCCACCATGACCGACTGGGTCAAGTCGCAACAGGCCGCCGAAGGCTTCTATGTACTGGACGAATGCGAACTGCGCGACACCGCCGAAGACGGCGGCATCGTGCGCTGCAAACGCCAGGACCTGACCGGTGAAGAAATCCAGCTGCACCTGAGCACCGGCAAGGTGGTCACCCAGCTGGCCCTGGCCTGGCAGGACAAGCTGTCGTTCGTGCTGGACGACAAGATGGTCATCAAGCGCCTGAAGTTCGAGGAGCTGCTGCAGGAGCAGGCCGAGCAGGATGGCGGTGACGAAGCCGCACAGCAGTTCGATGCCAGCTTCCTGTTGATGATGATGACCTTCAGCGAATTCCTGCCGGTGCTGTTCGAGGCGCTGGGTGGGGAAGAGATTCCGCAAGGGGTCTGAAGTGGCATGACATATCGGTGATGACTCGGGCCAATGCGCTGTCATCACCGGCCTCTTCGCGGGTAAACCCGCTCCCACAAGTACACCACAGCTTCTGAAGGATGTGGTGTACCTGTGGGAGCGGGTTTATCGGGGCGCCGAACCGCCGCGAATGGGCCCTAGAAAACACACCCATATAAGTACAAGGACTTGCCCATGCGTGCCCTCGCCGCCTTCAGCCGCTTCGTCGGCAACACCTTCGCCCTGTGGGTGCTGGTGTTTGCCTGCCTGGCCTTCCTGCAACCGCAATGGTTCATCGCGCTCAAGGTTGCCATCGTGCCGCTGCTGGGCCTGGTGATGTTCGGCATGGGCCTGACCCTCAAGCTCGACGACTTCGCCGCCCTCGCCCGCCAGCCCTGGCGCGTGGCGTTGGGGGTGGTCGCGCATTTCGTGATCATGCCGGGCATGGCCTGGCTGCTGTGCCAGCTGTTCCACCTGCCACCGGAGATCGCCGTGGGCGTCATCCTGGTCGGTTGCTGCCCGAGTGGCACGGCATCGAACGTGATGGTCTGGCTGTCCAAGGGCGACCTGGCACTGGCAGTGGCGATCGCTGCGGTCACCACCCTGCTGGCACCACTGCTGACCCCGACCCTGATCTGGTTCCTGGCCTCGGCCTGGCTGCCGGTGTCCTTCATGGATATGTTCTGGTCGATCCTGCAGCTGGTGATGCTGCCGATCGTGCTCGGCGTGCTGGCCCAGCGCCTGCTCGGTGCGCGGGTGCAGCTGGCGGTGCAGGTGCTGCCGCTGGTGTCGGTGGTGAGCATCGTCATGATCGTCTGCGCGGTGGTGGCCGCCAGCCAGGCGAAGATCGCCGAATCGGGGCTGCTGATCATGGCGGTCGTGGTGCTGCACAACAGCTTTGGTTACCTGCTGGGCTACCTCACCGGCAAGTTGTGCAAGCTGCCACTGGCCCAGCGCAAATCGCTGGCGCTGGAAGTGGGGATGCAAAACTCGGGGCTGGGGGCTGCCTTGGCGGCGGCGCATTTCTCACCACTGGCGGCGGTGCCGAGTGCGCTGTTCAGCGTTTGGCACAACATTTCCGGGGCGCTGCTTTCCACTTGGTTCCGGAGGCTGGAGGAGCCAGCTCTGATCGATAACAGAACCGGCCCGCAGTCCTCGCAATCACGCTGACCCAGTGAAAGGTTTCTACCTTCGATAGCGCAGGGTGCCAGGCGTACGTTGGGCCTCAGGTGGTTGGACCACCTGATGCCAACGTGCACCTGAAACAGCAAACTGGAGGTAGAAAATGGATGATTCCAAGCTCGACACATCGAAGTCCTTTACAGGTGACATTTACCTGGAAGAAAACGGCAAACGACGCTCGGTGAGAATCAACGACAGCGGCTGGCTGCAGATCATGGACCAGGCGGTACTGCCGGCAACGCTTTGGTTTGGCTGCTACCAAGAAGATGATGGCGATATTTACATCATCAAGGAATACACCACTGGCGGCAGCAAAAAAGGCAGCGTGCTGAGCCTGAATAACGATGGCTACCTGGGTTTCTATTCCGATTCACAAAGGCCATGGCGCCTTTACAAAAGCGACGGTGAAGAGCTGGTTCCGCGAACGACCCCAGAAGCTCACATAGCCATTTCTACTAAGGGTGGGCGCAAATGGACGGCGAGCGGCCAGGACTGCATTGCACAAAAGGGCGAAGGCAGCAACTTCCTGGTACATATCCATAAAGTGGGCGTCTATCGATTCTAACCCTTACGCCATGGAGCCCCTTGCTCCATGGCGTTTACTTGGGCACTCTAAAGCCCACTGTGAGGACGGCCTCACGACGCACCGCGTGACCACTCCGGGGACGGCCCCATCATTCAAACGATGGAGACACACTCATGTCCTGGATCATCCTGTTCTTCGCCGGCCTGTTCGAGGTTGGCTGGGCTGTCGGCCTCAAATATACCGACGGCTTCACCCGCCCACTCCCCACTGTGCTTACCGTCGGCGCCATGGTCATCAGCCTGGGCCTGCTGGGCCTGGCCATGAAAGAGCTGCCGCTGGGCACCGCCTATGCCATCTGGACTGGCGTGGGCGCAGTGGGCACGGTGATCGCCGGGATCATCCTGTTCGGCGAATCCATGGCCCTGGTGCGGCTGGTCAGTGTGGCGCTGATCGTCTGCGGCCTGATCGGCCTGAAGGTCAGCGCCAGCTGACCACGCCCGTTTAACGCAGGTCGCCGCGCAAGCGGCTGACTTGCTCACGCAACAGCTCTGGCTGCGCCGCCTCCACCGGGATGGCGGCGCCCGCCACGATGGTCACCCGTGACCACAAGCGCTTGAAGAAGCCCTTGCCCGGATCACGGCTGAAGAAGCTGCCCCACAGCCCCTGCAACGCCAACGGAATCACCGGTACTGGGGTTTCCTCCAGAATGCGGCTGACGCCGCCCCTGAACACATCGATCTCACCATCGCCGGTCAGCTTGCCTTCCGGGAAGATGCACACCACCTCCCCCGCCGCCAGGTAGTGGGCGATGCGGGAGAACGCACGCTCGTAAATGGCCGCGTCTTCGTTGCGCCCGGCAATCGGGATGGCGCCTGCGGTACGGAACACGAAGTTGAGCACCGGCAGGTTGTAGATCTTGTAGTACATGACGAAGCGGATCGGCCGACGAATCGCCCCGCCGAGCAGCAGCGCATCGACAAAGGACACGTGGTTGCACACCAGCAGCGCCGCGCCTTCGTCCGGGATGCGCTCAAGGTCACGGTGCTCCACGCGGTACATCGAATGGCTGAGCAGCCAGATCAGGAAGCGCATGGTGAACTCGGGCACGATCCTGAAGATGTAGGCGTTGACCAGCACATTGAGCAGCGACACCACCAGGAACAGCTGCGGGATGCTCAGGTCGGCCAGGCCCAGCAAGACGATGGTGAGAATGGCCGAAACCACCATGAACAACGCGTTGAGAATGTTGTTGGCGGCAATCACCCGGGCCCGTTGGTCCTCGGCGGTGCGCGCCTGGATCAACGCATACAGCGGCACGATGTAGAAGCCGCCGAACACGCCAAGGCCGACGATCGACAGCAGGATCCACCAGGCCTCGCTCATGCCCACCAGCGTCAGCCAGTCGTGTGGCGCCGCGCCAGCCGGCACATCACCGGAATGCCACCACCAGAGCAGGCCGAACAGGGTCAGGCCGAACGAGCCGAAGGGCACCAGGCCGATCTCGACCTTGCGCCCACTGAGGCGCTCGCACAGCAGCGAACCCAGGGCGATGCCCACCGAGAACAGCGTCAGTACCAGGGTCACTGCAGTGCCATCACCGTGCAGCCAGTCCTTGGCGTAGGCCGGGATCTGGGTCAGGTAGATGGCGCCGACAAACCAGAACCACGAGTTGCCGACGATCGAGCGCGACACGGCCGGCGGCTGCCCCAGGCCCATGCGCAGGATCACCCACGACTGCTTGAAGATGTTCCAGTCCAGCGGCATGTGCGGCGAAACGGCCGCGGCGCGCGGGATCCAGCGGCTGGCCAAATAGCCCAGCACGGCAGTACCCACCACACCACCCGCCACCACCGTGGCGTAGCTGTCGCTGGCCATCATCACGCCGGCGCCGATGGTGCCAGCGAGGATGGCAAGGAAGGTGCCCATCTCCACCAGGCCGTTGCCGCCGACCAGCTCTTCTTCACGCAGGGCCTGGGGCAGGATCGAGTACTTCACCGGGCCAAACAGCGCCGAATGGGTGCCCATGCCGAACAGTGCCACCAGCATCAGCGCCAGGTGGTTGGTGACGAAACCCAGCGCGCCGATGGCCATGATGGCGATTTCGGCCAGCTTGATCGCGCGGATCAACGCGTCCTTGGCGAACTTTTCCCCAAACTGCCCGCCCAGCGCCGAGAACAGGAAGAACGGCAGGATGAACAGCAGCGCGCACAGGTTGACCCAGATGGAGCGGTCGCCGTCGCCAAGGCTGAGCTTGAACAGGATCGCCAGGATCAGCGACTGCTTGAACAGGTTGTCGTTGAACGCACCCAGTGACTGGGTAATGAAAAACGGCAGGAAGCGCCGCTTGCCGAGCAAGGTGAATTGCGAGGAATGACTCATCGTCCTTGTTCCCTTAGGGCTTTAGTCATTTGAGGCCCGCAGGCCGCAAGAAGCCACAAATCTGCACGGGAATGCAGGGCGCTGGCAAGCCGCGCACGCCGATCCAGGAAATCACGGCCCACTTGATGGCACGGTGATGCCACTTTTATTGAAATCCTCGTTCAGATTTTGTTACATCTGCCGATAATTCATATAGATGACTATATCTGACAGATAAAACAGACCTCCGGTCTCCTCCAACGCATAAAAAAAGGAGCTCAGCAGCATATGTTTACCTGGTTCGGCGACCTGAAAATCGCCCACAAGCTTTTCCTCGGTTTCGGCCTGGTGTTGTGCCTGACATTAATCCAGTCGCTGATCAGTTGGGACGGCCTGGGAAGCCTGGTGCGCCGCAGCGAAGTCGTCAGCGATGTGTCGCGCCTCAACGATGCCCTGGGCGACCTGCGCGAAGCACGCCTGCGTCATGCCATGGCCAATGGCGGGGAAAACGAAGGCAAGGCATTGCAAGAGGCACTGCAGGCGTTTCAGGCGCCGCTGACGCAATTGCGCGGGACGCTGACCAAACCCCAAAGCCTGGCACTGGTCGACAAGGCCGAGCAGGCCCTGAACGCCTATGCCGCCAACCAGGCACAGAGCTTCCAGTCCTATCAGAAAATGCGCGCAGCACAGAAGGAAATGGGCGCCCTCGCCACGAATTCGTTCGCCAGCATCGAGGCGATTAGCAAGCAAGTTCGCGCCCTGCCCGACGCCGAGCAGCGCTTCGTGCGCAGCGAGGCGATCAACCAGATCCGCGAGAACCTGATCCTGCTGCGCTACCACGTGCGCGGCTACACCGGTAACACCAACGCCGATACCGAACAGCTGATGAACGCGCAGATCGCCACCACGGTGAACGACCTGCCAGGCCTGGTGGCGCGTTTCAATGGCAGCTTTGCCGAGCAGTTCACCACGCTGAGCCAACAGGTTCGCGCCTATGCCGAGGCGGTCGAGGCGTTTCGCGGTGAAGTCAGCAAACTGGTCGAGTACCGCAGCGCCATGGCCGCGGACATCGACACGCTCAACGGCCTGATCGGCCAATTGCTCGATGCCCAGGCGGTGTCGGTGGCCCGTGACAGCCAGTTCGCCAAGAACCTGCAGATCGTTACCACGCTGTTGGCCCTGCTGCTCGGCGTTGTCGCCGCCGTGGTCATCGCCCGTCAGATCAGCGCCCCACTGCAGCAGGCCTTGCGTGCCATGCAGCAAGTGGCTGCCGGAGACCTCAGCGAGCAACCGGCGAGCCGCCGCCGCGACGAAGTCGGCCAACTGCAGAATGCCTTGCAGGGCATGACCCGAAACCTGCGCGAGCTGATCGCCCAGGTGCGCGACGGCATTTCGCAGATCGCCAGTGCCACCGAGGAGCTGTCGGCGATCACCGAGCAGACCAGCGCCGGTGCCACTAACCAGAAAGTGGAAACCGACCAGGTCGCCACCGCCATGCAGGAGATGGCAGCGACCGTGCACGAGGTGGCGCGCAATGCCGGCGAAGCCTCGCTCGCGGCCAGCGCCACCGATGAAGAAGCACGCGAAGGCGACAGCGTGGTCAGCCGCGCCGTCGCCCAGATCGGCCGCCTGGCCAGCCAGGTGGACGCCACCGGCGAGGCCATGGGCGCGCTGCGCGCCGAAAGCCTGCGTATCGGCAAGGTGATGGACGTGATCAAGGCAGTGGCCGAACAGACCAACCTGCTGGCGCTCAATGCCGCGATCGAGGCAGCACGCGCTGGCGAGGCCGGGCGTGGTTTTGCCGTGGTGGCGGATGAAGTGCGCAGCCTGGCCCAGCGCACCCAGGCATCGACCCTGGAGATCGAATCGGCGATCGGCAGCCTGGACCAAGGCACCCGCTCAGTGAGTGAGCTGATGGAAGAAAGCCAGAGCCTGACCGAAAGCAGCGTGGCGCTGGTGCGTGAAGCCGGTGTGGCGCTGGAGGGGATTACCCAGCGGGTGTCGGGGATCCAGCTGATGAACCAGCAGATTGCTGCGGCATCGGAACAGCAGAGCGCGGTGGCCGAGGAGATCAGCCGCAGCGTGGTGACGGTGCGGGATATTTCCGAGCAGACGGCTGAGGCCAGCCAGCAGACGTCGGCGTCCAGTGTGGAGCTGGCGCGGTTGGGTGGGCAGTTGCAGCAGATGATCAGCCGGTTCAGGTTTTGAATCTGCACCGGCCTCTTCGCGGGTCAAGCCCGCTCCCACAGGAGCACCGCTGAGCCTAAGAGCTGTGGGGAACCTGTGGGAGCGGGTTTACCCGCGAAGAGGCCGGTACTGACACTACATCACTCGAAACCGAACAAGTCTCGCGCCGTATCCACCAGCAGCGCCCGGCGCAGTTCAGCCGAACACCCCAAGGCCTCGAACTGCTCGACCACCGTGGTAAAGCTCACCGCCGACTCATGCTGGGTATGCGGCCAATCACTGCCCCACATCAAACGCTCGGCACCGTAGTGCGCCTCAAGCGCCCCCAGCGCCTGCCGTGCGAACGTCAGGTTCTGCTCCGGTGTGCCTTCCAGGCGATAGATCCCGGACACCTTCACCCAGACCTTGCCCTTGCCGCCGAGCGTCAGCAGCTCGGCAAACCCAGGCTGGCCCAAGCCCAGGCGTGCATCGGGCCGGCCAAAGTGGTCGACGACGATATTCAGGCCATAGGGCTCCAGCGCCCGCACCAGCGCCGGAATGTCCGCCACGTGGCGATGCAGCTCCAGGTGCCAGCCCTGTTCACCGATGCGCTCCAGCAGCGGGCGCCATTCCCTGGCCTGCAGGTCAGGCAGGGCCTGGCCCATGAGGTTCAGGCGCACGCCCCTGACCCCGAGGGCGGCCATTTCATCCAGGTGCTCGCGCTCGACGTCGCGCTCCAGCATCACCACCCCGCGCAGTTGCCCCGGCACGGTCTGCAGGGCGCTGAGCAGGTAGCGGTTGTCGGTGCCCAGGAAACTGGGTTGCACCAGCACGCCATGGCTGAAGCCATGGCCCTGCAACTGGCCCAGATAGTCGCCCAGCGGCGCGTCGTAGCTCGGCGCATAGCGGCGCTCGCTGGCCAGGTTCAGCCCACGGCTGAACACGTGGGCGTGGCTGTCGATGGCGGTGATCAATGAAGCAGGAACGTCGGGCATGGTATTCAACGGGGGTCAGGTTCAGGTTACTTGGCTGCAGCGCCAGCCAATTGCGGCTCGGGCGCAGCTTCAAGGGTGCGGCCGCGGGTTTCCGGCAGGCACAGGGCGGCGATCATGGCGACGCCGTAGGCGATGCCGGCGTCGATACCGATTGCACTGCCCAGCGACATGGACTCGCTCATATGGCCGACCAGGAACGGGAACACCGCCGACAGCACACGGCCGAAGTTGTAGCAAAAGCCTACCCCGGCGCCGCGCACATCGGCCGGGTACAGCTCGTTGAAGAACGACCCCAGGCTGGCCGGTATACCGGCGGCAAAGAAGCCCAGCGGGAAGCCGAGGAACAGCATCTGGGTGTTGCTCAGCGGGAAGAACACGTAGGCCTGCACGGTCAGCACACAGCACAGGGCGAACAGCAGGATGTTCTTGCGCCGGCCGATGCGGTCGATCAAAAGGCCGCTGATCACGCAGCCGCACCAGAAGGCAAAAATGATCACAGCCAGGTAGCCACCGGAGTTCAGCACCGAGAGGTTGCGTTCGGTCTTGAGGAAGGTCGGCAGCCAGGTCATCACCGCGTGATAACCACCGTGGGCGCCCAGGCCCAGCAAGCCGCCCAGCAGCGTCACGCGCAGCAGTTCGGGGCGGAAGATACCGGCCATGGACTTGAAGAAGCTGACCGGGATGGCTTTTTCCTTCTGCAGGCGCTGGAAGCTCTCCGGCTCCTCCACGTTGCGGCGCACCCAGATGATCAACAGCGACGGCAGCAGGCCGACGAAGAACATCACCCGCCAGGCGTATTCGGCAGGCACCAGCGAGTAGATCAGCGTGAACAGTGCCACCGCCAGGCCCCAGCCCACGGCCCAGGCGCTCTGCACGGTGCCCATGACCTTGCCGCGGTATTTCGGGTTGATGGTCTCGGCCATCAACACCGCGCCGGCGGCCCACTCGCCACCAATGCCGAAGCCTTGCATGGCCTTGACGAACAGCAGCGGGTAGAAGCCGGTGACGAATGCCGACAGGAAGGTAAAGAAGGAGAACCAGAGGATCATCCACTGCAGCGTGCGCACACGGCCGTAACGGTCCGACAGGGTACCGCCAAGCCAGCCGCCGATGGCGGAGGTGACCAGGGTCAGGCCGCTGATCAGGCCGGCGTCGCCCTTGGTCAGGGAGAACGCGGCGATCAGCGCCGGGATGGCCAGGCCGAACATCTGCACTTCCAGTGCATCGAGCGACCAGCCACCGAAGCAGGCCCAGAACGTCTTGCGTTCCCGTGAAGTGATCTGGCGGTACCAACTGAACATGATTGTTATCCTTCTAGTTGTGTGTGTTACAGCCGGGCGTGCCGGTGCGCTTGGCGCGCTGGCGACCGGGCAGGCGAAGCCACTGCGCCGTGGCAGTACGGCGCAGACGGGTAACGGGGCGAAACAGCCGGGTCAGCGAATGTCGATGCGGTAGCGGAAGTGCTGCGCATGGCCGCGCGAGCGGCGCCATTCCAAAGGTTTGCCGGCGTAATCACGGGCCAGGCGCTCGATCACGACCACCGGGCTGTCGGCCGGCAGTTGCAACAAGCGGCCATGCGCCGCATCGACTGCTTCGGCGGTCAGGGTCTCCTCGGCGTAGGCGACCACCTGGCCGCACAGCTCCTCGTAGATCGGGTAAAGCAGCGGGCCCTTGCTTTGCAGTTCGACGTCCAGCAAGGGCTGGAAGGTCTGGCGTGGCAGCCAGATCTCTTCGGCCAACACGGGCTGCGCGCCGAGCAGACGGGTACGGACGATGCGGATGACCTCGGCCTCGGCCGCCAGGCCCAGCGCTGCGGCCACTGCTGAGGGTGCCGGCACGGGCTCGATGGAGAGGATGCGGCTTTCCGGCATCACCCGTTCGCCGCTGGCGGTCTCGAAACGGAAGAAGCGAAACAGTGAGGACTGGAACTGCGGGCGGCGGATGAAAGTACCGCGGCCTTGCTGGCGCTCCAGCACACCTTCGGTCACCAGCACGTCGACGGCCTTGCGCACGGTGCCGACAGACATGTCGAACTCGGTTGCCAGCGCGGCTTCAGTGGGGATTGCTTCACCGGGGCGCCAGCGGTTGTTGGCAATCTGCTCGATCAGGTGGTCGCGCAGTTGCTGGTAGCGGGGCAGTCGAGCATCACCGGACAGTGGGGGCATGTTCGCTCTCGTCTTGTTATGTAAACATATATATGAATTTTTCGAGAGTATTCCCGCTGGATGCCGGGGTGTCAATCCTCCGCTGGTCGCCTGTGATGGCCTGTTCGCGGGTAAACCCGCTCCCACAGACCAAGTGATCCCTGTGGGAGCGGGTTTACCCGCGAAGAGGCCGGAACAGGCGACACAAGGCCCAGCCTCTCTTATGCTCAGCAGCGGCACCCCCCACAACAAGGACGTGGCAATGCTCGCCGCCCTCAAGCACTACCCCGCCGCCGTACGCCTGCTGCTGGCCACCACCTTCACCCTCACCGTGGCCCGTGCCCTTACCCTGCCCTATCTGGTCGTTTACCTGGCCGACAATTTCCAGCTGTCGATCAGCCACATCGGCTTGCTGATCGGCGGCGCACTGATCGTCGCCTCGCTGCTGAGCCTGTACGGCGGTCACCTGGTCGACACCCTGCGCAACCACACCCTGGTCACCGGCAGCACGCTGGTCTTCGCCCTGGCCTTCTTCGCCGCCATCGCCAGCCGTTCGGCGCTGCTGTTCTTCCTTTGCCTGGTGCTGATCAACCTGGCCCTGGCGGTAGTCGACATCGCTGCCAAAGCCGGCTTCTGCGCACTGCTGCCCGTGGCGCAACGGGCCGAGGTATTCGCCATCAAGTACACCCTGAGCAACGTGGGTTACGCCGCCGGCCCGCTGCTGGGCGTGGCGTTGCTGGAACTGAACCAGCACCTGCCCTTTGTCGCCTCCGCGCTGATCGGCCTAGGCATGTGCCTGGCCTACTGGCGGCTGGGTGACCGTGGGCTGCAGGCCAGCCCTCAGGCGCAACCCGGTGCCGGGTTCGCCCAGGTGGCGCTGGGGCTGGCGCGTGACCGACGGCTGGTGTGCTTCACCCTCGGCGGCGTACTCAGTGCAGTGGTGTTCGGCCAGTTCACCGCCTACCTGTCCCAATACCTGGTGGTGACCACCAGCGCCAGCGAGGCGGCGCGCCTGGTCGGCTACCTGGTGACCACCAACGCCGTGACGGTAATTGCCCTGCAGTACATCATTGGCAAACGCATCGGCAGGCAGCAGTTGATGCCCTGGCTGCTGGCCGGGATGGGGCTGTTCGTCGCCGGGCTGCTGGGCTTCTCGGTCGCCGGCACGGTGCTGGCCTGGTGCCTGGCCATGCTGGTGTTCACCCTGGGCGAGATCATCGTCATACCTGCCGAATACATGTTCATCGACCTGATCGCACCGGAGCACCTGCGCGGGGTGTATTACGGCGCGCAAAACCTGTCCAACCTGGGCGCGGCACTGGGGCCGGTGATGGTGGGCTTTGCCTTGGGGCACTGGTGGCCGGGGGCGATCTTCTACCTGCTGGTATTGTCGGTGATACTGGCGGGGGTGTTCTATGGGCTGGGTACTCGCAGGCATTGATGGTGACTGTCCCGGCGATAGGCCAGTACAGGCATAAGCTGAAACGTGCGACGACTCGCCACTGCGACCATCGTCGGCGCTGACGAACCCTCGCCTGCGTGCCAGACTGGTTGATCGGGACCGCGTTATCTTTTTTGCTCCGGAGTTTTCATGTCGTTGTCCAGCGGGCTGATCGCCGTGGTCGCCCTGGCCTATATGGCCGTCATGTTCGCCATCGCCTTCTACGGCGACCGCCGCAGCACGCCGCTGCCGCCGCGGCTGCGTGCCTGGGTGTATAGCCTGTCGCTGGCCGTGTACTGCACCAGCTGGACCTTCTTCGGCGCGGTCGGCCAGGCCGCCGAACAGCTGTGGGCGTTTTTGCCGATCTACCTTGGCCCGATCCTGCTGCTGCTCTTCGCACCCTGGGTGCTGCAGAAGATGGTGCTGATCAGCAAGCAACAGAACATCACCTCCATCGCCGACTTCATCGCCGCCCGCTATGGCAAGTCACAAACGCTGGCAGTGGTGGTGGCGCTGATCTGTCTGGTCGGCGTGTTGCCCTACATCGCCCTGCAACTCAAAGGCATCGTGCTCGGCGTCAACCTGCTGATCGGTGCCAACGCCGATGCCACCGGCACCCGCGTGCAGGACACCGCGCTGGTGGTGTCGCTGGTGCTGGCGCTGTTCGCCATCGTCTTCGGCACGCGCAGCCTGGACGTCACCGAGCACCACCGCGGCATGGTCCTGGCGATTGCCTTCGAGTCGCTGATCAAGCTGCTGGCCTTCCTTGCTGTCGGCGTGTTCGTGGTGTTCAACCTGTACGACGGCTTTGACGACCTGTTCACCCAGGCACGCCAGTCGGTGCACCTGGACAGCTACTGGCAGGAGACCATCAACTGGCCGTCCATGGTGGTGCAGACCGCCGTGGCGATGATGGCGATCATCTGCCTGCCGCGGCAATTCCACGTGACCGTGGTGGAGAACATCGAGCCGCAGGACATGCGCCTGGCGCGCTGGGTGTTCCCGATGTACCTGGCGTTGGCCGCGCTGTTCGTGGTGCCGATTGCCCTGGCTGGGCAAATGCTTTTGCCCGGCACGGTGATTTCCGACTCGTTCGTGATCAGCCTGCCACTGGCCGAAGCGCACCCGAGCCTGGCCTTGCTGGCCTTCATCGGCGGCGCCTCGGCCGCCACCGGCATGGTCATCGTCGAGGCCGTGGCGCTGTCGACCATGGTCTCCAACGACATGCTGCTGCCCTGGCTGCTGCGCCGCAACAACGCCGAACGGCCGTTCGAGGTGTTCCGCCACTGGATGCTGTCGGTGCGTCGGGTGACCATCGTGGTGATCCTGCTGCTGGCCTACGTCAGTTACCGCCTGCTCGGTTCCACCGCAAGCCTTGCGACCATCGGCCAGATCGCCTTCGCCGCCGTCACCCAACTGACCCCGGCCATGCTCGGCGCACTGTACTGGAAGCAGGCCAACCGCCGCGGCGTGTTCGCCGGCCTGGCTGCGGGCATCTTCCTGTGGTTCTACACCCTGGTGCTACCGATCACCGCCCACAGCCTGGGCTGGTCGCTGGAGCTGTTCCCAGGCCTTGCGTGGCTGCACGGCAACCCGCTGAACCTGCCGATCACGCCGCTGACGCAAGGCGTGGTGCTGTCGCTGGCGGGCAACTTCACCTTGTTCGCCTGGGTCTCGATGCTGTCGCGCACCCGCGTGTCGGAGCACTGGCAGGCGGGGCGTTTCATCGGCCAGCAGACCAGCGCCCGGCCCAATGGCAAACCGCTGCTGGCGGTACAGATCGATGACCTGCTGACCCTGGCCTCGCGCTTTGTCGGTGAAGAACGTGCACGGCAAAGCTTCATCCGCTTCGCCTACCGCCAGGGCAAGGGCTTCAACCCCAACCAGAACGCCGACGGCGACTGGATCGAACACACCGAGCGCCTGCTTGCCGGCGTGCTCGGCAGCTCCTCGACCCGCGCCGTGGTCAAGGCGGCCATCGAAGGCCGCGACATGCAGCTGGAAGACGTGGTGCGCATCGCCGACGAAGCCAGTGAAGTGCTGCAGTTCAACCGTGCGCTGCTGCAAGGCGCCATCGAGAACATCAACCAGGGCATCAGCGTGGTCGACCAGAACCTGCACCTGGTGGCCTGGAACCGCCGCTACCTGGAGCTGTTCAACTACCCCGACGGGTTGATCAGCGTCGGCCGGCCGATTGCCGACATCATCCGCTACAACGCCGAACGCGGCCTGTGCGGCCCAGGCGAGGCGCAGGTCCATGTGGCGCGCCGCCTGCACTGGATGCGCCAGGGCCGTGCGCACTCCTCCGAGCGGTTGTTCCCCAATGGCCGGGTGATCGAGCTGATCGGCAACCCGATGCCCGGTGGCGGTTTCGTCATGAGCTTCACCGACATCACCCCATTCCGCGAGGCCGAACAGGCGTTGCGCGATGCCAACGAGGGGCTGGAGCAGCGCGTGGCCGAGCGCACCCACGAGCTGTCGCAGCTCAACCAGGCGCTGTCGGAGGCCAAGAGCCAGGCCGAAGCGGTGAGCAAGTCGAAGACTCGCTTTTTGGCAGCGGTCAGCCACGACCTGATGCAGCCGCTCAATGCCGCACGGCTGTTCTCTGCCGCCTTGTCGCAGCAGGCCGAGGGCATGAACGATGAAGCCCAGCAGTTGGTGCAGCACATGGACAGCTCGCTGCGCTCGGCCGAAGAGCTGATCAGCGACCTGCTGGACATCTCGCGCCTGGAAAACGGCAAGATCACCCCGGACGCCAAGCCGTTCGCCCTCAACGAACTGTTCGACACCCTCGGCGCCGAGTTCAAGGTGCTGGCTGCCGAGAAGGGCCTGGAGTTCCGCCTGCGCGGCAGCCGCCTGCGGGTCGACAGCGACATGAAACTGCTGCGCCGGGTGCTGCAGAACTTCCTCACCAATGCCCTGCGCTACGGCAAGAGCCCAATTCTGCTGGGCGTGCGTCGCCAGGGCGAACAGCTGTGGCTGGAAGTGTGGGACCGCGGCCCGGGCATCGCCGACGACAAGCTGCAGGTGATCTTCCAGGAGTTCAAGCGCCTGGACAGCCACCAGACCCGCGCCGAGAAGGGCCTGGGGCTGGGCCTGGCGATTGCCGATGGCCTGTGCCGGGTGCTCGGCCACAAGCTGGAAGTGCGCTCATGGCCTGGCAATGGCACGGTGTTCCGCGTCAACGTACCGATCGCCCGCCAAGCCGTGGCCGCACCGGCAGCGCCGGTGGAGCAGGCCAGCCAGCCGCTGGCCGGCTTGCAGGTGCTGTGCATCGACAACGAAGACAGCATCCTGATCGGCATGAACAGCCTGCTCAGCCGCTGGGGTTGTACGGTGTGGACGGCACGCAACCGTGCCGAATGCGAAGCGCTGCTGGCCGATGGCATGCGCCCGCACCTGGCGCTGGTGGACTACCACCTGGATGACGGCGATACCGGTACCGCGCTGATGGGCTGGCTACGCGCCCGCCTGGGCGAACCGGTACCGGGGGTGGTGATCAGTGCCGATGGCAGCAAGGAAACCTTGGCCACGGTGCATGCCGCGGGCCTGGACTACCTGGCCAAGCCGGTCAAGCCAGCAGCCTTGCGCGCCCTGCTCAATCGCCATCTGAGCCTGGTGCAGTAACCGCCGCTTCCGGCAGCCCTTCATCCGACAGCGCCCGCTCCAGCAGGTCGGCCGGCAGGCTCTTGCTGGCCCGGGCGCCGAGCAACTTGAGTTGTTCGCTGCGGCTGACCAGGTTGCCCCGCCCTTCGCAGAGTTTGTTGCGCGCCGCAGCGTAGGCCTTGTCGACCTGCTGCAGGCGGTTGCCCAGCTCGTCCAGGTCCTGGATGAACAGCACGAACTTGTCGTAAAGCCAACCGGCGCGCTCGGCGATCTCGCGGGCGTTCTGGCCTTGGCGCTCCTGCTTCCACAGGCTGTCGATCACCCGTAACGTGGCGAGCAAGGTGGTCGGGCTGACGATCACGATCTGGCGGTCGAACGCCTCCTGGAAGAGGTTTGGCTCGGCTTGCAGGGCGGCCGAGAACGCCGCCTCGATGGGCACGAACAGCAGGACGAAATCCAGGCTGTGCAAGCCTTCGAGGCGGTTGTAGTCCTTACTCGACAGGCCTTTGACGTGGCTGCGCAACGACTGCACGTGCTGCTTGAGGGCGTTTTCATCGTTGTTGCTGACGTACTGCTGGTAAGCGGTGAGGCTGACCTTGGCATCGACCACCACCTGCTTGTCGCCCGGCAGCATGATCAGTACGTCGGGCTGGAAGCGCTCGCCGTCGGCGCTTTTCAGGCTGACCTGGGTCTGGTACTCGCGGCCCTTTTCCAGCCCGGCATGCTCCAGCACACGCTCAAGGATCAGCTCCCCCCAGTTGCCCTGGGTCTTCTGGCCTTTGAGCGCCTGGGTAAGGTTGGTGGCCTCATCGGACAGGCGCAGGTTGAGCTGCTGCAAGCGCTCCAGCTCCTTGCCCAGCGAGAAACGCTCACGGGCTTCTTGCTGGTAGCTTTCCTCCACGCGCTTTTCGAATGCCTGGATGCGCTCCTTGAGCGGGTCCAGCAATTGGCCCAGGTGCTGCTGGCTGGTCTGGGCGAAGCGCTGTTCGCGCTCATCGAAAATCTTGGTGGCCAGGTCGGCGAATTGCGCGCGCAGGGTATCGCGAGCTTCCTGCAAGTCTTCGAGGCGCTGCTGGTGGCTGTCCTGCTGCTCGCGCAGTTCAGCCTCCAGGCGCGCGCCCTGGGCCTCCAGGCGACGCAATTCGGCTTCACGGCTGGCCCGCTCGAGGTGCCAGGCGTGGGCGGCGTCGCGGGCATTGTCGCGGTCGACCTGCAGCAACTCGAGCTCGCGGCCTTGGGCGGCCAGTTGGGCCTGCTTGACGGTGTTGGCTTCACTGAGGTCGCTGACCTCGTCGCGGCTGGCATCCAGCTGTGCCTGCAGGCCGGCCTGGGCCAGCTGGGCGCCGCTGAGGCGTTCTTCGAGCAAGGCTTGCTCACCCTGTTGGGCGCCACGACGGCGCTGCACGTGCATGACCCAACCCAGGCAAGGCAAGGCGCCTGCCACCAAGCCCAGCAGAATGCTGGTCAGATCCACTGCCATGCTTACCCCGAATGGTCTGTTGCGAATGAGCTGCAGCTTATCAGCCTGGCTGGTCTGGCGCCTGCTCCGGCTCGTTGGCCTGGCATAGCCGCGCGTATTCCAGCTGCGCGCGGTGGTCACCGGCCCGCGCGGCCTGGCGCAGCAGCTCATGGCCGATGCGCCGGTCACGGGCGTTGCCGCAATCGCGGCAGAGCATCTGCCCCAAGCGGCTCTGGGCCACCACGACGCCCTGGCGTGCCGGCTGCTTGAGCAGGCGCCCGGCCAGGTGTTTGACCTGTGGCTTGTCGCCCAGGCGCGGGTTGTCGAGCAGCCATAGGGCCACTTTCAGTGAGAAGCGCTTGGGCGTAGGGGCTGATGACGCAGCAGCGGGGCTGGCGAGGTGTTTACCGCGAAATTTCATGACAAACAGGGAAGGCAACTCGAAAGGCGCGCCACTCTACTCTTTTTTCTGCCTCATGGCCTGTCGATTTAAGAAGGGTTGAAAAAAAATTTCACTGATCTTTTCTTGACGTTTCCAAGTGGGTGACCCGCCAGTCTGCAGGTGCCTGATGATTGTCGGACAGTTCACTGATTTGCTGGCACGCCCGTCCTAGAGCAAGCGCTCGGGACAATCCACAGTTCCTGTGGATAACTCGGTGGACAACCCCCGTAATGACCTCGCAAACCCCTATGAAATGGGGCTTACAGTCAAACTGTCGATTTTTTCACCAGCTAAAATAAGTGTTTTTTTTCATTGACTTAAGGTGCCAGTCAAGGCATTGGCGAGCGACTGCGGGGCTGTTGCCGTGCTGTTACAACCCACGCCTCGAATGTGAACAAGTGCACCGAAAACCTGCATTTGAATGCACGATATTGGTACATATGGCCGCTTGCGGGCCATTTGCCCCCTCTTCCCACAGCGCGAAAGAAACGCCATACTGCTCGGCTCACCTGAGGAAGTGCGCAAAGCTTGCAAAGCCCACCGAGTTCCGGTAAGGTGCCCCTCGTTAGTACCAAGCTGAAAGTCAATTCTGGCCAGAAGCGTCCTTGCAGGTCTGCTCCCCCCAAGAGCATCACTGCTGAAACCAGGACCGGCCACTTCGATGATTCACTCGCCAGCCCCGCGCTGTTCAGCACGAATCACGTGACATATTGATCAGGATTCCATACCGATGGCCTAGAACCTTGGCCCCGGCATGCTGCCTGCCCTCTGAAGTACCTACCAGTCAGCCCAAGCGCCCACCTTTTGATTGCGCTCCCTCTGGCTGCCCTGTTCCAGTCAGGTTCGTTCGTCCCTTAATAAAGGCGTCACTGGAACGTTTCTATCATGCACGGATCATATCCCCCGTGTTTAAAGCAGGAACCTCCAACAATATGCATACTCATCATCAAATTCAGGCTGCCATTGGCACCCTCTCCCAGGCCTTCTCGCCGTTGAAGTGCCTGATCACCGCCCCACGCAAGGGCAACTTCAGCTTCACCCTGGTGGACGAGCACGGCATCGCCTGCCACACCGAACGCCTGTACCCAGAGCAGTACAGCCGCTCGGAACCACTGCAAGCCGTCATCGCCCGGACCCGCCAGTCGCTCACCGCGTGATCGGCGAATACCGGGGCATTCAGCCGCTGAATGCAACGTGTCGCAAGCTACCTGATCGTTCTTGGCGTAAGTGCCGCAAGGCATATAGCGCAGAACGTCAGGCAGCAATCGATTTAAAAACAGCTCTTTACACCACGATTATCACACTACACTTCAACTCGAGCGGTCCCTACCGCTTCCGGCGGGCCTGACCACTCACCAGCTGCCAAGCTCCAGCGCCCGTCGGCACCTTACTGCTCGAGGGCATCATGGGTATCGCGGCGAATGAATTGTGTCAGTATGTGATCCGACCAACCTTGGTCTACCTCAATCGTCATTGCGCCAGTGCCGAAGCCCTTTTGCTGGGCATCGCGGCCAGCCAGTCTGCACTGGGTTCAGCCCTGCATGACCGCCGCGGCCACGGCCTCTACCGTATCGGCGAGCATCGCCACCAAGCCGTCTGGGACGATTTCCTCGCCAACGATCCGGAGCTAGCCAGCCTGGTACGCGGCCTGGCGAGCCAGCACGCGTTTCTGGGTGGGCCTCACCTGGAACTCACGGTCAACCTGCGTTACTCCACCGCCATCGCCTGGATGCTTATCGAGGCGCAAGCCACGCCCCTGCCCGCCGTTGACGATTTGCTCGGCCAAGCGCGGATCTGGCGGCAAATTTTCCACCCTCAAGGTCGCCTGCGCGACTTCACCCAGGCCTGGCACCTCTGCATAGATCAGAAATTGCCACAGGCATCTTAAGAAGCGTCCTACATCATTACCGGAAAAAAGGGAATTTTGGTCGGATTGTCCTACAAAACCGCTCTATCTCCTGTGATACAGGCTATAGCGCGGCGCGTGATTTGTTGGTAGCTTTTCGCCCCGGAGATCCCAAGGAGTTCTAATAATGAAAAAAGTAATGCTCAAAACCTCCCTCGGCGTAGCCGTTGCTTTCGCTTCCAGCCAACTGTTCGCTGCCGGCTTCGCCCTCAACGAACAGAGCATCAGCGGCATGGGGACAGGTTTCGCGGGACGTTCTTCTTCTGCCGAAGATGCCAGTACCGTGTTTGGCAACCCGGCAGGCATGTCCCGACTCAAGCGCGAACAGATTACCGTGGGCGGCGCCGCCGTCATCGCCAAGTCCGATATCTCGGGCCCTGGCAGTAACCTCGGGGGGGAAACCGACGGTGACATGGTGCCTGTGGTCGGCGTACCGATGGGTTACTACGTCAAGCCGATCGATGATCACTGGAGTGTCGGTTTCGGCGTCTACGTGCCCTTCGGTCTGGTCACCGACTACGGTAGCGACGATGCCGCGCGCTATTGGGGCAAAAAGAGCCACGTAGAAGTCGTGACCTTCCAGCCCACCATCAGCTACGCCTTCAACGACAAGGTTTCGATTGGTTTCGGTCCAACCATCAACCGTATCAAGGGCGAGCTGGGTTCAAGCTTGATCAACCCCTTCACACCGGGCAGCAACGACGGGGAGGTCAAGATCAAGGGTGACGATACCGCCGTTGGTTACAACATCGGCATCCTGGTACAGGCCACCGACAGCACCCGCGTCGGCCTGACCTACCACTCCATGGTCGACTACAAGCTCGAAGGCAAGACCCGCGTCAGCACCCCGCTGATCGGGCCTTTCAACGGCGACAAGTTCGATGCCACGCTGAAGATCAAGACGCCAGAGTCTGTCGACCTTTCGGTTACCCACGAGCTCGACGACCAGTGGACCCTGTATGCGGGCAGCACCTGGACCCGCTGGAGCCGCCTGGAAGCCATCACCGTGCAGAACGATGTACCGGCGCCGCTGGCAGGTTCGGCGTTCGAGACCATCTCTGAAGAGCAGAACTGGCACGACACCTGGGCACACGCCATTGGCGCGTCCTACAAAGTGAACAAGGAATGGGTACTGCGCACCGGCTTCACCGTCGACCAGTCGCCAACCAACAACCACGACCGTTCACCGCGCATCCCGACCGGCGATCGCAAGGTGTTCAGCCTGGGTGCGGGTTGGAGCCCGAACGAAGACATGACCATTGACGTGGCCTACTCCTACCTGTGGGAAGAAGACACCAAGGTCAACCAGGTAAGCGCCACCAAAGGCAGCTACCAGGCCAAGTACGAGAACAGCGCTCACGGTGTCGGTGCATCCCTCACCTACCGTTTCTGATTCGTACTGTTGCACGTAAAAACCGCCCTTGTGGCGGTTTTTTCATGCCTGCACCTGCCAGCTGTCACCCAGCGAGTCGCGCAAATAGTCCATGAACGCACGAACCTTCGGGGTCATGGCAAAGCGGTCGGCCAGGCACAGGTAGATGTCCATCGGTTCAGTCTGGGCGTAGGCCTGGCCGTCGTCGCGGCTCTCGAACAACGGCACCAGCGCACCGGAAGCGAGGTGCGGCCGGACGATGAACTCGGCCAACCGGGTGATGCCGCCGTCATTGAGCGCCATCTGGGTCAGGGCATCGATATCGTCGCTGATCAGCACGGTGCCGAAATCGGCCTCGAAACGCAGGCCGTCACGCATGAACCCCCAGCGCAGGAAGCGCCCATCGACCGGGTAGCGGAACACCAGGCAGCGATGCTCGCGCAGCGCCTCGGGCGTGGTCGGCAAGCCCGCACTCGCCAGGTAACCGGGGGACGCGCAACAGATGAATGGAATACGCGCGATTTGCCGCGCCAGCAGTTGGTCTTCCAGTTGCGGGGTAATGCGCAGGCTAACGTCGATATCTTCACGCGCGTGGTTGACCCGTCGATCAGTCGTTACCAACTCTATCGAAAGCAACGGGTACCGGGCGCTGAAGGCCGGGATCAACGGCGCCAGCACGTGGCGGCCGAATGCCGAGGTGGAGGCAATGCATAGCCGCCCCTGAGGCTCGCTGTCAGGCGTAGTGACGGCCTGTTCGGCCTGGGCAAGGTCACGCTCGACCAACCTGACCCGCTCGTAATAGAGCGAACCGGCCGGGGTCAACGCCATGCTGCGGGTGGTACGGCTGAGAAGGCGCACTTGCAGATGGGCTTCCAGGCGAGCGAGGTTCTGACTGACCGCCGCAGGGCTGATCCCCAGGCTGCGCGCCCCGCCGGCGACGCTGCCGGCCTCGACCACCTTGATGAAACTGCGGATGGTGTTGAGCAGATCCATGTCGAGCCCTTCGATTCGTAAGAATCTCTTTATAAAGAACTCAGTATTGCCGGTCTACAGCCTTAGCCATCGCATTGCTAACCTGCGCCTCCACCCTATTTCAGGAGTTCGCATGAGCAACCTGTCCCAATCCCGCAGCCGACGCAAACTACGCCCCAGCGCCACGCCGTATGTCTTTGCGTTTTACATGTCGTCGATCATGGCGCTGTTGATGTGCTTCGTCATTACCGCCGCCAATGCTGGCGTGAACCCGCAGTATTTGAACAACGTGCTGAAGGCTTACCAGTTGGCCATGCCGGTGGCGTTCGTTTGCGTGCTGATGGTGAGGCCGCTGGTAATGCGCCTGGTAGCACTGACGGTACATATGCATTGAGGGCGCGTGACTGTGGGAACCGCCTTGCCGGCGATGGAGCCACTGCGGTGCCTGGCACCGGCTTTGCCGGTGTTCGCGGGTAAACCCGCTCCCACAGGAATTGCGTCAACCTCCAGGCAATCGTGCAAGCTGTCAGGGCTGCGATGCAATTGCCTTCTCGATCGCCGCCCTGAACGCCGGGTCATCAGGTTTGGTCAGGCTGGAGAAATTGCCGATCACCTTCCCCTTGCGGTCCACCACGTATTTATAGAAATTCCACTTCGGCGCACTGCTCTGCTCCGCCAACCCCACAAACAGCGGAGTCGCATCCTTGCCTCGCACGGCCTGGGTCTTGGTCATGGTGAAGGTCACACCATAATTGGCGTAGCAGACCTTGGCCGTTTTCTCGCTGTCGGCGTCTTCCTGCTTGAAGTCATTGGATGGCACACCGAGCATTTCCAGCCCCTGCTCGTGGTACTCCTTGTAGGTGCTCTCGAGCCCCTCGAACTGCGGCGCAAACCCGCAATAGCTGGCGGTGTTGACCACCACCAACGGCTTGCCGCCAAAGCGCTGGCACAGGTCGACCTGCTCCTTGCCACGTAACTCCGGCAAGCTACCCTGCAACAACGCCGGGCAATCCGCAGCCCAGGTGGAACTGGCGGCGAAGAGGGCCAGCAACGGCATCATCAACCTATGTGCACGCATCGTTCGGTTCTCCTGCAAGACATTCCTTGAACTTGCAGGGTAGCGCCTAACAAACACCCATGCCCAGCTGCATCAACGCCATGCCGCCCTGATGCCAGCCCCACCAAGCCAGCACCAGCAGCAGCGCGGCACCCAGGGCCAGCAACCCACGGGCCAGGTAGCGGTTCATGCCGCCTGGGCCTGCAAGCGGGCGACCGGGCGTTCGCTCACTGGCCAGTTGAGCGCCGCGGCCAACAGGCTCAGCAGGATCGAGATCTGCCAGACCAGGTCGTAGTTGCCGGTACGGTCATACACCACCCCGCCCAGCCAGCCGCCGAGGAAAGCGCCCAACTGGTGGAACAGGAAGACGATGCCGCCCAGCATGGAAAGATTGCGCACGCCGAACACCGAGGCCACGGTGCCATTGGTCAATGGCACCGTCGAAAGCCACAGCAAGCCCATGGCGATACCGAACAGGTAGGCGCTGTACTGGGTCACCGGCGCCCAGAGGAACAGCACGATGACCACCGCACGCAGCAGGTACAGCGCCGTCAGCAGGCGCGGTTTGGACATGCGCCCACCCAGCCAGCCTGCCGTGTAGGTACCGACGATATTGAACAGCCCGACCAGCGCCAGCACGGTGGTACCGGTGGTGGCCGGCAGATGCTGGTCGACCAGGTAGGCTGGCAAATGCACACCGATGAACACCACCTGAAAGCCGCAGACGAAAAAGCCCAGGGCCAGCAGCCAGAACCCGGAGTGCGAGCAGGCCTCGTGCAGCGCTTGGCCCAGCGTCTGTTCGGCACCGTGGCTGGGCAGCGGGCGGTCACGCAGCAAGCCGACGAAGGGCACGATCAACGCCACCAGCAGGCCTAGCACCAGCAACGCGGCCGACCAGCCCAGCCATTCGATCAGGCCGAGCGTACCGGGCAACATGGCGAACTGACCAAACGAACCGGCCGCACTGGCAATACCCATGGCCATGCTGCGCTTCTCTGCCGGGACAGCACGGCCAACCACGCCCAGGATGACCGAGAACGAGGTGCCGGACAGGCCGATACCAATCAGCAGGCCGGCGCTAAGGGACAGCGACCACGCCGAATCGGCGGTGCTCATCAGCAGCAACCCGGCGGCATAGAGGATGCCACCGATAATGACCACCTTGGCAGCCCCGAGGCGGTCGGCCAGTGCGCCGGCAAATGGCTGCGCCAGGCCCCAGATCAGGTTCTGCAGGGCGATGGCGAAAGCGAACACTTCGCGCCCCCAACCGAAATCGGCGCTCATCGGCGCCAGGAACAGGCCGAAGCCGTGCCGAACACCGAGTGACAGCGCCAAGATCAGCGCTGCCCCTGCCAATACCCACCCGCTGGTTCGCCAAACCGAAGTCATTGTCGTTATCTCCAGCACATCGCAAGGTTATGCGGGTATATACCCGCTTAAGATCGTATGAATCAGGCCAGTTGGCCCAGCAAGCGCACCAATTCGTCACGCTGCCCTTCGCCCAGTTGCTCCACCAACTGCCGCTGCGCGTGTTCCCAGGCAGGGTATGCCGCTTGCAGGCGCTCAGCACCCGCCGCAGTCAATAACACCACGCGGTTGCGCTGGTCATCACCGTCGGCCAAGGCCACCAAGCCTTCGGCCTCCAGCACTCGCACATTGCGGCCCAGGGTACTGCGCTCCAAGCCCATGGCTTCGGCCAGGGTGGTGATACTCGGGCGGTCGAGCCGCTGCAGATGGCGCAGCAGGGAAAACTGGGCGACATTGATGCCGAAACCAACGAGGGCTTCGTCGTAATGCCGGCTCACCCCACGGGCGGCGCGACGCAGATGGGTGCAGATGCATTCGCTGGTCAACATGATTACGTGTATATACCCGCACTATGGATGTTGCAAGAAGTTTCAATTGTGCCAAGCAGCCACTTACGTCGCTAACGCCAGCCCCAACACCACGGCAAGCTCCAGCAACTCCAGCATCGCCCCGGCAGTATCGCCGGTTGTCCCGCCTAACCGCTGACACATCAACCGTCGCAACCAGCAGAACACGCCAAGCGCCAGCGCCATCGGCCAGATCGCGCTCCAACCGCCCAGCACCAGGCACAGCAACAGGCTGCCCATCAGCACCCAGCCAGCAGCCTGGCGCGGCAGGTGCTCGGCCAGAGCCTGCCCCAGGCCGCCAGGGCGCACGTAGGGCGTACCAAGGAACAGGCCCAGCATCGCCGCACGCCCCACCACCGGCGCCAGCACCAGCAGCGCACCTGCGCCGCGCTCGACCAGCACCCACAACGCACAGAACTTGAGCAGCAACACCAACACCAGGGTCACCACCGCAATCGGCCCGCTACGCGGATCCTTCATGATCTGCAGCGTACGCTCACGGTCGCCGAACCCGCCCAGCCAGGCATCGGCGCTGTCGGCCAGGCCGTCCAGGTGCAGCGCGCCACTGAGCAGCACCCATAACGTCAGCAACAAGGCCGCATGCAACGGGGCCGGCGTGCCTTGCAGCAGATGGCTGGCCAGCCACAGCAAAAGGCCGAACAGCAGGCCGACCAGTGGGTAGCACAGCAGCGAGCGCCCCATTTCACGCGGCTCGGGCATCCCCGGCAAGCGTACCGGCAGGCTGCTGAGGAACTGCAGGGCAATCCAGAACGGCAGCATCTCAGCCCACCTCTTCCAGTTGCCCGTCTTCATGCAGCCGCACGCCCATCAGCGCACCGTGCCCCACTTCGACCTGCAGCAATTGCTCTTTGGGTAGACCACGGGCACGCGCCAACAGCAAGCGCATGACACCACCATGAGTGACCAGCAGCACCCGCTTGCCGGCATGCTGTTGATGCAGGCGAGCGACCGCAGCCAGCACACGCTCGGCGAACGCACTCACAGGCTCGCCTGCGGGCGGTGTGTAGCCGTAGGGGTCAGCCCAGAAACGCCCGAGTTCATCGGCTTGGGTCTGCATGATCTGCAAGGCGCTGCGCCCTTCCCACTCACCGAAATGCAGCTCCTGAAGGTCCGCCTCGCGTTGCACCGGCAAGCCCAGGCGTGCCCCCAGCTCATCGGCAAACCGCGCGCAGCGCTGCAAAGGCGAGCTGACCAGCACCTGCCAAGGCCCGCCTTCGCGTACAGCGTCGCGCATCTGCGCCCAGCCCAGTTCGGTCAGGGCGTCGTCCAGGCTGCCGCGAAGGCCGCCGCCCTGCTCGGTTTCACCGTGGCGCAGCAGGTCGAGGATCATGCCGGGCGATCCGCCACAGCCGCTTCTGCGAAGGTCGCCATCTGCCCGTGCAGCACACAGGCCAGGCGCATCAGCGGCACGGCCAAGGCGGCGCCGCTGCCCTCACCCAGGCGCAAGCCCAGCGCCAGCAGCGGTTCGGCCTGCAGCGCCTCAAGCAAGGCCTGGTGACCAGGCTCTGCACCCTGGTGGGCGAACAGCAGCCAGGCACGGCATTGCGGGTTGAGGCGCACGGCCACCAGCGCGGCGACACTGCAGATGAAGCCGTCCACCAGCACCGCAATGCCCTGCTGCGCGCAGGCCAGGTAGGCGCCGGCCAAGGCCGCGATCTCGAAGCCACCCACACAGGCCAGCGCCTGCAGCGGGTCGTCGGCACGCAGGCCGTGCAGCACCAGGGCACGCTCGATCACTTCAGCCTTGTGGCGCACGCCGGCAGTATCCAGGCCAGTGCCCGGGCCGCTCAGCTCACGCGCCGGGCACGCCAGCAGCGTGCTGGCCAGGGCCGCGGCGGCGGTGGTATTGCCGATGCCCATCTCGCCACCGATGAACAACTGCGCGCCGTTATCCGCAGCGCGCTGGACGCTGTCGCGGCCGGCCTGCAGGGCCGCCTGCAGTTGCGCGTCGGTCATCGCTGGCTGGCGGGCGAAGTTTGCAGTACCCGCGCCAAGGCGCAGGTGGCGTACGCCCGGCAGCTCCAGCGCCGGGTCGATGGTGCCCAGGTCTACCACTTCGAGGCTGGCCTGCAGCTGGCGCGCCAGCACGCTGATCGCCGCGCCCCCGCCAACGAAGTTGCGCAGCATCTGCCCGGTCACCGCTTGCGGGTACGCCGAAACACCCTCCTCCACCACGCCATGGTCACCGGCAAAAATAGTGATGGCGACCTGGTCCAGGGTCGGCCGCTCACGCCCCTGCAGGCCGGCCAGGTGCACGGCCAGGCCTTCCAGCTGGCCGAGCGATCCGGCAGGTTTGGTCAGTTGCTGCTGACGGGCGCGGGCCTGGTCCATGGCGGCGGTGTCGAGAGGTTGGCAGGCGTCACGCCACCAGGTCGGGTTCATAGTGCAGGTCCTTTGAGCATCAGGGGCAGGCCAGCGACGGTCAGTACCACCCGCTGGCAGCGTTCGGCGACGGCCTGGTGCAGCCAGCCGGCCAGGTCGACATAGCGCCGGGTCAGCTCGCCCATGGGCACCACGCCCAGGCCGGTTTCATTGCTGACCAGGATGATCGTGCCAGGCAACGCCTCCAGGCAGTCGAGCAGCGCGTCGCGCTCAGCGGCCAGGCGCTGGTCGTCTTCGAGCATCAGCAGGTTGGTCAGCCACAGGGTCAGGCAGTCCACCAGCAGGCAGCGCCCTTCGGCGGCCTCGGTGCGCAGCGTGGCGGCCAGGGCCAGGGGCTCTTCGATCAGCCCCCAGTCACTGGGCCGGCGCTGGCGGTGCAGGCGCACACGTTCGTTCATTTCGCCATCGAGCGGTTTGCTGGTGGCGATGTACGTCACCGGCAGGCCGCTATCAGCAGCCAGTTGTTCAGCCAGGCGGCTCTTGCCCGAGCGGGCGCCGCCGAGGATCAGGTTGCGCATGTCAGGCGACTCCACACAGTGTTCGCAGGTGCGCGGTATCCAGGTGTTTTTCCACCAGGTCGGCCAGGCGCTCGATATCGCGCTCGCGCAGGGCCTCATAGTCGACCTGCTGCACGCCCTCCAGGCCCGCCCAGCGCAGCAGCGCGGCGCACGACTCGCTGCCTTCGAACAGGCCATGCAGGTAGGTGGAGAGGATCTGCCCGTCGGCGCTGATGGCGCCATCACTGCGGCCGTCGGCCAGCTGCACCGCTGGCTGCTCCAGCGCAGGGCCGTGGGTGACACCGGCATGGATCTCGTAACCGGCCACGGGCGAGTGCTCTAGGCTCAACGCCCCGGCCACGTTGCGCAGTTGCTTTTCGGCCTCGAGCGTCGTGGTGTAATCAAGCAGCCCAAGGCCGGCGCTGGAACCCGCTGCCCCTTCCAGGCCGAGCGGGTCGTGCACTTCGTGGCCAAGCATCTGCAGGCCGCCGCAAATACCAATAAGCTTGCCGCCATAGCGCAAGTGCCGGGCGATGGCCGTGTCCCAACCGCGTTCGCGCAATTGCGCCAGGTCGCCGCGCACGCTCTTGGAGCCAGGCAGGATGATCAGGTCGGCCGGTGGAATGGGCTGGCCTGGGCCAATGAACTGCAGGTCCACCTGCGGGTGCAGGCGCAGCGGGTCAAAGTCGGTGTGGTTACTGATGCGCGGCAGCACCGGGACGATCACCTTGAGCACGCGCTGCTCCTTGGCCGCCTGGCGCACATCGATGCCGTCTTCGGCTTCCAGGTGCAGGTCGGTGACATACGGCAGCACGCCCAGCACCGGTTTGCCCGTGCGCTGTTCCAGCCAGTCCAGGCCCGGCTGCAGCAAGGCGATGTCACCCCGGAAGCGGTTGATGACGAAGCCCTTGACCCGCGCCTGCTCGCTTGGCGACAGCAGTTCGAGGGTACCGACCAGGTGGGCGAAAACCCCACCCCGGTTGATGTCGGCCACGAGGATCACCGGGCAGTCGACCGCTTCGGCAAAGCCCATGTTGGCGATGTCACCGGCACGCAGGTTGATCTCGGCAGGCGAGCCCGCCCCTTCGACCATCACCACCGGGTATTCGGCGCTCAGGCGCTGGTGGGACGCCAGCACCGCCTGCATGGCGATGGCTTTGTAGTCGTGATAAGCCACCGCATTCATGCTGGTGACGGCGCGGCCGTGGATGATCACCTGGGCACCGGTATCGCTGTTGGGCTTGAGCAGCACCGGGTTCATGTCGGTGTGCGGCGCCAGCCGGCAAGCCTGGGCCTGTACTGCCTGGGCGCGACCAATCTCGCCACCGTCGGCGGTCACTGCGCTGTTGAGCGCCATGTTCTGCGGTTTGAACGGCACCACGGCCACGCCCTGGCGCAGCAGCCAGCGGCACAGCGCGGTGACCAGCGTGCTCTTGCCGGCATCGGAGGTGGTGCCTTGCACCATGAGGGTGGTCATGCCGTTTCCTTCTGATAATCGGCCAGGGCCTGGGCCAGCCGCTGTTCATCGGCCTCGCAGGCGGGCAGGCCCAGGCGCACGGCTGGCGGGTGCTCGAACAGGCGCACCAGGATGCCGCGGCGGGCGAGAAAGTCATGCAGGTGTGCAGCACGCTCGCTGCGCACGTACTGGAACAGGTCGCAGCTGCCCGCAGGCGCAAGGCCGCTGCCCGCCAGTAGCACGGCCAAGCGTTGGCTGGCCTGGGCGCAGCGCTCGATCTGCGCCTGGTGCGCGGCCTGGTCGGCGAAACACGCCTGGGCCAGCACCCGGGTCGGGCCGCTGACGGTCCACGGGCCTAGCAGGTCGGCGAGGCGCTGTAGCAGTGGCAACTCGGCCGCCACGCAGCCAAGCCGCACACCGGCCAGGCCGAAGAACTTGCCGAACGAGCGCAGCACGATCAGCCCGGGGCGCTCGGCACACTCGACCACGCTATGCTCGGGGGTGTTGTCCATGAAGGCTTCATCGACCACCAGCCAGCCGCCCCGCTCGGCCAGTCGGGCATGCCAGGCAAGCAGTTGCTCGCGAGGCACACGGCGGCCAGTCGGATTGTTCGGGTTGACCAGCAGCAACACGTCGAGGTTGTCGAGGCACGCCTCGACCTGGGTTTCGTCCAGCTCTAGCAGCTGATGCCCGGCCCGCTGCCAAGCCTGCGGATGTTCCGCGTAGCACGGCGACAGTACCCCTACCCGACCGCTCGGGCGCAGATGCGGCAAGGCCTGGATCGCCGCCTGGGAACCGGCCACCGCCAGCAGTTGGCGAGCACCGTAATAGTCGCGAGCTGCCTCTTCGAGGCCATCCTCCGTCTCCGGCAGACGCGCCCACGCATCCACTGGGATCGGCGGGATCGGGTAAGGCCACGGCGCGATGCCGCTGGACAGATCGAGCCAAGCCTCACGCGCAATCCCGTATTGCCGTACCGCCCGCAACAGGCGGCCTCCGTGCTCAAGCATCGAGGTACGCTCCCAGGCAAATCAGTAGCAACCAGAGCCACACGCCACGTTGCACCAGGCTCCAGCCACGCTCGATGGCGTCAGCATCGGCCATAGGCCCCTCGCCCAGGCGCGGGCGCTCGTGCAACTCGCCGTGGTACACGGCCGGGCCACCGAGCTCGACGCCCAACGCACCGGCACCCGCCGCCATCACCGGGCCGGCGTTGGGGCTGTCCCACAACGGCCCCTGCTTGCGCCAGCAGGCCAGCGCCAGGCGGGTCTTGCCGAGCAGCGCGTAGGTCAGCGCCACCAGCCTTGCGGGAATATAGTTGAGCACGTCGTCGATGCGCGCCGCGCACCAGCCGAAGCGCTCGAAACGTTCGTTGCGGTAACCCCACATGGCGTCCAGCGTATTGCTCAGGCGGTACAGCACCACGCCCGGCGCACCGGCCACGATGAACCAGAACAGCGCGGCGAACACCGCATCGCTGCCGTTCTCCAGCACCGATTCGGTAGCGGCCCGAGCCACGGCGGGCTCATCCAGCTCGCGGGTTTCGCGGCTGACCAGGTAGCCGACACGCCGCCGCGCTTCTTCCAGGTCGCCCTGGCGCAGGGCATTGGCGACTGGCAACACGTGCTCGCCCAGGCTGCGCAGGCCCAGCGCGCAATACAGCGCCAGCACGTCCACCAGCCAACCGATATAGGGCAGCCAGGACAGGATCAGCGCCACCAGGGTCAAAGGCACCACGGCCAGGAACCAGGCACTCACGCCATGGCTGCGCCAGCCTCGCCCGCCGGCATTCAGGCGCCGCTCCAGGCTCGATGCCAAGTTGCCAAAGGCCACCAGCGGGTGGCGCCGCTGCGGCTCGCCCAGCAACGCATCCAGGGCCACGCCGGCCACGGTCAGCAAGGCCACGCTCATTGGCGCTCTCCCCATTGGTTCTCGAACAGCATTTCGCTCAGCGGCCGTTCTTCGGCCCAGTTTTCCATCACCAGCATCGGTGCCGGATAAAATTCGGTGACAGGTCCCAGGCAAAGCACTGCGACCGGTTTGGCACCGGCAGGCATCCTTAGCAGGTCGGCCAGTGCCTGCGGCTCGAACAGCGAGACCCAGCCCATGCCCAGGCCTTCGGCGCGGGCCGCCAGCCAGAGGTTCTGAATGGCGCAGGCCAGCGAGGCCAAGTCCATTTCCGGCAGAGTTCGGCGGCCGAAAATGTGCGGCTCACGGTTGTCCATCAACGCCGCCACCCACAGTTCGGCGCAGTCGTTGATGCCTTCGACCTTGAGCTTCATGAATTCATCGGTGCGCTCACCCAGGGCCTCGGCGGTGCGCACCCGCTCCTCTTCCACCAGCGCCTGGATGCGCCCGCGCAGCTCGCCCTGGGTGATGCGAATGAACCGCCACGGCTGCATCAGGCCAACGCTTGGGGCCTGATGCGCGGCCCCGAGCAAGCGGCCGAGCACCTCAGGGGCGACCGTGCCGCCGGCAAAGTGGCGCATGTCGCGGCGCTCGCCGATGGCCCGGTACACGGCGGCGCGTTCGGCGTCACTGAAAGCGTGTTCGCTCATGGCCGCAACAGCGCCGCCGCCGCCTCGGGGTTGGACGGGAAATAGAAGTGCACGTATGACGCGGTGAGCCTGCCCAGGCGGTAGACCGCCTCGTTACCGCGCCCTCCATTGGGGCTCAGGCCACGGGCAATCGGTTCCAGTTCGGTGCTGGTCAGCGAGTGGTGGTAGGTATGCCCGCGCAGGGTGCCCTCAGGCAGCTCGACGGCCTGCAGGGCCAGCGCCGCCAGGCGTTTCTGCATGGTCGCTTCGCCCGGCAGCAAGCCCAGCAGCGCAGCACGTTCACCGGCAACGTCGGTCAAGGCATCAAGCAGGTAGAGCATGCCGCCGCATTCGGCCAGCAGGGGCTTGCCTGCGGCGTGGTGGGCACGGATGGCCTCGTTCATCGATGCGTTGGCAGCCAGCGCATGGTGATGCAGCTCGGGATAGCCGCCCGGCAGGTACAGGCTGTCCACCTCCGGCAGTGCCTGATCGTGCACAGGGGAGAAGAATTCCAACTGCGCGCCCAGGTTGCGCAGCAGGTCGAGGTTGGCGCCGTAGGTGAAGGCAAACGCTTCGTCCTTCGCCACGCCGATACGCACGCCGGCCAGGGATGCGGCGCAGGGCTGCGGCGCGGGCTCGGCAAAAGCCACCGGCGGCGGCAACGCTGCGTCGCAGCTGCTACCCAACGCCTCGGCAGCGGCGTCCAGGCGTGCATCAAGGTCATTCAGCTCGCTGGCCTGCACCAGCCCCAGGTGGCGGCTGGGCAGCTCTATGCCGCGCTCGCGCGACAGCCCGCCGTACCAACGCAGGCCTTCGGTCAGGCTGCCTTCGAGCAGTTGCGCATGGCGCAGGCTGCCGACCCGGTTGGCCAGTACGCCGGCAAATGGCAGGTCGGCCTGGTAGCGTGCCAGGCCCAGGGCCAGGGCGCCAAAGGTCTGGGCCATGGCCGTGCCGTCGATCACCGCCAGTACCGGCACGCCGAAGTGGCGCGCCAGGTCGGCGCTGGACGGGGTGCCGTCAAACAGCCCCATGACCCCTTCGATCAGGATCAGGTCAGCCTCGCCCGCCGCTTCCCACAGCAGGCGACGGCTTTCCTCGGCGCCGATCATCCACAAGTCGAGCTGGTACACCGGTGCACCGCTGGCCCGTTCCAGGATCATCGGGTCGAGAAAATCAGGCCCACACTTGAACACCCGTACCTTGCGCCCGAGGTTGCGGTGCAGGCGTGCCAGGGCCGCGGTCACGGTAGTTTTGCCCTGGCCGGAAGCCGGTGCGGCGATCAGAACCGCCGGGCAGTGTCGCGCCTCACTCACAGTTCGACGCCCTTCTGCGCGCGGATGCCCGCCTGGAACGCATGCTTGAGCATGCCCATCTCGGTGACGGTGTCTGCCAACTCGATCATTTCCGGCTTGGCCGCACGGCCCGTGACGATCACGTGCTGCATCGGTGGCCGCGCCTGGATGTCGGAAAGCACCTGATCGAGGTCGAGGTAGCCGTGCTTGAGGGCGATGTTCAGCTCATCGAGCACCACAAACTGCACGCTTGGGTCTTGCAGCAGCTGGCGCGAAACCGCCCAGGCCGCTTCGGCGGCGGCGATATCGCGCTGGCGGTCCTGGGTTTCCCAGGTAAAGCCCTCGCCCATCACGTGGTAGCGCACCTGCTCGGGGAAACGGCGGAAGAACAGCTCCTCACCGGTGCTGTTGCGGCCCTTGATGAACTGCACCACGCCGCACTGCATGCCATGGCCCAGGGCGCGCGCGAGCATGCCGAAGGCCGAGCTGCTCTTGCCTTTGCCGTTGCCGGTGAGTACCAGCAGCAGGCCGCATTCGTTGGGGGAATTGGCGATGCGCTCGTCGATGACTGCCTTCTTGCGCTGCATGCGCGCCAGGTGGCGTTCGTCGCGTTCGGTGGGTTCGCTCATGGGGGTACTCCGCAGGCTGACGCCACGCGAAGCAGCGGCGACAGGTCGATAAGACAGGCAGGCGGAGAGCGCGCAGGGGCCGTGGCCAGACGCCACGGAGCACCGCGCATCACCCTCCGTGATGCCGTTGGCAGTGACAGGCCGGTCTCCGGGCTTGTGAGCGGGCGTCGGCCCGGGCCTGCGCGCCTTCCCGGATGCTGGCATCCAGTGGCCATGCGCGGCCTTTGACTCACCTACCGTTGCGGGGGCAGCGCCGGACTCGCGCCTTTTATGGCGCCCACCGGCTTCCCAGTTTCACCCTGCCCAGACGAGGCTGGCAGGGCACCTGAAACACGCGCGAAGGTTAGAGGGTTGAATGGGGAGCGTCAATCGAACGGGGGTGATTTCACGGAGCCCATCGTCGGCGTGCCAACGATGGGCCATCACGCTTAGCGACGAATCAGCGCCAGCACTGCATCGGTTACCTCACGGGTGGTCGCCTTGCCGCCCAGGTCAGGCGTGTGCACACCACTCTCGGTCACCGCCTCGATCGCAGCCATCAATTCGCGAGCGGCGGCCTCCTCCCCCAGGTGCTCGAGCATCATTACCGCGGTCCAGAAGGTCGCGATGGGGTTGGCCACACCCTTGCCGGTGATGTCGAAGGCCGAACCATGGATAGGCTCGAACATCGACGGGAAGTCACGGCTCGGGTTGAGGTTGGCGGTGGGGGCAATGCCCAGGCTGCCGGACAGCGCAGCGGCCAGGTCCGACAGGATGTCGGCATGCAGGTTGGTGGCCACCACCACGTCCAGTTGCTCGGGCTTGAGCACCATGGTCGTAGTCACTGCGTCCACCAGCTCGCGGGTGGTGCGAACATCCGGGTAGTCCTTGGCCACTTCCTCGAACACTTCGTCCCACAGCACCATGCCATGGCGTTGGGCATTGGACTTGGTCACCAGGGTCAAGTGTTTGGCCGGGCGGGTGCGAGCCAGGTCGAAAGCAAAGCGGTGGATACGCTCGACACCCACACGGGTAAAGGTCGAGACCTCGGTGGCCACTTCGATCGGCAGGCCTTGGTGGACACGACCGCCACTGCCGGAATATTCCCCTTCGGAGTTCTCGCGCACGATCACCCAGTCGATGGCCTTACCCTTTGCCAATGGGCTGGTCACCCCTGGCAGCACGCGGGCCGGGCGCACGTTGGCGAACTGATCGAAGCCTTGGCAGATCGGCAGGCGCAGGCCCCACAGCGACACGTGGTCCGGCACATCCAGGCTACCCACGGCACCAAAGAAGATGGCATCGAACGTTTTGAGTTTTTCCAGGCCGCCTTCGGGAATGTACTGCCCTTCTCGCAGGTAACGTTCAGAGCCCCAATCGAAATGCTCGAAATCGATGGCAAAGCTGCCGCGCTTGGCTGCCAGCGCCTGAAGTACCTCGACACCTGCGGCGATCACTTCGACGCCAATCCCATCACCCGGAACTGCCGCGATCTTGTAGTTGTTCATGCCTCGACTCCCATGCGTTTTGTGGCCCGCCGGGCTTGTAATGGCGGGGATGAGCCGAGTATATGTAGTGAACACAGGGCAGCAGTTAACCCTGGATCACCTCTTAAGTAACCGTGGGTTAATGATGAATCCGACACAGGACCTGGGCTTCTTCCACCTGCTGGCCAAACAGGGCAGCCTGGCCGCCACAGCACGCGAGCTGGGCGTGACGCCGCCTGCGGTGAGCAAGCGCCTGGCGGCCCTGGAGGCTCGCCTGGGCGTGCGCCTGGTCAACCGCACTACCCGCTCCATGAGCCTGACCGCCGAGGGCGAACTGTACTTCGCCCACGCGGCGCGCATCCTCGCCCAGGTCGATGAAGTGGAACAGTTGATCGGCCTGCACCGGGCCGAACCCAAAGGCCTGATCCGGGTGAACGCCTCGCTGGGCTTTGGCCGCCGCTACATCGGCCCGGCACTGGCAGACTTCTATGCCCGCTACCCGGACATCGAGGTGCAACTGGAAATCAGCGACCACCCGCTGGACCTGGCCAGCCACGGCTTCGACCTGGGGATTCGCTTCGGCAGCCTGCCAGACGCGTCGTTCCATGCCCGCAAGATCGCCTCCAACCGCCGCTTGCTGTGCGCCTCGCCGCTGTACCTGGAGAAGCACGGCACGCCACTGAAACTGGCAGATCTGGCCCAGCACAACTGTATTTTCCTGCGCCAGAACGAGTCGCCCTATGGTGTGTGGAGCTTCAGCAACGGCGGCCGCACGCAGAATATCAAGGTGCAGGGCGCGCTCAGTTGCAACGACGGTGAAGTGGCCCTGAACTGGGCACTGCAGGGCCACGGCATCCTGCTGCGCGCCGAATGGGACATCGCCCGCTACGTACGCAGCGGGCGCTTGCGCCTGTTACTGGAAGACCAGACGCCGACCCGTGCCGACGTATACGCGGTGTACCCGCAGCAGTTGCACCTGTCGGCACGGGTGCGGCGGCTGATCGACTTTCTGATCGAGCGTTTCGAGCGCATCGACCATCTGGACCTTGAAGAGGTCGAATAAACAGGCATCACTCAGGGAAGAAACGGTCCACGAGTGCCGGGGTCTTGAACCGTGCGCGATACTCCGTGGAATCGAAAGCGAGCCCCGTGCGCAAGTCATACACTGGGCCCGACACGGGTTTGGCGATCTGCTTCAGCGTGACTTTGACGAAGCGATAGTGCTCGGCATAAACATGCTCCAACTTGTCGATGCGAAAGTAATGGCCCGGCAACATCAACGTTTCGGCCTCTTCCCAATAGAGCGAAAAGGCGCTGATCGGCGTAGCGTGCTGGTATTCACCAGGAGGAAGCTCGAACACGACCGAACTGTCATCGAACAAGCCTGGCAAGCCACCCGGCACATCTGGATAAGGCAAACACGCGAATTCGGCGGCCTTGTAGGGGTTTTCGGTGAACGACGTAAGGTCGGTATTGAGCAGCACATCACCCACCCGTAGATCACCGTTTCTGTATCGCTCACCGCCAGTACCACGCGAGCGATGCCCGCCACGGTACAGCCTGACCTCGTTACTTTCTGGCAGAAGCGCAAGGCTATCGGCCAGGTCGGCGATGTAGTCATCTTCGTCACCGTAGTGATAGGTCCCCGAGCGAAATACATCATTCACTCTCGACTCATCGCCGGTGTAATACTCGATCAGCGTATTGAAATACTCATTGCCGTAGCGGTAGGAATAATGCGTCCGCCCACCTGTAATCACACAGTCCATGCCGCGCGCGTCGAGATCAGGTATGCGCCCGCGCTCCAATTCGGCAATCGGCCAGTGCCTCAGCAAACCCTTCTGGCGACCGAGCGCGTACGCTGACAACCTTTTGCTTTGAGGCCCGTTGGCAATCGTATACGTATCCCAGAACGGCGAAGCCGCGCTCTGCATGCCATCCACTTCCGGCGGAGTACCGCCCAGCAGCTTCGGCGGTGCCAGCAGTTCCCACTCGCCTGCCTCATTCAAGCGCACCGGGTGAAGCGGGCTGAAAGCAAACGGGTTGTCCGCTGAAACCACCAACCACACCGCCAACTCATGGCTGTAGCGCACGCGATACGGCAAGCCCTCCAGCGTAATCCAGCAACTGCCATCGGCATTGACATGAATGCCCCGCAAGCGGCCCGACTGCGCGGCCTGGCCGGTGAGCACGAGGTTGCTGTCACTGACATCGGCAGGCAGTGTCGACGCTTGCGCGACTTGCCAGTGCCGGATCGACGCCCCGGCTTCATGGGGTGGAGCTTCATAGGAGAGCGAGGCGAAGCTCGACTGGAAGCTGATATCCACCAGGTTAAAGCTCGCGAACACGCTTTCGAACATTGCTGCGCGTAGCGCCCGCTTGCGGCTCTGCTCGTCCTCTGCATGCAGCGCCGCGTCGATATCCAGTGCCACTTTGCCGGCGCTGGCGCCGAGCAACATGAGCGACATGGGCCACCCCAAGGGCGCGAGGCCGCCAAACACTCCCAGGAACGCTGATAGATAGCCACTGAGCATGGCTTTGCGCAGGCCGGCATTGTCCTGCATCAAACGGGCATGCCCCTGCATTTCGAGCTTGGCCTGGTCGGCAAGGTAGGTGAATAAGTCCGTACCCAGCGACCGTTTGAACAGCGACAAGGCGATCAAGGCAGCTTCGTCAGAGCGGCTGCCGGCAATCCCCTGCAGATGCACCCGGATAAGGCGTTTGGCGGCAGAATCACGGGGGTTGCTGTGCGCACCGACAATAAACGCTTCGAGCTTGCTGCTGGACTGCAACTGCCAGCAAAGCCAGCTAGCCATCGCGGCCTCGCTGTCGAAGCCCTTGATAGCCTCATCTGACCAGGGCATATAGGCCAGCACCCTGCCGTCCGGCGCTGCCAGGCTGAACATGCACCACCTGTCGCCGTCACCAAACACGTAGCGGTTGACCACCAATACGTTGCGCGTAGCATCCCGCTGCAGGCCCGCCAATGTTGGCAGTACCTCATGGGCCAGGTCGTCGCTGGCCATGGCACGTAAGCGCTGCCAGTCAAGCAGCGAGATATTGCCCTTGCCCAGTGCGGTGGCACCCTGCCCGAGCAGGTTGAACTTGGCCATCACGCGAAAGTTGGCACCATAGGTCGACCAGAATCGCTCCACTTCGGCGCGGTACAACACCGCAAAATCCAACGCCCACAAGTCCTTCTGTACTTCACTACCGAGCATCGGCACTTCATTGCGCTCGTCGTACGTTCTCGCATGCGGCCCCTGGCGATAGAAACCTCCGCGCAGGTCGAGCTCGTCGCTGGCGTCCTGGAAATAGACGTCGAATCGGTTGATCACCAGCTCATCCATCAGCATCGACTTCTGCGGCGGGCCACTGTGCTGCCAGCCGGTGAAGGCTCGAGGGCTGGAGCTCTCGGTGTTGAACTGGTGCCACCAGACGAACCGCGGGTCCATGTCCCTACCGGTGTGCTTGCGCAAGATCTGCACTGCATGCTGGCCGGCCAGCGCATAGGGGTCGGGGAAGTCGCGTATGACGGCATCCAGCAGTTGCACCAGTGGCGCGGCGGCGTCCATGGTTTCCAGGCTACGGCGCGCTTTATCGTTGATATCGCTCATGTTCCACTCCAGGCCTTGATTGTCGGGCAACCATCCTTGCTGCCCGAGCCCGCACAGAGTGGTAGATGTCTGCTGCCACCCGCTGAACCAGTCATGCTTGGCCGCGCTCTGAATAACGAGAGACCTACTTCGGAGGGCGGCGCCCATGAATCGCATCTGCATGCTCTTACCCTGGGCGCTGGGCGCCTTCCTGACGGGATGTGGCGACACCGCATTGCTGGGCGTCGATGCAGGCAGCGGGCACGCACCGCAATTGCCCGCGCCCAACCCGACCTTGATCCCGACTGTCAATATCGCGCCCGCCATCGGCTGGCCGAGTGGCGGCAAGCCCAAGGCTGCAGCGGGCACGCAAGTGGCGGCCTTCGCCGACAAGCTCGACCATCCGCGCTGGCTTTATGTGCTACCCAATGGCGACGTGCTGGTGGCCGAAACCAACGCCCCGCCCAAGCCCGATGATGGCAAGGGTTTACGTGGCTGGGTGATGGGCAAGGCAATGAAACGCGCAGGTGCTGGCGTGCCCAGCGCCAACCGCATCACGCTGCTGCGCGATGCCGACCATGACGGCGTTGCCGAGCTGCGCTCGACCTTCATCGAAGGGCTCAACTCACCGTTCGGCATGACCCTGGTCGGCAAAGATTTTTATGTCGCCGACACCGACAGGCTGCTGCGCTTCCACTACGCACCAGGGATCACGCAGATCCGCGAGCCAGGCAAAGCCGTCGTTGACTTGCCCGGCGGCCGGCTCAACCACCACTGGACCAAGAACGTGATTGCCAGCGCCGACGGCAAGAAGCTGTATGTGACTGTGGGCTCCAACAGCAATGTTGGCGAGAACGGCCTCGACCAGGAGCATGGGCGCGCGGCAATCTGGGAGGTGGATGCGGCCAGCGGCGCGCACAGGATTTTTGCCTCAGGCTTGCGCAACCCCAATGGCCTGGCCTGGGAGCCGCGCACGAAGGCCTTGTGGACCGCAGTCAACGAACGCGACGAGATCGGCAGTGACCTGGTGCCGGACTACATCACCTCGGTCCAGGACGGCGGCTTCTACGGCTGGCCTTACAGTTACTACGGCCAGCACGTCGACGAGCGCGTCGAGCCGCAGAACCCGCAAAAGGTTGCGCAGGCGCTTGTGCCGGACTATGCCGTGGGCCCACATACCGCGTCGCTTGGGCTGGCGTTTGCCCAACCGGGCGTGCTGCCCCCGCCTTTTGATCTTGGCGCGTTCGTGGGCCAGCACGGCTCGTGGAACCGCAAACCACACAGTGGTTACAAGGTGATCTTCGTGCCGTTCGACAGTGCAGGCAAGCCGAGCGGGAAGCCGGTCGATCTGCTCAGCGGTTTTCTCGACGGTGATGGCAACGCCAGAGGGCGACCGGTCGGGGTGGTCAACGACCAGCGCGGTGGTGTGCTGGTGGCCGACGATGTCGGCAACGTAGTGTGGCGGGTCAGCAAGGCGCCGTAGCGCCTGGGTCGATCAGGGGTTCTGCGCCAGGTGGCCTTGAGGAATGACCCGTTTGGCCTGCAGGTAGGCCTTGGACCAGTAACTGTTGGACAGGTAGTCCAAGCGCACCGTGCCGCCAGTGGACGGCGCATGCACGAAGCGCCCTTCACCCACGTAGATACCAGCATGGCTGACCTGCGAGCCACCGCTGGTGGCGAAGAACACCAGGTCGCCGGATTGCAGCGCGTTCATGTCCACGGTAGGCGCACGCATCACGATCATCTCCCGCGTGGAGCGCGGCAGGCTGATGCCCGCCGCATCGCGGTAGACGTAGCCGATCAGGCCACTGCAATCGAAGCCGGAGTCTGGCGTGTTACCGCCCCATCGGTACGGCGTACCCACCAGGCCGATCGCGCGGATCAGCACATCGTCCGCAATGGGCGAACCATCGGGTTGGCTGTAGGTGATTTTGGGCTGAACAACAGGGGCCGGTGCCGGGGCACGGCTGGAGCAGGCGGCAAGCAATGCCACCAGGGAAAGGAATGCGAAGCGCGCCATCATCTTCATGGCCAGAACATCCTGTCTGAGACCGCAGGCCGCAGCCGAAAAGTGTTGAGAATTTAGATTAGACGCATTCTGTAAATGCGCACGACGGCGAGCTTTTTTTCAAAGCATCGCCGCCGCGGCAGGGTACATCATTTTGATATCAGTTGCGCGCGATATTGGTGGTCGGCGCCATGGCCAAGGCACGCTTGGCTTCAATGAAGGTCTTGCTCCAGTAGCGATCACCGAGGCTGTCGATGCGCACGCCACCGCTGCGGCGGCTGCTGGAGTGGATGAACTGATTGTCACCCAGGTAGATGCCGGCATGGCTGACACGGCCACGACCGTTGGTGCTGAAGAACAGCAGGTCGCCTGGCTTGAGCTTATTGCGGGCAACTTTTGGCGCATCGACGTTGATCATTTCGCGGGTCGAACGCGGCAGGTTCATGCCAGCTTCTTCGCGGAACAGATAACCGATGAAACCGCTGCAGTCGAAGCCGGACGCTTCCGAAGTACCACCGAAGCGGTAGCGGGTGCCGATCAACGACATGCCGCGCTCGAGGATGCTGTCCGCCAGTACTGGCAGCTGGTAAGGCTTGCTGTTGCTGGAGAACGCCTGAAGATCGTCTTCAGTGGCCAGCTCTTCCTGTTCGCCAAACACGGACGAAACCGAAGCTTTGGCCTTGGGCGCCGATTGAGAGGCGACCGGGGTGTGATCCTGCGGCTGAGAAACCGGGCTTTGTGCCGCGCAGCCAATCAGCAAGGTCACGAGTGCGAGGGGCACGAGGGGTGCGAAGCGCTTTAGCATGGGCACGACCGTGTCTGTAATCCTTTAGAAGGGGGAAACTATGCCTTCTATCGGAACCATTTGCAAATTTTATCGAAAAACATGTGACTTTTTCGTTTTGCCACTCAAAGCCCTGTATTTACGGGCTTACCAGCCGAGCGTTTCCTTGAGGAACGGGATGGTCAGCTTGCGCTGCGCCTGTAACGAGGCTTGGTCAAGGCGCTCGAGCAGGTCGAACAGCGCGCTCATGCTGCGCGTGCCACGGGTGAGGATGAAATGGCCGACTTCGTCGGTCAGGTGCAGGCCACGGCGCGAGGCACGCAGCTGCAGGGCACGCAGCTTGTCTTCGTCGGACAGGCCGCGCATCTGGAACACCAGCGCGAGCGTCAGGCGCGACTTGAGGTCCGGCAGCTTGATCGGCAGCTCCCGCGGCGAGGCCGAGGCCGCCAGCAGCAGGCGCCGGCCGCTGTCGCGCAGGCGGTTGAACAGGTGGAACATCGCCTCTTCCCAATCCGCCTTGCCGGCGATGACATGCAAGTCGTCGATGCACACCAGTTCATACTGCGCCAGGTAGTCGAGCAGCTCGACACCCCGGTCGAGCAATTGCGCCAGCGGCAGGTACACGGCGGCTTCGCCGCGCTGCTGGAAGCGGTGAGTGGCGGCCTGCAGCAGGTGACTGCGGCCAACACCCTGCTTGCCCCACAGGTAGATGAGGCTCTCGGTCCAGCCGGCGTCGGCTTCGCACAGCCGCTCGACGTAGCCCAATGCCGCGGCATTGGCGCCCGGATAGTAGTTGATGAAGGTGGCGTCGTCGCGCAGGCGCACACCCAGGGGCAACTGGATCGGTGGTTTCATGCTCGCGGGCGGTCGGGAGGACCACAGGGGGCCTAGGGTGATCGGTGTGCAAAGTCTATACCTGCAACGCGGGGGGCACAATCGCGAAGGCAGATAGCACAAGCAAAATCAACGAGTTGCGCAGTATGTGGGCCACTTTTCGGCCCACATTTCATGCCTGCACGTCACAAATCCGGGTCGATTTCCCCGGCATACATGTCCGATTCCTTGTACATGTCGTGCACATGCCGCAGCAGCACCATGATCACCGCAGCCACAGGCAGCGCCAGCAACACGCCGGTAAACCCGAACAGCTCGCCACCGGCGAGGATGGCGAAGATCACCGCCACCGGGTGCAGGCCGATGCGGTCACCCACCAGCAGCGGCGTCAGCACCATGCCTTCGAGGGCCTGGCCGACCATGAACACCGCGACGATACCGAGCATCGGGTACAGGTCGCCGCCAAACTGGAACAAGCCAGCCACCAGGGCTGCGCCGATACCGATGATGAAGCCCATGTACGGCACGATGGCCGCCAACCCCGCCAGCATGCCGATCAACAGACCAAGCTCCAGCCCCACCAGCATCAGCCCGGCCGAATAAATGACGCCCAGCGCGAGCATGACCATCAACTGGCCGCGCACGAACGCCCCCAGCACCTCATGGCACTCCCCGGCCAGCCCCACTACCTGCGACTCGCGATGGCGCGGCAGCAAGCTGCGCAGCTTGGCCATCATCAGGTCCCAGTCGCGCAGCAGATAGAAGCCCACTACCGGGATCAACACCAGGTTGGCCAGCCAGGCCAACAGCGCCAGGCTCGACGCGGTGGCCTGGGACAGCAGCATGCCGACGATGTCGGTGGTCTGGCCCATGTGCGCGCTGACGGCGGCCTTGATCTTGTCGAACTTCCAGAACCCGTCGGCCAGGCCCAGGCGGTGCTGCACCCAGGGCAACGCCACGTGTTGCAGCCAGTCGAGCATCTGCGGCGCCAGTTCGTACAAGCGCACCAGCTGCTTGGCCAGCATGGGGATGAGCACCAGCAGCATAGCCAGCAGGATCAGGGTGAACAGGCTGAACACCACCACCACACCCCAGGTGCGCGACAGGCCCAGGCGCTCCAGCCGGTCGACCAGCGGGTCGGCCAGGTAGGCCAGGAGGATACCCACCAGGAACGGCGAGAGGATGTTGTGCAGGCTATAAAGAAGCACGGCAATCAGCAGGGCGGCGCCCAGCCAGATCCAACGACGCATATCAGTCATTTACGCTATTCCTTACCAGCGAAAACGCAGGCCGTCGAACGGCTTGGGTGCTGGGGTGGCAGCCGCCGGCTGCTCTGAGGGGGTGCTGGTGCCCGCTGCTGGTGCAGCCGGGGCGGCAGGTGATGGCTCTGCCGGCAGTTCCTGCAACTTGGCCAGCCCGAGCTGGGCACGCAACTGATCGCGGTTGGCGGTAACGCCGTAGGTCAGCGTTTTACCGTCGGCCATCTGCAGGCGTGGGCCGTAAGGTTCGAGCACGCGGCTCAGTTCGGCATAGCGCTGCAGGTTCATGCCCTGCACCTGTAACTGCAACTGGCTGCTGGCACCCGGCTTGGTGACGTAGCGTGGCGCCAGGCGGTTGCTCACCGCCAGCATCACGGCATCGGCCAGCGCGGCCTGGTCGGCGCCTTCGGCGGTGCCTTCCTCGCGCTTGTCGCCCAACCACAACTGCCATTTACCCTGCCACTTGCCGTCGGCTTCATGGGCATGCACTGCCAACAGGGCGTCGGCACCGTAACGCTCGGACGCTTCGCGCAAGGGTGCCGGGTCGCTGCCTTCCAGTTGCTTGGCGTTGGCCACCAGTTGTTCCTGCAAGTCAGCCAGCGGCAGGCGCAAAGGCAGGCCGCGGTGCTGGGCGGCGCGGCGCAGGGGCTGGGCGCTGGCTTGGCCGTCGCCGACCAGGCTGCTGCCTTCGACACTGTCGTTGAGCCACCAGCCGAGGATCGACGGCCGGTTGCTGCCCCACAACGCTAACCCGGCCTTGCGCAAGGCGCGCTCGGTGCTGCCCGGGTCGAATTCGACCAGTACCGATTCGGGCGGGCCGGCCTCGGTGCCGACTTGGTTGATGATCTGTTGAGGGTCCTTGCGCAGCTCGGCCAATGCCGGGCTCTGCGCCGCCTTGGGGTCGCCGGTCAGGCGCAGCACCAAGGTATCGAGGGCCTTGGCGGTGGCTGCGGTACGCGCTTCGGCGCCCTGCCCTTCGAGTGGCTCGCGCACCTGATAGAGCCCGGAGACGCTTTCGGCCTGCGCAGCGAGGCTGGCCATGGCAAGGCAACCCGCTGCCAGATAATTGAGAAGACGCATTGAGGATTCCTGTCCAGAAAACAAGGAGCGACGAGCCGCCGCGTGCTGGCTGTGACCGCCACAGGGCAAAGATTGCTCCCTGGCACGGCGCATTTCGACCCGTCGCCTTTCCTATACCTTATACAGGCACCTGCCCGGCAACCAGTCGCGGCCTGTGAAAGGATGTTTTTTGATGCTTTAAGGCCCTGCCCGTCGGCCTGAGGATGGCCGCTGCACGGCAACCCTGATAAAATCGCGCGCCTTCACAGACCTCTGACGTTTCAGGCAGCCGCCGCTCCCCAGCCGGCCTTGGCCGTCACGGTCGTTTTT
>Ga0213827_1000097_pt1 | contig 115055 bp, 124 predicted proteins | sample MC6MC0898MG_FD_180669 | JGI IMG/M metagenome (GOLD analysis project Ga0213827, IMG submission 180669) | Enriched soil aggregate microbial communities from Iowa State University, Ames, United States - MC6-MC0898-MG | ecosystem: Environmental > Terrestrial > Soil > Unclassified | place: USA...
CTGAATCACGGTCTAATCCAGCTGATCAAGGTTATATCATGGATACCTACGAATATGGACGTATGTATGTACGTATTCGGGCAAGCAATATTGCTATTTCAAATTTGAGACAGGCAAAATTTGATCAAGTAAAAGCAAATAAAATATTAGGAGAAGCGTATTTCTTGCGTGGATATTATTATCAGCAACTCTTACGTTTCTATGGCGGTGTACCCGTAGATAATAAGATCTATACCTTAAATGATAAGGATTTTATGAAGCCCAGAAATAGCTATGCTGAATGTGTCGACGCGATCGTCAAAGATCTAGATAGTGCAGCGCTACTTTTAAAGGATATAACGCCAGCCAAAGGGAGGGCAAGTGAAACAGCGGCTTTGGCGCTAAAATCCCGTGTGTTGTTATATGCTGCGAGTGATCTTCATGATGCTAATAAAGCCGGTGCTAAATCCGCCCTCTTGAAAGCTTATACAAAACCGGAATATTTGATGTATACCAGCGGTAGCCAGACAGAGCGCTGGACAAAAGCCAAGGAAGCGGCAAAAGCTGTCTTGGATCGGGCCAGCTTTGCCTATAAACTGTATATGACCAAGCCAGTATCGGCAACAGAGGGAACTGCAAACTATATGGCCTTGTCGCTAGGGGGTGGAAGTAAAATGGCAGATGCTGCAGGAGCCAAAGACATCATTTTAGGCCGTTTTTTCATTAATGAAAAAGACGAACGCGGTGGATGGGTTGGACGTGATAATGGACCAAATGGTTATCACAACTGGGCGGGAAATACACCTATACAATTGCTTGTTGATGATTATGAGACGGATAAGGGGCAAAAATTTGATTGGTCAAATGCTGCCATGGCTGCGGCTCCCTATCAAAACCGTGATCCGAGATTGAAGGCAACAATTCTATACGATGGTTCCGACTGGAAACCAAGGACGGCCGATGTGACAAAAAGGGATCCCAGCAATCAGATCCAAACTGGTCAATATGAAATTGTTAATGCGCAAGGTAGTAAAGTCACGCATTTTGGTTTAGACACTAGAAAAAGTCCTGTTGAAGACTGGAATGGCTCAAGAACGGGTTATTATATGCGGAAGTTTGTTGATCCTGATCCTGCTCAGGAAGATCAAAATACAAGACAACGTATTCCTTGGCCGATGTTGCGTTATACCGAAGCTGTATTAAACTATGTGGAGGCCTGTATCGAATTAGGCGAAGAGGCGGAAGCAAGAACTTGGCTAAATAGAATTCGATTCAGAGCAGGAATGCCTGCAGTTGGAGTTGAAGAGACAGGAGCAGCACTCAAAAACCGCTACCGGAATGAGCGCCGAATAGAATTGGCTTATGAAGAGCATCGCTTTTTTGATGCAAGACGCTGGATGATCGCTGCAGAAACGATAGGACGTAAAGCCAACGTCATCAATATCACAGGAACGCTAAAAGACAATAAGACAGTGACATTGTATAAATATGATCCGAGCAATTATAATTACAAATATTTTGTAAGTAATATTGATCCTGGAATCGAAAATAGAAACTGGGATGATAAGATGTATTTTACTTCTTTACATCGCGATGAAATAAATAGAAATACCCAGCTTATTCAGAATCCGGGATATTAGATATCTTTAGAAACATCTCTCCGGTAATTATCGGAGAGATGTTTTTTTATCAGGCCTTTTTCTGACGTTCAATATTGGGTAATAAGCCCGTCGCAATACCGATCAATGGAAGATAGGCACAGATGTTAAAGACGTGTTCAATGGAAGTTTTATCCGCGAGCCATCCCAAAATGGCAGAACCAATTCCACCCATCCCAAAGGCAAGTCCAAAGAAGAGTCCAGCGATCATGCCCACTTTTCCCGGAATCAATTCTGTAGCGTAAACCAATATGGCAGAGAAAGCAGAAGATATAATCAGTCCGATCAGAATAGACAGTATCATCGTTAATGTCAGCCCCACATGTGGCAAAAGTAATGTAAAGGGCGCCGCACCAAGTATTGAAACCCAAATAATGAGTTTACGGCCGTAGCGATCGCCTAATGGGCCACCGAGTATTGTTCCAACCGCTACGGATGCAAGAAAAACAAAAAGATAAATTTGTGATTCTTGTACAGTAATGCCAAACTTATCGATAAGATAAAATGTAAAATAGCTGGTCATAGATGCCATATAGAAATACTTTGAAAATATAAGAATCAACAGGATAACTAGAGCAAAGATGATTTTGGATCTGGAAAAACTCGATTTTACCTGTGTCGCACTAGGTGTGCTGACGGTAGCTTTTGGTTTAAGATGCAATTGGTACCAATTTCCGACATAGGTAAGAATTAAAATGGCTAGAATTGCCAATACACCAAAAACGCCGATGTATTGTTGGCCAAATGGGATAACAATCAGTGCCGCTAGGAGAGGACCTATTGCACCACCAGCATTTCCGCCAACCTGAAAAATTGATTGCGCCAATCCTTTTTTGCCACCAGAAGCTAAGTGCGCAACACGGGAGGCCTCAGGGTGAAAAATAGAAGATCCCATGCCAATGAGGCTCACTGAAAGCAAGATATAGATAAAACTGGAAGCAAAGGCAATACAAAGCAAACCGGCGAGGGAAAACAACATTCCGATAGCCAAGGATCTTGGCGTGGGATTCTTATCTGTGTAAAGTCCAACAAAAGGTTGCAGAATGGAAGCTGTCAGTTGAAATACTAGGGTGATAATGCCAATTTGCGTAAAGCTAAGAGCATAATTAGATTTTAACAGCGGATAAACAGCTGGAATAACTGATTGAATAAGATCATTCAATAGATGAGAAATACTAATTGCAAATAAAATAGGGTAGACCGTCTGGGAACTATTCCAAGAACCATCTGCTTTTAAAGATTCTGTTTTCATAAATGAATACATCAGGTCATCTGATGTTTTGTGACGCTATTTATTATTGTTTGGTTTTCGTGATTTTTAACTACAAAAGCTTTTAAAAATTATTTATGTTGGATAATTTGATTTGCGACGGCAACAGCTTGCTGAATGTTTTTATCTTTAATGGCTTCCATCAGGTCCTCATGTTGCTTTTGTGAGGCGATGAAGGGTGTTGTATCCTTATAGATTTCCATAAAAAATTTATTCACGTGAACCGATAAGGTATTGTATAACGCTGTTAGAATATTATTTCCACAAGATTCGGCGATTGCGCTATGAAAAGCGATATCTGCTTCTACACAAGCGATAAGATCTCCGCTAATGGCATATTTTGCTCTATTTTTAAGCGCAAGAGCCATATCTTTCAATCCTTTTGCGCTACGATTTATTGCGGCTTTTTCAATGATTTTCAATTCTAGAACGTGTCTAACCTCGAAAATATCGTTAAAATTACCTTTTTCAATTTTTGCATCAAGTGCATGGTGTCCGGTCACACTTTTGATAAATGTTCCCAAACCTTGTTGTACATTTAGATAACCAGATTGACTTAAATACTTTATTGCTTCCCGAATTGTAGATCTTCCAACAGCAAATTGTTTCATCAACTCGGGTTCAGTAGGGAGTTTTGAATCCACCGGAAAATTACCCAATTTGATTTTTTCTTCAATTGCGGCAGCGACTTCTTCAGCCAAGGATCTTCGTACGATGTGTTCATTTTTCATATGGTCATATCATCTGATGATTGCAAAGGTAAAATAAAATTCAGCTACAACACAAATAAATTTTCAATTTTATTATCGGGCCCATTGTGGGAGTTTTTCGGATACTTCAATATCTGCTGAAGCATATTGATATTGAAAAATAATTTCGGGCTCTATGTGGTTTTCCCGCACATCTACTCCTTTTAATGTATCGAAAATATCCAAATTGCGTTTCAGGAGTGGGAGTGCCCGAATGTATAAATCCTCAATATTTTCTAAACTGCGAGGTATTTGGCTACTCTTCCGATTTTGTGCCCGAGCCAGACAAATGTCGAGATTGTCTGTATAGAAAAATAATATTTCGATTCTATTATCAGGGTGGAAAGCTTTTATTTGTCTCAACAGGTCGAAATGTCTTTTCAATCCTAAATTGATTTCTATCGCAAAATCCTGATTAGCTAGAAGCTTATCCTGCAACATTTTTTCGAACCGTTTGTATCCATTCATTATTCCGAGCTCGCGATAACGCTGTACAGTGAGATCAGCATCAAGTATTTTAACACCTTCGGGTATAAAATATGGACCACAAGTGCTTTTTCCAATGTTTGGTGGCCCAGCAATTACGTAGATTGTTGCCATATTCAGATAAATCGAATTGTTCCATCCTGATACTCAGCAATCATTTGTCCGTTCTTATGATAGATCAAAGGTAATTGCTGTGAGAACAGATGACGGCGGATATTTTGTCCTAGGTCTTTTTTCCAAGCTATTTTTTCTTCGATTGCCATTATAAAAGGATCTTTTCGCATCCTTCCGATTGTGATCAGCTCTTCGTCTGGAATTATTTTTTTCATTTAGTATATAATTGATTGTTGTCAGGTCTGTGTGTTAAATATAAACAGATATTGTTAAATACTAAAATTATATTAACATAAAATAGTTTAAAAGCCGATCTGAGCACTTCTAACAGCTATTAGATAAGGTCGTTAAATTGAGAAAACTAAATAGGGTCTTAATACGGTGGGAATATCGGGAGATGAGAAGCTTTTCCAGATGGAAACTGTTCTCCCAAAATATGTGGATATGTTTCATGGAATTTTATTTCAAAGCTTCCAGGTGGTACTACTAGCATGATTCTCCTCATTGGAGTATTTTTGCAAACTGTTGTTGTGTTCTTGGCTTAAGGTTGTCGGCAACTATCAAGGTACAATAAACTTGCCATTCTACGCCACATTTACTTTTCTTTTATTGGCTTCTTTTTGAAGTACGTAGCTGTGAAAGATAACTGAAATATGCGTAAAATTTGGGCTCGAACAAAGGCCCATCCTTTCCAATGTTGATATTAACAAAAAAAACAATAAAAATCATAACTAGTATTTTTAGATTACTGTTCTTTTTTTATTTCGTTGAATGATACTAGCTTATCTTATAGCGGTCTTGCAGATTCTATGGATTGATCTATTACAAACCGGTCTATTTTCCATCCATTTATTTGCTTTATCAAGGTCAACTGAACGTTTCGCCGTTCCTTTTTTCTTACTGAGAATTCTATTAACCAACTCTCCTCAGCAATTACTTTGTCTGAAGAATAAGTGTCTGTTCCTCCCATGGACTGCGCTGACACCCATTTTGGAAGTGATTGATTATTTTCCCGCATTTGATCTGATAGATGATCTTTTGCTTTTTTAGGGTTTTCTCCTGTTAACGCGTGCATAAATTGAGATATTGTTTCTCTCGGACTTAGCCTGGATATAAAACCTTCTGGATTTGCTCCAGTTATAAATTTACAGATTATAGTGCCATTATCACTCGTTACTTTTATAAGATCGACTTCATATGTGATAGCGATAACTGCTTTTTTATCCTCTTCCTTTTTTAGGTATTCGCTCGTATGGATAATTTTTATTACTCTATTCTTTGAGTCAAATTCGTTGATCGTAAGGCGTCTTTCTTTAAAAATATTATTAATTGTTATTTTTTCTTCACGACTTAATACAAAGCCTTTTGCATTATATTTGATTTTTATGTCGCGCTGAACATCATAGCTACCGTATAGCGTATAGGATTCCGTCATTGTGTTGTCGGTATAGGTATAACTGTACTTCGGATTGTTCTGTTTATAGTTGTAGAATGTCTCATTTTCTATCGTATTCCAGTCTTTTCTATAGGAAAAAAAATTGTTTAGATCAGTCTTTTTGTACATCTGCCCGTCGATGATTTCTTCCATGAAATCTCTGCCTTTGAAATCTAGAAATTTATTGGTTTTTAATACGATGTAGGCGTCTGAGGAAAGTTTTTCATTAGGAGATAATGGATTAGGAGCCATCATACTTTGGCCCAAAACGGATTGAATAAGTAATAATAACGTGAACAAAAAAATATTTCTCATCTATTATGTAATATGATTGTATTGTGTCATTTTCCATAATAAAGATAAGGTATTCATAGAAAGACTACAATAATAAAACATTGTGCTGTATTTTACTGGCTTTTCGTCAATACAATTATTTGTTTTATAGTAAAATAGAGGTCACTATTGCAAATACGAGAATTGGTGTTTGAGTCAGCTAAATTTAATAATGTGTTTTTTAAAAAAGGTAAATGGAAACCAATTTAGAAGGAATTGATTAAGATAGTATACTACCCTTTGTGGCCTTCTATGAAAATACTTTATAATATGTCGTTACTCGTCAATTTGCGAGCTGAATTGTCATAGGACATAGATTTCAATAAGTTTTTTTTAAATTAGATCTTATAAATTGATCTCATGAAAAAACTTCCAATTTTATTCCTTCTACTAATTTCTAATACTCTCTATTCTCAAAATCTTACGCCGTACGAAAGAGGTAATGGCAATCAATCCACGACTTTTGAAGAAATGCGTGAATTCTATCGGGGATTGTCAAGGCAATTTCCAGCGATCAGTTATGAAACAAGAGGAGAGGACGATAATAAGGCTCCGATTGATGTAGTGATTTTCAACCCCTCAGAACAAACTTTGGAAGGACCGAGAAAAGACAAGTCAGTTTTGTTTATCAATAATGGGATTCATCCAGGTGAGCCAGATGGAATTGACGCAACCATGATACTCATGCGAGATTTGGCGACAGGAAGAATAAAAGCGCCTAAAAATGTAATTATTGCTGCCATAGCTAGCTATAATGTAAGTGGTATGCTAAACCGAAATGGTTTTTCTAGAGCGAATCAAAACGGACCAGAGGAGTATGGGTTTCGTGGGAACGCGAGAAATTACGATTTAAATAGGGATTTTATAAAAACAGATACCAGAAATTCGAGGAGTTTTCAGCAGATTTTTCAATGGATAAAACCGGATGTGTTTATTGACAATCATGTCAGTAATGGAGCAGATTATCAATATACGTTCACCTATATTTCCACCAATAAGGAGCGTTTAGGAAAGGAGTTAGGTGACTATTTTAATGGTCATATGCAACGAAAACTACTTATGGATCTGGAAAATGACGGTTTTATTTCCGTCCCTTATGTCAATATTCATAATGATGTTCCTGATGGTGGTTTTCCAGTTTTTATGGATTCGCCGCGATATGCAACAGGCTATACAAGTCTATTCAATGTAATTGGTACCGTCGTGGAAACACATATGTTGAAGCCTTATAAAGAACGGGTAAAGGCAACATATGATTATATGCTATATAACCTCAAATTTATTGATGAGAACCACAAAGTTATCCGACAAAAAAGAATAGAAAATCTCAAACAGTATCGTATAGGGAATAGGTATCCCATTATGTGGAAACTCGATTCTACAAAATATGAAAACATCGATTTTAAAGGTTTTGAGGCTAAATATAAGCCGAGTGAAGTTTCCTCAGAAAGTAGATTATGGTATGACCGAAATGCCAAATTTTCAAAACAAGTTAAATTGTATAACACCTATATCCCAACCAAAGAGATTACTATACCAATGTATTATGTAATTCCACAATCCGAATGGAAAATTATTGATTTACTGAAACTCAATCAGATCAAATTGAATCCAATACAAAAGGATTCTATTATTACTGTAGAACAATATAAGATCAAAGATTTTAAGACAACTTCAAGCCCCTATGAGGGGCATTATCTCCATTATGATACTCATGTATTCAAAGAATTGAAGAAAATTAAGTTCAGAGCTGGGGACTTCTTGGTCCCGCTAAATCAAGAAGGAGTAAAGTTTCTCTTGGAAACACTCGAACCAGAAGCGATTGATTCCTATTTCAACTGGAATTTCTTTGATGCTATTCTGGGCCAAAAAGAATACTATTCGGCCTATGTTTTTGAAGATACTGCTGCGAAACTTTTAAAAGAAGATAAAGATCTAAAATCTGCATTTGATAAAGAGAAAGCAAGCAATTCAAAATTTGCTGCTGACGGAAAAGCCCAGATAGATTGGGTATACAGACATTCGAACTACTATGAAAAGTCACACCTTCTTTATCCTATTTTTAGGATTATGCCTTAGGTACTTATAAATAGCAGAGATTCTGTTACAAATTTCCCTAATTGAGTTACACTGATTATTACAGTTCTTCAGAACTTTGTGTCTATAGGTAAAACAAAATAATATGCAAACAATATTAGGTTCCGTCGGCATTGGTGCAGCTAGCGGAAAATGATATCCTGTTTGACGAGGGATTAGCCTATGCTAGAAAATTAGATGAAGCAGGTGTCACAACCACTATTCAAACTTATAATGGGTTTATTCATGACTATGGATTATTGAATCCCTTGGATCATATCGAAGCAGTGAAGCTTTCAACAGAACAGGGCGCGCTAGCGCTCAAAAAGGCGCTATTTAGAAAATAGCAGCAAGTGAATTTTAGATTAAGGTATATATTTTATTCAGTGATGGCGTAAAAGTTATATTAGAATAAAGTATATACCTTTATTGTCTGGTAGCGTACTGTTTACATTCACATTTGAGAGATTAAAAAAATAATGAATTAGATGAAGTACATAGTAAAAGATATCATAAGTTTAACAGATAGGAAGAGACATTTTATTGAACGTCTTGTTGCAGATCTACGCACGATAGAACACATTGAGGCGATTGCATTGGGGGGATCACATGCGACAGGAAGAGCAAATGAAAACTCCGATATTGATATAGCCATTTATTATAACGAAAAGCAGCCCTTTTCAATCCAATACATCAGAGAATTTGTAAAAAAATAAAGTGAATGTTATTTTGACTTTGGATATAAAATCGTTGGAAAAAAATACAGCCGAATTGAAAAATCTATTTAATGAAGTAGTCCTTTTCACCAAGGGTTTATATCACCCAAAATTTGATTTTAAGAAGTAATACAGATCGGACCTATTTGAATATCACTGGAAATAAGAGGTTAATTATGTTGCTTTAGTATCTTCGGTATTTTTGGCTGCTGTTTGCACAACTTTGGTGATCCCGCTTTTGGCCGACGATTTAACTGCAGTTGTTTTAGGAGCCGATGATATTGTTTTTGTTGGTGCGGGCTTAGGCTGTTGTTTGGTTGAACTAGGGGTATTTTTGGCAGCTATTTGCACAACTTTGGTGGCCCTGCTTTTGGCTGGTGATTTAACTGCAGTTGTTTTAGGAGCCGGTGATGTTGCTTTTGTAGGCGTGACCTTAGGCTGTTGTTTGGTTGAACTAGGGGTATTTTTGGCTGCTGTTTGCACAACTTTGGTGAACCTGCTTGTGGCCGACGATTTAACTGCAGTTGTTTTAGGAGCCGGTGATGTTGCCTTTGTAGGCGTGACCTTCGGTTGTTGTTCGGCCGAACTAAGTGTATTTTTGGCTGCTGTTTGCACAACTTTGGTGAACCTACTTGTGGCCGACGATTTAACTGCAGTTGTTTTAGGAGCCGGTGATGTTGCCTTTGTAGGCGTGACCTTAGACAGTTGTTTGGTAGAACTAAGTGTATTTGTAACTGTTGCTTGAGCGACTTTAGGCTGTTGATTATCTACGCTGTTCGTTTTAGTAACTGGTTGAGCATCTTTAATTAGTGTTTTTTTAGCTGATGCTTTAAAAGTATTTTCTTTTATAGGAGTAGACTTACTCTCATCAACAAGAAGTTCTTTTTTTACAAGTTTTTCTTTTGCTGATTTAACATTTTTTTTCTTTAAATCCTTATTTTTAATACCTTCTGTCAATAATTTGGCGGTTTTTTCTATCCTGTTACGAAACTCTTTTTCGCTCAAATGAACACGCAAATACTCGATCGCACTGTGTAGATGAGTAATTACTTGATTTTTTAATTCTTTTTTAGGAGATTGAATGTTTGCAGATTTTGCCATAATTTATTGTTGTTTTGGGAGTTAACATAAATATAACATTAATTTAATCAAAAATACGATAAGTAACAATAAATTTTATTGAATGATAACAGATAAATATTGGAAGGCCTTTCTACCCATTTACCGTCTTGGAGGTTAGCTCGTTACAACATAATCGAAGGATCTCTTGCATTTTTTGATAAACTTATTTCGTCATCAAATCGTCGAAACTAGTCACTATTTTTTCAACAAGAAACTCGTATACTTTAAGTTTGACTAAACAATTTGAGATAAGCACATGCTCGTTTAAGATTTGAACAGATAAAATACATTATTATGCCAAAAAGATATTTTCTTGTTCCGTTAATAGGTTTATTCTTTATGGGTAAATCCATTTTTAGTGTTTACAGTAACAGATCGGAGTTGGGAGATCGCCATACCCCAGCAACGCAAGATTCAATAGTGACAGCAAAATTACAACGTATTTTAAATAGATAAGGGGAAATTGATAAGCCTGGATTCGTATTTATGGTAAAATATGATAGTAGCACCTGTTATCAAGGATCAATAGGAGTAGCCTCTAGGTACCCAGTTAAGAATTAGCATTGAGCGACGGAGCCAGTTTCATCTTACGCTGAAACTGGCAAATTTGATGATGTGAGATGGACGCATACCGTAGAATGACTTTACGCCAGGATCCTTTTAAGATAGATGCCTCAGAACGCTAACTTACTAACAAAATCTGAACTGACGAGCACGACTGATGTCTCCATTTGTCGCAAGGGGATATTCCAATATTCCCGCAGTAATTCTTCTTTTTCTATATGGCTAACTTGACGAAAGCCGTTTTTTACATAGAAATTAATTGCCCAATTGGCATTAGCCCAAGTGCCAATTAGGATTGGTTTATTGGTAAGTGCTGAAAGGTGTTTTAACAATTTGCCACCAATTCCATTGTTTCTGGCTGTCGTCCTCACATATGCATGGCGGATTAGGGTCACATCTGATTTGTGTTGAATCCCCATTACACCAAGTATAGTGTTATCTTGGTGATAGCACCAAAATTCAACCCCATCAGCAATTTGTTCCCGCAACTCGTGTTCATCCATATAAGGCTCTTTCCACCGGTCTTCAGGTATCTTACCCTTGTAAGCTGTAGATGCATCGTTAATAATCTCGTAGATCGTATCGAATTCTGAATTTAGACTCTTTCGTATCATATCCCTTAACATATAATTCATGAAATATTTTCTTTTGTTATTTTATAAATCAAAGTTATAAGACTGAGATCGCATAGTGCTTTACATATGTTGATAAAAATATTATTTTAACTGCTTACGAATTCTGCTAAGCTGAGTGGGGGTAATACCGAGATGGGAAGCGATATCCCGTAAGGGTACGTAGTTCTCTATAATAGAATGACATTTTAAAAATTTCTCATATCTAATTTGAGCTTCCTCCATGACGATGGATACTTCTCGTTCTTCTTTATCGATGACCCAATTCTTTTCAAGATAATTAATATAAAAGGATTTTAGGTCATCTGTTTGGAAAAGCAGTTCTCTGAACTTTTTATAGGAAAGACTCAATAATGAACAGTGGGTTATGGCTTGAAGGGTAAATTTTGAGGGACGATTTAGAATGCAGGAAACTGTCGATGCGACAAAGTCACCCCCAACAGCAATATTCTTGTTATAAATTTGTCCCTTTTCATCACTTATATATGCTCTTAAATAACCTGTGTGCAAAAAGCAAAACTCACGTCCAATGGAACCCTGTTGCACAAGTACTTGATTTCTTTCGAGGTTCACAACTGTTGCTATTTTTAAAAGATTCTCAAATGAAACTTGTGAAATTTTATGATATGAGTATATTTTTTCCTTAAAGAGTTGTTTCAAAGATTCTTCCATAGGGATAAAAATAGCAAATTTAAGACAGTAGTAATTGCTTCGGGTAAATTTTGTATTTGTTTTATAAAGTATCGATTGTGCTTTCTATTGTCGTTTATTTCTATAGCAATTCTTTAATTATTCTATGTTAGAATACACAAAAGCAACCTTTCCGTTGCCGGAGGTTGCTTAAGTTGCACCACAAAGCAGTTGATATGGTTTCAGCGTTTATTCACAGACCGATGGAGCAAGTTTTGTGTGCATTGTTCCTTCACTTTTTGTATTTTCTTTTGGAAAACTGACAAAACTCATAGCGAATGTTACAGCGAGTAACAGAATACTTACCCATAAAACATAATGAACTCCGTAATACGCGCTTATTACACCACCGAGAAATGCACCTAAGGATATGCCGATATTGAATGATGAAGTAAGTAAGCTATTCACAAATTCTAAGGCATGATGAGGAACAGACTGTGTTGTTCTGATATTTGAAACTAAAAAGCCCCCCGTATGAATCATTCCCCAAAGGGAAACGATAACGACCATTGGCGTAAAGATTCCACCAAGGTAGTAAGCTAAAACCTGTACTGTAATTAAAGAAGCCAAAAAAAGTCTTGCAGTCAATAACACATTTCTATTCAGGGCTAACCCCATAAGCCAGTTTCCTAAAGTTCCCATGCCACCAAAAAGAAGCAACATGATACTGATCTGAGCCCCATCCATTTTTGTAATTTGCTCAAGATAGGCAGTAAGATAAGTATAACTTGAGAACATTGCTGCTAATGTACAAATGGTAGAAATCAGATTGAGCCACAATTGTGGACTTTTTAGAACGGATATCTGATTCTGTGTAGACTTCGAGTTATCTGCTGGGATAGAAGGTATGAAGAGTAATAGACCGATAAAGGCAATCAAACTGATTGCGCTACTGAGGAAGAACGAAGCCTGCCAATTGTGGAAGAGATCTACAGCATATGTCGTTAATGGAATACCTAATACTGTAGCTAAGCTTAGCCCTAACATCACTGTAGAAACGCCTTTTGCGCCACTGTTTTTAAAGGCTATTGCAATAGAGATATTCCAGAATAGGGGATGTAAAATGGCTGGTAGTATACGGGCGACCATGAGTATCGAGAAATTTGAAGAAAATGCTGAGATTAAGTTTGAGAAAACGAATATGCTCATGACCAAACACAAAAGGAGTTTTCGATTTATTTTGGTCGTGAATGAAGTGATAAAAGGAGAGGAGACTGCGACAGTTATGGCAAAAGCACTAAGCAACCACCCCGCAGTATCTATTGATACCTGGAATTGCCGACTAATCGTTGGAAGGATGCCAACTATCCCAAATTCAGTGGTGATTATGCCAAAAGCGCCCAGAGCCAGGACGTAGATCGAATTTTTCATTGATGTCTAAAATTTATATATAGCAAATTTGAACAGAAAAATTCTAAAAAATCAGTATATTTTAATGATAAATAGGTATTTTTACATGATGAAACGCGAGAATATCGACCAATTGGTCAAAGTAGAGCATCATAAGGAGGTAAACTGTCCACTAAAAGACAATCAGTTCTCTTTTTTTCAAATCATATATGTGATTTGTGGAAAAGGATTCCTTAAGATAAATAACAATACAGCCTCATACAGCGAAGGCAGCCTGATCCTCCTTACACCAAATGATCAGCACTATTTGGAAATTGTCGAGAAAACGGAACTTTTGCTTATCAAGTTTAGCGAACGTTATGTTAAGGATTACAAATGGAACAGTATTAATTCTATGGAGTGCCTATTATACGGTGCTTCCTATTTGTCGGGGTGCATCTTACAGAATAAACCTGATGTTATTTTGGTTGATTCGATTGTATCGTCGCTTCTTCACAATATCAATCATCCAGACCTCTTCCATGAAGAGCTGACACTACACTATGTGAATGCTATTATTGTAATTGCTGCACGCAATATTTCAAAGATGAGAGTAGAGCATGTAGCCTCTAATACAGACAAGAGGGCCTTGGATATCATTAATTATATCCAAGGAAACATCCATGATCCAGCCCTGTTAAAGGTTTCTTCGATAGCACAAAAATTTGGTTTCTCTGAAAGCTATCTCGGTAGCTACTTTAAAAAGCAATGTGGTGAAACTATACAGCATTATATATTGAATTATAAAATGAGATTGATTGAGCATAGACTTCTTTTCAGCGATATGCGGGTTAACGAAATTGTTTCCGAATTTGGCTTTTCCGACGAAAGCCATCTCAATAAATTCTTTAAAAAGCGGCATATAATGAGCTTGACTGAATTCAGAAAGACAAAAGGACAAACAGAGTTGGAAGCTTAAATAAGACATCGGAACTATCTGTACCAAGAAATTCAGTAGCAAACGAATGATAGAAAGCTTGAAAAAATGATTAAAATTGACTCACAAAATATATAAATGGAAAATATTGAAACATCCAAATGGTTTTGGGCTATTGTAGAAAAGGCAGCACTTAGTAGGGAAAAGTTGAAAGAGATTCTTATTTCTTTTTCTAAAGAGGAAATAATTAGGTTTCAGGAAGAATTTGTGGACGCTTCTATTGAATTACAGTGTGAACCATTCACTGATTATATGGAAGAGTCAGAAGACGGGAGGGAAGATATTGCAAACTGGGTGGTGAGTAATGGTGAAAATTTCTATTTTGAAATTTTAGATAAGCCAGAGAAAATACCCCATAATGTTAGTGATTTTACGGAACAGATACTTTATGGGATAGCGGATGCAGTTTGTTTAGAAAAATATGGGGAGTCAACAGGTATTTATTAAATACTGTTTTTGATGAGTCTTAATGACAAAGAAATAGCTTATGAAATATCTTATAGTGAAGCATAATGATAGGTTAGCGTTGTAACAAGGAATTTATGGACCAACTTTACTTGGATGTAGTTTCTAAAAGGGGGTTGGGAGAGTTTATTAATATTCAATTATTAAATAAACAACCCAAAAACGATACTTATAATAACATAAGCGAAACAGATTACGTAAGGGTATGCCCTAACATAAGTATCCTTTCGGTTCGTTTTTTTTTGAAACTTTGCAAAAAAATCCGCTATACTTGATTTCATATTTATATCCGGAGATAAACAATAGTGTGTACCGGTTTGGGTTGTAATTCTTAGCATAAAAGCCTTTTTCGAATTATAGTTGTAGATATTATAGGTTGTATTAGTCGGTAGATCAATTTCATTCCCACTACTATCTTTCATGTAAAATTTGTCTCCAGATTTCATAAAAGAAATTATCTGCATGGTACTTTTCATAACAATAATTAGAAGCCCAAAAACTACACTCAAGACTGCAATGATTAGCTGGGTTAGATTTACAGTATATTTAACACCAATTGCTTTAATGAATACTATCGAAAAAGGGAATAAAATAAATATGGTGATTAGTGATGCCCAAAAGGTATATTTACTATTGAAGATAGATAATGTTATCTCATTTTTATTCATGTATCGTTGAATTAAGTCGCTAAATTATCTCTGTTCTTAATCCACGTTTGTGAATGCCGTTGAGATTTTCCTTATACTTTTCTATATTGTTGCTGAAGTTAGTAAATAAGAGCGAACAGAGCAACAAACCGATGGGTTTATCGCAAGCAGATTATCTTTTAGTGCATTTACATATAACGATAGTCATATCATACAAACGAATCTTAAACGATGTACATCGAATATAAGATTGTGGTTCGTTATAGTGAAAAATAACGTAGTTTTAAATTGAATTTAGCGTTAATCACTGTGATCAATACTTTGAAAAAAGTCTTAGAAATAATTGAAACTACTTAACGGGGGTTTATATTTTGAATGTATACTTGGAAATATATGAAAAAAATTATATTTAGGTTTTCGCTGTTTAATCTTCTACTATGTGTTATATTATTTATCCTTTATAGAATTGTTATTAGTGGATTAGAGCCTACCGGTACAACTCTTTTTGATAGTTTTCTTAGTATTATGGATTTGTTTCTAAGTCTTGGGTTTTCAATGCTATATGTTGTTGCTATTTGTATTAGTACCTTGTTGTTTTTTCTAAATCAAATTGAAAAAATTAGGAACAGTTATTTTTTGTCCTTATTGACATTTTCCGGAATTCCGTTCTTGTGTGTTGTTTTTCTAGCTGTCGCTATTTTGGTTGATATTTACCAATATAGTGTAACGCTGATTCCATTAAAAATGCTGTTATACTTTTCAATAATCTATTTATTATGTACTGTTGTTGAATTTCTAGTGTTCAGAAAGAAACTTAGAAAAGTAATAGATAGTTGATTTGAATATAGGTGTGGAAAAGCTAATTATATACCTTCGCTTGAAAATAATAATAATCGCTATTGACAGGAAGTTGTCATTAGCGATTGTATACTATCAATGACTTACAGCTTATTAGGTCAAAACTTCGTCTATTATTCCAAATTCTTTTGCTTCAGCTGCTACCATCCAATGATCTCTGTCACTAATATCGTGAACTTTCTGATAGCTTTGGCCGCTATGTTTGGCTATAATATCACAAAGTTCTTTTTTTATTTTTAAAACTTGATTGGCAGTAATCTCAATGTCTGATGCCTGTCCTTGCACACCTCCTAACGGTTGGTGCAACATGACCCGTGCATGCGTCAGGGCGCTTCGTTTACCCTTAGCGCCACCACAAAGTAATATTGCACCAAAAGAGAGGGCCATGCCGGTACAGATTGTGGCAACATCCGGACTAATTAATTGCATGGTATCGTAAATGCCAAGTCCCGCATAAACTTCACCACCAGGAGAGTTAATATACATATGTATATCCTTTTTGGGGTCAACGGACTGAAGGAACAATAGTTGGGCTTGTACGATATTTGCAATATTGGATTCGACAGGAGCTCCCATAAATATAATACGGTCGATCATTAACCTGGAGAAAACATCCATCTGTGATACTCGCAACTCGCGTTCTTCGGTAATGTAAGGTGTCATTGCATGGGGGATACTGGAGCTTTCGATATGTGCAATGTAATTATCTACCCTTTCTTTTGGGACATAGCAGTGCCCGGCCGCAAATTTGCGGAACTCATTTTTGTCAATATTCATGATTTTGGAGATTTATGGTTTTCTAAATAGCCGCATTACTTTTTGGCTAAAACGTGTGTTTTTGGGTTGTGTAAACAGTGTTTGATGTATCGCTTCAATTTCACTTTTTAACTGCTTGCGACCATATCGTTGTATGGCCTCGTAAGCTTTTTGTTGCATGATAACTTTCTCTGCCAATTCCTCGTCCAGCAACAAATGGGCTTCGAAAAGCAATGTGTCACTAGGATGATTTGTCCCTAGGAGATGAGTTTCTATCTGTTGGGTTTCATTCCATGAAGTCGTCATAAACTAAGGATTTTTCTTTAACAGTTTCTCTCACTTTCTCTAAGCATTTGTATTTTTGAACAGTAGCACTCCGGGTTCCTGAATACCCGAATTCATCTGCGATCTCTTGAAGTGACATCTGGTCATAGTAAAAGCTTTTTAATAAATCCATACATTTGCGTCCTGCAGTTTCCAAGAAGCGAAGCAGTCGCTTACTTGAAGGAAACTCATCGTTCGCTAATGGGATTTCAATATGATCTAAGGGTAGGTTCAGGCTCGTTTGATAATAACGTTTCAGCCAGAGGTTTTTGGCTGTACCGACCAAATACCCAATATCATTCGTCAGTACCGTTGGAGTCCGTGTAGTCTTTTCATAATATACCACCAAGGCGTCTTGAAATACATCCTTGGCTTCATCAAAGTTTCCCCCCATACGACTGACATATTTAGCGACTGCTGGAAATGCACTTTTATACAGATCCATTATAAGTGTCTGCCGCCTCAATACTCGATTTGAATTACTAATACTGTGCATATTATAATTACCTTTTATAACGATGTACCAATTATGGTCAAAGTATCACCTTTTATTTTGAAAAAAAATTATCTTTCTTTTCGGACTATTATAGTCAATATAGTCAACATGTAGCTTGATCTTTTAGATTTTGCTATCTTCCTGATATTTCCCACCTTTTATGACAACGATTACCCATCTCTATGCAGACTGACTATTGATTCAGAAGACGCAGTACGTTGATAAAGCTAACGAATTTTTACACGAATATAAATCCATTAATAGGAAATAAAACTAACATCAAGGAAGGAAATCGTTAGACGCAGGTATGGATTTACTTATGATGACCCTTGGAATTTAGTTGATAAATTACCTATTTTTAGGTAGTAAATGAAGAACACAATTTTGTCTCAAAGAAGCCTTGCTGCTTTCATCGCAATATTAAGCTGGACCGCTATTGGTGCTCAATTTTTAATTAGCTGCAGTAATTCCTCTATTGCGATTAGCGAATTAGTCGTTAGGTTCTTTAGTTATTTTACAATCTTGACGAATCTCATGGTTGCGATTTGTTGTACTAGTATCGTACTGTTTCCAAAGAATAAGGTAGGACTTTTTTTTTCTAAACCGACAACAATCACAGCAGTGACATTGTATATTCTGATAGTTGGACTTATCTATAATCTGATACTTCGTTTCCTGTGGCAGCCTGCTGGAATAGCTAGGATTGTGGATGAAATGCTCCACTCACTTATTCCCATTTTGGTTTTGATCTGTTGGTGGAGTATGATTGATCAGCGTGTTATACACTGGAGATCTATATTTAGCTGGTTGTTGTATCCCTTTGTCTATTTGCTCTATACTTTGTGGCATGGAGCACTTTCTGGATTTTACCCTTATCCTTTTGTAAATGTTTCTGAACTGGGCATGAATCGCGTATTAACAAATAGCGTGATTATAACTGTGGTCTTCCTGCTAATAGGATTACTCTTAATCCGAATAAATAGACGAATAGCAAAAAAGAGATAATAAATATACACGGACTAAATCCAATCGAAATATACTACGAATACATTTTTATTTGCATCAAGAAGGAGCTAGCCTATAAAAATTTTCTGTAGTATCTATAGATCCAGTCAAGTCTGTAAGATCTATCTGGCAATATAATATATGCTTAAAGATGGTTATATTTAAGTTATATAAACCGTGCAATGGTGATAGCCGAAAAAAGAAAGCCCATAAGAAAGGTGAGGATGCGATTAGTGCTTCTGTGTATTATTTTAAGTCTATGTGGATGTGCTTCGTTGAAGCAGACGAGACAAGATAGCATGCATGAAATTTCTGAATTACAGTCTTTCGATGGAACTTATGAGAATCTAACAAGTGATCATGAGGGGAGCGAATTTTCGTCTCTATGGAATCAGCTGATCCTGAAAAATGAGATTGATATGTTGGATTTCAAGAACGCGAAAATAAGACTCAAGGCAATTGGAAGGAGCCAAATCAAAGCGACTTGGTTGGATAACGGTCTCGAAAAGAAAAGCATTGTGCTAAAAGGAAAGTTAAAAGGCAATTATTTCGTATCTCAGCATAAGCGCACCATCATACCTATCCCGCTAATATATGGAATGATCCAGAATAACCAATTCCAACTCTGGTTGGATCAAAATAGTCAGCTGCGTGTGGATAGGCTGCAGAATAGGTGGGGCTGGATATTTGTTTTCCTAGCGGGAACAGATAATACGTCTAACTACGAATACATAAAGGTGAAGGAATAGGTAGGCAATCTAGTTTTGGTGAAGCTTATTTACTATTAATTGATGCCATCGAAATTTGTGAAAGAGAGTAGATCAGATGATAAATTTATAATTGGGTTTTGCGAATAGATGCCATATTTGCGTGAGTGATGGCGAATGAGTAGATTAGTATAAAAATCAATTCGATATGAAAGCCCTATTAACCTGTATTTTTTGCTCATTGATTTCTCTTTCGCTATTTGCCCAAGTACAAAAAAATAAAAATGATCACTTTGCAGCTATTGATTCGGTGTTAGACCAGGTTTTAAGCGATCATCATGTAGCTGGTTTTGCAGTCGCGGTGGTGAAAGGGAATAAGGTCATTTATAGTAAAGGATTTGGCTATCGTGATATCGTCAATAAGAAACCTGTCACACCCAATACGCTTTTTGCCATAGGTTCCAGCTCCAAAGCTTTTACAGCTTCATTGTTAGGTTTGTTGAGGCAGGATGGTAAACTGACGTTTGAGGATAAGGCTGTAACACTACTTCCTAAGTTGAAGTTCTATAGTGATGAGATGGATAATCAGATCATTCTTCGGGACCTCATGGCGCATAGGACGGGTTTGTCAAGGTATGATTTATCCTGGTTTCTATTTAATAGCGATAACAAAGATAGTCTGATAACACGTGTTAAGTATATGAAACCTAGTTCGCCTGTACGGATGAAATGGTATTATAATAACTTTATGTATTTGGCACAAGGAATGATTGTTGAACGATTAAGTGGTAAAACTTGGGAGAAAAATATACAGGAAAGGTTTTTCAACCCTTTAGAGATGATGCGTTCCAATACGGATATCCAGACATTTCAAAGAGATAGTAACGCTTCGTTACCCTATACTGTCTCTAAAGATAATATGATTAAACAGATTGATTATTACAATATTAATGGGATGGGACCAGCTGGAAGTATGAACAGTAGTGTTAATGACATGGCCAACTGGCTAAAGATTTGGCTCAATGGCGGTCGTTTCAATGGGAAAGTTATACTGCCAGTAGATTATATTAGTGAGGCTGCAAGTTCTCAAATGGTTATGGACGCAGCATTACCGGACAAACACAAAGACATTTTCCTCTCCAATTATGGTTTAGGCTGGATGATTGGTTCCTACAGAGGGCATTATCAAGTAGAACACGGTGGTAATATAAATGGTTTCTCTGCAAATGTTGCATTTTTTCCAACTGATTCTCTGGGAATAGTGGTATTGACTAATCAAAATGTTTCTAAGGTTCCCACTATCGTAAGGAATTCTATTGCGGATAGGCTACTTCAATTAGAACCAATTGATTGGAATGGTGAAAAAAAGGCCGAAATTGAAGCTTCACGTCTAGTTAAAAAAGAAGAAGGAAAGATTCCTGTCCCATCAACGACACCTTCTCATAAGCTGAAAGATTATACGGGCTCCTTCGAGAATCCTGCTTATGGAATCATTAAAATACATCTTAAAGATAATAACTTATACACTCTGCTTGGTTATGAAAACGTTATTCTCAAACATAGGCATTATGATGTTTTTGATCCAAGATCGGTAGATAAAAATGGGGTTGCGGATACGGAGCCAAGCAATCTTCTATTTAACTTTTTTAGCGATGTGGCTGGTCAGATTCAAGGTATAGGAATTTTGCTGGACGGTAGTGAAAAACCGGTTATGTTTGATCGCAAGGCGACGCCTGTTGGCGTAATGAAGTAAGAGTTGATGTAAATAAATTTAATAAGTACGATCAATTAACCCATGAATCATTGTGTCTATAATAAAGCGAATTATAGATGAACGCTATCAAATATAAATTGATAAGCCCACCTTAACAAGAAATAGGGTAGATTTAAGTGGAATTTAGTTTTCGATCACGAATAAAATGAAGGAGTATAATAGTAGATTGAAGACTAAAATTAATAAAAATGGAAATACACACCTCTTCATAAAAGTTAGAGAATGCTAATAGATATAATCAAAGATGCTAAGATAAAATTGCTTAAAAATGATCTCGGACATTTGCCCTTGATGAATAGGGCTCATATCGCTGAAAACCTGCGTGATCCTATAAAGATTAATCAGGTTTTCCTAGCCTGCTGTAAACTTGTCTATTCGACTTTCGAAATAAATGATGTTCCGCTTTGTCCAATATCTTGAACAAAGCGGAACATCATTTATATGGAAAGGAAAACTTTGATTTTAAAATACTTTATGACAAAAATAAAAACTATTTAGAGGCAGTTAATTTAATAATTAGTGAATTGTCAATTTCAAAGGATATAATATAAAAAAAATGGATGTAGATATTGAAAAGCAAAATCAGAAATGCGTCCGGTACCAATGGTAATAATCGAAAAATTGACCGTGTACAAGCAAGAACTCAAAGACAGCAAAATGACCCTATGTTGGAACAGATTTTGCTCGATTATACAGACGAAATGATACTATTTTTTATGAACCTTTGCACATGGCAAAACCAATAAATATACATAATATATCCGTTGTAGCGATTTCTCGAGTGTATATTGCCACAATTTCTAACTGTACCATGTTTATGGTGTTGCTTCTCTTTACCACTACGTGTTTCGCAACCTCGAAGAGGTATCTACAAGATACCGTTCGAGGAGGTTCGGAACTGCAGGTCTTTGATACCATCGTGACCAAGTGCGTCTATCAAGATGCATATGGAAAAAACACATTGCACGTAAAAGTCACGAATCCCTGCAATGATGATTCGTCTAGATTTGATGGAGTACTCACCCAGATCGAAGCGCGTGTGAAAAACAAAAAAGGTTCTACATCGGTGGTCTATGCATATCCCTATTCTCAAATGTCATTAATCTACTTCGTAAAGGAAGAAATACATATCCAGAACCTTGGTGGGCGAAAGGCGGCTATCATTCCTTTTTATTACTGTGGGGGATACGAGAGCTATGATATGAAAGTATCCTATATTGTCATTTATAGAAACAAGGACTATATCTTCCATCTAGACTATTATTGTGGAGAAGGAAAGGACTGTAAACCTGTCCAAAGCTTAAAAGTTACGCTGAGTGGTCTTCCAAAGGACATTCGGAGCTATTTGACCGGATACTTGACAAAAAAACATAAGTCCAGATCCAGCTTCCACCAAGAATAAACCCTAAATATTACTATACCAACGTGACAGATATTTCTTGTCCATTTTTATGGTGGATATCATGTTTTAAATACAAGTTGTGTTAAGAAATTTTGAAATCTGCTACTTTGCTCATATAAAAGGAATATCGATAATTACAAGAATAGATTTACAAATATTAAATTGTAGCACACGAATATTAGTATTCGCACTAATTTGAGAAACCAGATATTGATATTTGTGTTGTATGTATGGGGTATCGTCCGAAGTCATTCTTCTTTCGAAGAAAATTACCATTTCATGGTTCCCTTTCTATATTAGCTATATATGTATAAAATTAATATCATTTGTTTTACCACTTTATTTTTCCTTTTTTCTAGCTACAGTAATGCTCAGATAGAGAATAAGGCAATAGACACAGATGTACCTTCGAGCGATAAGGGATTAGTGTTCTCCAAAGGAAATAAAATTAACCTTATAGCTTTGCCATTTGGATATTCAGATATTTCAAAACAAGGGAGCATTGACGCCATTCTGTCTACCATACAGAATGAAAAGAAATTGAAAGAACTTCATGCTTTAAACTTTGAAAAAGTAATCAAAAAAGATCTGATGTTACTTCCCGAAGAATATGATGTTTTTCTGCCATTTAGTGAGAATGTAAATGAGAAATATGATAGTGTTAAAATTGCATCTAATTTTCTGGGTTATGGAGCGCATTCATTGTACTTTGTAGCTGTATATAATACTGTCCGTTATGCCGAGCCGTTTATTGAACAAGTGTACTTAATTTCAACGAAGGACAGTAAACTTATTGATATGAAAAGAATATATCTTCATCATGAGGGGGAAATGGGATTTGCACACCATACCTTATTTAACATCGCTGAAAATTATATAATTTCCATACAAGATTATGAATTTAGCGAAGGTCCCCTAATATTAAGACCTTTACGTAAATACCAGATTCTTCCTTCCGGGAAATTTTCTAGATATTATGATAATAATGGCTTCTATAAAAATGATGAGGAGCAAGGGATGGTGAAAAACCATAAGAAAGAAGGCAAATGGATAGAGTTTAAATCAAATTTCCATATTGATTTACAACGGTATTCAGAATTTACCGATCCTTATACTTACTTGGAAGCGGAGTATAAAAATGGTTCTCCCGTTGGAACATGGAAGTTTTATAAATTACTGCAAAAATACAATGAAGAAACAGGAAGACCTATAGTAAATACTAGGAAAAAAGGACAGTTAATTTATACCGAAATATATAACGAAGGAATAGTGGAAAAACGGGAGTTTCGGTTCTAAGAAACCAATTTAACAGATTGGTCTTTCATTTAGGGTTCATTACCAGCTCCTACAGTATCTATTTAGGCCATGCTAAAATATGAGAAACCTTCCAAAATGTATCAATGATCATAGATGTTAGCTTATTTAAGTTAATCCTTGAAATCTGCTGAGCTAAGCATTTTAATTTCGTAATTTTAGGAGATGAATATTAAAATCCACTTAAACTTTCTATAAATTGAAATATGCGTTATTAACATGAGCAAAATTCTAAGAGATCAGTTTCAGAAGATTATTGCTATCCAGCCTGAAGAATTTGATTACATATTAGGTCACTTTATATATAAAAAATTTAAAAAACATCAGTTTTTAGTACAAGATGGCCAACATGTTACTTTCGATTATTTTTTGCTTTCAGGTTGCGTGAAATCTTACTATTGTGATGAAAATGGAAAGATGCATATTTTACTTTTTGCATTAAAAGATTGGTGGATTACCGATTATGAAGCCTATTACTACCAGAAAAATGCGATTGTCAATATTGATTGCTTAGAAGATACCGAAGTACTGTGCCTGAGTAATGATAATAGAGAAAAACTATGTCGTGAGTTCCATCAGATCGAACATTTCTTTCGAAAGAAAACCAATCGTAGGAATGTTGCCTTGCAGAATCGGATCCTTTCTTTGTTGAGTAGTAGTGCAAAACAGCGTTATGAAAAATTTCTATTAGAGTATCCATCGCTTGTACAGAAACTACCAAAGCACATTTTAGCATCTTATCTTGGCGTTAGCCGGGAAACCCTTAGCCGACTTTATTCCACAAAATAATTTTGATCTATATCACATTTTTTTTGTGCGGTAGATCCTTTTATAGTAGTATAAATAGCGTGAATTTTACATTGTAAAATATTAAAAATGTAAACAATGTGGAATGACACAAAACTTACTCGGTTACTAGGCATTGATTTGCCTATTGTTCAAGGACCTTTCGGGGGAAAAATATCATCTACGGATCTCGCTGCTATCGTGTCCAACAGTGGAGGGTTAGGATCTTATGGTTGTCAACCTTTTTATGCAAATGAAATTATTGCAATTTCAGAAGAAATTAGGGAAAAGACCAACAAGCCTTTCAATCTCAATCTTTGGGTAAAAAGTCAGGATGATAATATTGGGGATTTTAATGAACTTATCCTTCGGGAGGTAACTCAACTATTTCAACCCTATTTTAATGAAGCAGGAATAGAGCCCCCCCGTTTCCACTCCATGATAGTCCGTCTTTTGAGAATCAAATTGAAGCTATTTTCGCAATAAGACCAGCAGTATTTAGTTTCGTTTATGGCATACCCACAGTAGATATTTTAGAAAAATGCCGCCAATTGAATATCAAAACTGTAGGGGCAGCTACCACATTGGATGAAGCTATTGCCATTGAAAATTCGGGAATTGATGCCGTAGTCGCTACAGGCTTTGATGCCGGTGGGCATCGAGTCTCATTTCTAAATAAAGCTGAGGAAAGCCTCATAGGTACATTTTCCTTGATCCCTCAGATCGCCGATCATGTCAGGATTCCAGTTATAGCTGCAGGTGGTATCGCTGATTATCGAGGCGTAAGAGCCGCTTTTTCACTGGGTGCAGATGCTGTCCAGATTGGGACAGCATTTTTGGCTACCTAAGAATCAGGTGCAAGTCAAACCTATCGGCAGAAATTATTCTCAGTTGAGGCACGATATACCACGCTAACCAAAATATTTACCGGAAGACTATCGCGAGCAATCAAAAATAGATTGACAGAAGAATTGAAGGATTATCAGGAACAATTGGCTCCGTACCCTTTTCAGGGCAAGATCGTGGGAAAACTTGGTGCATATCCCGCAAATACAGAGTCTGATCCCGAACTGAAATCATTTTGGTCAGGGCAGGCCGCATCAATTTTAAAGTTCCATCGGGCCAAAGATTTAATTGAGAATATCATTACTGAAATGGCAACATTCGAATAAAAAAGTAAATTATCCGAAATTATCGCATAGCCTTAGTTATACCAATCATGACTCCAAAGTCTCCATCATTTTATACCCAGTTTTTCTCAGGAAGATAGGCTCTGGAAACAAAACCATCTAGGTATAATGCATTTTTGCATCCTGATTCCTTAAAAAATCGTGCAAGATTATAAAAACTGATCTCTTCTTTGGGCAGGACAAAGAGGAGATCCCCATTTCCCAAAATGCCCACACCATTCCTTATATTCAGATTTTTAGAGTCTTTTTGAAAAATGGGATTTATTTCTCCGTTCATAAGTAGCATCGGTCCAGATTGAGTAGCATACCTGATTTCCGTGCTCTGTCTGAATTTTTGAGTTTTAACAATTACTGTCTGATTATTTGTCTTCAGGTAGAATATTCCATTTCGAGGAAGGTAGGAGTTTCCGTTGCCTTTTAATGTATCAATTGATTTTAGCATTTTAAAGTTTTCGATATAAAGACCTTTCGGGGGAATTGTCGGGCTCAAACGTTCCACCATTCATGGCAAACAATAATGTTTCGTTCCTAGCTTCAACTTGTTTCTTCAGCCGAACAATACTTCTTAGAATAGTATGATCATTATTTTTCCAATACAATTTTACATTTCCTTTATCAGGGCTTACTTGATAAATTACAAACTGATCTTCATTTTTTATTTTTTCTTTACGGGATAACATGAATAGGAGAAGGAGTGAGAGGATAAAACTGGTTATAATTTTCATGTGCTTTGCTCGGAACATTCTATTGACTGAATTAAGATACGAAAGATTATATAACAAAATATTGCCAAAAATAGTGCTTTCTATAAGGATTTGAAGGAGAGGTGCTTACTATTTATGTCAATAGAATCTATTAGATATCAGAACTTTTAAAACAGCTTTTCATATTGATAAAGTTCCATCAATTGAAATATAGGTTGTTGCATTCATTAATAATAATGTTCCAGAATATGAAGTAGAAGAAAGTAAGGCAGAATTTCAATATCCTGCCTTTTTTCTTTAAGTCTTTATTAATCACATTCCTTATGATCGATGACCACAGATGTTTTGTATAAATCGAAATAATTCCATCCCACTAATACTATCGTAACGACATAATAGAATTGAGTGAGCTAGATGAGTTTCCTTATACGATGAGCTCTAACAATTAGAAAGTTGAGAGCTTATTTTAGTATATACATCTCTGATTTTAGAAAGCCATATTTCAACGATCTCAGGAGTGGCACGATCGGCTTTATCAAAAAAGAAATGCTCTTTGACCTGAAATCCACAATAGGTGTAGATACCTTTATCGGATGTCAGTAGTAATGCCTTATCCATACCTATAGTGCTATACTCTTCATTGGATTTTCCATGCGTATTGAGAATTATCGCTTGTTTTCCAGTTAATAGTCCTTTTTGTATACCCTGATCATAACGATAGGCAAATCCATAACTAAATACCCTGTCAATGTATCCTTTCATAATCGCCGGCATACCGGTCCACCAGATTGGGTAGATAAAGGTGAGTATATCTGCCCAAGAAATATATTCCTGCTCTTTTTTAATAAGTTCATTGACAATGCCTTTTCGTTGACCTGTCATATCTTCCAGAGACAGCACAGGGTCAAATCCGAGCGTGTAAAGATCTCTGACGATTACATCCTGTTTTTGTTGTTCTAGAATTTTTTCAATAGCTTGTTTAAACTGACCATTCAGACTTTCCTGATTTGGATGGGCATAAATAATAAGATGTTTCATAGCGTTACTTTATTTGATTGAACAGTACAATTTAAAATAGGGCAAATCAGGAAAATTGTAAGAAAACGAAAATAGCTATTTGCTGGTAGCTTGACAGATATCCTGCTGGAACTTTAGGTAGTTCTTAGGCGAAAGATTAATAAAATGTTTAAAGTCGTGAATAAGCTGGCTTTGATCATAATAGCCGCATTTATCGATAATTTCAAACCAGTTTACCTTTTCATTGGAAAAATCTATCTGTTGAATCAATTCAATCGCTTTAAAGAAACGATTATAACGGATGATCTCCTTGGCGCTGAAACCAAAATGCTTTTTATGAATCAATTGAATGTTTCTTTCACTTTGCCGTACTTTTTCTGCAATAGACTTGATTGGATTTATTGTATCTGATTTGAAACTAGCTAATAGATTAGACGTTACATTTTGAAAGTTGAGATAAGGCTGGCAGAAATTGAGAATATGAGCCACCTTTTCCTGTACACCATCTATACTATTCAATTGTGCCCATAGACTAGTAAAACAATTTTCTTCCATTGCTTCATCGGGATGAATCGGCAAATGATTAGATAAAAATGCTTTGCCAAAAAAACGGTAGAATGAATCATCTTTGAAATTGAGAACCAATATGTTGGAGTTTGGAGGGATACCGTATTCAAATGCGGACTTAATAGGTCCCAAAACAATACATTTTCCAACTTTGATTTTCGTTTTTTGCTTGGAAATCAAAAATGCAGGCTCTCCGAAATTAAAAACCATGATGGTTTGGAAAGATGGTAAAAGTGTTTTGGTTATTGTTGTTTCAGTTCTATTTTCCGCAAAATAAAAATGTGAGAATACTGTTTCAAACTCTTGAGGAGAGGGAATTCTGTAATCATAATATGTTAGTTTACTGGATTTCATTTTTAAGCTTACAATTTAAGAAAAAACATTCATAAGCTAGATATAAGATCATTTCTATCTTACAGTCTTTCACATTTACAATACTAAAACATAGCTTTTTATAGCGAGTAACTGTTTCTTTTCCATACTTTTGACTTATAGAAATTAATAGTTCAAGTTTATGAAATCGACAACTACAATAATAGCATATGTTTTTGTAATCATGTTGTTGATTTCTTGTACAAGAAATCAATCTAGAAGCACCTCAAACGAGGATGATACTAATTTAGCTAAAATTGATTCTACAGCGATCGACGGTCGAATACCTAAGCCTAAGTCTATCAGGAAACAGGTTGTGCAAAAATATATAGATACATTGCATATTCCGTCAAAATATGTAATAGTGATTCCGTTGGAAATTAATAAGAAAAAGATAGATATCCGATTGTTACTCGCAAGATCCGAAGATTTGTTACGAGGGAAAAATTATACCATTGCTGAAATAGAAGCGGGTACAAATATCTTTTTACCGAAGTCTGCTTACAGATGTATTGAAGGAACTATTGAACTTCAGCATTGGCAAACTATAAATAGCGATTCATATTATTATACCTATGGTTATTATAAGGATAAAGAATTTAAAGAAAATGAGTTTGTAAGTAGAAAAAGAATGACTTTTCGTAAAGGAGATTATAATTTTATAACAATAATAGATATGGATAATGATGGATATGAAGACCTTCTTATTCTGGATCTAGCAAGCTCCAGGAGAGATAATGATATTTACCAATTTTACAAGTGGTCTGAAAAAGAAAGTAAATTTATATTTATCCCAGATTTTTTTGATAAAGCGGCTTTCTATGGATGGGACAAAACAGGAAAATATCTAATAACGGGTGTAAGTGACAGCAGAGAAAGAAAACTCTATAAAAATAAAATCGTTCGGGGCAAACTTAAGACCATTGATCAATGTATAGAATATGCTGTATCAGATAAACAATGTTGGTAAATATATATGTCATTCACCTTTAGTCTGTGCTGATAATATTGGGCGAAGCTATGCTGCCCAAATCGACAACAAAATTATCAGCATATGTTCTTCACAGAAATTCAGTGAAATGGCTCGGTAATGATATCCACCCAACTTTGAACGAGGAGGAACTCTTTGCATTTATAGAAAAGGAGTTTTTAAATAGAGAATTGAGTTTAATCATTGAATAGATCTGAAAATAGAATAAGCATGCAAAAACTGTTTACACTACTGTTGATAACAGTATTTATTTTCTTGGGTTGCGACAGCAAAACGGAAAAGAAAACGACAAAAATACCGCTAATAACAAAAAGCATTAGAGATGATGGCGCTCTTATAGAAAAAGACAAAGAAATTTTCAATTATGATCTAGACTTATTGGCACAGCTTCCTCTAAGGGATCTTCCGATAATAGACAGTACTACTTTCGACAATGTTGAAAAATATGGAGTATATGACACTGGTTTTCTGAAACGCATAAAGTTTGATCCTGGATGTAACGATGCAACAGATTTCAGGTTAAAATACAAAATACCTTTCTCTGAAAATTTTACTTCCATTGTGGTTAGCTATCAGTGCGGTGAGCACGAGCTCTTCACAACATTGATTACAGTAGATAAAAAATACAAAATCATCGATAAACTTCAAATTTCTTATGACGAAATAGCAGAATCTGCATTTGGTAAAAGGAGCCAAATTGAAAAAGATAAAATAGTCATAACGAGCTCAAATTGGATGAATGAAGAGCCCATTTTTGAAACAGAAACATATGCTTTACTAAAAAATGGCAAGTTTAAAAAAATGTAACTGCAATATACGAATATGATAATAGTATTTTACAAGAAAGCATACAAGGATGATTTGGATGTTTTTAAAAGATTATAAAATTGGAACAATATTACCCTGGGGAGGAAGAATGGGCAATATTTTCCACGCTGTATAGGTCTATGCCCCAGCTAGCGGGATTAATGGAATTGAAAAATAAATTTCTTGACGAGTCTTTAGCCTATCTTATAGTAGGATTTCTGATCTGATGGACAACACAGACCTGGGTACTACACTCAGGAAAAACACTCCGTATAGTAGCGGAGAAACCATTGAGATTATCAGTCGCTGTAATCAGCATATCCTCTACGCCCCGGGATTTCAGGTCTGTCAGGATTCCCATCCAAAAACTGGCACTTTCATTTTTGCCCAGCCACATACCCAGAACTTCTTTATAGCTATCCCTGTTCAGGCCCACAGCAAGATAAATGGTCTTATTGACCACTTTGGAGTTCTCCCTGACCTTAAAAACAATGCCATCCATCCAGACAATCAGATATACGTTGTCCAGCGGGCGGTTTTGTCAGGCGATCACATCATCCACGACACGGTCGGTAATCCGGGAAATCGTCAATTCAGAAAGGTCAAATCCATACACATCCCGCATCATATTTTCTATATCCGAAACACTCATGCCTTTGGCATACAGCGAAACGATCACGTTCTCCACTCCGTCAATCATGTTCTTGCGTTTGGGAACGATGATGGGATTGAATGTGCCATCGCGATCCCGGGGAACCTGAATTTCCAGATCTCCCTGATCGCCACGGACCTTTTTGCTCGTATATCCGTTGCGTGAATTACCCTGACCACTGTGCTCATGCTTTTCATAGCCAAGGTGGCCGTCCATTTCTCCTTCAAGCATTTGCGATACTGCACGTGCCTGTAACTCGCGGAAAAACGATTGCAGCTCCAAGCCGTCCTTAAAACTCTTTAAGAACTCCTTGTCGTTTAATAGTGAATCCTTGTCAATCATACTCTTATAAAGTTAAGTAAATAAAAAATGCGAAGTCCTTTCCAACTCCGCATTTTTATAACTTACACACTTTATGAGACAATGTCCTTCGCTACTCTCCATTCCAATTTATTGGATTCATATAGCAATCCAATATTCTGTAAACTTTTATAGTATCATCTTCTGATATATATCTTTTTGCGTCTTCCAAAGAGTCAAATTCTATATACATATCGTAGTCATCTTTTGAAAATAATTGAAACTCAATTGTGTAAGTGCCTTTTTCTATTCGAAGGGCGTCTGTCTCTTTTTTGTTAGCAGCGATAAGTAATTGCGTATTAGCTTCCAGTAGTTCAAAATTACCTTCTAATACAGAAGAATACCTTTTTAGTAGGTTTGCAATTTCCGTCAGATAAAATGTGTTAAGCTCCTGGCCATATTTATGGTATTGAGAGAATTCATTTTCAAAATATTTTGTATCAGAATTTTCCTCTATAGTGTCATATATTTCATCTAATCTTTTATTGTACCTTTTTATATTTTCGTTTTCAAGCTCGAGATTATCAATGTAATAGTTGTTTATTTTTGCCCAAATTGGGGTAGATACAATTGCTTCAAACCAAATATCAATCATTATATCATCTTTATGAGCCTCATAATGCATTTCATAAGCAATTTGGCGTTCTTCAAAATCCGAGAAACCATATTTTTTTTGCAAGAAGGAAAAAATAAGTTTGATACTTTCAATAATATCTGTGTAAAAATTAGTTTCTTCCATGGGTTTATATTTCTTACTAAACTAGGATATAATCACGATATACTTTTAGATTTCTTACAGGACTTATGATTGGCAATATGCAAACGGTTAATGAGAGAAAAATAGTGAATTATCGGATCAACTACTGCTTCAATCGAATGAAGTTTCATTCTCTTAAAGCCATACTTGACGACCTCAGCGATAGCTTCAGTGACATAACCCCGTCCCTGGAAGTTTGGAAGTAACATATAGCCAATTTCTGCCCTATAATGCTCAGGTTTAATATGATAATAACCTATAGTTCCAATCATTTTAGGATCATCTTTTAATGTGATTATCCAGTTAATCATTTCATTTGCAGCAATTTTTTCATCTGTCAATTTGAGAAACTCTATCAATTTAATCCCATTGCCTGCAATGGTTTTGAAGTTAATAAACCAGATTGATAAAGGAAAAAATATCTAACTCCTTAAATTAAATTCCCTATATGAACTCAAACAATTAAAGACCAGCCGTATCAAAAAATAAGTTATGGGAACTAGCAATTGCGTTGAAAAAATGTGACTTTGCACTAAAAGGATTTGTATTCAAATTTTGCATTCAAATAAAGTGGTGATGTATCATACAAATAAAGTAAATTAGTAAAGATATAATCAGGAAGATTTTTAATCATTGAATAATAATAAAATACAAACAACGCTTGGCGCACCAGCAAAATTTAATGAAAAGAAAATGCATAATCATAGGAGTTTCATTACGGATTGATAGGTAGTGTGGTTTTCTTGACGGGATATAAGGTGAACTCGAAAAGCAGGTCAAAACAAACAAGATGAATAGAATTAATAAAAATTTTTACCGTTATCTTATATCTATTTTAATTACAGTCCCAATGAGCGTATTCTCTCAAAATGTTGAAAATAAAAACAATTATACTTATCAAGTTAGAGAAGAAAAGGGGGACTTAAATCACGATGGTAAAATGGACAAAATAACTGTGAAAATGGATACTGTTGATGAAACAAGGCCGTTGAGGTTACAAGTTTTCCTGTCTCAGCCTAATGGAAAGCTAACTTTGGCTGTATCGTCCGATAAAATCATCGAACCGCAATTTCCTACTGAAAACCATGGAAAATTTAATGGCTTTCAAATTCCGAATTTCTTTATAGAAAAAGGAGTTTTAAAAATGTGGAGTGAAATTAAGGGAGGAAACATTACTTACCACTTCAAATATAACAAGGGCAATTTTGAATTGATTTATGTTGATAAACTCACAAGCGACACAACTAAGGGCTATATTGACGAAAACACCATATTCACAGAAACAAAATTTAACCTGATTACGGGGATTCGAATCGAATCCGATGAAAAATTAGGTTCAGCCGAAGTACCGAAAGTAAGAAAAAAAAGAGTTTTGATACGACCTTTACCCAGAATACAGGATTTTAAGTTTTCTGATAAAGACCGATATTAATTATTGTCGATTGAATATTGCATTTGGAAATCATTGTACAGTCAATCTGAACAAAATTGAAAAAAGAAGTAACAAAGATAAAATAAAAGGAATTGCTGCTAGAATGACAATATAAAGGTGTAAATTCGTGTATCACCAATAATAAATTTAAGGATATGATATATTTAGGAATTCTAATCTTTTTCGGACTTATTACCTTATTTGCTTCCTTTTATACTGTAAAACAAGAATCTGCAGCTGTGGTAGAAAGGTTAGGTAAATTTTTGAAAGTAAGCCACGCCGGTTTGCATTTAAAAATTCCGTTTTTTGATCAAATCTCCAAACGCCTGAATCTTAGAATAAAGCAATTGGATGTCATTATCGACACCAAAACGTTGGATAATGTTTTCGTAAAGATGAAAGTTTCTGTTCAGTATCAGGTGATCAGAGAGAATGTAAGAGACGCTTATTATCGTCTAGAAAATCCTGAGAATCAGATTACGTCTTATGTTTTTGATGTTGTGCGTGCTGAAGTTCCAAAAACAAAATTAGATGACGTTTTTGTAAGAAAAGATGATATTGCCATTGCCGTAAAAAGTGAATTGCAGGAAGCGATGCAAAGTTATGGTTACGATATTATCAAAGCTTTAGTGACAGATATCGATCCTGATGAACAGGTAAAACACGCCATGAACAGAATCAACGCTGCCGAACGTGAAAAGACTGCTGCAGAATATGAATCCGAAGCGCAAAGAATCCGAATTGTTGCTGTTGCAAAAGCTGAAGCAGAATCTAAAAAGCTTCAAGGACAAGGTATTGCAGACCAGAGAAGGGAGATTGCAAGAGGACTGGAAGAATCTGTGAAAATGCTCAATGCGGCTAATATCAACGCTCAGGAAGCCTCTGCTTTAATTGTGGTTACTCAACATTATGACACGCTGAATGCTATTGGAGCCAATAGCAGAAGCAATTTGGTTTTACTTCCGAACTCGCCGACGGCTGCAAGCTCCATGCTAAATGATTTGGTTGTCTCCATGGCAGCAACACAAAAAATAGACGAATATAATAAAAATCAATCACCTGAACTTCCAAAAAATAGAGGTCAGCAGGAATAGAAACTTAAAAGAACTGTATCTGTTTGTTGCATCCTTTCGTTATGATTAATTGATGGGAGTGTAACACGAACTGTGTCATAGGATTAAATTTTAAAAATCTCTTTCCAGTATGAGCCTATCCCCAAATCTAATATAAAGTTGGGATATGGTCAAGCCCCAGTTGCGCACCGGCAGCATCCACTTTTCAGAGATATCCTTTATGATCAGATACATCAATTTCATTAGTGCCTATTCAGAGTTGAAAGCTCCTTTAGACTATTCATTAGAGTTTATTCTTAAGGCATTCATGAGCTCGCTTCGCTCGGTTTAATGATTTTTCGTATCTGACGATGCATTCCCTCGATCGAATTTGTCGTGTATATAATTTTGCGAACCTGTTCCTCGTACTGAAAGAAAGTGGAAAGATTGGTCCAGTTATCCAACCAGGATTTGGCGGCAAGTGGATATTTCTTACTCCATTTTTCCTCGAAAGACAGCAGGTTTTCATAGCCCATTTCTATGGAAAAATAGTGGATATATTTATTTTTTCCTGATCAATTCTAATTTACGCGATTTTTCCCAAAAACTATTTTCATCGAGAATTTTTAAATAGCTGTTCGCTGGTTCGTTAGCATGATAATATTTATCCAGTTGATCGGTTAATGCTGTGAGAAAGTCAAAAAAAACTGAAAAGTCTTCCTTTGAGTTGTAAAAACTGCCACCATATTCAAAGTCGGACTTGTTGGTTTGTAACTAGAGTGGAGTCCCTATCAAATTTAAATAAATTGTGCAAGTCTGTAGAAGATATTGATGAAGAAAGATTCAAAATTGATATGAAGTCTTTATTAGATTAATTACAATTTATTTACGCAGAGATGCAGATCCTGTTACTTATCGACGTTCAGTTACATAACAATATTTATTCCCCTTTTTTATGCAATTAACAATGCAAGATATGTATATAAAAATCTATCTCTATAAAACTTTTCCCTGTAAGGACTTGTTCTCTATATAGTTACCAAATGGTAAAAGGAGTAGGGCGTTAATTTACAGATAAGAAGGGCTGATGAAATCAGAAGATGTTTAAACCAATTTAGCGAGGGATTGGTACTGTAGCTTAAAAAAACAAAACATATGAGGGCAATCTGGAATGGAGCAATAGGTTTTGGGTTGGTGAATATACCGATCAAACTGTACTCGGCTAGTGAATCGAGTACTTTGGATTTGGATATGCTGGACAAAAAAGATTTCAGCAATATCAAATACAAAAGGGTAAATGAAAATACCAATAAAGAAGTAGCCTGGGAAAATATAGTAAAAGGTTACAAAATAGAAGACAAATATATTGTACTGGAGGATGCCGATTTTGAGGCTGTAAGCCCTGAAAAATCTAAAATCTTAAGTATTATTCAGTTTGTAAAGGAAGATGAAGTGGACCCTGCACTTTTCGAAACACCTTATTTTCTGGAGCCTCAAAAAAATGGCGAAGCGGCCTATAGACTATTACTGGAAGCACTACAGAAAACCAAAATGGCAGGAATAGGTTCATTCATTCTAAGAGAAAGGGAGATCCTGTGTATGATTCGCCCTTACGGAAATAAAGTTCTGATGGTGAACAGAATGCGGTATCCTGAAGAAATGAGAAATTATAGTGAGTTGAAAATTCCATCAGGAAAAGCGCCAAAACCCGAAGAACTGAAAATGGCAGAAACCTTAATTAAATCATTAGCCGAGACTTTTGATCCTTCAAAGTACAGAGACACCTACAATGAGGATCTGCTGAAAATTATAAAACAGAAAGCAAAGGGTAAAAACGTAAAACCTAAGGAAACCAAAGAACCCGCAGGAAAAGCGACGGATCTTATGGCAATGCTGAAAGCAAGTCTCGAGTCTGGAAAAAGAAAAGTAGGGTAGATTAAAAGACTGGTCATTAATCCTTGTAGAAACTCTAATTTATTCATGATGCCATTAGAAGAATATCATAAAAAGAGAGATTTTAAGACAACTTCCGAACCGGAAGGCAAACAGAACGAAAGTACCACAAAATTAAAATTTGTGGTTCAACGTCATGCCGCAACACGTCTGCATTACGATTTCCGGTTGGAAATGGAAGGAGTTCTTAAAAGCTGGGCCGTTCCAAAAGGTCCTTCCCTTAATCCATCAGACAAGAGATTGGCAATGATGGTGGAAGATCATCCCTATGAATATAGAAGATTTGAAGGAAGTATTCCCCAAGGAAATTACGGTGCCGGAGAAGTTGAAATTTGGGATGAAGGAACTTATGAACCATTAGAAAAAATAACTGGAAAAACTGACGATCTGATCATGCGTGCTGAACTGCATAAACAATCTTTAAAAGTTATTTTACATGGTAAGAAGCTGAAAGGTGAGTTCGCGCTGGTAAAAATAAAAAACACCGCAGAAGAGAATGCATGGCTGCTCATTAAGCATAAAGACAAGTATTCTGTTTCCGAAGATTATGATGCCGAAGAGCATATTTCAAAAAATTCTAAAGTCACAGCTTATCTTCAGAAGAAGACCAGCAAAAAAAAAATGAAACTGCCGAAAGTCTGAAGCATTATAAAAATTATGCGCAGTCACTTTCCCAGGAAAAGAAATTACCCGGTTTCATCAGACCCATGTTATGTAAAACAAGCGATATACCTTTCGATGACAAAGACTGGGCTTTTGAAATAAAATGGGATGGATACAGGGCTATAGCGGATCTGCGAAATGAAGTTATTCAGTTATATTCCAGAAACGGACTAGATTTTTCAATATCCTTTAAAAAAATTGCTGATTCACTCAAAATTCAAAAACATGAGATGGTACTCGATGGTGAAATCGTTGCCTATGATGATAAAGGAAAGCCCAATTTCCAATGGTTGCAGCGGATTGGGGAACAAAACATAGATTTGGTGCTAATATATCAGGTTTTCGATCTGTTATCGTTGAACGGGCATTCGACTGAAAATCTTTCTTATTTGCAACGGAAAGAATTATTAAAAGAAGCCTTAGCAGAAAACGAAATTATCCAGTATCACGACCATATCCTTGAAAAGGGGAAAGATTTTTTTCAAGCTGCTGAAGATATGGGGTTGGAGGGTATTATTGCTAAAAAACTGGACAGTACATATAAAGAGAATACCAGAAGTTCGGAGTGGCTGAAAATAAAAATTCATAAAAGCGACGAAGCGGTGATCTGCGGATTTACGGAACCTAAGGGGGCTAGAAAGCAATTTGGATCACTTATTTTAGGAAAGTATTTGGAGGATGAGCTGGTTTTTTGTGGACATAGCGGAACTGGATTTACGGATAAACTCCTCCGAGAGTTATACCAGAAAATGCAACAACTGAGGGTGAAAGAATCGGCATTTAAAGTAACACCCAAGACTAATTCCAGAGCAACCTGGCTTAGACCTGAGATGGTCGCCGAGATCAAGTTTACCGAGCTTACAAAGGATCATATTTACCGGCATCCTGTTTTTTTAAGATTAAGAGAAGACATTGATCCACTAGAGGTTAAATTTACGACAGACGTACCTGATAAAAAAACTAAAATGGAATCTAAAATACCGAGAAAAGCCCCTGAAAAAGATCAAGTGAAGAAGATTGGCAAGCAGCAGGTGCTCCTTACCAATCAGAAAAAGCTATATTTTCCCGAAGATAGAGTTAGCAAGGGAGATATTGTTGATTATTATCAGCGTATTTCTAAGTTTATTCTGCCCCATCTTAGAAACCGTCCCCAGTCACTCAATCGTTTTCCGAATGGCATTGGAGGATTAAGTTTTTATCAGAAAGATGCGGATGAACATACACCTAATTGGGTGACATTAGAGAAAGTATATTCTGAAACTAATGATAAATACCTCGATTATATTATTTGTAATGATAAAGAAACATTGGCATACCTCAACAATTTAGGGTGTATTGAGCTTAATGTGTGGACCAGCCGTGTACAAAAAGCTGAATTTCCCGATTATCTGGTCCTCGATCTTGACCCCTCCGAAAAAAATACATTTGAGGACGTCATAGAAGCGGCTCTAGTTGTGAAAGAAGTGTTGGATAGAATAGGTATTGTAGGATATCCAAAAACTTCAGGAAGCTCCGGTATTCATGTCTATATACCTATGGGAGGGAAATATACCTATGACCAGGTGAAGGGTTTTGGACATATACTCATGCAATTGGTTCAGGAGAAACTTCCTGAGCTTACCACATTAGAAAGAAGCCTTCAAAAAAGGGACAAAAAGAAAATCTATCTGGATTATCTACAGAATAGAAGAGCGCAGACCTTGGCGAGTGTGTACAGTATACGCCCAAAACCCGGTGCACCTGTTTCTGCTCCTTTAGAATGGGCTGAAGTTAAAAAAGGTCTTCGCCCATCTGATTTCAATATCTTCAATATGGCCGAACGTTTAAAAGACAAAGGAGACTTGTTCAAACCTGTATTAGGAAAAGGCATAGACCTTTTAAAAGCACTATCCAAATTTGAAAATCAATCATATTTGTAGATTTCATTGATAATTCCAAATATCGATTTTTTTATAATGCTACAACTAAAAGTGAAAAAAGTGAAGTTTATAATTTAATAAAATCTACTTTTCTATAAAATGTAAAAGTGAGCATAATTTTAGGCATTCTTTTTTACAACCTCGATCATATGATCAATATCAAAAGGCTTTTCAATAAAGTCATCAGCTTTACATTCCTTAGCAGTTCTAGGAAGATCATTGGATGTGGAGGTTAATACAGCAGATAATTCTTCGGTTTCAGGATCATTTTTTAATTCTTCAATCACTTTCGATCCTTTTTTATTTCCCTTGATATTGTCATCAACTATAACAAGGTCAGGATCAATATCGTCAATCCTGTCAATTGGCTCAGTTGTCAATGACGCAACAGTATCGAAACCCTCGTCTTCCAAAATTTCATCCATTACATTCAGAATGTCTTTGTCATCCTGAATAAGTACAATTTTCTTTTTCATTGTGCTCTAATTTCGAGACAAATATATGAAAATGAAAGGTTAAAATTTTAAAAGAAATTTGTATAAAAAAGAAACTAGGATCCATTCATAATTATGCCTTTTTTCGCAAAATTCAAACGTTTCTAACATAGCATTTGTTTTAAATATGCAATTGCTGCACAAATATTTTTTCACCACGTACAATTAGTCAAATATTTGATTTATCGCATTTTGATTTGCTGTAAGATATATTGTTGTTATTTCATTCTTACACTCATATAGAAGCATTATTTCTTATATATTTTTTGTACGAATTGATAATATATTTTTTCCCATACTAGTATAAACAAGAACAGAATTGGATATGAAAAAAGAAAAGAATCTAAAAACGGCTGAGATTGATCAGCGTTTAGTGGATAATTCTCAACAGATTATGACCACTAACGATGGTGTGCCTATTTCTGACAACAACAATACCTTAAAGGCCGGGGAGAGGGGACCATCATTGCAGCAGGATCATATTTATTTTGACAAGCTGATGCATTTTGACCGCGAACGTATACCAGAACGTGTCGTTCATGCGCGTGGATCAGGAGCCCACGGTATTTTCGAAGCCACTGCTGACCTATCCCAATATACAACCGCCGCATTTTTAAAAAAAGGAACAGTAACACCTCTTTTTACAAGATTTTCGACTGTAGCGGGTTTCAAAGGTTCTACCGACCTTGCTAGAGATGTACGAGGTTTCTCTGTTAAATTCTATACCGAAGAAGGTAATTACGATCTCGTGGGGAATAATATTCCAGTTTTTTTTATTCAGGATGCGATGAACTTTCCAGATCTCGTCCACGCTGTAAAGCCAGAACCGAACAGCGAAATGCCACAGGCAGCATCCGCACATGACACCTTTTGGGATTTTATCTCGCTGATGCCCGAATCTGCGCACATGATTATGTGGACTATGTCAGATCGTGCGATACCCAGAAGTTTAAGGATGATGGAAGGTTTTGGCGTACATACATTTAAATTTGTGAATGCCCAAGGAAAAGGCACATTCGTTAAATTTCATTGGAAACCGAGATTAGGTGTACATTCAGTCGCATGGAACGAAGCCCAAAAGATTTCAGGATTTGATGCCGATTTTCATCGAAGGGATCTCTACGAAGCTATTGACAAAGGCGATTTTCCGCAATGGGATCTCGGAGTTCAATTGATTCCTGAAACAGATGAATTGAAATACTCGTTTGACATTCTTGATGCGACCAAGATTATTCCTGAGGAGCTTGTGCCCGTTCAGATTATAGGAACGATGACACTAAATCGCAACCCGGAGAATTTTTTTGCAGAGACCGAACAAGCCGCTTTCGACCCGGGCAGGTTGGTGCCAGGTATAGATGTTTCGGATGATCCGCTTTTGCAAGGACGGATATTTTCGTACATGGATACCCAAAATTATCGATTAGGTGGGCCAAATTTCCACGAACTTCCTATCAATCGTCCAGTGACTGGTAAACATAATAACCAAAAAGATGGTTTTGCCCGGGCTGAAATCCCTAAAGGTGCTGTGAGTTATTTCCCTAACAGTAAGGCTGTGGGTTGCCCTTATCATGCAATGCTTAATGATGGGGTAGGATTTGAATCCCACAAGCAGCCTATTGATGGTTCAAAAGTTAGGGCTCGCTCAGACTCCTTCGCAGACCACTTTACACAAGCAAAACTATTTTTTAATTCACAGAGTCCAGAAGAACAGGACCACATGGTCAATGCTCTGAGTTTTGAGCTTTCGAAAGTGAACGATGTCAATATACGAAAGCGAGAACTGGCTATTTTGAATCAGATAGACCAAAAATTAGCAGAAAATGTTGGTACAAACCTCGGGCTGACCCCGCCAGAAGAACTTGATCCATTAACCCTCAAATTTGCACGGCAAAACCATCCCAAATATCCTCTAAAACCCGTCAAACCAGAAGTTGAAAAGTCTGCTGCTTTGAGCATGAAGGTAAGAGAAGGAGAGGGTACAATCAAGACCAGAAAGGTTGCTTTCCTTGTTGATAATGGAGCTAGTAAATCCTCTATAGATAAAATGAAAACAGCACTTGAGAGGGAAGGGGCGCAAGCCGTGCTGATTGCATCTCATGTAGGAAAGATCCGGTTCAAGGAAGGAACAGAAGAAGATATCCAGCATTCATATCTTACTGAAGCGTCAGTTTGTTACGATGCATTCTTCACACCAGCAGGTGAATCGGTACAAACTCTTGCGCAAAATGCCGATTACCTCCATTTTATCAATGAAGGTTACCGACACTGTAAGATCTTGGCATTTGCACAAGGTGCTGAAGAGTTAGCTGAAAGATCATTTATTAAAAAAGACAAAGGTGTTATTTTCGAAAGCAAGGATAATCTAACAACGGATTTTATAGCGATTATGAGAGGCCATCGTGTATGGGAGAGAGAAAAATCAAGAAAAGTACCTTCCTAAAGTAAAAACAAATAGCCCCTCGGAAGAAGGACTATTTGTTTCTAATACATTATGGAATTCGCATGTTGTTTGTCGTTATTTGAAAGAATTAGTATGAAAAAAGTAGCAATTAAAAAAAATCGACCTTTGCAAAAGCAAAAGCGACCGGGATTAGAAATAAATATGACACCAGTTCCTGATACTTCTCCATTAAAGTATCCTAAAGAAGGAAAATTAAAAAATAAGGTAGCGTTAATTACCGGAGGAGATAGCGGCATAGGGAAAGCTGTAGCTTTGTTATTTGCGAAGGAGGGAGCTGATATCGTTGTAGCCTATCTTAGTGAAACAAAAGATGCAAAACAAACTCAAAAAGATGTTGAATCCTTCTCTAGAAAATGCACACTGATTAAAGGTGATTTGGGAAAAGAAAATCACTGTAAAAAAGTAATTAAAATTACGATAAAAACTCATAAGAAAGTTGATATTATCGTTAATAATGCTGGCCTTCATTGGGAAACAGAATCCATTGAAAAAATTACGACCGAACAGCTATTAAAGACTTTTCAGAATAATTTCTTTTCCTATTTCTGGATTACGAAGTATGCCATACCCTATCTTAAGAAGGGGGCAAGTATAATTAACACATCCTCGGTGACTGCTTATCGAGGCAGTCCAAAGTTGATAGATTATTCTGCAACAAAAGGGGCAATAATTTCTTTCACTCGAAGTTTGTCAGCAAATCTTATAGCTAAAGGAATTAGGGTAAACGCTGTTGCCCCAGGTCCGATATGGACTCCATTAATAGCATCTTCATTTGACCCCAAAAAGAACTCCGAATTCGGAAGTGACTCTCCAATGAGAAGGGCAGGAATGCCAAATGAAATAGCACCAAGCTTTCTATTTCTAGCTAGCAAAGATTCACATTTTATGAGCGGTCAAGTTTTGCACCCTAATGGTGGAGAAATCGTAAACGGTTAGATAGGCTTATAACAATCGTCGTCAAAATACTTGCCAACATCCACACAGGAAAAAATGTAAGTGATTTTAAAAAATCTGATAAACTAGTCGTTCAAAATCCACATATCAATGTAAGTAGGGATAATACCCAGAGGCATAGTGAGGATCGAAAAATGTCATTTTATCCCCTACGAAGTAACAGAGGGGGATACTAATAGACTTGGAGCAATTCCAAACTGCTTTTTAAAGGCAAAGGAAAAATGAGATAGGTTTTCAAATCCTACCTCATAACAAACTTCCTGGGGCTTCTTTTTCTTTTCGGTCAACTGATAATAGGCTAGTTCCAAACGCTTCTGTGTTAACCATCGTTGTGGAGTCATGGTGAAAGCCTTTTTGAAATCACGTTTAAATGTTGTTAGACTTCTGCCTGTCAGATAACCAAACTTTTCAAGTGGAAGATTGAACATAAAATTCTTTTCCATATAATTGGCAAGGTCAATTTTTCCTGGCTCCTCAAAATTAGCTAGAACAAGATCGATCTCCTTGTCTAGGGTTCTAAGAATGCTTATGGCTTCTGTAATTTTAATAGATGCAATATCTGCAGGTATATCCTTCATCTCAAAATAAGGGATGAGTGACGCAAGACAGCTTTCCAGTAACGGATGATTATTGAAGCAAAAGATTCTCGATGATTTTTGCGGTTGGTGTTTTATATTTTTGGCTGCATAATAATTTTTTAATATCTCCCGTGATAAATGCATGACTACCGTTTTATGCGGTTCATCATTCTTAGGATAGTTGATAATAGTGGCCAATTGATTTCTGGGAATCAGAAATATATCACCTTTTCCAAAGATATAGGAGGCGTCAGCTTGCACAATCTTGGTTTCACCTGAAAGAAACCATACCAGCATATGTTGGTCAAACATTATGTCCGACTTGAAAAATTTGTCTTCATAACTGGAGAGCTTTATGTCTTCGGTGATATAGCGGGCTTGGTATTCCATGATTTTGTTTTTTTTAAAAAGTAAATCAATACTATAAAGATAAAAATAACATCATTTATTTTGTTCAAAAAGATGCTTCTGGATTAAATCTGATACCTGTCATTTCCTCAGTAAGTTTCCATAATTTTTTTGCAAGGCTTTCATCCAATGAGTATGGGTTTACACCTTTTTGATATCCACTATCTGATGATAATTCAGCAATATCTCCATCTTCACAATATATACCACCAATATGATTTAATAGTGAGTTCGTTGCACACCATACTGTTGTAGCAGCACCTTGTGGGACAGTCTTTAGTGATGCTGCTATTTCGGGTAACATATTGCCATCAGCATCTACAAATCCCATTTTTTGAAACAGCTCCAATGGAGCTTCCCTGCCTAGCTCTGTCCCAGCAATAGAGCCTGGGTGAACGGCATAAGTTCTGACATGAGAAGATTGTCCTCGTACATCAAGTTCCATTGAAAAAAGATTGACAGCCGTCTTGGATTGTCCGTATCCCTGCAATGTTTCATATTCTTTATGCAAAAAGTTAGGATCATCAAAATCAAAGGGTGCAAAATGATGACCGTGAGAAGAAATATTAACCACTCGTGCGCCATTGGCTTTCTTTAGTGAAGGCCATAATCTGGAAGTAAGCTGGAATAATGCCAAGTAATTGGTGGCAAGCTGTGATTCTATACCCCGCTCATCTCTACGGAGAGGTACCCACATAATACCGGCATTATTGATCAGTAAATGTAAAGGTCTTCCCGAAGCAATAAAATTTTCAGCGAAGGTATCAATCGATGTTGGTGACATTAAATCCATTGCGGTAATTTCAACGTTGGCTATTCCTTCCAGATTCTTCTCTGCTTTTTTAAAATCTCGTGCGGGTACGATTACTGTAGCTCCTGCTGTTGAGAGAATTTTAGTTGTTTCCAGTCCAATCCCGGTATTTCCACCAGTGACAATTGCTATTTTCCCAGTAAGATCGATGTTTTCGATTACTTCATTCGATGTTGATTTTGCATTGAAGCCTGAAACTATAGGATGTTGTTGAGCTCCCTGATAATTATTTTTTTCCATTTTGAATACATCTAATTATTATTAGTGAGACAAAATTAGGAAGCTTCCATATTTCTTATTTTGTTCAAAAGGCCTATTTAACTTTGTTCAAAAGAGCGAATGGTTTTTCGCATTCTACGCTATATTCCATTCTGATGCCTTAAAGTTTGGTTAAGCAACCTTATTAGAAGAGCACTTCCATTCCTTTTGATATTAACCATAAAATTAAGAAAATATTATTAAGCTCCTTCATCCGATAGTAAATCAAAGCGCGCAAAATAAGTACTTGCAGTTTCTCCCAAAAATTTGAAACCTATACTAGACTTCTAGGGTTTTTGTTGGTCTGCAATTTTTGGCAAATCATTTTAAACAAAGATATTTTAATGCTTGTTGAACAAGTTCTTTGTAATTGGTGCCAATCGGAATCATTTGTTTTCCAATTTCGATATCATTCGTGGTAAAAGCTGTGATTTTATTTGTATTAATGAGGAAAGATCGGTGAATACGAAGAAAATTGAATTGCTTTAATTCTTGTTCAATTACGGTGATTTTATATTTAGTTGTCACAATTCGTTGGCTACTGTGGATAGTAATATAATCTTTGTTGCTTTCAATATAAAGAATATTAGCAATCTCCAGCCTATGGAATTTTCCACCTGACCTGATTGTGATTGCTTGGTCTTTTGCCTCAGGCATCATGTTTTGGGACTGAATTTTTCGGTTTCTAAGATAACGGTCTATTGCTTTAAAAAAACGCTCAAAAGTAATAGGTTTTAATAGATAATCTACAACATCCAGATCATATCCCTCTATGGCATATTCTCTAAAAGCAGTTGTAATAATAACAGCCGGGGGATGCTTCAGTGTTTTTAAAAAATCTATTCCATTTAACTGTGGCATCTTAATATCTAAAAACATGAGGTCAATTGCCTCATGTCGTATAATTTCCAGGGCCTTTAGAGCATTAGTAGAAGTTGCTGCCACTTCGAATATCTCCATTCTTTTTAGATGAGTTTGGAGCAATTGAATTGCTAACGGTTCATCATCAACTAAAAGACATCGTACTTTTATTTTTGAATCGATTATCATCAATAGTTAAATTGAATATGTTGAGTAAAGTTACAAATCTGCCTTCTGAAATATATGTTGTAAATTCATGATTTTTTGGATAAACTAATGCTAATTGTTTGCGTAAATTGCTCATACCTATTTTTTCAGTGTATACCTGCTCTTTTTGATCAACATATGTATTCTCCACTTTAAAATGTAGAGCGCCTTCCCGCACTATTAGATCAATAGCGATGCGCGGTTCGCCTATATCTTCTCCCGCACCATGTTTGAATGCATTCTCTATGATTGATAATAGGATGAGCGGGACGATTTGTACATCTTGGTCGATAACATGATTAAAATGTACGTTTAGACGCTTGTCATATCTAATTTTTTCCAATGCAATGTAATTCTCGAGCAGATTAATCTCTGTAGACATCGGAACAAAATTGCTATTGCAGCGATAAAGTATGTGATCTAAGATTTCCGCCAATCCCGCGATTGACGAAGAAGTGATTGGCGAGTTGATCAACGAAAGACTATAGATATTATTTAAGGTATTAAATAGAAAATGTGGATTTAATTGCGCTTTTAAAGCATTTAATTCAGCTTCTGCCTTTTCCTTTTCTAACTGTAATGTACGTTGTCTTATCAGATATTGGTCTTTCGATAGCTTGATAAAGCCGAAAATCCATGCCAATGAAAAGTTTTGAAGGAAATAATCTGTTATGAGTTTTCTGAGATCGGTAATAATTTCCAATATCGACTCCTGGCTGTATGGAGGCTTACGTATCAAGGGTTCAAGCATATAGACAACCATGATCCGTGAAGTAGCACTAAGTAGATAACCGCCTATTGTAAAATAAAGAATAACAATCAAATAATTTTCTCCTTTTTGAAACTTGGGGATGATAAAATAAGCTACAAAATAAGAAGCCATCATGTAAAAAGAGACGTAAAATGAGTTTTGGATCAGCATATCACGGATACTCATATCCGTTTGATATTGAGGAACGATGAAAACTACCAACCAGAATAATACGTGGCTAGAAACCCGATAAATAGTACTATAGCGAATAGCTTTTTCTACAATTGACATGTTAGTATCAAAGATAACGTTTCTATAAAAGAAAGGTATCAGTAAAAGACGAATACCGCAAATAGCCCTATAAATGGAATTATTCTGTCGACAAAATCCATTTGCCTTCAATAGTGTGTTTTAATCTGCTTTATTCGACTTATCTATCGTCAAACCATCTTTCCTAACTGAGAATCCCGCATTTTCGTAGCAAATTCAATGTTATGAAGACAATAAAAGCGATATTAATTATTTTACTGGTAAGTCTTTTTACTGATCGCGGTCTAGGGCAGGAAATTCAGAAAGTCATTGTTAAAGGAAGTGTGCACAGTCGGCAAACACAATTACCATTGGATGGTGCCAGCATTACCTTACGAGCTATATCAGGAGTACAAGGGCTAACGACTACGATGGCCTCAGCAAATGGAGAATTTAAAGTTTCTGTTGAGAAAGGCTACTACGATATCATAATAAGTTTTGTTTCGTTCCAGGCATTATTGCTTCCTAGGCAACAAATAGATAGCAATAAGGACCTCGGTACAGTAATGTTGCAGGCTAAAACCCAATTGCTGGAAGGTGCTGAGGTTACCGGAATGATGCCAGGATTGTCACTCGAGCTGGATAAGAAGGTATTTTATGTAGGATCAGATCTGTCAGCTAAAGGAGGTACGGCCAATGATGTTTTAAACAATGTGCCCTCTGTCAACGTTGACGGTAAGGGAAATATTAGCATTCGTGGAGAATCGGGTGTCCGTATACTGGTCAATGGAAAGCCTTCGGTTATCTCCGCCAATAATGGATTAGAGCAGCTGTCGGCTAGCTCTATTGAGAAAATAGAGGTGATTAATAATCCGTCAGCGAAATATGAAGCCCAAGGAACTGCGGGAATAATCAATATTGTACTGAAAAAAAATATGTTAACCGGTCTAAACGGAAGTGTTCAGACCACTTGGACTACTCCTACAAATCATAATGGAAATATTAATTTGAGTTATAAAACGGATAAGGTTAATCTTTTTGGCGATGTTGGCTTCCGTTACCGCGATTTAACTGTCAGAAGCGAATTGAAACGAATTTCGTTGGGCGAAGGTAAACAACGCTTTTTGAAGCAGGAAACCAGTACGGATTGGGGGGGCAGAGGTCATAATTTTTACATTGGGGGCGACTATTATATCGATAGTCTAAATACATTGACTGCTAGTTTTTATCATAGTACGCTACTCGTTGATAATAGAATAGACAACCAATATGATTATTTCAGTTCAGGGGGCAAGCTGGATAGTACTACCCAGCGCTTTGAGCAATATAACGAGCCTAAAAAATATAATCAGCTTGAGGTTAGTTATGTCAAGACATTTGAGAAAAAAGACAAAAACTGGACGACAAGCATGCGTTATGATTTTTGGCATGATAATGAAAATCAATACATTAGCCAGTCGTCTGTTTTTCCGATGCCAGTTGCGACAGACAATTTAGTCACTCAAAACATAGAAAGTAGCAATGATATCTTTATCCAGAGTGATTATATTAACACTATTGGTAGTAGGGGCAAACTCGAAGTAGGTGGTCGTGTCGATCTCCGTGCAATTAGAAGTGATTATTGGGCTACTGCCAATGGTGTATTGTTGGAAGAATATGATAACAAGCTTAATTATAATGAACGTCTTATTGCAGCCTATTTTCAATGGAACAATACTATGAAACGATGGAGTTATCAATTCGGTTTAAGGACAGAGCTATCATTGATTGAAATAGCAGATCGAAAAGGGGACTTTAACAAGGATAGGCGTTATATTGATATTTTTCCAACTATCCATTTGGGCTATAAAATCCAGGATAATTCCGATTTGCAACTTAGCTATAGCAGAAGGATTGACCGTCCGGAATTTCCACAATTGAATCCCTTTGGTGGTCTTTCTGACCTACGTAATCTTACTATTGGTAATGCGGATCTCGATCCAGCTTATACAAATGCAATAGAATTTATGCTAATGCAGAAGCTTTCACAATTTACGATCAACCCTACAATTTATTACAAATATACGAATAGCTTTTTTCAATATTTCGTGCAGGAGACTGCTGTGGACTATTTTCTTCGTTCACCTATTAATATGGATTATGAGAAGCGTTACGGATTAGAATTGAATAGTTTATATAGTCCGTTGCCAAATTGGCGAATAGCTCTAAATTTTAACTATTATGGTTTTAATCAACAAGGCGAATTTAGCGGTGAACGCTATTTTGTGAAAGGCAATCGATGGACTGCTCAGTTAAATTCCAGGCTCAGATTGCCCACAAGACTAGTGATAGAATCTGTATTTACTTATACTAGCAATTTTAAGGAAGTACAGTCCCTTAACAGCCCTGTATACAAATTTAACATCGCTATCAGCAAAGATATTTTTAACGAAAAAATGACTGTGAGCATGGCTTTCAATAATGTATTTGACTCCCTTGTTGAAAAGCAGACGCTCAACGGATCGACTTATCGTTTGGAGTCAAAGAATTATGGTGTTGGCCGGATTGTCAATGCTACAGCGACCTATCGTTTCAATAGGCAAAAGGAGCAAAAGGACCGTCTCCCAACTTAGAATTAAATGCGTTTTTACCGTAGTTTTCGAATCTGGGAGACAATTCCATTGTAGACCCTCAGAATTAAAAGCTTGGTTTAAGCCTCACATGTAATGGTAATTATGTCTTTAGAAAAAAAGCACACATGAAAACAATACTTCGCATTGATAGCAGCCTTCGGATAAAAGGTTCCTATTCTCGGACGATGGGTGATTATTTTGTAGAATTATGGAAAATAAAACACTCAAACGGAAAGATCATCGAAAGGGACATAAATCTGCAAATGATTCCCCACCTTACTCAGGACACTGTAAACGGTTTTTTTGATAGCGCTGTATCTTCCGAAATTCTTGCTTTATCGGATCAATTGATCGAAGAGCTATATAGCAATGATGAGCTGCTTATTACCTGTCCGATGTATAATTATGGCATTCCATCATCTTTAAAGGCTTATTTTGACCTCATCGTCCGTACAGAAAAGACTTTTACAAATGACAGTAACGGAATAAGAGGTTTGCTGACCGATAAAAAGGCATATATCATTTCTGCAATGGGCATGACTCAGCCCGCAGCAGAAGAAAAGAATCTCATTGAAATACAGATAACGCGTATCCTAAATCAACTCGGAATAGTAGACATCAATTATTTTCCAGTTGATGGTACCATAAATCCAGAACAGGCAATTATGAAATTAGAACAGCAAAGAAAACGAATTTATCAAAATTTCACTCATGCGGCTTTGAATAGCCAAATTCATAATCCTGGCTATTTATAGGATAGTCCTATTCATTGCCTATAATCAATAATTTTCACCTAAAGAATTGTACAATCAAAATACAGTCTATTTTGACCTTTAATAACTAATATATAACAATATGAAAAAATCACTTATTTGTATTTTACTTGCCAGCTCCACGACACTATTTTCCTGTGGAAGCAAAGATGATGATCCTGTTCCAGAGCCGCCTGCAACTGAATCTAGTTGGAAACTCGGTGCCTATTCTTATAATAGAGGAGCCTCCTCTCAAAGTAATACCGGTGGTTTGGCAGGAATGACTGTGACAACATCCGGGGATGGGGGTAATCATGGCGCCTATTCTGGTAGCGCATTAACTATTATTTTTCGATCTTCTTTAGGAGCAGGGAAATATACATTAACGACCAGTAGTGTAATGTCGGCTAATCCTAATGTACGTTATATGGCGCTCACTTGCGTCGTAGGAACTGCAGTTACAAGCGGTGCAGTTAATTATGCAGCAACTACTACCTCGGGTGGAACGGCAGATGTTACTATAGATACCAATGGCAAATACCATGTTAATATTACGACACCTGTTACACTAGTAAAAACACTGGTAACTGGTGGCGGAATTCCAGGGGCACCAAACACCTATAATTTAACAGTGAAAAACGCCTATTAAAAAGCAGATTTGATAGCTCACAATTCGTGAGATCATATTTCGTCTCAATGTTTTTAGTATCAAACAATTAGCGCCAAATAAATCCGTTCCCCAGAACGGATTTATTTGGTACTTCTTCCATCAAGATCATAAATTGGATGTTTTCGTGTTCTCAGTCATATTGCCGAATTTTAAGTACATGGCTTAAATTGCACAATAAAACCACTTGTAAAAAAGTGGTTTTATTGGATACAAAATCCCTGATAATACCGAAAATCTCTATTTTTGACGCGTGGGGTTTTGAGACAGGAGGCCAAAATCGTTTTTCAAGGACAATCCATGTTGTTACCAATAAGTGATACCCATTAGGCTGCACCGCGAATCACACGTAATAGCACCACGATAATTGCGATTACCAACAGCGCGTGGATTATATTTCCTGTCGCATAACCTCCAAAAAAACTAATTGCCCAGATGATAACTAAAATAACGGCAATGATGTATAATAAATTTCCCATAATGTTAATATGTTTTTTACTGATAACAATATTCGTTTGGATAATGTTTTATAATAAATCAATCAATCGAACTTTTCATACTTGACTACTATTCACATGTCAAGAAGGATTTGTCAAACGCACAAACATACAAAGAACAAGTCTCGCCATTGGCGAGACCTGTTCTTTAGGCTTCCTGCTTTAAATCAAACGTATGGTAATTCTTATAGTGTACCAAGGATCGTACAGGTGTAATCAATTCAGATAGCAGTCCAAGATATATTTTCGCGATCATTTCCCAAGTCGTCTGTTCTCCATAACTACGAGCCTTGAAACGATGCCAAGCAAGTAAACGTTTAGATCTATATAATAATTTGATATGATCGCTCATGCTTTGGACATCATCAAAGGGTGTAAGAATGCCACGGTCATCTGTCAATAGGTCTGCAGCATGCCAATAAGGAGTAGAAATGACGGCGGCACCAGCTCCTACCGCAAAAGATAATGTTCCACTGCTAATCTGTTGCTCATGTTGATAGGGAGATAAATAAATATCACAGGCTGTTAAGTATTCTTTTAGTTGGTCATCGCTGATGAATTCATCAATAAAAATAATCTTATCCTGCAATTGCAACTGAGTTACTAAACTTTGTAATTCAAAGCGATAGGATTCACCCTCATGCGCCAAGACATTCGGATGAGTCTTGCCCACAATTAGATATTTGAAATTCGGCAGATTGAGTTCAGCCAATGACCGGATCGCATATTCTAGGCCTTTACTTCGTCCAATTAGACCAAAAGTCATCATCACAAAGTTATCTTGTAAGCCCAATCTGTATTTTGCCAAGCCTTGGTTGTAATCAAATTGAGGTACACCGTGGGCTATTACGTGGATTTTCTGGCGGTCGATTGTTGGAAAGAGATCTTTTAATAATTCACTACCTTTCGGCGATAGCGAAACTACCGCTTGAGATTTGGTAAGTAACAATTCCATGATTTCCTTTTGACGTAAGGACGGTGATTTCAATATAGTATGGAATATCGTTAACAAAGGAATTTTTAAATGATTAGCCAGCTGATTGATAAATATTCCATCAGCTCCGCCGAATATCCCATATTCGTGTTGGATAATACAATAATCGTATTCCTCATTGATGATACGTACAGCCTGGATATAACTGTCAAGTCGCTCTTTGTCGATAACAAAGCGAACGGCAGGATCAAACTCTTCGGAGCCGGATTTGGACACTGCGATCACCTCAATGGAGACTGTCTGATCCAATGCCATTCCTTTGCTAAGGTCTTTCGTGAAAGTAGCTAACCCGCATTCCTGGGGTGGATAGGTACTTATAATAACGATTCTTTTCATACACTTAGTCCTCTTTTGTGCTGTCGTTCTCGTTATTTACTGGAATACCCAAAATAGCCATTAATAGTAAATAATATCCCTTTTCTAGGCCGATTTTCTTTGCTTTTTGATCTATATTTTCCATATGACATTTTATAATTAAGGTGTTATGTTGTTTCGTTTTATGCATCAAAAGCTGTACCCATAAGCGGATATTTATTGCAGATCCGTAGTTTACAAAGGCGTATTCCGTAAAGTGATACAGCTCTTACCGGACAAACACTGCTTGACCAGGTATTTTTCCCCCGCAAAAGAAAATTTATGCCAACACCTCAAATTGACTGCCCCAACGCATAGGAAAATGTATTATGTATTTTACCAACCAACACTTTGCATCATAATGATAAAATTCGATAGTAAATTGAAACAGAAATGCTGCTTAAATTTTTGATTTTAATGTACTTTTCAAAAACTACTGTAAAACTTTAAATTATACCTCATAATATTTAAGAAAACATCGAATAACCAATAAAGATTTGAAACAGGCAATTTAATCGTTAATTGCTAGCGCACAACATTTTGCGAAGCTTGATGAGCCAATAAAGACTGGTCTTGGCGATAAAGACAAGGAAAAATCATTGATAATCAATTAAAATCAAAATAAACCAAAAATGAAAAGAAGAACGTTCTTACAGACATTAAATTTGGGCATTGCATCCGCAACATTCTATCATGGTGCAGGAAATGCCATGTCATTAACAGCTATCTTGGACAGTAATGTTCGGGAAAAGGAACTCTCGTATCACCGAATACAGGAAATAAAATATTCGAACGTTCAGATGAAATATCCCCGCCTCGTGGGGAAAAATGCCCGACTAGATCTGCATGGCTATGGCCCTAATGTGGAAATCTGTGTTATCAAAACAGACAAAGGTGCTATGGGCTGGGCTTCTTTACGAGGATCCAGAAAAGATGCAGAGCAGATGGAAAAGGAACTCCTCGGTAAAAAAGTATCTGAACTTTTTGCTTCCAATATTGGAATTTTGAATGACAGGCACATCGCTTTTGATATTGCCCTTCACGATCTTGCGGGAGTAATCTTGCAGAAACCAGTTTATGAACTACTTGGTCGCAAGACGCCATATACCACTGACTATTATAGTGGAATGATTTATTTCGACGATTTGGAACCATTGGAAAAGCCTGGAGGTATAGACCGGATTCTGGAGGAGTGCCGATATGATTATGAAGTTGGCTATAGACAATTTAAGCTTAAGATCGGGCGGGGCCATAAATGGATGCCTTTCAAAGAAGGGCTCCAGCGAGATATTGATGTAACCAATGCAGTGGCCCAAGCCTTCCCTGATTGTGGCATTTTAGTGGATGGGAACAATGGTTTTACAATAGATCAATTCATCCAATATCTAAAAGGTATTCCATCGGTCAGCTTATTCTGGATAGAAGAACCCTTTCATGAAACCGTTGTTGACTATCAAAAACTGAGAAATTACATAAAAACTGCGGGGATAAACACTTTGTTGGCGGATGGTGAAGCAGATCCCAATCCAGCGCTGCTTAAGGAGCTCTTTGAAAAGAAACTATTGGACGTACACCTTACAGATATCGAGGGCCTGGGCTTCACGAGCTGGAGAAGATTGATGCCGCAATTGAAGAAAATGGGTGCGCGGGCTTCCCCGCATGCATGGGGCTCTCTGCTTAAGTCCTACTATACGGCACATCTAGCAGGAGGGCTTGGTAATACGGTCACCATAGAGGGGGTAACGAGCACGTCCGACGACGTTGATCTTTCCGGCTACAAGATCCAGGATGGCAAACTGATCCCACCATCCACAGCAGGTTTTGGAATGCCTCTTCTAAAGAAAATATGATAAATGATCACAGTTCCCTTCTCCGCCCCATATTACTTATGAGGCGGATTTTTAATCCCAGTACCCAAAGTTTAAAAGCGAAGTATGGGAAGACCATTAATGAAAAGAGTTGGTCGTTGTATCGATATAGTCCAATATAGTTAGTAAACGATTATTCTTTTAGTGATTAATTTTTGTATAGATTCGGAAATAATTTGTAGTTTTAGTGTATTAAAATTCAAAGTTATGAAAGCGTTCCTGAATTTTACAGCGATCTTTTTTAGTATTATCACTACAACAATCTACTGTCAGGATTTAAAGGTAACTAACGAGATCACATTATTCCTTAAGGATAGTCTCAATCTATCTAACTTGAATTACCCAAAATCAGTCATCCGGTTCTAAGCCACAAACAATTATGAAAATCTTTGGGTTCAAAACCCTAAACTATTGGCAGCTAAATTGTTGGCATTCGATAGTTCAAAGGATAAAATTCCGGTGTTGGAAGACGCAGTGAAAACGTATGGTAAAATGGATTTTGTTTTGAAGCAGCCTGTACCCATCATCATCACTTATCTGACTATGTCGATAAAAGATGAGAAACCAACTATGTACGACGATATATATCAACTCGACAAATCTCCAGAAGATAAATTGAATGAAAAAATGCCAAATACGATTGCACATTGATAGATAAAATAATCTTTCAATCCTAAGCCCTAAATGAGACACAAAACAATCACGCGGATAGTCTCCTTGATTTATTTGATCTTTTGTTGGCTGATTAGTCACGGATAATTGTAAAGTTATAGCGGATAGTAAATACAACTTAACGAATTATAAATCATCCCTAGATATCGAGAAAACCGTAAGTATATTTATATAAAATTATGTCGACACTTATCATGTAGTAGTAGTTCATGGTATGAATTTGGAAAAACACTGCCATTGGACGAGGTAGCTACATTATAATGATTTCTTTTGCTCTTCAATAGCAAGATTTGAATAATGATATTGAAACACAATACACAGATAAATGAAAAAAGTACTATTTCTACTCGCTATTTTACACTTATTTTTTTCTTGTAATGGACAATACAAGGAGCAAAAGAACTTTTTTGAGAACGGTCAGGTTAAGGAAATATATTATTTAGATGAAAATGGCCAATTGACTGGCGAAGCAAAAATATATTTTGACAATGGAAAGTTGTCGACGGTCAACAAATATAAAGGTGGAAAGAAAATTGGTGAAAGCAAGTGGTATTGGAAAAATGGAAAACTAAGAGGTAGTGTATCATTCGGTGAAAATGAAAAGATGTCCGGAGAATGGAAAGAATACCATGAAAATGGACAATTGGGAAACAGTGGAAATTATGAAAATGGCGAAAAAACAGGCGCTTGGAAGTATTATTATGAAAATGGTCAACTATCGGCTTTAGGAGATATGAAAAATGGGAGTTATATAGATCAATGGAAATTGTATTACCAAGACGGAACGACAAGAGGATTAGAGCAATATGACGAATACGGACGTCCAGCGAGCGAATGGAAAGAATACTACGAGAATGGACAATTGGAAAGCATTGGTAGATATGATGATGGAATGAAAATTGGCGCTTGGAATTATTATTATCAAAATGGACAATTGGAACATGTAGAAATCTATAATCAATACAAAAGATATAACGGCGAATGGAAATTTTATAATGAACAAGGCAGTCTGGTAAAAACAGAAATCTATTTAGATGGAAAGGAAACTGGAGATTGGAAATTTTACGACGAAAAAGGAAATTTAATTAAAACAGAGAAACACTAGGGGACTCCATCTCAAGACAAAAATAGAGCACTTACAAAATGGCATTAAATGAAAAAAAAGTAATAGTATTTACATCAATGTTTTTATTGTGGACTGTTGCTTTTGGACAAGGAACACAAAAAACTAATCCTCTGATAAAATCAGAAGAAATAACCTATCACGGAATAGATAGAAGGCATATTAACAGAGTGGATCGGAAAGGTCTCGATGAATATAGAGAATACAATGCAGATGGTACCGTTTCAAAAATATATATAGTAGAATTTGACAAAAATAAGGGTAAAAATAGCTACAATTTAAATGAAAGATATGTTTATGAAAAAGGAAAACTCAACAAAATAGAAGAAATTGGCACAAATACAGCTGAAAAATGCCAAGAGGTTTTGTTTTCCTATAATGAAAAAATGCAATTGGTAAAAAAGATTGAAAACCAATTCCAAGCCAATAAGCTAGTGATGAATCAGTTGAGTGCATACACCGATTATTGTTATAATGTAAATGAAGAAATAGAAAAACGTTATGAATATGATGAAACAAAACAAGAATTTCTGTTAACTTCTATCATCACTAAAATATATGACCTTCATAAAAATATGATTCAGGAAAAAACAGAGAATTTTGATGGTAATATATCAGGGGTAGTTAATATAAAGTATGATAATTTCAATAAGCCCATAGCGCTGGAGTCTTCTTATTTTAAAGAAACAAAAAGTTATAAATACAATTCGCACGGTGATTTAGAAGAAGAAAAAACCGAGTCTGAAAAACGTTCTACAATTGAATTATCAAACTATTCTTATATATATGATAATTATGGAAACTGGATTGAACAAAAGGAAATTATTAAAAGAAATCCTAAAGACGAATTTGAAGGTGGACTTCTAATAAAAAGAAAAATTGAATATTATGAATAAAACTACACTAAAAAGGATTTATCTTATTGTTTTTAATGGTTTAGATGATTGCTTTGCTTTTACAATAACTAACTGATAGATGTTCACCAGATCAGAACAAGTATACGTTACGTAACTGAGAAAGATAAAAGCTCGTAATGGAGCCTAAAATCTGTATATAAAGCCGCAAATGAAGAAAAATGGGGCAAGAAATATCCTCTTGCTGCCAAATCCTGGATGGATAACTGGACCAATATTTCCACTTTCTTTGAGTACGAGGATTAGGTTCGTAAGATTATATACACCACAAATCCGATCGAGGGAATTCACCGTCAGATATGAAAAATCATTAAGTCTAAAGGAGCTTTCAGCTCCGAACAACATTAATAAAATTGATGTATTTGATCATAAAGTATATCTCTGAAAAGTGGACGACGCCGGTGCACAACTGGGGCTTGACCATATCCCAACTTAACATTAAATTTTGGGATAGGCTCAAACTTGATAGAGGCTTTTAGATTTAGGGTAATTATCCAATGACACAGTTTGAGTTGCACTCCCTATTTTATAAATCCTGGCTGTTGTCGAATCATATTACGGATATATCCTGCCTTTTCGGTGTATGTTTCAATGGCTTTAGCTGAGATAGTAATTTTATCAATGACAGCACACTTTTCGGTTATAGATTTCTCCTCTATTTGAAATTGTTCCATTTTTTGTTGGTTTTTATTTTGACCCAAAGTTTTTACCGCCATAAGGATTGACCTGATAAGGACTATGGCTTTTAATGTTTTTTTCATATGTACTTAGCTTATTGTTTCCATTTCACTTTTCCATTATTGTCAAACATTTCGATAGAGGGGTTACCTAGACTATCAACCTTTAAAATAATTCTCGGTACTTCATTATTATCTTTCATTACCAAAGATGCATTCCCGTTTTCCGTTAGCAGGTTGATACGGTTGATATTATGTCCTGGCTTACCGGATAGATCTTTATCGTTAATCAATAGACCAGCCCTGAAATAATTGTCATGTTTATTATCCTGTGCCAAGATACCGATGGCATCGGCATTCTGATAATCAAATGCTAGTGCGTTCAGATTAGTCTCCTCATTATCAGTAATCGCCAAACCACCTCTTTCGTCGCCGTTTTTATCAAAGAAAATAAGACCTGCGGGAGAGTAAGCTCTTTTGTACGTCTTCCCTTTGATAATGGGCTGCGGAATGTTATCTGTGTTTGCAATAACTACACGATTTTTTCCAGATCTGTCCTTGATATCTATTCTTTCTGTGGTTAAGCTGCGCTCGTTGTTTAAAAAAAAGTAGGCTACACAAGCCATTAGTACGATATTGGAAAGAATAAGTGCGGTTAAAAATATCTTTATTGTTTTAGAAATTGTTTGCATAATTTAATATCAGTTTTTAATTGTTATTTACTTATATTCAGTGGATTAATTAGTCTTACTTTATGTTCTATCCCAGATTAATACCTTATAACCACACTTTATTTTTGCTTTTTATAAAGCAAAAATAAAGTGTGGTTTCGAGGATACTCTTTACATAGGTTGAGTGCAAGGATTTTTTTATCTTTTATTTCCATCTCGGTATGCAAGTCAATACAATCATTTTCCTTAATACGTACTACAATGAATCAAAAATGAGATATGGACATTCCAATTTTGCCTGACCTACTATTTACAGCAAAATTAAAGCGTAATTTTAAGCCCACACTTTCCATAGGTTGGGCACAATGATATTTTTATTTGGTCAGTTCTTTACGTATTCTGCTCAACTGTGTCGGGGTAATGCTGAGGTGCGAAGCAATATATTGTAGCGGAATTCTGCTGTCTATTCCCGGATGTGCTTGCAGCAATTTTAGATACCTTGCAGTGGCACTTTCGGTAAGTAAGGAAATTTCTCTTTCTTCATTAATGACTATCCATTTTTTTTCCAGATAGGCAATGTACAGGTTCTTTAACTCATCATTTTGATTAATAGCTGCTCTTGTTTGACGATAGGGCATACATACCACTGTGGTGTTTTCAATAGCTTGCAATGTAAATTCATTGGCTGTTTTTATGATTGCCGAAAATCTGGTGCTCGCAAAATCCCTCTCCAAATAAATCCATTTATTCCAGATAGCTCCTTTTTCATCTATAAAATAAGAGTTTAATGCACCTTTACAAACAAAGAAAATGTCATTGGCGACACGGCCTTCCTTTAATAAAACTTCATTTTTTTTAAATTGTTGAATGTGTACAGTTTCGGCCAACAAATTAAATGCCTTATCCGAAATAGGATACACGTTCACCACAGCTTCTTTAAAGTCTGCGAGATATTTTTCTGTTTCCGTCATTTGTTGTGGCGGGGTTATGTGATGATATTACTTTCAAATAAATATAACGTATCTTTTAAATAGTTGAAATTGTTTTTTCTTCTTGGGTAAATAAACCAGTATCTTTGATTCTGTGATTAGAAAAATGAAACTACCCACTATAATCAGTTAAGTATTGTGTTATCTGTGATAGTGCGTTCAGTTCGCTCAGCCGAATTTCTTCGTTTTCGTTTCTCCATGCTCACTTGTAACAAATTACGTTCTGGTTTTGGTACTTGAAGCGCAGTTTCATATTCGTCTTTATGATCGTTATGCCTAGACAGTTCTCCAGCCAAAATATAAGCGCTAATAATCGAGAGACTTGTGCCCATTCCGGTCATAGGGGTGGGGCAATAAGCTGCATCTTCCACCATCGCGCATCGTCCGCTGGTCCATCTAGGCGCTTTTACTTGGCTAATTCCGTCCAGGTACACATCTTTGCTTTCTTCTAATGCAGCAAGTATCCGGGAAGCCTGCCACCCGGCATCTGTAAACTTTTGTATGAGAATTTCTTTTTGCTCAGCTAAATTGAAATTTTCATATCCATTATCTGATGACAGAAAGGAAAAAGATGCTCTGGTCGTGCCTCATTGTCCGGTCTTGTGTTAATAACCCTTGATTCTGGAGCATTGTACAAATAAGCCCATTTTGTATCCGATTCAATACGTGGAATGGTCAGATATGAGCAATAGACACCGATATATTTTACGACAGGTTCATTTCCGAACATTAAAGTGCGGGTTGTGGAACGGATACCATCTGCTGCAATGACGAGATCAAAGGAACGTTGGGGGCTATTTTTAAAGGTGACGGTAACTTTATCTTCTTGATCCTCTAGGTCTATGATCTGATCACCAAGAACATACTTCACACTATCCTTTGTTGCGTCATAAAGGATTTTTGCCAGATCGCCACGCAGGATTTCAAGTTCAGCTGTTCCGAAGTCTGAATTTCCCTTTGGAAAAGATCCTATGATTTGATTGTTTTTATTAACAAAACAAACGCCCAGTTCCCTGGTATTGGCCTAGCGGATCTTATCTTCTAATCCCATTAGCTGAACTACCTGCTGTGCTTCTTTCCGGACATCTATATTTTGACCTCCCAACCTTAATTCATCTGCACGTTCGATAACCGTCACATCAAAACCACATCGGTGTAGCCAGAATGTCAGGGTGGGGCGAGCTATACTGGCACCAGAAACGAGAATTGTTCTTTTCTTCATTTTCAATTTTAAGTCGCATGCACCTGTAAAGAATTCATATCATTCAGGAAATTCAATATCTCAAAATTCATCCAATTTTTTATAGTATTTTCCAAAATTTGGAAAAATTTTATTGCATGTACCATAAACACGAGATATCACCGCTCTTGGTTTGCAAAAAAAGACTCCTTAAGTTTTGATATTAGCCTCAGGTATCAAAATTCTCTGGCTCCCCATTAGTCTATTCAAACCAAATATGCCATAGCCCTTTATAGGCAGGAAGCCACCTAGAAACCATGGAAATATGGAGTAATCCAGCTGTTTGGATAGTTGGCCAAAGAGCAATGGCATAAAAGTAATACCGATATAAGCACAGGCCATCTGTATGCCCATAATAGCCTGGGAGGCAACTTCTTTTCGGTCATATTATTAAGTGGCTTCCTTTTTATAGGCGTGCTTCTTATTACAGTTTAAGAATTACAGTTTAAGAATTTCAAGGGGATTATTATCGTATTATCCATTATTCCGTTAGGTATATTGGGTGGTGCAATAGCGCTGCTTTTAACCGGCAATCCCATGTCTTTGGTTTCTATCATCGATTTTATCGGCCCGTCAGGAATACAGGTTAAGAATTCGCTCCTCCTCCTGGATTTTACAAACTAGCTTAGGGTTGAGGGCCACTCCTTGGATTAAGCTATTCATATAGCGGGCGAGACACGGTTTTTACCTGTTGTCTTACATCTATTACCGCTATCTGTGGATTGATAACTACTGCATTAAATCCCAATCCGCTTATTGCCCCCTTGGCGATTGTACTTATTGGCGGGCTTATAAGTTCAACAATCCTATCAAGGATTGTAACACAAGTAATGTACAGGCTCATCCCACCACAGATCGAAGAGAAGATAACGAAAAGTAATGAATACACTTTTCAATGGCAATATAGGAAGCCAGTCCCTTATATAGTTCCTATGGGGCTGGCCAAATGTAAAGGCTAATATAGACTGCTAAAAATGTTTAACAAAAAACCGATTTTCCCCTATAGAAAATTACCGACCAAAAAAATATGAACACAAAAAAACTGATTTTAATACAATTAAGGACATAATTTAAAAGAATTTTGTATCATATTAAAAATAAATTATGATCAACAAAAAGTATGGTTTATTAAAAGTGCCGAAAAATTTGGATGGATAGATCTGGTATTGATAAAATAAACTATTTGACTAAACTTATTTTGGATTAATGTGAAAAATAATGATAGAAGAAGGTATCCTATTGAAATCAGGGATAAAGTAATATATGCAATTGTCAATGGTGACTTGTGGCTTGAGGAAGCAAATGCTTAAATTTAAAATTCCAGATAGATGACTGGTAGTGAGTTGTTTAATGGTGTGTGTGCGAAATAAATTGAAGTAAATTCAACCAATGCGCTATCTTACATCATTATTTGTTGTACCATTGTGAGGAGAGTATTTATAGTTATGAAATCACAAAATTAGTCCGTTGACCGAAAATGAATCGCATACCTGAATATCAGCCAGATAATTTCAAGGCAATTATCAATGTGGAGCGTCCAAATACAAGAAAGATTTTTAGTGATTTTTTTATCGAACCGCTTTCTGTGTTAGATGAAAAAACAATTATGCCATCCTTACCACATCGCAAGACAGTAAATGATTTTGTTTTCATCAGTAAAGGTAAATTGGATAAAATGGTATGCTCGGATATTTCTACACTTACATCCGGTACCTGCATGATTTTGCCTGCGTATAAAATCAGAACCCTCCTATATAGCTCGAAGGATATAGAAGGTTATTATTGTCACTTTTCGGATGATTTTATTACTGAAGGAAGTGGGTTGAAAAGAGTACAGGAAATTTATCATTTGTCGGAATTATTGAATACCCATTCATTCGAATTAGACGATGGACATTCTAAGAGAATCGAAATACTTTTAAAACATTCAATGAATTTATATGGATCGGATGACAATCAATATTTGTTAAAATTGTATCTAAATACCTTCATAGGGGAGCTTGTCCATTTTATAAAAACATTACCTATTCCTATCTTTTCACCAAGAGAAACCATTACACAGCGGTTCCGAAAGCTAATTACGTCACATATTCAAGATACCCACGTCATACAAGTGTATGCGGAGCTATTGCATGTGTCTCCCAATCACCTAAATAAATGCGTAAAAATTACAACCGGTAAAACGGCTTCTGAACTAATAAATGAAGCACTGTTAATGGAAGCAAAGGCATTATTATCACTGCCCCAATATGCAATCTCTGAAGTAGCCTACTCACTGGGATTTGAAGATATTTCATATTTTTCCCGTTTTTTTAGAAAGCATGCACATTATACTCCTTCGGAATATCGTAATATGATTGGTTTGTCCTGATTAATGATTTATCTGTTCTAATATTTCATAGTTCACATACTGAACTTTGTATTGTCAATATTTAAGAACAGATAAAATCATGAAAAGTCCACTTTTAATCGTATGTGTATTACTTCTTTCAAATTACCTCAAGGCCCAAGAACATCCCGTTCCGGAATTTAAAAATCCACCAGTTGTTGTTGAGGTTTTGGTAGGGAATAATGGCTATGCATCCCAAATGACCGTTAATAAGGCGTTTCGGTCATTCCCAAAATTGGGTATATTCAGTGTAACCAATTTTTCTTCGCGCTGGAACGAAACTAATTCCAAAGATATGATGAATCAAATCCATCTCACATATCATTTTGCGAAAGGCTTCAGTGTGTTGGCAGGCACCCATTACACACCCAGTTCGGGAGTACGCCCCAATACCGCACTAATGTACTCATATTCTTCTAAGCAGTTTTTAGTTACATTGATGCCAAGGATTGATTTAGCTAATAATAGCAATTGGGAAGGTTTTGCCTTAGTTGAATACAAGCCACAACTAAATGAGTTTTGGAATCTATACACCCGGGCTCAGGGACTATATTGTGCCACCATCAACAGTGGAGATCATGCTCGGAGCTATCTCATGCTACGCGTGGGGATTAGCTCTAAAGAATTTCGATTTGGCTTAGGAGCCAACTGGGATGCATATGGTCCTACAAGAAATACTAAAGCAAATTATGGTGTCTTTGTAGCAGTAAATGTCTTTAATTAGTTATCCTTCTCTCTATTGCAATCAAATTAATTGAAAAAGTCAATGAAAATAATCACTCCAATAAAAAACAGCAATAATAAATATATCGTTAAAATTATGAACAATTTATTTTTTAGAACACAGAATACATTAACAGGATTTATTTTAAGATTGACCTTAGGTATTATTTTTTTTCCGCACGGCATGCAAAAAACAGTAGGGTGGTTTGGCGGAGCAGGCTTCAGCCAGATGATGAAAATTTTTACAGAACAGATGCATCTTCCGACAATTGTAGCATTCTTGGTCATTATGACTGAATGTGTTGGTGCTATATGTTTAATCTTTGGTTTTGCGACTAGGTTTTGGGCTATAGCTTATATCGGTCTCATGCTGGGAATTATGTTTACGACCCATTTACAATATGGATTTTTTATGAATTGGATGGGAACACAGCAGGGGGAAGGTTGTCAGTTTGATTTAATGGCTATCGGAATTGCTTTAGCTTTGGTAGTTGAAGGCGGGGGCAAATATGCGATTGACGGATATATTATTCGGGTAAAAAGATAGGCTATTTTGCTCTCGAGGCCATGCTAATGCCGGTTATAGGCACAAAATTGTACTGATAGTTGCATATCCATTTTGGACGTTGAAAAATGGGGTACTTATAGTAAGGCTGAACGATCTACTGTTTTTCTAAGTGTTTTGTCTCGACAGAAATAGAAAAAAGTTATTTATATATTTAGTACCGAAATCAGAATACAACCAGAATGAAACAATTCCCAAAAGAAAAAATTCTAGAGAATAATAAACTACTGTTTGCAAGATGGAAAACCAATACAGTGTCTACCAAACAATATATTCTGATGCAAGAAAACGCGTTCGTTTTCGTTATTAAAGGGAAAAAAATAATTTTCCGAGATAAGGAGATATTGGAAGTGAACAACAAACAACTTTTGATAGTAAAGAAAGGGATTCATAATATGACCGAGTATCTTGCTGAGGATGGTGTTTTTGAAGCGATTGTTATTTACTTTAACGATACATTTATAAAAAAAATGAAACTATTTGATGATGTAAGTATAGATACCAATCAACCTAACATCAAAGCATTAAATCAGCAGATACTCGTTCTCAATAAAAATAAAACCATTGAGAGCTTTGTTGTTCAATATGTAGTTTATATTCAAGAAAATGAAAACAACCAAACCATTCTTACTTTAAAAGTGAATGAGCTTATTTATCTCCTTTTAAGTACATATCCATATACTAGACAATTTTTCAGTACTATTATTTATGAAAGAAACGATTTGGAAGACATGGTAGAAAAATTGTACAAAGAGAATTATACGATTGATCAACTTGCAAAGTTTTCAAATCGAAGCCTATCCACATTTAAAAGGGATTTTAACAGGATATTTCAAAGCTCTCCTGCGAAATGGATTGTCTCCCGTAAGCTTTCAGATGCCTGTGTTCTATTATTAAATACAAATAAGAGTATATCTGAAATTGCATTTGAAAGCGGATTCGAGTCGTTATCCCTATTTGATAAATCTTTTAGGAGACATTTCAAAATTACGCCATCATTCTTTCGAGAACAACCTGTGAACCAAAACGACAAAACTTAGAGCCTTTAGAACAACCCCTTCTTCTTTCTTCCAGCTAATTTTGATGTAAAATAATTCAAAAGCAGTGAAGTAAACAATTCTATTCTCTGAGAACTAGCAACAATGTTTCTCCAGATGGAACAAAAAGTCAAGATTATGTACACTTATCAGACAGAAAAAGTAAATTATAAAAGTGAAGGAGTAAAAATTTCAGCGTTACAGTATACTCCCTTAAGAGAAGGAAAATGCCCTGTTATTATTATGGCTCATGGCTTTGGTCTTACTAAAGAAGCTTATATAGACAAATTCGCTGAGAAATTTGCCGAAAATGGCTTTATTGTTATCCTTTTTGATTACCGAAATTTGGGAGAAAGTGGGGGATTACCACGACAAGAAGTCAATCCTTATATGCAAATAGAAGATTATAAAAACAGTATTACTTATGCCTATACCTTAGATAAAGTTGATAATGAAAAAATAGGGATTTGGGGAACGAGTTTCTCTGGTGGGCACGTTATTGTGACGGCCGCAACAGATAGAAGAGTTAAATGTGTCGTATCACAAGTTCCTACTGTCAGTGGTTTTAAATCTGGATTAAGAAGAATGCCTGCCGAGAATTTGGCTATCTATTGGGAGATCGTTGAGAAAGATAGACTTGACCGCTTTAATGGAAAGGAGCCATTAATGAGAGCACTCGTAGGTGATACGGAACAAAACCCCCTCTATCCAATGCTCGATGCAAAAGAATATTATATGGGAGCGTTTAAATTTTCAAAGACATTTCGTAACGAGGTAACTCTTCGAGCCACAGAGTATAGCCGTATGTATGAGCCTGATATCTATGTGTCGCGTATCAGTCCTACACCGATTATGTATATAGTAGCGCTGAACGATAATGTTACACCAACTGATCTTTGTTTAAAGGCATACGAAAAAACCTTAGAACCGAAAGCATTGGAGACAATTCCGGGCGGACATTTTTCTCCATATATTGAACATTTCCAAATTGCATGTAATGCAGCTGTTGATTGGTTTTTGAAATATTTAAATTAAAATATGGTAAAGAATAATTGGGATTGAAAAGGTTTTTAACAAAAAGCAGTGTTATCTATATTGTTATATTAACGCCTTTAATAGATTTCGAATTGACGAAATCGTCCTGTTTCTTTTTTCTACTGGATAAAGAAAAAAAATAATTTGGAATTCTTTTCCAATTATTGGACTATGCTTTTAAGATACCCTAGAAATATTTTAAACACCCAGCTAATACGTTAGTTAATTGCTGTTTAGGTCGGTTTTAAGCGAAGAGATTTTAAAAATTTAAAAGAGAATATGAATTATTTAGTAATAGAAAATAATAATGAGGAGGAGTTGACCTATGACATTATAAGTTTTTTCTGGGACAATAGCATTAAAATTTCGATACAGAAGGAGTATACAAATAATGATAATGGCATTTGTGCGGATTGCATTATTTTTTTGGATAACAAAAGCTTTTCCAGGGAGAATATAGTCAAGACAAAATTGTTTATACACTTTTGTAATGATGGTGTTTACTCCAATGCAATTCCTTTTCCGCACAGGATATATAAATATAATTGCTTGAATCGGAATGCTATTTCTGCTTTTTTTTCATGGTGCAAAAGCTTGAATCTTTTTGAAAAATAAGTGGTAAATCCTTAAAAACGCAATTATTATTGCTAGTTATAGTTCTGTTCTTAAAGTGTGATTTGTTAGCGCCTGAAGGTTGTTATCTCCCTCAAAGTACACTTTATTTATCCAACTCGCGCATCCAGTTATTGAAATCCTCAGCGGAAGGTATCTCAAATTTTTTACGCAATCTATTTTTACGGATTTGTACGGCGCGAATGGTCACATAGGTATATTCTGCTATATTTTTTGTTGAGAAGTTCAGGAAAGCCATCGCGCAGAACTCTAATTCGGTGGTTCTAATCTTCGTATCCAAATTTTTCAGGGATTGTAATTGGGACATTGATGAATGCCAGCGATGTTATCTTATCTGAATCATATTGCCTCAGGTTCATTTTCATTTCTTCTTCGAAGCTTTTGCAGCTGGGTTATAATCAAGACAGATTTTTATCCAATATTCAAAATCATCATGGTATTGAAAACCGATAGGTTCTACATAACAATAGCCTTTTAGTTGCTTTCCTTTCATTATCATTGGTAAGAAACCTTGTTTTTCCGAAACCTCATCTTCCAGTTCAGCGTTATAGCGGCACATCAGATTGTCATGGCTGATATTGATACACATTTTCCCATTCACAAGAAAAGATAGCCCGCTAAACATTTTCTTTTCCTCAACTTCGATATTCTCTTCGATTGCAAGTCTTTCACGGACGCGGTTGACAAGTTCATTGTTATAAGCCATCACTTCAGTTTTTCTGTTATTTAAAATTACTTAAAAACTAGCATTGTCACGCGGCTTTTTCTTAGCATAATTTGAAGAATTATAATAAGATCAGTTTGTCGTTCACAAACCATTTTCCAGCCTTATAAAAATATGGGTAAATAAAAATATGTCAAATGTGGGGTTCATATTTGGCGAGAAATAAGAGGTGAAAGCTGTTAGTTAGACTGCGGTTGGATGGGACGGATAAATTAAGTAGATTTAATTTCTATAAACAACTTCTTATATGAAATTTCCATTGTTGTTATTGCTATTGATCGGATTTTATTCAGTCACATTTGCACAAAAAGAAAAAAAGCACTTGGCCTTGGTTCGCCTAGATGGAAAATGTGGATTTATTGATGCTTTTGGTCGTGAGGTAATTCCTCCTGTTTATGACGATGCCGGTTCTTGGGGCAATAACCTTGTGCCCGTAAATATAGGTAAGTATGTGCCTGATGCCGATCCAGTGGTGTTGGTTGCGCCATCGAACGTAAATCCAAAAGATTCTGTCAAGCATAATGAGCAATACAAAACCGTTGATATAAAAAAAGAAGGAAAGGGCAAATGGGGCTATTGCGATACATCTGGGGCATTGGCTATTCCTGTTCAGTTTACGAATACCACTTTTTTTAGTGAAGGAATTGCAGGCGTTGAGATAAATGGAAAATGGGGCTTTATCAATACGAGCGGGAAAATAGTGGTACAGCCCGTGTACGATAAGATAGGACATTTTTCACAAGGACTGGCAGTAGTAGCTAAAAATGATTTGTATGGTTATATCAATTTAAAAGGCGAAGAAGTGATTAAGCTTCAATACGTAAATGCAAAAGCCTTTGAAAAAGGATTTGCGCAGGTGTGGGAGAAATATACTTCCAAAAAGTATAATAAAAATAGTATTGGCAGGATTATCAACCTGAAAGGAGAAATAGTTACAGATGCCAAATATGATATAGATGATACTTTTTCGAATGGCTTGTTCAGCTTTTGGCTGCCAGAAGGAGAGTTGCTCCTTGGACTAATGAACACCAAGGGACAAATGATCACGCCGCCAATTTATAAAGAGATTTCACGCTTTAACAACGGCCTAGCCAGGGTTATGATTTATAAGGAAGATAAGGATTTCAAGGAGTTTTATCCCAACTATGGCTATATCAATACAAAAGGAAAAGAGGTGGTGGAGGTAGGGTTGGCCAAAGCAACCGAATTTTATGAGGGTATGGCGGTAGTAGCCAGGTTTGACAATAAGGACGATGGGGAACTGGACCACGCTTTGATTAATACCAAGGGAGAATTAGTACTGGGTTACAATTGGAAACAGCTCGTACTTTTAGACAGTAAGCATCTTATGGCTATTAGCATTAAAAATCCAAATGAAACCCTACTTATTACTCCCCAAGGAAAAAAGATTTTATCCTTTGAAAAAGAGGATAAGGGGCTTGCCGACTTGGGAAATGGTTTGTTTGCCCTGATGAATGCTGAAGGCGAACCATTGGGACTTGTCGGTTTAAACAAACAATTACCTTTTAATGCTAGCCAGAACAAAGGCCGAAAATACATGTCGTACCAATTTGGTTTAATCCAGTTTCGTCCTCTCAGTAATAGTAATGAAAACGTATCTCATTTCAAAATAGGGCTTATCAATCTAAAAGGAAACATTGTGGTTAAGCCTAAATACGACGAAATATCAAGTTTTGAGCCAACAGACAATACATTGTAAGGTTAATAGCTTTGAACTTTCAGCGAATATTATTTGCATCAAATTAACTAATGCCTTAATTAGTCGGCATAAAATGAATTTTCAAAAAAGTGTTGATTTTAAAAGAGTTAAATGTGAAAATTTAAGAACATATCAAACTAGTAGTAATTAAATGGATAAGAGTATGATAAATATTAAGTTATATCTTTTTATTATGGGTTATGTGCTTTTTTTCGCTCACAGCATTTGCAACGCTCAGAATAAGAAAAACCACAAGATAGATGTTCAAAGCATCGAAGGCAATTGGTTCGATAAAAAAAATAAAAGGCATCTATCGATCCATCATGAACGGGGACAGGATCATTTTACCATCAACGACTGGCGGGACAATGGTCAGGGCAAGGAACCAATGATTGACGCCTATAAAGCCTGGCCGAGAGGGAATAAATTGATCATGTTGCAAAGTAATACAGATCTGCGAGCCCCCTATGCGGAGATCCTGCCTTCCGGGAAGTTTATTTTGTACCGTACAAAAAAGATGAATGATGCAAAGGGCCCTTTTATAGATAGCGTTTGGTTTTCTAGGTATAAATAGCTCAAACTTAATAGAGGCTTTTAGATTTAGGGTAAATATCCAATGACACAGTTTGAGTTACACTCCCTAAGAGATAGACCGGAAATTATTGCTGCCATGAGTTGCATATCAAAATACGAAGATCTAAAATTCTTTTTTGTATTTTGTTATTGCATAACCGTCAAATCTTATTAGTTCTAATTTTTCTTTTCCTTTTGGCACATTGTAATAAAAATTATAAAATTGAATAACCTTACCTCTAGGTGAATTCTTGGTTGTAAATTTCGAAGTTATCGCAGGTTGTTTGATAATTTCCAAATTCTTTTTCACAAGAGTTGCCATTTTCCCGTTTCCATAAATTTTGACTTCACAACTATCTTTTGGTAACAATGAGAAAGTATTTGATAAAAGCGCTTTTCTTTCGTCTAACATCCATTCTTTTTTCATTCCTCGTAATTGTGCTACTTCAAATTCAGCATTTTGGATAATTTCCAAAACATTTCTACTGTTTTTATTGTTTAAATCTTCCGTAAGTTTGGCAAGAGCATTATAAAGTTTATCAAATAGTTCTGTTGAATTCTTCAATTGAACCGAATTATTTAAGGAAGATAGTTCGACAGGAATTTTAGTATTAAAATTTATTATTTTCAGAAAGTAGCCATTCTGAATGTTTTCTTGCGTAATATCTTCATCAGATAACTCAAAATTTACTAAAATATTTTCTTTAGGAAAATCGGACTCGTTCGAAATAATTGATATTCCTTTAGCTGACCGGATCAAGAGTATTTTTAAAATTGGTTTCCCTTGCTTTTTGTAATTTGCCAAGTCGATTAGAATTTTTAATTCTTGTTCTCCACTTTTGTTAATCCCAATGTCAATGAAATTTGGAATTGTATTTCCAAAGAATTCAAGACCTCTAAAAACCGGATAATCATTTATTGATATTTCTGTCGGATAATAAAAAGTTTGTTGAATACCATAGTTACTCTTCTCCGCATTGTATTTTAGTTTATCCAAAAGTTCTGTCTTATTTTCCTGGCCTTTACAAGAAATAAAAGTCAATAAAACTATTATAAATAAATAATATTTTTTCACAAGTCAATTTTTTAGATAACGTTTTGAGTATTGCCGAAGGTGGGGATTTCGAAACCGAACCTTTCAACTAAAATACAAATTTCTGACGGAGTACAAAATACGGATTATAAACAGCCCCAATAGACAGTTTCGTCTCATATATCTTAACCGGATTTGGAATTTAAAATGATAGAAACTGTTTTGGCTTAGCAATTTCTCATTTTGGCTACCTTCCACGAAAACAGTTTTCAGAACTTTGTTTCATCATTAAATTTAAAGAAATGAAGAAAGTATTTATTACAGGAGCGAACAAAAGTATTGGTTACGAGACTGCTCGCCAATTGATACAGCAAGGGTGTTATGTTTATTTGGGAACCCGTAATTTGAAGAACGGACAGCAATCCGTTGAAAAGTTGAAATCAGAGGGGCTGCGTAATGTTGAACCTATCCAGATCGACATCACGGACCAGACATCGGTAGACGCGGCGCGAAAAGAAATTGGCGGAAAAACAGAAATATTAGATGTTCTTATTAATAATGCAGGAATAAGTGGCGGAATGCCACAGAAACCGGCGTCTGTAGATCTTAACGTTTTGTACGAAGTCTTTAATGTCAACCTCTATGGAGCTGTAAGAACTACAAAGGCATTTATCGATCTGTTGAAAAATTCTTCGCAACCACGTATTGTCAATGTAACCTCCGGTATGGCATCCATGACGCTTTGTGGCAACCCTGATTTTCAATACCGCGATTATGTTGGCGGTATTTATGGACCATCAAAAGCAGCACTCAATATGTACACTATTGCACTTGCACTTGAATTGCGCGACACAGCGTTTAAGGTGAATGCTATTGACCCGGGCTTTACAGCAACAGACTTTAACAACCACCGTGGTACGGGTAGTGTTGAGGTAGCAGGTAAACGTATTTTAAAATACGCTATGATTGGGCCGGATGGACCGACAGGGAAATTTATATCCGAAGAGATCAACCCCGAAACCGGTATTGTTGCTTTTTAGACATAAAAAAACTGTTAAATTTACGACATGGAAAAGGAAGAAGGCCTACCTCGCAAATTCAAATCTTTGTCAGACTTTCATCGGACGTTGGGGCAGGTGATGCCCTTTCATCCGATGGTGAGCCTCATCGATATCGGTGTTAATCATATTGATCCGGATGAATCCTTTAGCTTGTTTATGACAGATTTCTATCAGATCATATATAAGCCGGATATGCAAGGGAAGGCAAGATATGGGCAAAATTACTATGACTTTGCCGAAGGAGGATTGATATTTTCAGCTCCGCATCAGATATTCGAAGCCCCACCACGTAGCACTAAATCAGGTTACGTTTTATCGATTCATCCGGATTTTTTATTATCCTATCCGCTGGCAAAGAAAATAAAACAACATGGATTCTTTTCCTATGCCACTAATGAGGCACTTCATCTATCTGAATATGAAAAGCAAACGATCATGTCAATCTTTAAAATAATTGATGATGAATTAAAGAGTAGGATGGATGAGTTGAGTCATGAGGTAATTATTTCCCAGCTTGATTTGTTGCTGAATTACTGCAACCGTTTCTACAAAAGGCAGTTTATCACGAGAAAAGTAGTAAATAATGACCTTTTAGTTAGAATGGAGGACTTTTTGGATAATCATTTCAATAGTATGGAACTATTGGGCAGGGCACTGCCAACCGTACACGATCTTGCTGAACATCTGAATACATCCCCAAGTTATTTGAGCGATATGCTTCGCTCATTGACCGGGCAAAATGCGCAACAGCACATACATAATAAACTGATTGATAAAGCTAAGGAAAAGCTGTCGACGACTGAAAATTCAATTAGTGAAATCGCATACCAGTTAGGTTTCGAACATCCACAATCATTCAGTAAATTATTTAAAGCAAAAATGAATGTTTCACCTTCAGCATTCAGGCAGTCTTTTAACTGATAATTTTTGGTGGATAACTATTTTTGAACTTTCTCCACATATTGGTCCGTGCAAAGATTTATTACATATTTCAGATGTTTATGGTTCTGCCACTAGATTCGGATACAGAGTATGGCGAATTTCTTATAATGGACAATATATACTTGCTATCACTAAAGACAATGATATTTAATCTTTTGTAAAAAAGAGAGCTGATTAATTTAAGAGGGTATGTGTCGTCCTGGAAAAACTTTACAGTGTCGTAAACATTGACAATAAGCAATTAAGTCTTATCGTCCAGCATAGTGAGATTGTAGTAGATATTGAGAACGTAAGTTTACCTGAAAATATTATTCCCTTTCTAAAAGACATATTTGGTGATTTGTTGCAAATGAATTGGAAGTAGATGCTATGGAGTAGCATATTTTTTAAAAAGATCACTGATAACCGTGATTTTTTAGTTCCATTTTTCTTTTTAATATTGACCATCCGACAAGTGGAATTTAAGAGCATGAAAATCTCCGATCAACAAATAGTGTTTATAAATACTCATTTCAATGAAGGCGTTCCGGAAAATGATGTGGACGAGTCAAAATTCAGGGAATTAAATTTATACTTTCCGAAATTAAGTCCTTGACAGATATAACTTGAATCAGCAATTTTCACGATTTGATTGATCTGGAGCTTAGCCTTTGTCCGCATGTAGAAAATATTGTCACAAGAGTTTCAGAAGTGACCACACTGAGATACCTTTATATCTTTCGAAGTGGCGAGATCCAGTCCTTGCAAAACTTGGCCAAGCTTACAGAGTTAGAAGAATTGACCATCGAAGATAAAGTTAAATTACTGAACAAAGACATTTCGTAACTGGATAAAAAGACAAATCTGGGATATAGCATCGAAATTGGAAGTTTTGCAACAACAAGCGACTAGGGTTAGTTCGGAGCCATGGATGATCGAAAATTTTCAGCTCTATTTTGGACCCATAGTAATAACTTTATAACAAATGAACCACAAATATCTACTAACATTACTTTTTCTCACAGCAAGCCAATTAGCTAATGCACAGTTTGCAAAAATCATTGACAAAGACGGCTATGTAAATGTGAGGAAACAAGCCACAGTTAATAGCGCAATTGTTTCTAAAATCGCTGCTGATGAAATTGTCTATGCCTTTCCCGATCAAAAACTCGGCGATTGGGTAAGTCTTGATTACACCAACAGTCAAAACAAAAGTGTTACCGGATATGTACACAATACAAGAATTAAATTTATTGAATCTTATAAGCATATCCCAAATATATCTTTTGATGAAAGCAAGGCCACATTTAGATCAAAGGATGTCACTGTGGAAATGAGGTCCGACAAGTTCGATTACGAAAAAAATAAAAGTTACTTTTTATCGACTAAATATGAAGGCTATACCATTGTAGACATGTTTAAAGGGCAGAAGCTATGGGGAACAGATGGCGGGATCCCGTCAAGCCACTACATATCCATAAAAGCAAAAATAAAGGGTAGGACTGTCCTAGTTCCCGAAAAGGAAATTGAGAACCTCTTTAATATCAACAATGAATTTGCAGCATGTTACTATGATGATTTAAATGATATTTTATATATCACTTCTGTTAATAGTGATGGAGCCGGTGGATATGCAGTTTTATTTACGATTGAAAAAGGTAAATATAAAGCACGAGTGGTGACAATGCCTTTTTAGATGATGACAAAGGCATTCAACTATTTTTGAAAGACATTTTTGGTCTGTTGTTATTCAGTCTTCTTTAGTTAGATGCAATTGAAGAAAACCGTTTTTAAGCTTCTGTCCTTTGTACTTGAACTTTGAACTTAACTCCTCATTGTTTGCTAAAATTGCTCCAGCTCCAGTGATTATGGGGCTGACGTTAAAATAAATAACTGTAACCAAATCTTTGTCCAAAAAGGCGTTGAAAGTACCTGCTCCGCCTCCAACGGCTATTTCCCGTACTCCTTTTGCAGACATATATGCAATGGCCTCTTCAGGACTTGCTACAATCTTGTAGCCATCAGCCGTATAAGATTTATCGGCCAATATGATGATTTCTATTCCATTAAAATGTTCTTTTACTTGATCTGGAAAATTTAGAAAATTTTCAAATGTTTTCAATCCTATCACTACATTTCCAACCTGTCTTACAGATTGTACGTAAAATTCCATTGCTTCCGGTGGCAGCTTATGATACGGGTTATCGGATATCAAAATTCTTCCATTAGCCGAAATGTTTGCGATTACTGTTACTTTCATAATGACTTTTTTTAAATTTCTGTTCAACAAAACTATTGGATATTCAATATATATTTACTATTCATTACCTTTAGGAAAGTAACTATCTTATGAGCAATAAAAAACATGATATTGATAAAGAAACTATATTGGCATTAAAAGATGGCATTGAATTGCTCAGTGGTAAATGGAAATTTTGTATCCTGCACAATTTACAGAAACACGGCACAATGCGGTTTAAAGATCTGCAAGAGATGGCTCACGGAATATCCCCGAAAGTACTATCCAAAGAACTTCAGGAATTAGAAGATAATTTGCTGATTAGCAGGACGGTTAATGACACCAGACCTGTGACCGTTTCTTATGCGCTTACCACATATGCCATAGAAACGGAGGAAGTTGTCAATGCTTTAATTAAATTTGGTCTAATGCATAGAGATAAAATTAAAGCAAAATGAGGTTTCTATTTTAAACAGCTGCGGGAGCTAGGTTACATTGATCCAGTGATGATAACTCCTCACTGTTAGATGCTTACATTTAGAGAATTCTTATAGTTGGTTTCATCGAAAAATGGAAGACGGATTACGTTGGGATTAAATCTTGAAGTCTGAGAAGGATAATTTCCAGATATTTACGGTTCTGTGATTTTACAATTTCAGTTAAGAGCGCCATTAATTTCGTTGATAAAAAAATTGATAGATACTGTTATACGGGTATCGGCTATTAGAAAAGAATCGGAGGGGAGAATGTATGCCAATTACAGGTGGAATTTTTGACAATCATTAAACCTATCATATTATATAATAAAGAAGATTTTCGCTGTTTTGGGTGGAACACTTCTTCTCGTTTCTTTACTAACTTTTCCCTTATTTACGCTACCTCTTATGACTAAAACTGCATTCTACACTATCGTTTCAACCACAAAAAACTGGCAGATCTCAACGAATAATAAAACGCATCCAACGAATTGTAATTCCAGCAAAGACCTCGGCATTTTATTTTTAAATTTAATCAAACAGGATATTACAAATACGAATTTCAATACGGCATAAAACAATCAAATGGAAAATTTGCACTTGTTAACGAAGGAAATTATAAAAATGAGAACCATCAATTAGGAGAAAAGGTAAAAATAAAAACGTATAAATGCATCAGATTTTGAGGCCCAATCTCCAAATTTGTATATGTTAATACCTTTACTTTTAGTGTTTGATTTTTTTAAGAGTGTATTTTGTTTTCAGATAAATTCTTAATACTGACAATAACTATAATTTATAGGCCATATGAATAAGGACTATGTAAATCAGACTTTAGCGCTAAAAACTAAATTTTCAAACAAAAACTTTGTGAATTGGGATTTCACAAACACAAACTTCAATAGTGCCATATTTGAAAATACCAATTTTGATGGCTGTTTGTTTAAAGCCTCAATTTTAGCAGGTTCGCGCATTTTTTATGATTCCAATTTCAAAAATTGCATTTTCAAAAAGATTAATTTATCTGAGACTACCTTTGGTAGCCACAAAGGAGTTTATACAGATTGTATTTTTGAAGACTGTGAGTACAAATATAGAGCCTTTAATTTTACACAGTTTGTCAACTGTAAATTTATAAAAACGAAATTTACAACTGTCAATTTCAATGGCAGTCAATTTCGTAGTTGCATTTTTGATGGTAAATTCAAGGATGTTACCTTTAATGGGCTCTATGATACTAATCGTGATTCAAAAGCATGTTTGCAACATTGCGATTTCTCTAGTTCTATTTTTGGAGATTTCGTAAGTTTCGACAATTGTGATCTATCAACCTGTACAGCACCAAAAGACACAACATTTGATAAAATTTTATATCAGGTGGATGCGTCAAATCCCAAACTATTGAGCACTGGAAGTCCTGATCGTTTGACAATTACTGATATCTAATCAATTTGGTACCATTTCAAAAGCCGGTATGGCAATAGAGATAAGGAGCTTATTCGATCTCCATCCCAGCCAAAAGTATAAGTACATTGGAAGGAACAAAACAATAAGTTGAAAATGCTAAGTGCGTCAAAGAATTTACTTCATATGTTGTTTAAAGTAAATAAAATGATAGGCAATAGAACTGTTCCAATAAGCCGTATTATGATCACCGGGCCGACTGATGAATGTCGCAGGAATACCAATACTATCCACCAGCTGCTTTAATTCCATGCTGGCAGGGTATAAAATATCCTCGCTGCCACAATCAAAGATAAAGTTCCGTTTAAAGTTGGGCCTTTTACTGATGATCTCCAATATGCTGTAGTCATTCCAGTTTATATAATTGTTTTCTGCCCCACCCAGTAGTTTTTTTGTGTCATCTACCAATCTGTTATTTTTCCAAAAATGTTGACTGACCTTTTGAAAAATGTTAAAATCTATTTTTAGTGCACCACTGCTGCAACCAGCGGTATTAAAATAGTCGTCATGCAGTACAAAAAGTCTTAATGCGCCATACCCACCCATGCTCAATCCACTGATAAAGATATTGTCTCTGTCAACATTATAAGCCTGATGTATTGTGGGGCTGAGTTCCTTGAAGAAAAAGTCATCATATTGCATTTCATTTCCCAATGGACTATTAAGGTAAAAAGATGTATAACCATCTGGAGTGACAACAATAAAACCATATTGATCAGCCATCTGCTGAAGATCGACAGTATGGTTCCATTGCTTGTAATTTTCGCTATAGCCATGCAATAAATAAACTATGGGATACTTCGTATTCTTATTATAAGTTTTCGGCTTAAAAACGAGGATAGTATCCTGTTTCTGAAGATATTTTGATTGAATGACAAACTGTTCCTGAGCACTAAGGCCCCACGAGTATAGAAGTGTGATAACTGTAATAAGATATTTCATGTTGTTTGGATTTCTTAACTTTGTACTACAAATATCAACTGATATTTTACTGCAGTCAATGACTAACAAAATTGTTAGGTTTTAATTCAACAGTTATGCGTAAAAGTAATTCGACCAACGCCATTAATGAGAAGTTCCTTTTTCAGGTCTGTGAGCTAAATTCTGCGATCGCTATGATCAGTGGACGGTGGAAATCCCAGATTGTTTATTCAATTAGTCAGGGGAACAATAGGTTCCATTTGCTACAGAAGGAACTACCCAATATTTCTGAGCAGGTTTTAGCTAGGCAGCTAAAAGAATTAGAAACACATGCTATTTTGCTAAAAGCAGATATTCAAGGTACTGTACCACCGGGGGTGGCCTATATTTTAACCAGCAAAGGTTTGGATCTTATACCCATATTGGAAAGTTTATGTGGTTGGGGTAAGGCATATGCAGAGGGAAAGGAAATAGCTACATTGTTATAAAATATAGAGTCAGTATAAATGGTCAGGTCTGGATGCGGCATAATTTTAAAGCAGATTACAATCGTGATCCTGATCAGAATCCAAGTGTTGGAGATCTAATCGGTAACTATTATCAGTTTGGTCGGTCGGCTGTAGCACCTAATTTGGTGGGGAGAAGATCAAAGTTAACGAATTTAGCTTATTGCAAACAGCAACTTGGGAGTAGATTTTTTTATTTTGGTAAAAAAACAACGCAAACGTTTGCGTATTATTTAAATTTGAAAATGATAATATTTATAGATATTTTGTTCCTACAAATATAACACTTGTTTGATTTTGAGAGTGGGACATCTGTTTATATGTACTTAATTAACAATGGATTGATATCGATTAATAAATTAAAAGGCGATTAGGTGTGAGCAATACAGTTGGGGAGCAAAAATTATGGACGGAATTCAAAGGAGGAAGCTATGACGCATTTTCCGAAATCTACCATTTATTTGCGACCGATATCATAACCTACGGATTTAAAATCCATCATGATGAGGATCTTATACGTGACGTGATGCACGATTTGTTTGTTGAACTTTGGATTACACGGGAGCGTTTGGCTAATGTGGGATCCGTTAAGTTCTACCTCTTTAAGTCTTTTCGTTACAAGTTATTAGCTACATTAAAGAAGAATGAAAATCGAATCATTAAATATGAATTTAATGAAGAATTAGTTGATCAGGACATACTGGAACTTATCAATGATAAAGAGAATAAACTGAATAAATTAGAAGATACTCTTCATCAATTGGCCCCGAGACAACGGGAGGTCATTTATCTCTATTTTTATCTCTCTTACTCTATAACAGAAATATCTACTTTATTGAATGTAAATTACCAGTCGGTTTCAAATCTACTGCAACGCGCACTCATACGTCTACGTAGTCTACTCCATATTTTACTAAGTCTGTCAGGCTTTTTCGTATCCCGTTTGCACATATAAAGCAAGCGATCCCGACAATCTATATACTTCCTTTTTTGTAAATGTATTTTTTTTAACGTCTACGTCTAAAATGTTCATTCATAAGTTTTTTGCTTAAAAAACTTATGAATGAGGATGCCGGCATAAAAAAATAAAAAAAAAGTGGAAATAGGTGAGTATAAAATGATACGATTATACACTATAGTATATAGACCAACGAATTTATGCTTAAATATTAAGAATGGAAGTAGAAGATTACCTGAAAGACAACCAATTTATTAAATGGGTAAATGAATCGAATGAAGATCGAAGCAACTATTGGTCTGAATGGCTAGCTAATAATCCACAAGACGAGGACAATATGCTACGTGCGAAGGCTATAGTTGAAAGCCTAAATAAGTTTTATCAACCAACCAATCAGATTATTGATTTGAAGGATCAGATCTGGCAGCAGATCGAATCTACAGTGTCATCTCAATCCCATCATCCCAAGAGAATCATTTCGAGTCTTTGGTATAAATGGACTGCTGCAATAGTTTTTTTTATACTGTTTTATGGGAGTTTACTTTATATAAACAATAGAGATCGTAAATCAATTAATCTAGAATCGGAGAGTGGCTATAATGTTTACGTCAACAAGGGCAAGATCTCCAAAATTATTTTTCTACCTGACGGTACAAAAGCAAGCTTAGAACCAGGAGCAGTACTAAAACGCAAAACATTATTTAATGATAAAATAAGGAAAGTATCCGTTATTGGCCGCATATTTTTTGATGTGGCTAAAGATAGTACAAGAAGGTTTGTTGTTGAAACGCCGTTTTTTAATGTAAAAGTAGTAGGGACTAGTTTTTGGGTATTGGCAGACAAGCATACAGAGAAACAACAAGTGGCGGTAAAGAGTGGAAAGGTGGAGGTTGGTAGTATTCAAGAAATTGAAAGTAAGCCATATACGTTACTGCCTTCAGAAAGATTGACACTTAATTCCAGCACCGGGCGATTTGTAAAAGACAAATTTCAAAACGAATCTACCTATACTACACCACAAATGGCCAATGATATACTGGTATTCAGGAATGTATCACTTAGTTACGTATTAGATAGTCTTTCCAGTATGTATGGTATCAAAATTCGATTTGATAGGGATCAATTAAATCAGTGTAAAGCAACCTTACCATTACCAAAAGGTTCTATCTATGATAAATTATTTATTATTTCCAGAACAACTGGGTTGCGCTACCAAATAGAAGAACAGACAATTGTTGTAGACGGCACTTGTAGTGGGAGTAGAGAAGAAATAAAATAATAATCAAATATATAAGCCTATGTAAAATTTCAACCTACTTACGAAATAAGACGACGATGCGGGAACATCGTCGTCCGAAAAAAGATCTATACACATTCAAGGCATGTGTACAGGCTTTCTATTGTATTTACTTCAACCACTAATTTATGAACAAAAAGATAAATAACCAATTACAAAGACTATTTATGAGACTATCTTTTGTAAATGCATTTTTAGTTAGTGCACTCATTGCCCAAGGAGCAACAAACACGCTTCTTGGCCAGGAGGTATTGAACAAAAAAGTAAACTTTACGGCACGGCAAGAAAGTCTATCTGTTATCTTAAGACGGATTGAATCCCTTGGAGGGGTGAAATTTAGCTACCTGTCATCTATAGTAGATAACCAATCAAAAACTTCTGTCGATGTCAAAGACCAAAGTTTGCAGGAACTTTTAGATGAACTATTGAAGCCACTTGATCTCAAGTACGAGATCTTCGGGAATCAGATTATCCTTAATAGGCTGGTCACAAATACAAATGCAATCTATTCTTTACAATTAATTCAAGGGGTTATCTTCAATGAAAAGGGTGAGCCAATAGCCGGAGCAACAGTTTCAGATAAAAAGAATCCTAAAACGGCTACTTCTACTTCTACTGATGGTAGCTTTACATTGAACGTTGAAATGGGAGCTACATTGATTGTTTCGGCTATCGGGTACGAACAACAAACTGTTGTGGTAGACCGATCAACTATGCAGGTCCGCCTTAAGGTTTCAGATAATGCCTTAGAAGAAGTTGTGGTGGTAGGTTATGGATCTCAAAAGAAATCTACTGTGACGGGATCAATTTCCAGCGTTTCAGGAGATGCTTTGAGGCAGATCCCGACCGCCAATATCACCAATGCCATAGCAGGCAATATCCCTGGAGTCATATCCACTACACCAAATGGCACTCCGGGTTCTGGGTCAAATCTTCAGATTCGCGGTATCACCACCCTTAATGACAATTCACCATTAGTTGTTGTAGATGGTGTGGTACGTTATGATGGATTTGGCAACATTGACTCTGACGAAATAGAGAGTATTACTGTACTTAAAGATGCGTCAGCAGCAAGTGTGTATGGTGCTAGAGCAGCAAATGGGGTTTTTCTGATCACCACCAAAAGAGGTAAAATGGGGAAACCTGTCATTACATATTCTGGCATGATCGGTAAACAGCAACCTACCAATTATCCCAAATTAATGTCAGCCTATCAATTTGCATCTTTAAGGAACAAGGCTTTGAAAAATATGAGTTATGATCCCGGTAATCCAAATCACGCAGGGCTATTTTACTCCGAAGATCAGCTCACTGACTTTCAGTCACGCGGAGATAAAAATGTTTGGTATGATGCTACATTCAAAAAAAATAGCATGCAACATGATCAAAATGTTTCAGTCAATGGCGGCACAGAAGTAATCAAGTATTTTGCGTCAGTTGGTATTTTTGATCAGGATGGTATGTATGATAATATCAATTTTAAACGCTATAATTTCCGAAGTAATACCGATGCACGAATAAACAAAAATTTGGTGGTAAAACTGGGCTTTGAAGGTCGCCAGGAAAATAGCAATAATCCCGGATTTGATGCAGGATCTATTTTTGCGGCAGTCTTAAGACAAAATCCTACATATTCTATCCTCAATTCGGATGGTTCATATTTTAATACCACAGGAGAACATCCTGTAGCAATGTATGAGTCAACAGGATATAATCGTAATGTATGGAATGTATTTCAGGGTTCACTATCTTTTGAGCATAAGCTGTCTTTTATAACAGAAGGTTTGAGTCTAAACGGACTATATTCTATTTATAAAGACCGTCTATTCAATAAAACTTTCTTTACCCCTTATACAATGTACGATGTTAATGCTTCTGGTCAGGTGACGGGGACTAAGCTCGTTGGAAATCAAACTTCCCTTAATCAAAGGTACCAGGAAAGCGACCAACAGTTTTATAACCTTTCTGTCAACTATGACCACAACTTTGGCAAACATGAAGTTAGGGGAGTTTTGGTTTATGAAGAGTATAACTCTAAAGGGAATACATTTTTCGCTTACAGGCAGCAGTTTCTTTCCAACATCAAAGATGAACTATTTGCATCTGGGAATGAAAATCAGAACTTAGGTGGAAACGGAATAATTACGGATGCACGTCGCAGTGTGATCGGTCGGGTCAATTACAATTTTGCTGATCGTTATTTACTGGAAGGAGTATTCCGTTCAGACGGTTCTTATCGTTTCCCCATAAGAAGCCGCTGGGGATTTTTTCCAGCCATTTCTGCGGGTTGGGTAATGTCAGAGGAACCGTTTTTCAAGGATAGCCCAATAAATAATGTAGTGTCTTATCTTAAGTTTTTTGGTTCAACAGGTTTGACCGGAAACGATCGTGTGCAAGCGTTTCAATTTCTGGATAATTATAGTATTGTTTCGGCTTCTGGTCCAATTTTAGATGGCAGCTCTACACCGAGATTAAATTATGGAGTCTATCCAAATGCAACGATAACCTGGGAAAAACAGCAGAGTACCAATTTTGGGATTAATGCAGTGTTACTGAATTCAAAAATCAATTTAAATTTTGAATATTTTATTCGGAATACCAAAGACATCCTAATGGCTAGGGCCCTGTCTGTACCTTCTACATTTGGAAGAGATTTGCCCACTGAAAACTATGGTAAAATGAGCAATCGTGGCTGGGAAGCATCGCTTGGATATCGTGAGAAAATAGGTGCTGTCAATGCGAACTTTAATTTTAACATTAGCCATGTTGTAAATAAAGTAACGAAAATCGATGATCCAGTCACAGCTTTGGATTATCAGCGTCAATTAGGACGAGTTTATGGATTTAGATCGGGCTACGAGACCGATGGTATTTTCCGGACTCAAGAAGAGGCCGATGCATGGTTTGGAGGTCAACAATTTGGACAAAAGTCTTTAGCCGGGGATCTCAGATATGTTGACATCAATGGCAATGGACAAATTGATATCCAGGATCAAAAAGTGATTTCCAACTACAACAATACACCCCGGATGATGTTCGGGTTGTCGAGTACCTTAAGCTGGAAGCAGTTTGATCTTAACTTTTTGGTTCAAGGCGCCGCACAGCGTAATCTGATGATTCAGGGAACAGGCCGTGTGTTGTATGCTGGAGGAGGAGCCTCAGGCAACTTTGCCTATTTGGAAGACTCATGGACACCTGATAATATAAATGCTGAATATCCCATAGCTTGGACGGATGCAAGATCGATCAATAATAGAAATTCTACTTTTTGGCTTAAAGATGCAGGGTATGTCCGACTTAAAAGTGCTAGCCTTGGCTATACACTAGATAATACCTGGTTACACAAAAATGGCATTAGCAAAATAAGAGTCTATTTGTCCGGTTTCAACCTCCTGACCTGGAGTCAGATCAAACAATTTGACCCAGAGGTATCAGCGGGCAACGGACTATATTATCCGCAACAACAGAATTTTAATTTCGGTATTAACCTTACACTTTAAAAAATGGGACTATTTCAATCTAAAATATTCAAGTTTATTTTTGTGGCATGGACGATATTTTTGTTCCATTCCTGCAAGAGCGGTATGTTAGACCCCGCCAATCCAGGTGCTATCACTTCAGACGATGTTTGGAAAGATACCAAGTTAATCGAAGCTTATGTGGCTGGAATGTACCAAGATGTCCCTGGCTGGGATTATAATCTCTATAATAACATTACGGATGAAGCGCGCAGTAATTATCCTGGGCAAGCTCCAAACAACGTTTTGGTAGGCGAGTGGGATGAAACAAATTGTCCTATGGATAATTGGGCGGGTAGTTATCAACGCATCCGTCGAATCAATGAATTATTAGCACGTATCGATGGAAGTCCAGTACCCGCAGATCGCAAAAGTAGCATCAAGGGTGAAGCCTATTTTTTGCGAGCGTTGCATTATTTTGGACTAGCCAAGCGTTATGGTGGAGTTCCGATTATTAGCCAAGCGCAGACGTTATCCGAGGATTTGCTGGTAAAAAGAAATTCCATTAAAGAAACATTTGATTTTATTGTTGACGATCTTGAAAACGCCTATGCCATGTTGCCTACAGATGTCTCACCAAGCAAAGCTTCAAAATGGGCTGCAAAAGGGTTACAAGCGCGCGCCTTATTATTTGCGGCTAGTCCGTTGTTCAATACAACCAACGATCCTACCTTATGGTCAAAGTCAGCAGCGGCAAGCAAACTTATTATCGAAAGTGGGAAGTTTACATTACATCAAAATTTAAAGACACTTTGGCAGGTCGCCAATAAGGAGTCCCTGTTTGAGGTTCAGTACAAGATGCCGGAAAAATATCATGGTTTGGATGCTTTGGTCAAACCACTGCGACTTGCAAATAATGATGCAGGCCAATGTTCACCAACACAGGAACTTGTCGACGCATTCCCAATGGCAAATGGAAAGCGAATCACTGAAGCTGGTTCCGGCTATAACGCCCAAAATCCCTATGTTGGAAGAGATCAACGGTTTTATGCAGCTATCGCATACAATGGTAGTAAAATGAAAGGGACAACTTCAGGTCCGCCACTAAAGGAAATTACCTTAGAAACGTTTAAAGGAGGACAAGATTTCGATGCAAATCCAGCAACAAAAATTTATAATACCATCACGGGATACTATAGGATTAAATCAGTTAATCAGGAAAACACCCTCTATTCCTATGGTTATGGAAGCACGCAGCCCTGGATAGAGCTTCGATACGCAGAGGTCCTATTAAACTATGCCGAGGCGCAGAATGAGGCGCTTTCAAATCCCGATGCCTCCGTATATATAGCAATCAATACGATACGCAATCGTGCAGGCATCAGCTCCAATATTCCGCAGGGTAGCCTGACGAAAGAGCAAATGCGCGAACTGATTCGCAATGAGCGTTATGTAGAGCTTTGTTTTGAGGAAAAGCGATACTTTGACCTGAGACGTTGGAAAGTTGCTACTTCAGTATTACATGGAAAGAAAGGTACAGGTGTTTTTATTACTAAGAACGCGGACGGTACCTTTACCTTCCAATATTTAGCTATCGATCCCAATCCGATCGTATTTACGGAGAAAATGTATTTCATTCCGATTCCTTTTTCTGAAACCAGTAAAAATGCAAATCTGCTGCCCAATAATCCCGGTTGGCAATAAACTAATTCTGTAGGGAGCTTTTGTTCATCCCCCAGATGCAAAGCAAATGGGGGATAACATTAGCGTAAAAAAAATAACCTTTTTATAAATAGCGACATCGGGAGCTGTTCTGATAATTAATATAAGCCATGCATTGGTTATTCCTGTTCAATTTTCGAATACCACTTTTTTTAGTGAAGGCATTGCGGGCGTTGAAATAAATGATAAATGGGGCTTTATCAATACCAGCAGGAAAATAGTGGTACAGCCAGTGTACGATAAGATAGGACATTTTTTACAGGGACTGGCGGTAGTGGCTTAAAATGACCTTTATGGCTATATCAATTTAAAAGTCGAAGAAGTGATTAAGCTTCAATACGTAAATGCAAAAGCCTTTAAAAATGGGTTTGCGCAGGTGTGGGAGAAATATACTTTCAAAAAGTATACTAAAAATAACATTGGCAGGATCATCAATCTGAAAGGAGAAATAGTTACAGATGCCAAATATGATATAGATGATACTTTTTCGAATGGCTTGTTCAGCTTTTGGCTGCCAGAAGGAGAGTTGCTCCTTGGACTAATGAATACCAAGGGCCAAATGATCACACCGCCAATTCATAAAGAGATTTCAAGCTTTAACAATGGCTGTTATCAGGAGTTTTACCAGAATAACAATTTGAGGGAGGGTGTATGACTGTGCTTTATCTATTTTTCAATCCACTGCGGTTAACAACGGCCCAGAATTGGCGGAAGGATTTTATGAGTATCTGAAATCCCATAAATCTTTGTGCAAAAAATAGGTATTAATTACTAGAGCGTAATTATTTCATTTTTCATATCATGATAAAGAAGGATTTTCCATTGTTCTTCTTTTGCTCTTTTCTTCCAAATGATTCGTTCTTCCATCGCTTTTTTGCCATCATAATCAGTTTTAAATGCTATTTGATAGTTCAAATATCCCATTTGAGGAAGATTGTCTGCACCATAAAAAGCTGTCTCTCCGTTTTCCTTAATCCAGAAAACCTGATGATAAGGAGTATGTCCGCCGGTAACTTCGAAATCACATTCTGAAGTAATACTTCCTTTATCAGAATCCATCCAGACAATATTGGCATGCTCAACGATGAACTTCAAAACATCCAGATCAAAGGAAGGACTCCCATCTTTTGAAAGTGCAAAATCATATTCACGCTTTTGTATATAAACCTCAGCATTTGGGAAATTAAGCGACCAATCATTTTCTGCGCTATTCACCAGTCCGTTAATGTGGTCTTTGTGCAAATGAGAAAGCATGGCTAGCTTTACATCTTCTGGTTGAAAACCTGCTTTTATTATGTTATTATGAATTTTTGGAATTCCGTTTTCCATCCAGCCTAATCCTGCATCTAACAATACTAGATTACCAGCTGTTTCAATAAGGAAAGGCTGCACCGCCATTTTTAAGTTTTTACCGTTATCTGTATCCTCCAGATAAGTGAAATTTTTGTTCTTATCAACACTGAAATCACCGTCTTTTAAAGGATATATATTCATTTTTGTTATTATTTAATTTCAGTTATTCTACTGATGGATAAAACATAGGATAACAAAACTACGCATCCCAAAAGTAAAATATGGAAAATTCTCATTTTATCGCATTACTTACGGCTTCCCGTTTAGATATAGACGAACTTTAATAGTCTGCGTACTAAATCTTATCCTCCACAATTATTCTTCGATGTTCTCTGCCCCAGTTTATCATTTCCGAAATAATATTCCCGAAAGTCCTGCAATATTCAGTTGGTTCATATTCAATTAAAACAGGAGTTTCGGGATAAACAGTACGTTTAACCAACATATTTAACTCCATGTCTTTCAGTTCTTTTGAAAGCATTCTAGTGGTAATGCCAGGGATACTTCTTTCAATTTCGCGAAAACGTCGGTTGCCATTGCAAAGCGAATTAATGACAGGAATTCTCCATTTTCCTCCGATGAAATAAAGGGTATCCTGCAAAGCTCTAAGTTCTTCTGTCTGATCTCTTTCCATATTGCAAAGTTAAATGATATAATTGATGATACTGATATACGCTGTGATACTGGTAACAAAAGTATATCATTCCCTTATAACTTTGTAAAAAAATTAAAGAAATGAAAAAGTTGAATAACAAATTAGCCATCGTAACAGGTGGAAACAGCGGAATAGGGTATGCCACCGCAAAAGAGTTAATCGCCGAGGGAGCAAAAGTAATTATCACCGGCAGGCGAAAAGAAGCCATTGAAAAGGCTGCTGAAGAGTTAGGAGCTATTTCTTTTGTGGCGGATCAGGGAAAATTGGATGACATTGATAATTTCAAAACCGAAGTTGAAAAGCAATTCGGAAAAGTTGACATCCTGTTTATTAATGCAGGAATCACCGGAACCTTAGGTTCGATCGAGACTATGAGTAACGAAAATTTTGACAAGGTCATGGGTATTAATTTCAGAGGAGCTTATTTTACCTTAAGCAAATTTATCCCCCTGTTGAACGATGGTGCTTCAGTAGTGTTCCTTTCCTCCAACGTCGCGACGACTTCTAAACCAAATAGTTCGATTTACCAGGCAAGCAAAGCAGCATTGAATTCCATTGCAAAAACTGCTGCTGCAGAATTGGCACCAAGAAAAATCAGAGTAAATTTAGTAAGTCCGGGGCCTACAAAAACGGAAATTATGACCAAAGCGGGATTGGATGAAAAAACATTAGAAGGTCTTGATGAATGGTTAATCAGCGAAATCCCTTTACAAAAAATGGGAACTGCGGAAGATGTTGCCAAAGCTGTTATTTACTTGTCAGATAACAATGTGGCAAGCTTCATGACCGGAGCGGAAATTCTTATGGACGGCGGCATGGTTTTATAATTCGGGGTTTATTTTTTGGAATATGAATGCTGGAAGCCTGAAAAACTTCCAGCATCTCGGTAAGGGGATAACTTTTCATCGTCAAATATGTTGCCCATAAGATATCGGTTAAGTATGAATAGCCTTTATTTCAAATCTCATATATGTAATTTTATAGAGATCTGAAAATTGGAGAAGAGCTAGATCTTGCCTCCCTTGGAGAAAGTCCTAGCAAATGATGATGTTCTAATGGAATATCATGATAATACACAGCTTATTCATCCTACGATTATTTATTTTTCCGCAAGGGCTAGAACTATGTTAAAATCTTCTCTCTTTTGATGTAGTCAAATGCGAAACTGTTCATACAGTCAGAAGAGCTTACTAAATTGCCGTTTACGCCAACTGCTGAAGATAGACAATCTAATCAACTCCCTTTGTACGCATTGGCAGGCAATAAATTGCTGTTGAAGCTGTGATAAATAGATCAGTTCGATCTTTGCCACCAAAACAGACATTCGATGTCCATGGTTCTTTTACCTCAATATGTCCTATCAGTACGCCTGTCGGACTATAGATAGAAACACCTTTCCCCGTAAGGTAAATATTTCCCCGATTGTCCAATGTCATCCCATCAGAGCCTTGGTCGATGACCGCCTTCTGTCCGCTAAGTTTACCGCTAGATTCAATGGTATACCTGTAAGTTTTATTTCGCACCCTATCCGCTACATATAGGTATTTTCCATTGGGCGATCCTACAATGCCGTTAGGCTTAGCTACATCATCAGCCACTACAATTGGCTTTTGACCTTTTCCCGGAGGGAGGTAATAAACATTCTGCCCTTCTATCTCTGGTTTTTTTCTGGTCCAGTAGTCACGCTGATAATAGGGATCTGTAAAATAGATGCCTCCTTTCTTATCTGCCCAAAGATCATTTGGACCATTCAGTTTCCTGCCATCTACATCTGACAGCAGGACTGTAACTTTGCCATCATTGCTTATCGACCAAATTTCGTTTTTTTCGTCTGCGCAAGCAAGTAGCTGACCGCGATGGTTAAAGTACAGTCCATTTGCACGGCCGGCTGAATCTTTAAAAAGAGAAAGATGACCTTCCGTGTTGTATTTCCAGATTTTGTTATTGGGCTGGTCAGTAAAATAGATATTCCCATCCTTGTCCACTGCCGGCCCTTCTGTAAAGGCAAACTGCCGAGATATTAATTTCAGGCTGTCCTGATTAAACAACTGCGCCCTTACATCTAAGCCCCTTAATGAGAAGAGTAATATTAGCAAGAATGCCTGATAGTACCTGCTGGAATTAATTAAATGTAGCATAGTAAAAGTAATTAACTAAATTATCGTTTATCCAAAAAAAATCAAGGAATAGTATTGACATCTCCTCAAAAAACTGGATTATTTAAAAGTAGAGAATTCGGTGATGAATTACTAATTTTAAAAGTGAGGAAAAGCGATGAAAAAAACAAAGTTTACCGAAGTTCATAGACATGAGGGCGCTATAATTTATAAACATTAAAATAATGATACAACAAGCATTTGCATACAAAGCAAAGGAGATTTTAGAATCAGACGACAATGTGATTGGTTTGGCAATTGCAGGCTCCTGGCTTACCAATGAAATAGATGAATTTTCAGATCTTGATTTAATTTTGGTGACGAGACAAAGAATTTCTAAAGACAGAAATCTTATGTTGGACTATGCTAAAAAGTTGGGGAATTTTGTGTCTGGATTTACTGGAGAGCACGTCGGAGAGCCAAGATTATTAATTTGTCTTTATGACGCGCCTCTTTTACACGTAGATATTAAATTTCTAACAATTGACGAATTTCACGTCCGTATTGAAAATCCAACTTTGCTAATCGATAAAGATAAACAACTTGAAAAAATAATTTCTCAGACAGTTGCAAAGTTTCCCTATCCAGATTATCAATGGATTGAAGATCGCTTTTGGACTTGGGTACATTACGCTTTGTTAAAAATAGGAAGGGGAGAATATTTTGAAGCATACGACTTTATGGCATTTTTACGGACAGTTGTTTTTGGTCCATTGTTGCATATTAAAAATGGCAATTTACCCCGGGGTGTTAGGAAAGTCGAAACAGATTTATGCCCCGCAGATCTCGAAAAACTGAAACTCACTATTCCAATGTATCATAGGCAATCATTATTAGACAGTTTGAGAAATGGAGTGTTGTTATACAGACAATTAAGGAGAGACCTTTTTGAAAGCAACGTGATTTTACATAGCGACACAGACAAGAAAGTGATGAACTATTTTGAAAAAATCGAAGGCCGAAGATAAATTAGAACTTGGATGGCAGTTAAACTTGACGCTTTTTACGATCGATCAAGTTTACTGCGTTACTTCAGCTTAACAATATCTCCACCATGCTCAGTTGTTTTAAAGCATCCATTATTTTGTAAAAACTCTTTTGTTTCAAGAATTTCAATGGTTTTTCTTAGCGTTTCGGTTAATGACTTCAATTGTGCAATCTGGTCATTCTTAGTTTCCAACTGTTCAATAAGATAACTAATCTGCGGGGGCAGGCCGTTTACCTGATTTTCAAACAGATTACTTATCACTCTATTATTCAGGTAATAAATGAAAAGATTATGCTGAAGTAGTTCTGATAGTTTGATAAGTTTTTCGACGTCTATGGAGCTGCTGTCATAGATTTTCTCCAATTCCTCCTCGCTAACATCAATATATGTTGCCACGTCCTTTAGATTAAAGTCGCCTGCATTTACCAGTTCCCTTATTACGTTGCCTAAGTGGTGCGCCCTACTATTATTGTATTTATCCATTCTGCTACTTTCCATGTATGTAATATTTATTGATTCATGAATAATAAAAGTCAAGTGGGGGAAGTAAAGATATACTTTTACCCAGCGTAAAGAATTCATCAATACTAAAGACTTTCAAATCCAAAAGTCCATCCTGCATCATCATCTCCTAATAATTAGCATATGACCTTCATAGCTAGGAGTTGCACATTTTACATTCATTTTAAAAAATCTTCTTCTACCTGAGTATTATTTAAAAATACACCTGTATTATTGCCCGTTGAGATAGCATATGATACAGCACGTAGCGGATTAGTATTGTCTCCACAAGCGAATATATTATCCACTGTTGTTTTCTGAAATGCATCTACTTTGATAAGTCCCTGTTCTGTCAACTCACAGCCCAATAATCCGGGGATTTTACAATGTTGTTCAAATGGAGGTCTAGCATAAATGACATCTAATTTAAAAATTGAATTGTCTGAAAAAGTTATTTCTTCAACTACGCCGTCTTTATGTTTCAACGAGGCTATCTTCTTCTCAACTATTGAAATATTGTGTCTTTTGATTTCATCGGTCTGCTCTTGTGTCAGCTCCGATTTTCCATTGGTAAATATCGTTAAATCCTTTGTCCAGTTATTAATAAGTCGGGACAAGTGAAATGCACCATATCCATTTGCCAAAATCCCTGTTTTTTGATTTTTTACTTCATATCCATGACAATAAGGACAATGAAGTACTGTGATTCCCCAGCATTCAGAAAACCCCTTAATGTTTAGCATTTTATCTTTTAAACCTGTTGCAAAAACAAGTTTTCTAGCTGAAAATATTTTACCTGATTGAGTTGATAGCTCAAAGCCCTTATCAGTTTTCGTTGCACTAACAGCAAGGTCAGTCAAGAATTTTACAGTGTCGTATTTTAACACTTGATCTTTTGCCTTTTCCCCAATAACGTTTGGTTTTTCTCCGTCTTGCGTCAGAAAGTTATGTGAATGAGGTGTTTGTCGGTTACAGGGCAAACCGCTATCAATAATTAAAACATTTCTTAATGCTCGTCCCAGAGCCATCGCTGCCGAAAGTCCTGCATAGCTACCGCCAATTATGATTACGTCAAAATTTTTGTTATCTGTCATTTCATTAAAATTTAAAAATGATGTTAATGGAAGAGGTAAAGCTAAAATGGATAAAGCAAGTCCTCCTTGTTTAATTAATTCTCGTCTTGATATTTTTTTCTGTTTATCCTTTATTTCCAACGGTCTGCTTAGGCCGTTGGTTTCAGGGGTCCCATCGCTTATCTGATCTTCGCAAAGATTAGCTATGATCTCCCTATTATTTTCTGGTCTGTCCGTCTCCATACTTGTAATATTTATTGGTTGCTAAATGTTCAAAACCAATTCATCTATTGTTTATTTGTATTAAACAGTGTTCAAATATAATAAAAATCTATTTGTTTTAACAAAATAGATAGATTAAATTTTTAAATAACTCAGGCTGTAATACACAACTTTAAACTAAATAAACAGCTGAATTACTTCAATATATGGCATTTTACAGCAGATATCATATTGAAGTGTAAAAAAAATTGGATAATTGAACAGTGTTTAATAAATTTGCATCATAAAATTAATTTCAACATTTAAGAAATGAAAAAAGCATTAATAACTGGAGCAAGCGGAGGCATAGGTTTGGAAATTGCCAGACGTCTTTCCCAACAGCATTACCAATTGACCCTAGTGGCAAGAAATGAACAGAAATTGAAATCTGTTAAGGAGCAACTTGGGAGGGAAGCACATCAGATTCTTGTAGCAAACCTTACCATTAAAGAGGATATTGAGAAAGTCAGTAAGCACCTTACTGAAAATAGTTATGATCTTCTTGTTAATAATGCAGGAAATGGTTCTTATGGAAGGTTTACAGAGATACCTATTGGAGAACAGTTAAATACCATGACATTGAATATGGAGGCATTGGTATCCTTGTCTTATGCATTTTTAAGCAAAGCAGTATCAGGAAATGCGCTGATCAATATTGGGTCACTACTGGCTCATTCATCTTTTCCTGGTGGAGCCGTGTATGCGGGAACAAAAAGCTTTGTTGCCAACTTTTCGGAGTCACTCTGGTATGAATATAAAAATAAAGGTATCTTTGTATCAGGCTTTAATCCCGGTGCTGCCGATTCTGATTTCCATTCGAACTCGGGCAGTGATACAAGTGCATTTCCAAGTTTTGTCGTATCGAGTGTTTCTGAAGTTGCCGACGAATTTATGAAGGCATTGGCAGCAAGAAGAAAGCCAAGAGTAATACAAGGATTTAAAAACCGAATGATGCTATTTGGGTTTAAGTTTCTCAACAGGAAATCAACCATTAATATAATGGGTAAAATTAGTCCGGGGCTTAAGGCTTAAATTTTAAAGCCAAATAAAAATTAAAATGAGTATAGCAGAAAGAAAACAGGAAGAAAAACAGGAAATGCACCAGCGTATCTTAAATGCGGCACGCAAAATATTTCTTGAAAAAGGATATGAAAAGACCAGTATGCGCAATATTGCCAATGAGATCAATTATAGTCCTGGCAGTCTCTATTTTCATTTTAAGGATAAAACCGAAATTTTTCAGGAGCTTCAAAAAGAAGGATTCACGTTGCTTCTAAACCAATTGAAAGTGCTGAACAGCGTAGCAGATCCATTTGAACGACTTAAGGCATCGGGACGTGTGTTTATTCAATTTGCGCAGAAAAATAAGGATTACTACAACCTCATGTTCATGGTTGAGGAGACCGTAAAAAATCCTACCGAAACCAGGTTCACAATTGCACAGGAAGCCATAAATCATATGTGTTCTATGATCCGCGATTGCCAGCAACAAGGTAAATTCATAGAGATGGATACAGACTATTTTACATTTATGGTGCTTTCTGCAATGCATGGAATTTGTGCCTTGTTTTGCAAGGACCGTACAACAAGTTTTATAAACAAAACAAATGAAGAGCTGATGGAAAACGGCTACGCATGTTTTGTTGCTTTGCTCGAAAAGAGCTAGGCACTTTTTTTTATTATTTTATTGAACAGTGTTTAAATTTATTACAGTGATTAAATTATATCAAAAACCTAAATTATTATGGTCGATTTTGTTGACCATGGTATTGATCACTGCCCATCAGAGCAGGGCACAGGGTAGGCTTGACCTATACATAAAAGAAGGTCTGGAATCAAACCAGAGTATAAAACAGCAAAATTTTATGCTGGAGAAAAATGTTTATGCGCTCTCGGAGGCGAAAAGTATGTTTCTACCAAATATTGTCTTTTCAACAACCTATACCAAAGCCGATGGCGGACGGACAATCGATATTCCTGTGGGCGATATGATGAACGGTGTGTACAGTACACTAAATCAGTTAACAGGAAGCAATTCGTTTCCGCAATTGCAAAACCAGCAGGTATTGATAAACCCTGATAATTTCTATGATGCAAAATTTCGCATAACCCAACCAATTCTGAATGCAGAGCTCAATTATAACAAAAAGATTAAGACAAAGCAGATCGGCCTCCAAAAAGCGGAAGTGCTACTTTATAAAAGAGAATTGGTAAAAGAAATTAAAGTAGCCTATTATAATTATCTGAAAGCGACCAATGCTGTAAAGATCTACCAATCTTATTTAGCATTGGTGCGTGAAGGGGAGAGAGTCAACAGGAAGCTATTGGATAATGGTAAGATTAACCGGACAGCCTTGGTCCGAAGCCAAAATGAGGTTTCCAAAATCGAGGCTTCGATCGTGACTGCTATAAAGACGCAAGAATCGGCCAGGTATTATTTTAATTTCCTTCTTAATCGCCCACAGACAGAAAGTATTTTAATAGATGAAATAACCGCCTTGCCGGATCAGACCGCTCTAATAGGTGAAGATATCGGTAATCGCGAGGAGCTTTCCAAACTTAAAATCGCCAAGGGTATCAATGAAGACCTGACGGGACTTGCAAAATCATACCTCGTTCCAAAGGTGGGAGCCAGTTTGGACCTGGGTTCGCAGGCATTTGACTGGAAATTCAATAATAAGAGCCGCTATTACCTTCTTGGCGTTTCTTTAGAGTGGAACCTTTTCGGATTTGGGAGAAACAGCAGCCGCATCAAGCAGACCCTTGCCGAGCAGCAGGCAATTTCATCCCAGACCGACTATGTGCAGCAACAGCTTCTTACAGAGCTTAAAGTGCGTCAGGCCAGTATGGAGAGTGCTGTTGCTGAATTTCGGGCAGCCCAGAGCCAGTTAAAGACAAACCAGACCTATTACAATGATATATCAAAACTATATAAGGAGGGGATGGCAATATATATTGAAGTGCTTGACGCCCAGAATCAATGGGTAGATGCCCAGCTGCAGGCCAACATCGCTCTATTCGATACATGGATAGCATTTACTGCCATTGAACGCGCCAACGCTAGTTTTAACATACAATAATTTTAAAAATGAAAAGGATACAATTTACAGTAATTGCGGCAGCCCTATTGCTGTCATCGTGCAAAGAGCACCCCAAAAATACAAATCCGCTTAGCGAACCAGATATCATTGCCGTAAAGGTATCCCCTGTGTCGTCCTTCCGTGTTCCTACCTCGGTACAGGTAAGCGGGTTGGTCAGTACAGAAGACCAGGCAAACTATTCTTTTAAAATAGGCGGTGTCATCAGCCGTATATTGGTCAATGAAGGAGACTTTTTCCGCAAAGGACAATTATTGGCAACGTTGAATACGACCGAAATTTCAGCCGGGCTTTCCCAGTCAAGCCTAGGTGTGGATAAAGCCCAACGCGACTATGACCGTGCAATGAACCTTTACAAAGACAGTGTCTTTACGTTGGAACAGCTGCAAAATACAAGAACTGCACTTGATGTCGCCAGAAAAGGAAAAGAAGCCGTGGCGTTCAACGAGCGCTATGCAAAGATCTATGCCGCCTCGGACGGCTTTGTCTCAAAGAAGGTCGCAAATGAAGGAGAAGTGATTGGGGGCGGAATGCCGGTGTTACTTACTAATACCATACAGCAGAATGCCAGCTATCTTCTGAAAGCAGGTGTAACAGACCGTGAATGGTCAAGTATAAAAGCAGGACAGGCTGCAAAAGTTACATTAGATGGTTTCCCTGATCAGCTATTCGAGGCGACGGTATACAGAAAGTTGCAATCGGCAGACCGAGAAATAGGCTCTTTCCAGATAGAACTAAAATTGAAACTCCATAACATTGCTCCTCCCGTAGGCATGTTTGGGAAGGCCGATATTGAGATAGATGAGGTGGAGAATGCAATCGTGATCCCCTATAATGCATTGGTCGAAGCGGACGGAAAAAAAGGATACGTATTCACTATTGTTGGCGCAGACAAGGTAAAAAAGATTCCTGTAAACATCATGAAGTTTGAAACGGATAAAGTGTATTTAAGTGACAAAATGGACGGGATAAACCAAATTGTCATTTCCAACAGCGCCTACCTGAACGAGCAATCCGTAGTCAAAATTATCAAGTAAACCCACATCATAATGAAAATAACAAATTTTGCCGTTAAGAACTATCAGTTCACCCTGATCATGTTCGTTCTTTTCGCCGTAGTGGGGTTGCTCACGCTGTTCACTATGCCGAGATCGGAGGATCCGACAACGCATCCGCCGCAATATGTGATCACGGTCATTTACCCGGGAACCAGTCCAAAAGACATGGAAGAACAGGTGGTAAAACCGATTGAAAATAAAATATACGGGCTTGAAAATATAGAAAAGATACTTACTTCTGTTGAAGATGGTGTTGCCGTAATACAGCCTAAATTCAAATATGGCGTCGATGTCGACAATAAATACCAGGAGATATCTACCGAGATAAATGCGTTAAAGAACAGTGAACTCCCAAAAGACATCCATCTGATCAAAACGGAAAAGGTAGCATCCTCCGATGTAAAGATCATCCAAGTGGCTTTGGTTTCCAATGCTGCATCAGCTAAAGAACTTAGGGACAAAGCCGATCTGCTTAAAACAGCGCTGGAAAAGATTACCGACCTTAAGGAAGTTAAGTATACAGGAGTTCCTGAGCAGGAGATACGCATAGACATGCAGCTGGATAAGCTAGCCCAGCTAAGGATACCCTTAAATCTTGTTGTCGGGAGCTTGCAAAGCGAAGCTGCCGATATCCCAGGGGGGAGCGTCAACCTCGATACCAAAGTTTTCAACGTGAAGACCAGCGGCAAGTTCAAGAACGTCGAAGACGTCGCCAATACAGTTATATATAATGCCAACGGGAAGATCATTTATTTAAAAGATGTCGCCAAAGTTAGCTATAAGGATGGTACCATCAACCATATTACCCGCCTTAATGGTCACCGCTGTGTGCTCGTGACAGCCGCCATGAAAGACAATGTCAATATTAGCAAGGTCAAGGAAGAGTATATGCCAGTGTTGGAAGCATTCCAGAAAGGACTTCCGGAAAATATAAAAATGATCAAAAACTTTGACCAGGCGGACATGGTTGCACAACGTTTGGGACACCTGGGATTTGATTTTGCGCTGGCGATCGTGCTGGTCGTTATCACGTTGTTGCCACTGGGATTCAGGGCGTCATTGATTGTTATGATCTCCATTCCGTTATCACTCGCCTTGGGTTTGATAGCGATGAACATGCTGGGCTATTCACTCAACCAATTGAGTATTGTCGGCCTGGTGGTGGCATTGGGGCTGCTGGTAGACGACAGTATTGTTGTTGTCGAAAATATAGAAAGATGGTTAAGAGAGGGGTATTCCATTAAGGATGCCGTGTTAAAAGGGACAAGGCAGATAGGTAATGCAGTTGTAGGATGTACGGCTACTTTGGTCATAGCGTTCCTGCCGCTTGCTTTTTTACCTGATGCGGCAGGCGAATTTCTCCGAAGCTTGCCGATGGCGGTAATGACAAGCGTATTGGCATCCATGCTGGTTGCGCTTACCTTGGTTCCATTTCTTGGCAGCCGTATATTAAAACCCCATGCACATAGCGGCGGTAATTACTTCCTGCAGAAGCTACAGCAGTTTTTGAGCTATTCATACCGCAGTATCATGCCAATCGCACTCAAATGGCCAAAAGTAACCATAGGGATCTCAATCGCGCTGAGTGTTTTTGCGTTCGCCCTCTTTCCATTGGCAGGCTTCAAGCTTTTTCCAACATCAGAAAAGCCAATGTTCCTGATCAATATCAAGCTGCCATTGCAGGCAAACATCCCTGAAAGCGACCGCGTCACCAAACTCGTGGAGCAGGAACTGAAGAACCATAAGGAAATCGTGTATTATACCTCCAATGTCGGCAAAGGTAATCCGCAGATTTACTACAATGTACACCAGCAGGACATTAAGCCCGATTTTGGACAAATATTTGTTCAATTGGGCGACGATACCGGCCCAAAAGTTAAACAGGAACTGATTAAGACTCTTAGAAAAAAATTCATTGATTTTCCCCATGCAAGAATTGAGGTAAAGGATTTTGAACAGGGCACACCGATTGAGGCGAACATTGTGGTCAGAGTTTTCGGGGATAATCAGGACACTTTGCGATCCCTATCTTTTAAGGTAGAGGAAATTTTAAGGAAGCACCCCGGTACCTTCTTTGTGAACAATGAGCTAAATTCGTACAAATCAGATGTCAAGGTTTCGATAGGCAAGGAAAAAGCGCGCACCCTTGGTGTATTGACCAGTGATGTAGACATGGTTATCCGCATGGCAGTAGCCGGCGTAAATGTTGGTGACTACATCGACGACCGCGGCGATTCAAGGAATGTGATCATTACCCTACCACGAGAAAAGTTTTCAGATCTCAATGTGCTCAAAGGACTTTATGTCAACAATATCCAGGGAACACCGATACAGGTTGACCAGATTGCTACAATAGGTTTTGAAACATCTCCGACGGCAATCAACCATTTTAACAAATCGAGGTTTGCCAAAGTGACATCATTGACTAAAGACCACGTGTATGCCAATGATATTTTAAAGGACATCGTTCCACAGCTTGACAGATTAAAGCTTCCGCCGGGGTATTATTATAAATTGTCGGGTGAGGCCGAGTCCGAAGGCGATGCCTTGGGAGGCAACTTTCTTTCGGTCATATTATTAAGTGGCTTCCTTTTTATAGGCGTGCTCCTTTTACAGTTTAAGAATTTCAAGGGGATTATTATCGTATTATCTATTATCCCGTTGGGTATATTGGGCGGTGCGATAGCGTTGCTTTTAACCGGCAATCCGATGTCCTTGGTTTCTATCATCGGTTTTATCGGGTTGTCGGGAATACAGGTCAAGAATTCGTTGCTCCTCGTGGATTTTACAAACCAGCTTAGGGTTGAGGGCCACTCCTTGGATAAAGCTATCCATATAGCGGGCGAGACACGGTTTTTACCTGTTGTGCTTACATCTATTACCGCTATCTGCGGATTGATACCTATTGCATTAAACCCCAATCCGCTTATTGCCCCCTTGGCGATTGTACTTATTGGCGGGCTTATAAGTTCAACAATCCTATCAAGGATTGTAACCCCCGTAATGTACAGGCTCATCCCGCCACAGATCGAAATTGAGGAAGATACAGAAGATAACGATTAGTAATAAATACACTTTTCAATGGTAATACAGGAAGCCAGTCCCTTATATAGTTTATATGGGCCTGGCCAAATGTATTGGTTAATATAGATCGATATAGATATTTAATAAAAAAAACATCAGCAAAATGAAGAACAGGCTATGCTCAAGATCAGGCAAATGCTGGCAATAAGTAACGAACAAGAGATCTATGATCTTTGCAATGAATTTGAAGAGAAGAAAACCTTTGAGGCCAAGGTCGCCAATGCCATTGACAAGTTAGAGGTACAGCTACAGCACAATCATGCTGATATCTCTGCCTGGGAAGAAGTTGAGTATGATTTATCTTTTGTAATTGGCAGAACATGTCCAATTTGACCAGACCTTTGTCCTGTTAAAGGATTTAATCGAGCAGCAGGCGTCACAAATGTTGGAAAAGGCCGGGTTGAATGTTTCGGAGATTCGTGAGCGCGCAATATCCACTTTTAGTTAGGAGAGATCATCGGTACCAATATCTTTAGCCATATCGGAGCGAGCTATGTAGCTTCAGTGAGTCTACATATTTGCCGAGGTCATAAAAAATACTATATGGAAAAAAAAATAACGGTCTTTACATCAATGTTTTTACTGTGCACTTTTGCTTTAGGGCAAAACACAACGAAAATTAAACCCCAGATAAAAACAGAAGAAATAACCTACCATGGAATAGATGGACGACCTATTAACAGAGTAGACAAGCAAGGTCTGGATCAATTTAAAGAATATAATGTAGATGGAACCATTTCGAAAATATATACCGAAGAATTTGATAAAACTAAGGGTAAAACTAGCCGCAATTTAAATGAAACATATGTCTATGAAAAAGGGAAACTCTATAAAATAGAAAGAGTTGGTTCCATTACAGGTGATAAATACGAGGAGATTTTGTTCTCTTATAATGAACAAATGCAATTGACCAAGAAGCTTGAAAATCAGTATAAGGACAATCAGTTAGATCTGAACCAATTGAGTGCGTATACGGATTATTTTTATAATGGAAATGGCGAAACACAAAAGCGTTACGAATATGACGAGACAAAAAGGGAGTTTTTGTTAGCTTCTATTCTTATTAAAATATTTGATCCCAATAAAAATATGATTCAAGAAAAGACTGAAAATTTTGATGGCAATATATCAGGGATAGTTAATATAAAGTATGATAATTTAAATAAGCCCATAGGTTTGGAATCCTCATATTTTAAAGAAACAATAAGTTATAAATACAATTCACAGGGTGATTTAGAAGAAGAAAAAAACAAATCCGAAGAAAGGCCAACAATTGAAACATCAAGCTATTCATATGTTTACGATAATTACGGAAATTGGATTGAACAAAAACAAATTATTAAAAGAAATCCTAAGGACGAATTTGAAGGTGGGCTTTTAATAAAAAGAAAAATCGAATATTATGAATAAGCATGTCCGAAATTGATTGTAATCTTTCTATTTATTAGTTGGACAGATGACACCCAATTATTGATTTACCCTAATATTTATTTTGCTAATTATTTTAGTTTTTCGATTTATTGTTATATATTTGACTGATAACCAGTTGGCAAAAATTATGGCAAGATCAAAAAAACACCTTGGTAAGTATGTAGATCCGCGTACCGATTTCGGTTGGAAATTTTACTTCGGTAGAGAGGACAACAAAGTCTTACTAATTGAATTTCTCAATAGCTTGTTTCAGGGAGAGAAGATAATTTCAGATCTGAGATACAAGCCTGTAGAGCATGATGGCGATTATGAAGAAATGCGTCGCGTTGTATTCGATTTACATTGTACGAGCAGCGATGGCGAGGTTTTCATCATCGAGATGCAGCAGCTCTTCCAGGAGTTTTTTAAAGATCGCGCCGTGTATTATACCTCGCGTCTCATCAATAAGCAATTAGCGCGAGGAAAGAAGGGCAGTGATTATTACCTGCCGGAAGTTTACTTTATCGGTATTCTGGAGTTTAATATGGATGGAAATGGAAGTTCTGGTGTATCCCGTGTCACAGAGCGTCCTTATTTTTATGATGTCGCGCTTTGTGACAAATTGACCAAAGAAATATTTTATGATAAATTGGGGTACAAGATGATTTCGCTTCCATTGTTCAATAAACAGCCAGAGGAACTAAAGACAGTTATGGATCAGTGGTTGTACTTACTTAAACACTTGAGTACCATGGATAGATTGCCAACATTTTTGGATAAAAGAATATTTGGTCTTATCTTTGAGATAGGAGAGATAGGTAAATTAACGGAGGAGGAACTAATGTCATACGAGGCAAGTTTAAAACATAAGCGTGATGCTGAGAGCGCATTCAATTCGGCTAAGAAATCCGGAGAAGCTTTAGGTCACGCTAAAGGTCTAGCAGAAGGAGAGCGTAAAAAAGCTCTTGAGACTGCTAGAGCATTTAAGGAAATGGGGCTGCCTATAGCTGATATTGCTAGGGGCACAGGACTCTCTGTTGAAGAGGTCGAAAAGCTCTAGTACACCAGGGCCGGCATGCCTATAAATGAAACCTTTCTTGCAGCAGGAACCATAACATGCATACCAAACTTTTTCGTTTAAGTTTTCCATTTCTTTAGTGTTTTCTGACCTCTTTCAGATGCCAGCGTAATTCCTCAGGAACTAAATCAAAGGCAAAGCCAGAGATCCCAAAATCTTTTGAGAATAGCTCCTTATTATTAAGCCAAACTGTTATTTGATCCCAATAAGCCAGGAAGAAATCTCCTTCCTGAATAAAGTCCATCCAACCATCTGCTTTAATTGATGCTTGTTTGTCGATCAATATAATACCTGAATAATTTTCCAGACTACCATCCAGAAACATTCCATTATGTCCCTCGATACAGGATTTCGACCAGTCGAAATCAAATTTGATGCTCATGCCCAATAAACTATTTAGTTCATCAACAAGTTGGATTTGCACTAGTTCCCTTAACTTTGGTCCCATAGTACATGAAAATCCATATTTATCGCAATTATCTTCCATAGATTCCTATTTAGGTGTTGAAAGTACTCTCTTCAATTTAAAGCCAGTATAGCCAATCAATGGAAATACGCCGGAAAGAATAACATAAATGCATTGAGCTTGGAAACCGTAGTTGAGATTTAATAAAAAAGGTATTTTCTCAATAAGATCACCGATTAAAATTTCATAGGATATATAATAAGCTTCTAAGATAATCCACACAATTGTAATTCCGATATTTTTATTAAACTGGAAGTTTCCTGATAGGAGTACACATGATATCAGTATTCCTAGTCCAATTAACCCCGGACGCATTATCGAATATATTTTACCATTTCTATGAGCCTGTACATAACCGGCATAGACCAATGCAGTTGTTTGCAAACCGAAAATAGTGAGTTTAAAATCTAAACTCCCTGTAAAATACCTCAGCCAATCACCGTCTGTTAATAATGCATAAAATGTCAAAGCCATAAAACAGAGATGCACAAATAGGGGAGCGTTAATTCTCTTCATTATCTATATTACGTTTGTAGAATCTCAATGTTTTTATCGCTTTGAGAAGATCCTCTTCTGTTTGCGTTTTTAGATCTGCTCCGTGAAGATTAAATCGGGATTTTGAAGAGTCTCCCCATAGGCTGCCGATGTATATCCCAGTGGTACCTTTCCCGGATATCCTAGGAAATACGATTTTGGCTCTTCTGTTATCGATGGTATCCCAGGATACATTTTGTTTTCTGTATAGATCGGCATCGAGATCAAAATCCAGTATCGGCATATCTTTTACAATAATATAGTCCGAAGAGTCTGTTGCGCTTTCCTCCATCATTTGCCTTGTAATTACCTGAATATTTGGTTCTGTCAACGTATTTGAATACATGCCCAGATCAAAGTAAAGCGTATCCGTGTTGTCTACAGCAATAGCGCCTACATAACTGTCTATTCCGTTTTGTGTAACCTGCTGCCATTTATAAGGGACATCAATGGTAAATAGACCAAAATCCATTGTCTTTGTGCGAGATGGATCTTTGCACCCAACAACGAGGATAGTAAGGGTAGAAATGTGGAATAATTTTATGATCTGTTTCATGATATGGCTTATGCTTTGAATCTACAAAATCCGGCTGAAGAGTACAAGAAGTTATTGATTTAAGAAGGTGATTTATATCTCAATAATAAGGCTGTTATTAAATCCGTTATAAGCTTCATTAATATAACCATGCGGGTTGCAAATGATTTCGGTGTCACCTATTGTATAGCGTGCTGGATCATGTATATGACCATGAATCCAGTAGGAGGGTTTATGCTTTACGATAAATTCTTCTAAATCCGAAGCGTATGCGGAGCTGATGGGATCGTCTAAATATCTCTTAGGAAGGGATCTTATACTTGGCGCATGGTGTGTTACTACGATATTATGTTTCGCTTGGCTGGTGCTAAGACTTTTCTCGAGCCATTGTCTGGAAGTTTGATGGATCTTAAACGTATCAATACTTCTCAATTTGGCATAATTGTCACCTAGTCTGATCTTCTTATAATCATTCATACGGCTTTGGCATAGGGATCCATATACTGCAGGATTGCCCTTTAAGGAAAAGTCGGTCCAGAGTGTGCAGCCATGGAAACAAACGTGGTCGATCTCCAAAGATTCATTTTCCAACACATAAATATTCGAATTGCTTGCAGCATCTTTAATTTTATGTAAAGTCTTCGGATAAGCTCCCTTATAGTATTCATGATTGCCCAGCACATAAATGATAGGTATATCCAAAGAAAGTGATTTGAGCCAATGAATTCCTTTTACACCTAAGTCAATATCGCCAGCCAATACAAGAACATCAGCTTCACGCAGGTTGAAATCGTTGTATCCAAATTCTCTATGGAGATCGCTAACAATATGGATTTTCATTTTAGATTAAGTTAGTCAATTCAATGCCAGTCGTAATAACAGAAACGACATTGTTTTGCGGTGGGTGTCCTTGCCAACTTTCCACAATTGGGACAGTAATTAAAAAATATTTCTGAAATATGATCCCGTATAATGCGTCTAGCTGTATTTTCATTAAATTTTTCTAGACCATTATCTAATAAACTTAATGCACTTTTATCTTTGGTCAGCCAGCCAGCTTTAAAGTAGACTCTTTTTATTTTATCAATATCTTCATTTTGATCTATTTTTAAAAGTGAATGTGCATGTTTATACGCAAGTTTCTCTTTTGAAGACATCAAATGAAGATAATGCTGTATAATATAATCTTGTGTTTCTTTTTCCATAATTATAATGTCTGATCTTTCTTTCTCCAACTTGAAAAAATGCGATTTACAACTGTTATTAGAGCCGTACATGCCCAAATAATTAATGAGTAAAATAGTACAATTAATGATGCTCCACCTTGAAAATTCGCGGGATCTATATATAGAAAAATATTAAGTACAAGGCTAATGGACACAATACATATCAGTCGAACTTTTTCACCTCTGCCCCCAATTACAAGCCTATAGACGATATAGCAAAATAGCAGTATGTACAGCGCGTATACCATTGTGAATTCATGATCTATGGGAAACATAATGGATATTGTAAGTCTTGTTGCAACATGTCCTAATATTGACTACATATTCCAGCTCATAAGGCTTCATTCTTTTGAATCAGTTCAGCGATATAACGATTATAAGCGTCCCCCATGGGCAGTTCCATATCGGTGGTCAATTGTCTCCGGATAACTTCAACTGTTTCATTCGACAAAGGATTAATACCTGTTGATTTCACATTCTCCCAATATATTCCGATTCCTCTTTTTTGCCAGTTCGGCAGATCATTAAAATTTATACCATACGTATGCAGCAATTCGTTCTTCATGGAAACACTTAGACCTTCAATTCGTTTGGTAGCTTCATTTTTATTAAGCCCATCTCGCCTTAGATTCCAGTAACAATGTGCATTCAACGCGTTCCGGTGAGCATCTTCATTCCGCCATCTGAAATAGTCCTCCACAAGTAGCGCATTTGGCAATTCGGAGATTCTACAATCGAAAGCAGCGACATCACCCAGCATAGATGAGAATTTGGCACTTGCTTCACCTGCCAATATAGAAATCAATTTTCTGGTTTTTCGCCCGAATGTATTCTCATGCAAGTGGAATAGCAAAGAGATTTCATCACTTTCTGTAAACCCATATATCATATTAAACCCGCAGCACATGAGGTGCTTGGCGGTTTCGACCATCATATCCCTAAACTTCTCATCAAATGGTGCCTGGAAAGCATGTTTTTCTTTCGTCAGTTTCGTGAAATTCCGACCATCTATCCGTGCTACGATATACATCCCAGGTAAGACTTGCCTGTCCTGATAAGTCTCATAAATACGTAATTTCTTATCTAAATCATCAAACTTCATTTTGCCAGTCTTTAATTATAAATCTTTCTTCATTTAATGACACATAATATAATTCGTGAAAACCTTCCTCAAGAGCAGGTATCTGTAACTTCTTATGCGTTCCCCGGATGCCGATATCAGGAATTCTTTCTTTATTTATCCTCATGCTATTTCTTTCCAGCGAGGACTCCAGGCTAGAGCTAAAATAGTAGCCGATAACTTTGTATTTATAAGCTTTAGCTATTTCAATATACTTTGTCCGTTCTACCTTTGTTGGATTTGTATTATCTACTACAAAGGCTTGCTGGGTTTCCAAACACGTTTTGATGAAGCGATTTTCCTTATTGCGTGTATTCAGGAGATCCATCGAAATCCGCACATGACTATTAAAATGATTCTCTTTGTAGAAAGAACTCTTTCCGCTCGCCTGTATTCCACAATAAATAATCATTTCCATCTCATAAAAAATAAATTTCGCCTATCTTGAAGTCAAGAATAACAACTCATTTTAAAAGTCACCTTTTAACTTCCCAAGGAATGTGGCTAACTAACTGCTTAATTTACAAAAGAGGTTTTAAATAGACAAAATATATAACTCCGTAGCTATAATTTCCATGACTATTTTGTATCTTGAAACAACATGATTAATCTAGTTATAAGGAAAGTATTGAACGATTATGTCGCTTTCATAGATGACTTCAGATATCAGTTCTCTCCAAATATGGATGAATTTGAACAAAGGAGCAGTAGGAATCGTTCGGGACATATTGGTGGATTCAATTACCAGTTTCATGGTGCGGGCTGCCGTTTAGAGAAAGACGCTATTGTATGTGAATTTGATTTTATGCCTACCAATGAATACCCCATTAAGTTTTCGACATGGGAAATGAGGGAATTTATTTTGACCAGTAAAGCATATGGAATAGATAAATTAGAGGAATCGGAATTGCATGAGCTGCTACATCCGTTGGTTGAAGATGGGACTCTTGTCAAATTGGTATTGGGTGGTGTAGTTTGGGAGATATACCAGGTTTAAAGCAAATTCATATGTTTACTTATATTTAAAGCTCCACATGAAGCCATTAGAAGAAATAGATATTTTTATTTTTGATACATTAACAGGTATTTTATTTGATAAAGTACCGGAGTATAAGGAAGTTGTTGATATGGGAGAGAATAGTTTTTTCTCAGATCGTTCAACATATCTGTTTATGAACGAATTTACGGTATATCTTGGTGGCCAGATCATAGCTGATCGCACAAGCTCTTTTGTTGAAAGTTCCTTTGATTATATCAATTATATTGGGCAAAGCCACAACTGTGAAATCATCAATATCGTACATGTCGGTATCCTCGAAATATTATACACGGAGGAGGGAGTTGATCGGGAATGGGTCAAGATGAATCTGAGCGAGAAGTTACAGCCTCATTTTGAAGCCTGGTCAAAATATTACAGGTAATTATATTGTAACAAACGAACCAAAAAAATATCTGGTAGAATTACTTTTTCCCATAGTAAGACATTCACTTTTAAAAATATAATGAGAAAAGTAGTATTTAAAGACATAGACGGCAAAACAAAAAAACTTATGCTTTGCCAGGCAAAAGGCGGAGTTTATCTTTTTGGATATTACAGCTTACAGGACAGTTCTGCAGATTGGGATCACTTCTTTTGCACTATGGAAGACGCGAGTGAATGTTGCATTGAAGAGTATGCTATTAATGAAGAGGATTGGATAATAATTGCAGACCAACCTATACACCGTCAACAGGACTTTATTATTCCAACAAGGATAAAAGGTAGGGAAGTCGGAAAGCCTGTTTTTGGACATCTACAACAATTTGTTAGAGGACAGTGGGTTGACTATGAAATACCAGAGAAATGTATAAGTTTTGACGGACTTACAGGTGACCAGAGATTATTTACCACCGGACTTGTATTTGAGTATGAGAAGGCTTTAATTGAAGATAAGGCAAAAGCAATAAAAATTTTGAAAGCATTAAACTTTGATAAACCTTCGATTGACATAATTATTGGATAAATAAACATAACGCTAACCAGCACCTATGGAATTAAATGAAATAAAAAATATACAAGATTTCCAGAGATTTCTGTTTCAACAAAAGAATGAAAATTTTGTTCAATCTGATGATTCCAATTATTCAAAAACAATTTGCGGAACAGATTTCAGATCTGAAATTCTGTATGTTCTACCATCGACTGAAACATTGGAAAATATCAGGTTCTATGACAGTCTGAAGTTTATCACCATCAATAACTATAAGATTGATAGTAAAAATCTTGATGCATTAAAAAAGTATAAGGATAATTTAATAAATGTTAGCCATTTACATATTTGGAACATCAAACAAAATGATCTGGATTTAATTTCATTGTTTCCAAATTTGACACATTTATTAATTTCACATGTCAAAAAAGCTGACTTTTCATTTAACCGCTTAGACGAGCTAACGAATTTGAACACGCTTTGTCTTTTAAGTCTAAACAAAGTAGCAGACTTCAATTTCTTGCCAAACGCTACAAAATCTAGAATTAAAAACCTTTCGTTAACTTATACATCAAATCTTAAAAGTTTGAATGGGATTGATAAGTTCGAAAACCTTGAACACTTATCGCTCTTTGCATCAACAACAGAAAGTAACAAAAAAGTAAGCCTTGACGATTTATCAGGAATCGAAAACCTAGCAAAACTTAAAACATTTGAAATTGCTTATTTTCGGTTTGACAATAGGGAAATGGCCAAGAGACTTTCATTTTTAACGCAATTAAAAGAGTTTATGATTGATAATATCAAATATGAAAATAATTAACAAATGCGCTTGAATGAAATTATTAGACTTTTTCAAAATATTTAAACGAAAGACAACAGCAAGAAGGAACCTTGAGGCAGACGGCTATTTACCACTTCTCTGGGAAGACGATTATTGTCAAGTTGTAATTGTTCCATTAGAAAATACAGCATATGTATTAAAATCGATCGCAGAAATAGAACCACTTTCTGAAGCGTCACGAACGGATTTTGGATTTACTGAAATATTTGAACATGGAGAAATGCCTATAACCACCATTTCAAAAGAAATCCGAGAAGAGTATTTAACGTGGCTATTAAAAGGTTTTGGATTTGAAAGAGCAACGCACATAGATTATAATTGCGATAAAATTATTGACTGCACAACAGGACAGACTAAAGCGTATGGTTTCTCAAACTTCACTCTTTTCTTTGAAACAGAAGGGGAGTTCGTCAAACACATTTGGATTTCGATTAGCACGCTAGTTTCATTAGCGGAAATTTCGGTAGAAAAATTTGAATTGATCAAGTCAGTTTTATATAGTTTAGGTGAAGAATGTGAAATGATTTTGGTCGATTGGAATAGGATGGAATTAATCGATTTGAGAAACCGAAATAAGATAAATAATTACTTAAGTTATTTCTGGAAATGATAGATAAATACGAAAATTGGGACATTGATTTACCCCTGCCACAAGATCTATTTTTTTATAAAATGAATGTGGAGTATTATGAGATAACTATCCTGTTGAAGAGTTTGGTTGACCATAAACAAATAGTTGAGATAAAATTTGAGTATTTTCTTTCCTATAAAGTCACGGTAGACTTGGCCTTAATGAAAATGGTTAACGATAATGCAGATTTTAGAGGTTTTGCCCGATCCACTTCTTCGAGTTATTTAAACTCAATCATTGAGGGAAGTTATGACATTTTAGAAAGGAAAAATATCGAACATTTTGTTATTTACAATTTAGACAATGCAATTGAGGTACTATCAGATGAGCCAGCCACCTTTCGATGGCTTAGTAAGGATGAGGTTAGAAGTTTTGAAGATTCTTGACAGGTATGAATGCTACCTTGCAACATTCCGCCACAGTACAATATCAAAGTCAGTCAACAGCTGACAGATCTTACCGTCACTGTCTCTTCCGATGTAAGTAGCATAAAAACCATCTCCATACCCCGTGGAGAAAAAGACGGCATTTTGGTTTTGAAAACTGTAATTTAAATAATCCTTGAGTTTTTCGGAGAATATATTGTCCCAATTTTTATCAAGCAGCGTATTCAGACTATTTTTTGCTACTTGATCAACGAAAAGACCTAGTCCTGCATCTACTCCATATCCATATATCTCTTTGGATTTGATGGGAATTGGAGTCTGTCCCGGTAATAATGCAAACTCCCATTTACGGATAGGCTTATCTGAGAATTTTATTCGTGCAAATGCGATCCTTCGATCCTTATTGGCGTTGATATCTGCCATTGCCAATTCGACTGGAAACTCACCTATTGGGAAATTCTCATTAAAAGCTATCGCATCACTTAAGGTAACGGGGTCAGTTGCGACAATCTGGCCTGACAATACCTTTAGATTTCCTACAGATATCTTATCAAAAGTTATTTCAGTGCCAAATTGCGCTACTTTTGTTTCCGTCATGAAACTTCCCTCAAATATCTGCGGGAATGCCGGTGATGTGTCCTTAATGGTTATTTTCGGTATGGTATCCGTCAGATCGAACTCTTCGGTTGGTACAATGATGTCGTTAGTATTACTTGGAACTTTGTTCTCCGAAGTACATGAAAATAGCACCACGGCCATTATACATATTGCTATTGTTCTTTTGTGCATTTGGAATAATTCTCCTCCTCTAATTCATGACTCTACAGGATGACCAATCTCCTTAAAAAACTTTCTGAGCATTTCATATATTCCACTACCAGCGATAACCTGATTGCAGCTATCTATAGCCATAACTTCGCAACTTAAACAGATATTCAAAGCAGATACAATTTCGCCCGAGCTATTATAGAATACAATCGCATCCCTGTAAATAGGCGCACACATCCAGTTGGGCACGTCAGTTGTTTTCGTATTTAAAATGTCCTTTAGCAGACCGACCACATCTTTATCATACTGAAAAGTATTAGTTCTTTGACTGGAAAAATGAAATAGACCTGTATCATCAATTAAGTACTGGGGTACACTTAATAGCCCGTCCAGTTCGCTCAACCGGATTTCTTCGGCTTCGGTCAGATTATTGCGTTTCTCCTTTCTCACTTTTAACTTGTTATGTTCTGGTTTAAGTACTTGAATATCAGCTTCATATTCGTCTCCGCGCTGAAGAGAGTAGATTTCAATGTAATCAAATACCAAACTCTGTATATACTGAGAAGATGTGATTGAATTCGTGATACTTTTCATCATTAAAAATGAGTGGTTATTTCTCTAAATACTGACAATAAAAATATAAAAAATAGCTTGTAGTAGCTAATTATAAACTTAATAAGCTTCTTCAAATAAAACTTTAAAAAATCTCTAAGGGATTGTCCGTCTTACTTTTGGTGCTATCCAAGGATCATAACTCCTAGCTTTTTTTAAAACTTTTTTCTCATTTGACAAATTGTGTATATTTGGATGTTAGCTGTAATACTTTAACCAATAATATGTCAAGAAATATTTACGCATTTCTAGTAACAATTTTACTACTTTTTCAAAATTGTAGCGGTCAAAAAACGGATACAAAATTCTATGATAAGGATTTTAAATGGTCAATTCAAATTCCAAAAGACTTCACAAAGGTAAGCGCAAAAGAATGGGCTGAAAAACAGCAAAGAGGGGAAAATGCACTTGAAAAAACAACAGGAGAAGAGGTAATAAATGAAGCCAAGACCATTTTTGTATTTAAGACTGACGATATGAATTATTTTGAGGCAAATTATCAACCTTTTGATGTAAATATTGATGGAGATTATAGTGAAAATAATAGAAATGTAAACCATGCACTGTATCAGACTTTTAAAGATAATATGCCGAATGCGCGAATTGATACTTTAAGCTCAACTGAAAAAATTGACAGCCTGTTTTTCTACAAGCATGAAACAAAAATTTATTTGCCTAATAATCAGATTTTGGATATAATTATGTACAGTAAGTTGTTTGACAAAAAGGAATTTACTGTTAATATTATGTTTGCTGATCCAAAACGTGGAAAAGAGATGATTGATGCTTGGAAAAATTCTAAATTTGAAAAATAAAAAGCACTGCGACTAAAATAGTATTGGCTAAATGCATGTGAAAATCTTGATTTTAAAAGTTCAGCATTTTTATGATGGTCTCTCAGACCCAATGTAGCCTTTGGCCAAATTTCGGAATGAAGCCAAAAAGCTAATTCAAGTTTTTAAGACATCAATTTATGCCAACTAATATAGAAAGAGATCGTAATAGAATTTCTTTAAGTATTACAAAACCTTTTCTCACGGACATAGTTTTCAAACAACATCAGGTAGGAATCATCAGTCTCACCAACAATCTTGAAACCAACATTTGAATATAGATTTTTAGCTTTATTGGTCTTTAGGACGCTCAATGTTATCGTTTTTTCGGATTCAATAGCTTCTTCTATCAAATCATTCAATATTCTCCTACCGATTCCTTTGCCCTGATAGGAGGCAGCTATCTGAATTTGTATCAGCTCGATATTATCCGCTTGCCTCACTATTTTTAACAGCCCTATAGCACGTTTATCTATCTCAATTATTAAGGCGTGTTCAAATTGATAGTTAATTCTTTGCAGATGAGCTTCGTCTGAGACTGGTAAAGAGCTAGCTGTTAAATGCGCATTCATTGTCTGTATCCTGAGATCCAACAGGAACTCTAGGTCACTTTTTAATGCAGGTCTGTATTTTATATTCGATATCATGTATTCGCAAATTTAAAAATATAAGCCGGAAACTATTGTAGTCGTGGCTCAGCAAATCATCTTACACTATTTTGATTATTTTAAATGAATAAATTCTACAGATAATTTATATGGACGTCTCTTGATTCCTCCAATTTCTTTTGTCAATTTGTCGCACATTCTCAACATTTTTAAATTTCTCTAAATAAGATGCCAATAGGAGTAACTCATCGTCGTTATCGTTCCCTGTGAATTCAGCTATTTGGATTGCGTTGCCATAGTTCAACATTGATTTTTCCGCTGTGTCATCTATTATAAGCGTTCTTTCCAATAGGAAGCCCTTTCGTTTTACTTTGGATAACCTTTTTACGTAATAGTATTCATCAGTTACACTTTTCCGTTTTTTTGTCGTGCGAGATCGCCCCCAGATAAACTCAAAATCGACAGCGACCGGTTTTATTTTACCAACGAGTTCTTCCACATATGCATCATCCGCGGAGCTCCAAATGGCCAGTTTAAAATCTTGTGCAACCCGTGATAAAAAACAGTCTAAATTTGGACGGACATATACATGATATGCTCCCACAACAAAGTCTTCCTGTTGTATCAGCTTATCTTTTGTAGCGTAAAGCAATGTCTCATCCAGATCCAATACCAAAAGAGTTTTCTCCATACTATTTTTTTACAGTTTCATTTGCTGGATTCTGCTTTAATATCCAAATTCTTCAAAGTTGGCCCGGCCCATTTCTATCCAACCATCCCAATATGACCGACCAGTAGATCCAGCTCCATCTGGGTCGATTGTATAAAAGTCAGCAATCACTTCAAAATGTTTTCTTGTTTTAGTTTCGTTAAGGAAATGAGTTAAGCATGCCAACATCCTGCTGAATGATGAGAAAATAATTTCGCTCAATCCTTCGAGCTCGCCATCATATTCATGGTCGTACACTCTGATTGGATAATCGTTTGTTTCGACGCAGCCTCTCGTATCAAATACCAGTGGTCCTGTATCATTACCTTCACTTGCAAACGGAATCAGGCCAAGGGGGATTAGTTGTTCAGCGATGTACCAGTCAAGATTGGATATTATTTCCGCTAGCGGTTGGGCTGGCAAGGAGTGAGGGAGTCTGGCTATTGAACAGTCACACTCAG